>Ga0210400_10001523_pt1 | contig 22874 bp, 21 predicted proteins | sample IncBWH26MmetaG_FD_155456 | JGI IMG/M metagenome (GOLD analysis project Ga0210400, IMG submission 155456) | Forest soil microbial communities from Barre Woods Harvard Forest LTER site, Petersham, Massachusetts, United States - Inc-BW-H-26-M | ecosystem: Environmental > Terrestrial > Soil >...
CCATCGCCGGCGGTTTCGGCAGCTTGGTGATGCGGTCGATCGCCGCCTGCAAGGTGCCGTTGGTGTCGGGGTTGGCCTCCTTGTTGAAGCCGATATGGCTGTCGCTGATCTGGACAAAGGTGAAGCCATCCATCGGCGCAGCGAGTGCCTCGCCGAGCCCGAGCCCACGCGGAACCCCGCCCGCGACCGTCCAGACGATGCCGGTACCGGCCCAGGCCATGCATTTGAGCAGCCCGCGGCGGCTGGTGCCGGCGTTATCGGGCTTCTGCGTATCATCCATGATCCCACTCCTGTTGCGTCACGTCAGGGAGGGGAGATCATCGGCCGCGCCGATTTATTCCTGGCTCGCGGAGTTTCGGCACATCGAGAATAAATGGCGCGATCCCGCAGTCTTACCCGGAGCGGCGTGCTCTTTCACTGCGCAGGAGCTTCTTACAACGGACGATGTGACACGTCCTTCGCACACCCGATCGTTCGACACGGTCGTGTTGCCGCATCTCGGCGCCGCATATAACCTCGCCTATCGCCTGATGCGTGACGGCACTGCGGCCGAGGATGTTCTTCAGGAGGCAATGTTACGGGCGCTGACTTATTTTGCGAGCTACAAAGGTGTCAACGCACGCGGCTGGCTGCTTCGGATCGTGCGCAACACCGCCTACAGTTCGATGAACATCAATCGTGGCATTGAACTGGTACCGATCACGAGCGTTGCAGAACTTAACACCGGCACGCTTGCTGAGTTGCGGATGGGTGATGACAACCCGGAGGATAATTTGATCAGGGCGCGGGACCGGGATTACCTCCTGCAATTAATCCGATCCTTGCCCGTCGAATTGCGGGAAACGCTGGTGCTGCGCGAGATGGAGGAACTCTCGTACAAAGAGATCGCTGAGATTACGCAAATGCCGATCGGGACGGTCATGTCGCGGTTGTGGCGGGCGCGTCAGCTGCTCGTCCAAGCAGCGAGCAAATACTGCAAGGCCTTGTGATGACCGCTAAAAAGGGAGGCACGGCCATCGCGAGATGATTCTTCGCGAGCGGGCCGCACCCCTGAGACAACTCCCTCCGCCTGTTAGACCGAGCGGTCATTGCTGACCGACAAGGGTCAAAGCCGGAAGCCAGTCTTGCGCCAGCTGCGGAGAAATGTTCACGACAAAGAAGCTGTGACGTCCCCCTGTTGAATAACCTTCTTCCCAGGTCGGGATCCATTGGACCTCGAGGTAGGTTTGCGTCCCCGGTGCAAGCTGGACGGTATCTGCCTTCTTATTCGGGCTATCGTAGGGCTGGACCGTGAACCTGTAGGCGCCCGGCGCGAAATCGCGATAAAAGGCGGCATTGGCCGGGATGTCTGCGACGGGTGTGCCATTGGCATAGATCATGGGCGCGGCGCCCAACGCGTTGCTATTGGCGCCAGCGGGACGCAGGAACCATACCCGCGCCGTTCCCGGGTTCGGTGGTGGTACCTGGATATCTGCCGCCATTCCGGCAGGTATCGAACCGGCAAGCGCTACCAGGCCAAGCAACATCGGGAAAAGCAGACGGTAGCGATGCATTGTCATTCTCCAGGGGAAGGCAGTTCGAGGGTCTTGTCAGGCTGGTTCCATGATTGCGTGTTAGCGGACCCCGGCGCTGCGCGCTGTTTCAGGCGGCTTCGCAGACGACTGAATGATCCGCCGAGGCGGTCGAGGTAGAGATAGACGACCGGCGTCGTATAGAGTGTCAGCACCTGCGACAGTAGCAGCCCGCCGACGATGCTGTAGCCGAGCGGCTGGCGGATCTCGGATCCGGTGCCGGTGCCGAGCATCAGCGGCACGCCGCCCAACAGAGCCGCCATTGTCGTCATCAGGATCGGACGGAAGCGCAACACGCAGGCGCGATAGATCGACTCCTCGGGGGTCATGCCCTGGTTGCGCTCGGCGTCGAGCGCGAAGTCGACCAGCATGATGCCGTTCTTCTTGACGATGCCGATCAGCAGAATGATGCCGATCAGCGCAATGACGCTGAGGTCGTAATGGAAGATCATCAGCATCAAGAGCGCGCCGATGCCGGCCGAGGGCAGCGTCGAAAGGATTGTGATCGGGTGGACGAAGCTCTCGTAGAGCACGCCCAGGATGATGTAGATCACCACCAGCGCCGCCGCGACCAGGATCGGCTCGCTCGACAGCGACGAGATGAACGCCTGGGCGTTCCCTTGGAAGCTGGTCGCCAATGAGGCGGGCTTGCCGAGCTGCTGCTCTATCTGATGAATGGCGGTGACGGCATTGCCGATTGACACTCCGGGCATCAGGTTGAACGACAATGTCACCGACGGGAATTGGCCCTGATGATTGACGATGATTGGCGCGACCTTGGTCACATTGTCCACCAGGGCGCTGATCGGCACTTGCTCGCCGGTCGGCGAATTGACGTACAATTTACTCAGCGCCTGGGGACCGGTCTGGAACTGCGGCTGGACCTCCAGGACGACGTGGTACTGGTTGAGCGAGGTAAACATCGTCGAGACGATGCGCTGACCGAACGCGTCGCCGAGCGTATTGTCGATCGTCGCCGGCAATATTCCGTAGCGCGACGCGGCGTCTCGGTTGACCGCGATGTCGAGCAGCGGCCCGGCATTCGCCTGGTCGCTGGCGACGTCGGACACCCCCGCAACCCCTTTCAGCTTGTCGAGGAAGATCGGCGCCCAGTGGTTGAGCTCGCCGGCATCCGCATCGACCAGCGTGTATTGGTACTGCGTCCGAGACACGCGAGCGCCGATCGTGATGTCCTGCGCCGCCTGCATGTAGACGGTGACGCCCTGCAGCTTGGCCAGCTGCGGCCGCAATCGGCCAATCACCTGGTCGGCGCTCGCCGTCCGTTCGCCCTTCGGTTTCAGGGCGATGAACAGGCGGCCGTCGTTGAGTGTCGTCGTCCCTGTAGCGCCAATCTGCGAACCGATCGACGCCACCGCCGGGTCCTTCTGGATAACGCCGATCACCGCCTCCATGCGACCTTCCATCGCCGGGAAGGAGATGCTCTGGGCCGCCTCGGCAATCGCGATGATCATCCCGGTGTCCTGCTGCGGGAAGAAACCCTTAGGGATGATCACGTAAAGATACCCGGTGGCGCCGATCGTCCCCAGCATCACCATCAACGTGACGAAGCGGTGACGCAGCGCGACTTTCAGGCTGCGCTCGTAGCCGCCCAACAGACCATCGAAGCCGGCCTCGAGCAGCCGATACAGGCGACCATGTTTCGCCGGGTCCTCGGGCCGAAGCAGGCGCGAGCACATCATGGGCGTGAGTGTCAGCGCGATGACCAGCGAGAGGACGAGAGCAACACTGACCGTGACCGCGAATTCGCGGAACAGTAGGCCGACATAACCGCCCATCAGGAACAATGGGATGAACACGGCGATCAGCGAAAGCGTGATCGAGACGATCGTGAAGCCGATCTCCCCGGCGCCCTTCAGCGCCGCTTCCATCGGGCTCAGCCCCTCTTCCAGGTAACGGTGTACGTTCTCGATGACGACAACGGCATCGTCGACGACGAAGCCCACCGCAATGGTCAGGGCCATCAGCGATAGATTGTCGAGGCTGTAGCCGAACTCGTACAGCACGGCAAAGGTGCCGACCAAAGACAGCGGCACGGTGACCGCCGGGATAACCGTCGCCCAGGCATTGCGCAGGAACAGGAAGATCACCATCACCACCAGAGCGACACTGAGCAGCAGGGTGAATTGCACGTCGGCGACCGAGGCGCGAATGGTCTGGGTCCGGTCGGAAAGGATCGACACTTTGATCGTCGGCGGGATCGAGGCCTCAAGTTGCGGCAGCATCGCGATGACCCGGTCCACCGTGTCGATGACGTTCGCGCCGGGCTGCCGCTGAATGGCCAGGATGATCGCGCGCTGCTGGTTCATCCAGCCGGCGAGCAGATCGTTCTCCGGCCCCGAGACCGCCTCGCCGATGTCGCGCACGCGAAGGGGCGAGCCGTTCTGGTAGGCAATGATCAGATTGTTGTAGGCCTCGGGCGTCAACAGCTGGTCGTTGGTATTAAGGGTATAGGTCTGTTGCTGGCTGTTCAGCGTACCCTTCGGCAGATCGACGTTAGCCTGGCCCAGCACGGTGCGCACCGTCTCCAGGCTGATGCCGCGCGAGGCGAGCGCCTGAGGGTTGACCTGAACGCGGATTGCCGGCTTCTGCTGCCCGCCGATCCCGACCAAGCCGACGCCCGCGATCTGCGAGATCTTCTGGAACAATATATTCTCGGCATAGGCGTCGACCGTGGTCAGCGGCACGACGTCGGAGGTGACCGCGAGCACCAGGATCGGCGTGTCGGCAGGATTGACCTTCCGGATCGTCGGCGGGTAGGTCATGTTCGGCGGCAGCTGCCCGCCGGCCGCGTTGATCGCGGCCAGAACGTCCGCCGCGGCGCCATCGACGTTGCGGCTCAGATCGAATTGCACCGTCACCGAGGTGAAGCCAAGCGTGCTCGACGAAGTCATCTGGACGATGCCGGGGATTTGCCCGAACTGCTCCTCGAGCGGCGTCGCCACCGAGGACGCCATGGTCTGCGGATCGGCGCCCGGCAATTGCGCCGTCACCGAGATCGTCGGGTAATTCACATTCGGCAAGGACGCGACCGGCAGCAACCGGTAGCTCGCCAGACCGCACAGCAGAAGACCGACCATCAGCAGAATGGTCGCGATCGGGCGCTTGATGAACGGCGCGGAAATATTCATGGAATGACGGTCTGGTCGGCGCTCTGTTTCAACAGCGCCTGTGCCGCCTGGCCATGCAGGACCGTCACGCTGCTGCCAGGCTGCAGTCGCGACTGCCCGCCGATCACGACCTGTTCATTCGCCTGAAGGCCAGAATCAACAACCGCGAGGCGGGCGCCGAGCTGCGCCACCTGTACGGTACGGTTCTCGACCGTCCCGTCGGGCTTGATCACATACACGTAACTGCCCTGCGGGCCCTGCTGCACGGCGGGGGCGGCCACCGACAGCGCGTTTTGCCGAGTCTCAATCAGCAATCGGACATTGACGAGCTCGCCCGGCCAGAGGCGATGCTGGGGATTGGGAAAATCGGCCCTGAGCCGTGCCGAACCGCTGGTCTGGATGATCTGATTGTCCAGTACTGTGAGTGTGCCCTGGTCGAGTTTGGTCTTGTTGTCCTCGCTATAGGCGAGCACGGTCAGCGGCCCTTTCGCCATTGCTTGCTGGATTTGCGGGAGGTTGGTCTCTGGGAGCGTGAAAATCACCGAGATCGGCTGGAGCTGGGTAACCACCACCAGGCCGTTCGGATCGGTCGGGTGCACGATATTGCCGACATCGATCAGGCGGATCCCGGTCACCCCGTCGATCGGCGAGGTGATGCGGGTGTAGGCCAGCTGCGTCTGGGCATACTCGATCGCGGCTTCATCCGCCCTCACCGCGGCGCCGAACTGACCCGTATTGGCTTTGTCGAGGTCGACGGTCTGCGGCGTGGCATATCCGTGGGCCAACAGCTGCGAGTCGCGTTGCAGATTGGCCTGGGCATTGACGAGTTGCGCCTGGTCGCGCTCGCGGTTTGCGATCGCCTGGTCCAGCTGCGCCTGGAACGGCCGCGGGTCGATCTGCGCCAGCAAGTCGCCGGCATGCACCGCCTGGCCTTGCTTGAAGGCGATCTCCGTGATCTGCCCCTGAACCTGCGCGCGTATCGTGTCAGTGTTGTACGCTTGGACAGTACCGATGCCGCGCAGGTAGATCGGGACATTGCCGCTTTTGACGGGCTCGGCGACGACCGGCACCGGGGGCGGGCCGCTCGAGGCCGGTATCGCTTGCTTGGCTGGTTGCGCGGAGGACAATGCATAAGCGCCACCGCCGATCACGGCGAGGATCAGCAGCAAGCCAGCGAGCACGGTCCGCCAGCGCATCAAACCCCCTCCCTTCTTGGCGGAAGCGGGGTTGTCGGTTGGTCCGGCAGGCGCTCCGTCTAATGCGATGTATCGATTCGGCATGGCGTCTCATTCGCCCCCAATATGAAGTTGGTCTTACCCGTGCCTCCGGTCGCTGGGACGCGGTGTCGGCGCCGTCAGGCGGTGCAGCCCCGCTACCGGAGCCACATTTTTTGCGGCGACGGTCGCGGTTGGGGGCATGCCCTCTTGGGTCGTGCTCGCTAGCCCCAGCATCAGCGCGGCGATGACCGCGCAAAGCACCCAGGCTCCGGCGACATCGCGGCCGTTCGGCGTGAAAGGAGAGCGTTGATTGTCCATGTCTGTTACCTGCGCAGTTGGCCGCGTGCGACGGCTGCCGAGGTTTTCCGTTAGCCCGATCATTGCTCTGGCTTTGGGACCGGCGCCTAGATGCCGCGCCAGGCATATCCCGTTTGTATCCGGGACGTGCTCCGCCTAGCGGTGGTGAGCGGGGCGCCGAGCGAGAGCTCGCAGCACTGGCGCGGCGCGGGCAGCAATGATGGTGAGATACGCCAGCCAAATACCGCTGGAGAGGAGCGTAATAGAAGGCGTAAGCATGGTATCTTCCTGCGGAGGCGCCGGGTCACCGGCCATCGCATGATCATCTGGCGTCGGCGTGTGGCGTGCGTCTTTCGCCAACGTGAAATCGGTTTTAATCGGGTCGACGACTCGGCGATGGCGCTGGAGTAGCGCTTGGTTCCCGAAAACCGAAGTCAGACACGCCAGTCGCCGCGAATCCTCGCGTTGCGCGGGCCTTCGAGTTCAGCGGAAGGGCTGCATCTCGCCGAGCAACGTCGGGATCAACTCGGATACCGTCGGGTGTATCGGCACCGCGCGCTGCAAGGTTGTGTAGGGCAGGCCGGCGTTCATGATGTCGAGGATGCCGTGGATTGCCTCATCGCCGCTGGTGCCGAGGATCGTAGCGCCTAGGATCTTCCGGGTATCGGCGTCGACGACGACCTTCATGAATCCCTGCGTCTCGCCCTTTTCGACCGCGCGCCCGACGCGGCTCATCGGACGATGGCCGCCGAGCAACGGCCGGCCGCTGGCGAGGGCCTGGCTGTCGGTCATGCCGACTCGGCCGAGCGGCGGATCGATGTAAAGGGCGTAGCCGAGGATGCGCTCGCTGACCTTGCGCGCTTCGCCGTCGAGCAGGTTGGCGGCGACGATCTCGAAATCATTGTAGGCCGTATGGGTGAAGGCGCCGCGGCCATTGCACTCGCCGAGCGCCCAGATGCCCGGCACGCTGGTCGCGAGGAAGTCGTCGACCCGAATGTAGCCGCAGGAGTCCGTCGTGATGCCGGCTTTGTCGAGGCCAAGATCGTCGGTATTGGGACGCCGGCCGACGGCGAGAAGGACGTGCGAGCCGACGGTCTCGGGATCGCCCGAGGCGCACTCGACCGCAACGGCGACGCCGTCCGGATGCGGCGCCAGTCGGATGCATTCGGCGCTGAGGCGCATCGTTATGCCTTCGCCTTCGAGGACCTCGCGGATCGCTTGCGAAGCATCCTCGTCCTCGCGCGGGACGAGACGCTGCTGCATCTCGACAATTGTCACCTCGGCGCCGAACCGCCGGTACATCTGCCCGAATTCAAGGCCGATATAGCTGCCGCCGACAATGACCAGATGCTCGGGGAGCCGGTCGAGAGCGAGCATCGAGGTATTGGTCAGGTACGGCACCTTGTCGACGCCGGGCAGCGGCGGCACGACGGCGCGTCCGCCGACATCGATGAAGATGCGCGGCGCGGTCAGCCTCTCCTCGCCGACGGACACCGTATCCGGCGCCTCAAAGCGTGCGTGGCCTTTGATGACCGTACAACCTTTCATGCCACGCAACCAACCCTCGACCCCGGCGCGGGCTTTCGCTGAAACCATATCGGCCCGCGCTTTCACCCGGGCCATGTCGATACGGGGCGGCGCATCGATCATGACGCCGTAATCGGCGGCACGCCGGGCGAGATGCGCGGCATAGGCGCTGGCGACGAGCGTCTTGGTCGGAATACAGCCGGTGTTGACGCAGGTCCCGCCGAACAGGTGGCGCTCGATCAGCACCACCGACATCCCGGCGCCGGTGAGCCGGCCGGCAAGCGGCGGGCCGGCCTGCCCGGCGCCGATGACGATCGCGTCGAATTGCCGGCTCATCGGATCGCCATGACGATGACGATCGCGGAGAAGATCGCGACGGCATCCTCGATGAAGGCGGCCGGGGCATCCTTGCGAAAGGCCGCGGCGAGCCTCGCTCGGGCGGCATGCCCCGCGAGAGTCCCGATCGCCACGCCGACGATCCCCGCGATCCCGCCGATGATCAGCCAGCCGGAAGGTGTACCGATCGCCGCCCCCGAGAGAGCTGCCATGATAATGCGCGCGCCGAACTGCATCGGCACGGTGCGACTAGGCGTCGTGGGCAACTGGTCGGTGACGAACTCGACGAGCGCCAATGCGGTCAAGATCCAGGGCGTCCAAGTGTACCCGATAAACGCCAGCGGGCTGTCGCCGAGGGGCAGCCAGCCGAGATGCGCAGCCCAGCTGATTGCCGCCGGCGCGGTAAAAGCGCGGAGGCCGGCAACCACACCGATCAGAAGGGCGAACAGCAAGATGATCATGGCGGTCCCTCCGATCTCGCGCCGGCTGTAATGCCGCCTGCCGCTCTCGCGGGTCGATCAAGGGAATGTCCGATCAGGTGGCAAGTTGGACGCTGTTGCCCCTCTCGCATACACGATGTGTGTTGCCGGCGACAGCCTATCGAGCAGCCGCTGGCTGAGGAGGAAGGTTAGGTCCAGTGTGGCTAGCCCGATCGCGAACATGACCAATAGCACGTTCAGGTCTGCTGCCAGCCGGTCGAGTCGGCGCAGCCATTCCCTGCTGACAACGGGATTGCGCGGTGATCGCTCCCTCGGCATTTGTCGCACGTTCCTTTCTATCGTCGCAGGGGCGGCTCGACTTTAAGGGACTGCAAAGGTCAGCTTGCGCCGATCACTGTGGTGCCGATCGGAGCAATATTTGCCACCACGACGAACCGCGAGCCCCGCCCCAGCACCGAGTGGACCTGGACACCATGACCAAGGAATGCCGCCGCGCATTTGACAATAAAAAGCCCCAGCCCCAAACCGTCGGATCGCGTCGTATCCACGCGATGAAACGGCCTGAAGACCTCCGCCAGCTCGCCAACCGGGATGCCGAGGCCGTTGTCTCGTATCTCGAGGCGCACCGTCGTGCCGCGCCGGCGGGCAGCAACAAGCACGTGGCCACCGCTCGGCGTATAGTCGATCGCGTTCCGAATGAGGTTTCGCAATATTCCGCGCACCAGTACCGCGTTGCTCGACACGGCAGCGCAGGTCGGAATGATGCGAAGCCTGATACCTCTGAGCCGTGCTGCTTCGAGGAACTCTCCTTCGGCCTGTTCAAAGATCGGACCGAGCCGGACGATCTCCCGACGGCCGCCGCTGGACGGGTCGAACAACCGTAGAGCATCGACAAGCTGGTCGAGCTTATCGCTCAGTTTGCTTGTTGCGCCTTCGACCCGGGCTAATTGGACCTGCTCGACCCCGCTGTTGAGGGTTTTGGCGAGGATATCGTGCGCGCCCATGATTACCTGCAACGGCTGGCGCAAATCGTGACTGGCGATGGCTAGTAGCGCCGCGCACAGATCACTATGGCTCTCTGCAACGCGACCGCTGTTGTTGAAGCCGACCGACGCGACCGCCGGGGTGGTAGGACGCGCGGCGACAGTGCTGGTTCCGAAGCTGATCGTCTCCATCCGACTCTGTTCCTCAAATTTGGTGAAGGCAGCCGAAGCGATTAGCCAGCCACTGGAGAAGACGGAGGTCGTGGCTCTGAAAACGAGATATCGGGGAGCAGATGGCGCGCGCGTCGCTTAAGGATGAATTTGTTTTTAATGTGCGCGGACGGGACACGCTGACACCAATCGCTTCGATTTTTGAAGGCCTTGGACTGCTGGCTCGTGTCCTGCGGCGGTATCGCCCTGGCGCTCCCCGATAAGGAACGCCAACGTAACCGTCAGCTTATTGACGGCCGTGCGGCCCGCCGCTCAGCAATGCTCATGAAGACGGGCAGCCCGGTTAAGCTATTGCCGCGCTGGAAGCGGTGGAACTGGGTGGTGCGAGATCCGGCCTCCGCGGTCTGCTGGGGATGTCGTCACGCCACAGCGTCACGCGGCAGCCGGGCCGAGCGTCTTCAATTGCGAGGTCGAGCCCATGCAGCTTTGCGACGGCGGCGACCAGGCTCAGGCCGAGCCCACTGCCCGGCGTGCTCCGGCACTTCTCGACCCGATGGAACCGCCGCAGCACCGCATCCCGCTCCGCTTCGGGAATGCCGGGGCCCGTATCGCTGACCTCGACGCCGAGACGATCCTTTCGGCGCAATATGCGCAGCCCGACCTGCCCGCCGGGAGGGGTGAACTTGATGGCGTTATCGACGAGGTTGCCGATCGCCTCGAACAGCAAGCTCGGGTCGCCGGCCATCTCGGCGCCCGCGGTGGCAACGTCGTTCTCGATCGACAGCAGGATCTGCTTGCTTTCGGCCATCGGTTCATAGAGCTCGGCCACGTCGATCACCACCGTGGTTAGGTCGAGCGTCCTGAACCCGGCGCGCCGGGCCCCCGCCTCGACCTCCGCGATGCGGAGCAGAGCACCGAAGGTGGTGAGAATGCCCTTGGTCTCGACAATCGCCTCATCGACCGCCGCGACGTATTCCTCAGCGGTCGCATCGCGCCGACGCACCCGCTCCAGCCCGGCGAGAAGGCGAGTGAGCGGCGTCCGCATGTCGTGTGCGATGTCTTCGGTGACGCCTTTCACGTCATTCATCAGCCGCTCAATTTCGTCCAGCATGCGGTTGACCACCTGAATCAACCTGTTGACGTCGCCGCCCTTCCTGCTGGTCGGAAGACGTCCGCTCAAATCGCCGTTGACGATGCGCTCGATTGCCTGCGTGACCCCATCGATATGACCGAGCGCGCCAGCCCCGGTCAGGACCGCGCCCGTCATCCCCAAGGCGAGAACCACCAGCGCGCCCGATGCCATCGCATTGAGCAACAAGTCGCGGAACTGGCGAACCTCGCGCATATCCGTGGCGACAAGGAGAATTTCGCCGGATGCCAGCCGGTGCAGAATGCCGCGAAACGGCGCCGTCTCATTCCCCCGCTGCGACGTGAAGTCGAATGGCTGGTCCATTGGCGGCAACGGAGTCGACAGCGTTGCGGCACCCCCGGCTACCCAGTGGCCCGTGGCATCGAAGAGGGCGAAGGGGCGGCGGCCCTCCGGGTCAAGCATCGCGCGCCCGTTCAATTGCCTTAGACGCTCGCTGGAGTGTTCGGCGTTCCGCGACGCCATTTCGTTGCGAAGCCAGTCGTCAACGCCATTGGCAAGGTAGCTAGCAGTCTGCCGATACAGGAAACCGAATAAAATCAGCGAAGCGGCGCCGAACAGGCCGAGAAACAGCAGCGCGAGCCTAAAGCTCGTGGTGCGTGGGATATCACTCAGACCGACGGAGGACATAGCCCGAACCCCGAACCGTGTGGATCATCTGGGGCAGTTCGCCTTCTTCGAGCTTTCGGCGCAGGCGGCCGATATGAACGTCGATGACGTTCGTTTGCGGGTCGTAATGATAACCCCAGACCTCCTCGAACAGCATTGTCCGGGTAACCACCCGGCCGGCGTGCCGCATCAGGTATTCGAGCAACCGATATTCGCGCGGCAGGAGGGCGATCGTCCGGCCGGCGCGCCGCACCTCCCGGGTGAGTAGATCGACCTGCAAGTCACCGACCCGCAACGTCGTCTCGCGCTGCGGCATGGCATGACGCCGGATCAGGACCTCGAGCCGGGCAGTCAGTTCGACGAACTCAAACGGCTTTGTCAGGTAGTCGTCGCCACCGGCCCGGAGCCCGCGCACGCGCTCGTCGACCCCCGATAGAGCGCTGAGGATCAGGACGGGGGTTTCGGTGCGAATGGTCCGCAATGTCGCGAGGACACCCAAGCCGTCGAGATCACCCGGCAGCATTCGGTCCAGGACGATCGCATCGTACTTCTCGGCGGTCGCCTTGATCAGGCCGTCGCGACCATTGTAGGCGCATTCCACGTCGAAGCCATGATCGCCGAGCGCCGCCGCGATTTCCGCGGCGGTTCGCCGATCGTCCTCTATGACCAGCACCCTGGTCATCCCTGCCCCATCTTCGCGAAGAGCTATCGATAACATACTGCCGTCCCGGCTACGTGGCTATGTGCCTGAAATAACTTGCCAGAGCGGATCGCTTCCGGGTAACCCGGCCCCGTGTAGCTGTTGAGTTTGCGGCCAATCGGCGGCTGCTGCACCGGACTGATAGCGGGCGCCGACAACGAAAGCCTCGGTTTGGCCGCGCGCGACCGGAGGTGCGGCATCATATCGCGCTGCCGCTGGCCCGACGCGAGGCGCTCGCAAAGCACAGGAAAATCAAGGTCAAAACCGTATAGGTTCGGCTCTTCATCGAAACAATCCGTTCTTTCAAGAATGAACCAGCATGCCGCGGGCGTGTTTAATCGGGCATCCTATGTTGCCCCGGCGAGGCAACATGCTCATCTCCGGGACGTGAATTCGCTTTTAAGCAAGGGGGTATCCTCGCTTGCGCGTGCTCGTGGCGGAGGACGATCAGCGGACGGCGGATTATCTGGTCCGCGGCCTGACCGAAAGCGGGCACATCGTCGACCGTGTCGCCGATGGCGAGACCGCGTTGGCGATGGCTATCGAGGGGATTTACGACGCCCTTCTCCTCGATCGGAAACTACCGGGCATCGACGGCGTAACCCTCGTTCAGCGGCTGCGCCGCCGCGACCGGCGGATGCTGGTGCTGATGTTGAGCGGGGTCGCCACCACAGCTGACCGGGTGGATGGTCTGCGCGCCGGCTGCGACGATTATATGGCCAAACCCTATTCCTTTGGCGAGCTTCTGGCGCGATTGGAGGCCCTCGGACGGCGCAGCGATCGTTCGCGCCACCGGGCCATTCTTCGGGTCGCGGACCTCGAACTCGACACCGAATTGCGTACTGTCTCGCGTGCCGGCCGGGTGATCGAGCTGCAACGCCGCGAATACCTCCTGCTCGAGCAACTGCTGCGCCACGCCGGGCAGGTCGTCACCCGCTCGATGCTGCTCGAAGCGGCGTGGACCTACGATTTCGAGGCGCGCGGTCACATCGTCGACATGCACATTCACCGTCTGCGCCAGAAAATCGACGATGGCTTCGCCTGCCGGCTGATCCACACCGTCACCGGCGCCGGCTACACGGTTCGCGAACCCGACGCCGCAACGGCGCAGGCCTAGTCAAGCGGCCGACTAAACCCGATTTCATCGCCCGGCGAACGCCGGCCCACGGGTCAGCCCGAGATTGTCCTCATGCGCCGTCGTCTAGGCGGCCGACATAGAGGAGCAGTTGCACGTGAACCGGGTCATTCCCCACGGCCGTGACGTCTCTGTGCCGCACCTTCGCGCTCGGCTTGGGATTGCCAAGGCCGCGCGAGTTCTCTCTGCCACGCTGTTATGCATCGCGACGCTCTCGGCGTCGGATCTCGCCTACGCCGCGCGTGGAGGCGGCGGTGGAGGAGGAGGGGGGTTCCATGGAGGTGGCGGTGGCGGTTTCCACGGGGGTGGGATCGCCGGCGGCTTCCATGGTGGAATGGGAGGCGGCGGCTTTCATGGGGGCGGTTTGCGAGGCTTTCATGGGGGAGGTGTTGGTGGCTTCCATGCCGGCGGATCTGGCGGGTTTCACGGTAGCGGAATTTCGGGCGGCGGCATTCATCCCGGTGCATCGCCGGGCGCGGGAATGGATCGATTGGCCGGCGGCTCACGAGAAGGCGGCGGCAACTCCATAGTGCTTCGTGGCGGCGAGCATACCGGCCACTGGCAGCGTGGCTGGCGCAATGGGCGCTATGGCTGGCAGTGGGGCTACGATCCCTATCTTTGGTCGAGTGACGGCACGTATGACGATTCCTATTCGGACGGGCAGCCGGACGTTGCTCAGTCCGGGTATTACTGCCCCGATCCCGCCGGCTATTATCCCGACGTCGCCCAGTGCAGTACCGCTTGGCAGATCGCTCCGGGCGGTTGACGCCCAGGCTGTCCGGGGTAGTTTCGCAATGAAGCATGCACCGGATAGCGGAAGGCGCCCGGACTTGGTTTAGTATGCCTGCCAAGGCCGCTTACGGCGGCAATAGGAGGCAGGATGTACGATCTCGTGATCCGCGGCGCGACGGTTGTCGATGGGCTCGGCCATGATCCCTGCCGCGCCGATGTCGCCGTCAGAGATGGGCGCATCGCCGCCATTGGCGAGATCGGCGCTGACGCTGCTGAAATCGTCGACGCCGGCGGACTGACCCTGATGCCGGGCATCATCGACATCCATACCCATTACGACGCGCAGGTCACCTGGGACCCGACCCTGTCGCCCTCTCCATCGCTGGGCGTAACGACCGTCGTAACCGGCAATTGCGGTTTCGGGATCGTGCCGTCGCCGCCGCATCTCCGCGACCTGATCATGCGCAACCTCGCGGTCGTCGAGGGCATGGACATCGGCGCGCTGCGAGCCGGGATCGATTGGCAGTTCCAGTCCTTTGCCGAATACCTCGCCGCCGTTCGAGGACAAGGTCCGTACGCCAATTTGGCCGTCCTGGTCGGGCATTCGGCGGTCCGCACGGCCGTCATGGGCGAGGAGGCGTCGGTTCGCAAGGAGCCGACCGCCGCCGAGATGACCGAGATGAGGCGGCTCGTTGCCGAGGCGATGGCCCAGGGTGCGATCGGGCTCGGCGCGTCCTACTCCCTCAACCATTCAGGCTGGGGCGGTGTGCCGATGCCGTCGACGATCAGCGACCTTTCGGCCCTGGTCGGGGCCATGGGCGGCCCCGGGCGAGGCATCGTCGAGATCTCATCAGGCGCAACACCGGTCGATACGATGGAGCAGATTGCCGCCCGCCATGGCCGGCGCATTTTCATGAGCACGGCAACCGCTACAACGAGCAGTATCCCGGGCGCGCGATCGGGATGTTCGATGCGTGCGCGGCGGCACAGGCGCGCGGCAATGAGCTCTACATCCAGATCACCTGCCAACCGCTGTCCTTCGATTTTACGCTGGCGAGCGCCTACCCGTTCTACAGCCATCCCGCATTCGACCCGATCAAGGCTTACGACCGCGAACAGCTGAAAGCGGTCTTCCGCGATGCTAGCTTCCGCGACCGTTTTCGCGCCGATCTGCGGACCCCGCGGCCGGGCACGGTGTTCCAGGGCAGCTGGGAGCGGATCATCGTCGCCGCGCCAGTCAAGCCGGAACATGCTGGGTTGGCCGACCGCACGATTGCCGAGATTGCTCGCGAGCGGCAGCAGGACCCGCTCGATACGATGCTTGAGATCGGCCTCGATGAGAATCTTGATACCGGCTTTGTCGGCCGCTTCTTCAATGCGGTCGATGACGGCGTGGAGCCGCTGGTCAAGCACAAGGCCGGCGTCATCGCTCTGTCGGATGCCGGCGCGCATCTCGTCTATCTCTGCGATGCCGGGTTCGGACTGTATTTGCTCGGGCACTGGGTGCGCGATCGCGGCGCCTTCGATTTGGTCGAAGGGGTGCGGCGCCTGACCAGCCACCAGGCTGGCCTCTACGGCATCCCCGATCGCGGCCGCATCACTGTCGGCGCCGGTGCTGATCTGCTGCTGTTCGACCCCGCAACTGTCGGCATCTCGGCGGCGCGCCGCGTCGGCGATCTGCCGGGCGGCGGACCGCGCACGTTACGCGATCCGGTCGGAGTACATGGCGTCTTCGTGAACGGGGTCGGCGTATTCGACGGTCGCGACTACGCGAAGCTCGACAAGGGTCCGGGACAGTGCTCGACCGGTTTCTGCCGGCCCGCTCCCCGGATCTAGCGACCGCGGCTAAGTAGCGGCGTCGGTCACGCGCACGCCCAGGAGGCCCAATGTCTATCGAGATCGTTCCGACCGGCGCCGCTCTCGGCGCGGAGATCCGCGGGGTCAATCTCGCCAGACCCCTCGATGACGCCACCTTCACCACGCTCGAGCGGGCTTACAACCAGTATGGCGTGATCTTCTTTCGCAACCAGGACATCGCGCCACCCCAACAGGTTGCTTTCACGCGCCGCTTTGGGGAGATCGAATTCAACATCTTCGGCGAACGGTGGAGTGTGCCTGGCAGCCCCGAGATCGTGGTGGTCTCCAACGTCACCGAGGACGGCCAGCCGATCGGGGTCCGCCGCGCCGGTGAAAACTGGCATAGCGATATGTGCTACGCGCCCCGCCCGCCGCGCGGTACGATGCTCTACGCGCGCGAAATCCCCGATTTGTTCGGCCTGAGCTTGGGCGACACCGAATTCGCCAGTGCCGCCGCGGCCTGGGATGCCTTGCCCGAGCCGTTGCGCCGGCGGATCGAGGGTCGGCGTGGGGTGTTCGACTTCGTCGGCCGCAAGCGCGCCTTTCCGCCCAAGCAATCGGAAATTGACCGCTACCCGCCGGTCACTCATCCGATCGTCAGGACGCATCCCTATACCGGGCGCAAATGCCTATACGTCATGCGCGACGACTGCACCGGGATCGAGGGCATCGAGCCCGAGGAAGCCGAGGCGTTGATCGCGGCGCTCGCCGAGCATATCGTCAAGCCGGCCTTCATCTATCGCCACCAGTGGCGGCCTGGTGATCTGCTGCTGTGGGACAATTGCACCGTGCAGCATCGAGCGATCCAGGACTACGACCTGCCGCACCGGCGGCTGATGCATCGCACGACTATGGGCGGCGCCATTCCGATCTGACGGCGCAACCGCTCTGCCAGCTACAGCAGCTTCAGCCCGGAAAGCTCCGCCCGCAACGCCGCCGGGTCAACGAATTGGATGCCGTAAATCCCAAAGCGTCGTGCCGCGTCGACGTTCTCCGGGACATCGTCGATGAAAACGGTGCGATGCGGGTCGAGGCGGTGTCGATCGAGCAGGATTTCATAGATGCGCGGGTCCGGCTTGATTGCCTTGACTTCCCCCGACACGATGATGCCCTGGAACAGCTCCAGGAAGTCGAAGCGCCGGGACGCCAGCGGGTAGGTCTCGGCTGAGAAGTTGCTCAACAGGTACAAGGGCGTGCCGCGCCCGTGCAGCTCGGCCAGAATCTCTACTGTCCCGCCGATCGGCCCGGCCATCATTTCATCGAACCGTCCATAGAAGGCGTCGATCAGCTCGGCTTTGTCCGCGTGCTGTTGTTTCAAGAGCCGAGCGGCGTCCGCGACGAGGCGACCCGCATCCTGGCCGCGGTTCCATTCCTGCGTGCAGACGGTCGCCAGGAAATGCTCCATCGCCGGTTCGTCGCCGTTGAACAGCTTGCGATAGAGGTGGCGGGGATTCCAATCGATCAGCACCCCGCCCAGATCAAAGATCACTACGTCGCGACTACCCATACAGCACGCTGTATCTGAGGAACCGGGGAGCAGCAAGTCAAGGCGCAGCCCGTCATGCGCCAGTATCGGAGCGCCGATAGCACTCCGCACGGCTCGTCGCACTTGGCCAGCATCACAAGAAGATAAGCATAAAAATTAGGTAAACTTAAGCAGATTATCGCGCAGTTCACGACGACAGAGTTAACTTTCTCTTTAGCTCCTCTCACTTATCAGTAACGCGTAGTCAAGGGCGAAGAGCCGACAAAACGTGCGGCGGTGATTGGTGTGATTATCGGGTGGTCCGACACAATTGGGGACACCGTTAGTGTCGATAGTCGCTTTTATAGCGCGACGCCAGGGCAGGTTTGGCGAGCAAGCACTGCCGAGAGATACGTCGGTTTGCCAGCGAGCCTCACGCAAGGTCGCGAGAGAATGTGCCAAAGCGGCCAAACGGATGACGGCGAGCTGCGCGTGAGGGCGCCCCCATGCACGCCGTAAACACCACTGTCGAGGTAGAGCGTCTTTACGACGAACTGCGCGAGTGCATCCGCAGCAACGACCAGGACGGCGTTCAGCGGATCATGGGCGAACTGGTGCGCGCGAAGCGGCCGCTGGCGGAAATCATCGGCGAAGTGAAGCGGCTAACGCGCGGAGGAGCGAGATCCGAGCCCGGACTGGAACCCTCGATAACCGATGATTGGCCACAGCCGAGCACGACGCCGCCATCCGTCGAGCCCGTGCCGAAAGCGGCCCCGGAGCCTACCTATACGCACTTCACCAGCACAAACACGCCGGCCGCTGGCCCGTTGAGCGAGGCGGGCACCCCCGCCTACCGAGAGCCGGAGCGCGATGCCGCCGTCCTCCGCGAATGGCCGCCGGCCGATGTTTGGCCGGATCCCAAGCCGAGCAGAGCCGAACCCACCTCTCAAAGTTTCGATGGGTCGGCGGCCTTTGATCTGCGGGGCTATCCGGAAATTGCGGCTCCCCCGGCGATCTCGGAAACGGAACCGGCCGCGAATTCATCGGCCCAGGAGTGGGCAAAGCCAAATCCGCTGCCGGCGGTCGAACAAAGCACGCCCAAGCCGCCAGATCAGCATGTCGCGCTCGCGATCGAGCCGGAAGGTACGTCTCCGGACGTTGCGCCGGAGATCACAGAGGGCGAGGGGGTCTCCGCGGCGTCCGATCCAGAGCTGCAGAGAGCGCCCGCCGAATTCGAGCAAGGTACGCTTGACATAGGGCCGCAAATCTCCGGCCGGGCAATTGCTTTGGGCGTCGGGTTGGAGGGTGGAGAAGAGGCGGACAGCACACAACGCACCCAGAGATCTCGCCCCTGGGGAGCACGCCTCATCGCCGCTCTCGTCGTCTTCCTCGTGCTGCTGGGCGGTGGTGTTTTCCTGCTGGTGAAGCCAGCCGGGGATACAGTTGCCGATAAACCCAATCTGTCGGCCGTCGCTGTAGCTCCACCCGCGGCGCAGCCAGTTGTGACCGAAGGAAGTGCACCGGCGGCGGCCGGCCCTGGCGCAAGCGGATCTCCATCCGGCCTTGCTCCAACGGCGCTGTTGCCCGGCCCGGCTGCACCGTCGCCGCAAGCTGCGACCGCCGCCCCCGACAGCCCTGCTCCTGCCAAACCGGACTCAAAACCAGCCGTCGCCAACCTGGATCCGCCCAATGGCGCCCCGTCGAAATCCGCTGCGGCGCCTGATAGGCCTGCCTCGGTCACAGCACCGGCCGCCTCGTCAGTTCCCGTCGTGCCGACCGAACCACCGCCGCCGGCGCAACCGCGCCCGTCGTCGCAAGAGACAGCCTCGCTGTTGGAGCGCGGCGACCGCCTGTTTGGCATGGGAGATGTCATCTCCGCCCGGCTCTTTTACGAACGGGCTGCCGAAGCCGGTGACGGTCCGGCGGCGCTGCGGCTCGGCGAAACCTACGACCCCACATTCCTGGATCGCGCCAAGCTGCGCGCCATCAAGGGCGATCTTAAGGCGGCGGCTTTCTGGTACCGGCGCGCGAAAGAACTCGGCGTTGACGAGGCTGACATCCTGCTGAAGGGCCTGCAAACCAAATAGGAGCGGCGAACGATGAGCCGTTTGAAATTTTGTCTCGTGGTATCGCTCGTGGTCCTGATTTCGGGCCCTCAACGGTCACCGGCTGCTCCCCTCGATCAGGGGGTGGCAGCGATCAATCGGGGGGTCGTCGAGCTCGAGACGTCCGGCGCCGCCGGCATCTCGGTCAGGATCGCCGAGGATCTCGCCAACCTCGTCGATGATGGCGCGACGCGTCGTGTCGTACCGGTTGTCGGCAAAGGATCGCTACAGAATTTGACCGACCTCAAATACCTGCGCGGCATCGACATGGCGATCGTGCAGACCGACGTGCTCGAATACGCGAAAGAGCAGCGGCTGGTGCCGGGCATCGAGTTGTCGCTGACTTACGTCACGCGGCTCTACAACGAGGAATTTCACCTGCTGGCCGGCTCGGACGTCCGCAAACTCTCCGACCTCGCCAACAAGAAGGTGAATGTCGATCTGCGCGGCAGCGGCACCTCGATCACCGCCACCCGGCTGTTCGAGATGCTGAAGCTACCGGTGACGGTAACGAACGACAGCCAGGAAGTCGCGCTCGACAAATTGCGTCGCGGTGAGGTTGCCGCGCTCGCCTTTGTCGCGGGGCAACCGGCGCCGCTGTTCATGGGTCTCAAAGGCGATGACGGCCTGCATTTCCTTGCCGTACCATTCAACGAGGCGGCCGGTGGTACCTATGCGCCGACGCGCCTTACCGCGGGGGATTATCCCGGTCTGGTACCGCAGGACCGAGCCGTTGACACGGTCGCCGTCGGCAGCATCCTGGCGGTTGCCGATCTGCGGCAATCGCCGGAGCGCTACCGGAACATCGCGAGTTTCGTCGATGTATTTTTCACCGGGTTCCAATCGCTGCTCGAGCCCGGGCACCACCCGAAATGGGCGGATGTGAACCTAACCGCCGACCTGCCGGGCTGGCACCGTTACCAGCCCGCCGAACAGTGGCTGCAGCGCAACATGCAGGTCGCCAATGCGCCCAAGCCCGACGATCTGAAGGCGATGTTTGCCCACTTCATCGACGAGCATCGGCGCTCGGCCGGCGGTGGAGCGATGACCGACAAGGAAAAGGAAGAGCTCTTCCAGCAGTACAGCCGCTGGCAGAACGGTCAGTCCCGTTAGCCCCACCGCAGGCAACAACCTCTTTCGTTGGAGATTGCAATGAAGAACGAGCCTACGCGTGTGCCGGTGGACGGTCCGGCCCGCCGGCGCACGACGTTTCGCCGGCTGGCTATCGCCTGCTGCGCGGTTTTCCTTGCCCTTCCCGGCATCGCCGGCGCCGCGTCGTCGCCGCAGCGCGGCGGCATCCTGCCGTTTGCCGTCGACGCCGAGCCACCCAACTACGACTGCCACGCCAATTTCTCGTTCGTTCTGATCCACGTAGTGGCCCCGCACTACTCCACACTCCTTAAATTCGACACCGCCAACTATCCGCAGGTGGTCGGCGATCTTGCCGAATCCTGGACCGTCTCGCCGGACCGGCGCACCTACACCTTCAAGTTGCGCCCCAACGTGCTGTTTCACGACGGATCAAAATTGACCTCGGCCGATGTGAAGGTGAGCTATGAGCGCATCATCCATCCGCCGCAGGGCGTCATCTCGGTGCGCCAGGCCGATTACTCCGCGATCACGAGCATTGACACGCCCGACCCGCAGACCATCGTGTTTCACCTGCAATGGCCGGATGCGGCGATGCTGGCGAATTTCGCCTCGCCGTGGAACTGCATCTACAGCGCCACGAAGCTCACCGAAGACCCGCAATTCCCGAAGACACACATTCTCGGCACCGGCCCATTCGTCTTCGTCGAGCACGTGAAGGGTGATCACTGGTCGGGCAAGCGCTGGGAGAAATATTTTCAGCCAGGCAAACCTTATCTAGACGGTTACCGCGCCGAGTTCATAGCCCAAACCGCGGCGGTCAAGGCGATGGAGAGCGGCCGCATCATGGCGCAATTCCGCAGCTTCACCCCGACCGAGCGCGACGAGATGGTGGAAACCGCCGGCAATCGTGTCGAGGTGCGCGAGGGGCCGTGGACCAGCTATGTTGCTCTCGTTTTCAACGCCAACCAGCCGCCCTTCAACGACGCGCGCGTACGACGCGCGCTGTCTCTGGCCATCGACCGCTGGAACGGCGCCGAGGCGCTCGCCAACACGACGTTTCTCAGATATGTCGGCGGGCTCATGCGGCCGGGGTCGGCATTAGCGACGCCCGAGGCGGAGCTGGTGACGATGCCCGGCTTTTCCCGCGACATCGCCGCCTCGCGTGCCGAAGCCAAACGGCTGCTCGCCGAGGCCGGGGTCACGAATCTCGAACTCACCCTGACAAACCGTAAGGACGTCCCGGTGCCGTATCACGGCGCTGGTAATTTCGTCGTCGATGCGTGGCGCGAGATCGGAGTGAAGGCGACGCACGAATTGCTGACCACCAAGGAATGGCAGAGCGCGCTCGAAACCGGCAAGTTCGCTGCGGCGATCGACCTCGCCGCCGACTATTTTGACGATCCGACGATCTGCCTCGCCCGGTATGTGTCACGCGACCTGTCGCCGAGCAATCACGCCGGCTCGACCGACCGGTTCCTCGATGCGCTGTATATCGGTCAGGCGATCAACACCGATACCCGGGAACGCGCGAAAATAGTGCGCGATTTCGAGCGGCATGCACTGACCGAGGCTGCCACGGTGCCGCTCCTGTGGTGGAACCGCATCGTCGTCTCCGCGGCGAAATTCAAAGGCTGGAACATGTCGCCGAGCCAGTATATCGGCCAAGACCTTGCCGATGTGTGGCTAGACCAGTGATCGCGGAATTCTGTTCTGTGCCGCGCCAGCGTGGATTGACGGCGGCCGGCTGCCTCCTGACAATCGGCAGCGGCCGACAGGACAGGACAGAAGACCATGGGTACAGCGCGCGCCGAGGCGTCATCTCGCAGCAACCAATATCCGATTCCGGACAAGATGAAGGCATGGGTGCTGGGCGGCCCGGAGGAGCTCTCGCTCATTGAGAAGCCGGTGCCGCAGCCGGGGCCGGCCGAGGTGCTGGTGCGGGTCGACGCGATCGCGGTGTGCGCGACTGATATCGAGATCATCCGGCACGGCGTGCCGGCGATGATTGATGGCGGCTTGCCGTTCAACCGGGATTTCACGCCGGGCCACGAATACATGGGAACGGTCGTGAAGCTTGGCCCGACGGTCGACGAGTTCCACGTCGGCGACCGCGTCACCGTCGAGGTTCATGCCGGGTGCGGCCGCTGCCCGCGATGCCGCGAGGGCATGTACACCTCTTGCTTGAATTACGGCTATCGGGCGAAGGGCCACCGCGCCAACGGCTTTAGCACCGATGGCGGCTTCGCCGAATACGCCGTCAACAACATCAACACGCTCGCCCACATCACGGACGACATGACCGATGCCGAGGCGACGCTGGTCGTCACCGCCGGCACCGCGATGTACGGGCTCGACGTGATGG
>Ga0210400_10001524_pt1 | contig 22872 bp, 19 predicted proteins | sample IncBWH26MmetaG_FD_155456 | JGI IMG/M metagenome (GOLD analysis project Ga0210400, IMG submission 155456) | Forest soil microbial communities from Barre Woods Harvard Forest LTER site, Petersham, Massachusetts, United States - Inc-BW-H-26-M | ecosystem: Environmental > Terrestrial > Soil >...
CCAGCACATCGCCGTTTGAACCGAGCAGGGGCACAGCGAGGAGCTGATGGATTTTGAAAGCGGCGACGAGATCCAAATTCGCGCCGGGAGTATTCGCAGCATCCTCCGTGAAGAAGACATTTTTTTTCTTTAGCGTCTGCGTGGCGATTCCGTCGAAAAGCGGGATATCGACGGGACGCGCTACCCCGTTTTCCACTCCCCAGCGAATATGGAAGGCGGCCTCTTCGAGGAGCCCGATGAAGCAGCGCCTGAAGCCAAGGAAACTGGCGGCACGGACCACCGACGTTTGCATGAACTCGTCAAGTTTTCCAGCGGAACCGAGTTCAAAGGAAATCTCGAGAATTTCGTGGAGTTCGTGAGCCTGCGCGCGGGCCATGCCGTACAACTCAGCGTTGGCGATCGCCACCGCGCCAAAGCCGGCCAGCGCGGAGACCAGCGTCTTGTCTTCCTGGACGAAGGGGCTGGCGAGACGGGGATAGACGAGAATCGCTCCGTACGAGCGCGAGGTGCGAAAGGGCGCCGCGATGAGAACTCCGGGCGGCGAATCTTCTCCAAAATGAGAAGCTCCGTCAATGGCCACTGTAATGCGCTCGCCGGCGGCGACCGCGCGGGTAGCGATCTCGAGCGATGAGCGGAGGTCATTCCGCTCGAAACGCGAACGGATGGAGCGCGCAAGGGTGGGGACTTCGGTGGATACCGCCTGCAACTGGAACAGTTTCTCCTGTTGAACAAACACGAGCACTGCCGGTGAATGCAGCAGTACGCGGAGCCGGTCGGCGATGCTCTCCATTACCGCGGCAGTGTCGGGCAATCCGTGCAACGCGGTGGCAACCTCGACCAGAATGCTGGCGCGGCGGTGCTCTTCGCGGGAAAGTTGGTTCAAACGCAGAGCTTCGAGCGCGGTACCGAGCTGAGCCGCCAGGATGGTGACTTTGGCTACGTCGTCATCGTCGAAACCCGTACCCGGCGCGCTCTTCAGGAATGTGATGGCGCCCACCGCTTCCCCTGAAACCAGCAGAGGGGCGGCCAGCGCGGCGTGCGCGTGGATGGAGGCCACCCAGGGATAACGGGTCGCATCGAGGTGATTGACGAAGAAGGAGCGGCGCTTCTGAACCGCATCCATCGCGACCGATGCGTCACCGGCACTCCTGCGAACGCCCCGAAAGGACTCGACGTCGTCGGTGTCGGCTTCGGCTCCGACAAGTTCACCGTCCGGCGAGCACTTCCAAAAGTAGGCGCCGCTGGCATGAAAGAAAGCGCGCGTAAGGGTACAGAATGACCGGATGAGTTGGCCGGGATCGCTGCTCTGAAAAGCGGCGCGAGAGAGTTCCAGGAGAAGCCGCTGAAAAGTCTCGTCAGACTGAGACGCGTCGCCAGGACCCGAATTTCCGGTGTGGGTTGTCAGTGCGCACCAATCTTTAGCTAACCACTTGAAAACACTTGGATTACATAAAAACGGTACTCTTGATTCTCAAATTGAGTCAAGGGAATAGGTGGGGTGGTGCCGAGATGTGAAACGGCCCCAAAGTGATACTGGCGTCTCATTCTGCAATCGGGCCGGGAATTGTGTGGATCCTGGACGCGCCCGGAAGAGGCCGCGGAAAAACTCGATACGGTACTTGATTTTGGATGGCGCAACGGTTAACCGCTGCCATAACCGGTCTGTTTTCAGAGTCGGCTTTAAGCCGCTGAGGTGGGGATTGCGACGCGGAAAAGACTTTTCCGCCAGCCGGGACCTCTGGTGCCGTGGCGGCAGAGAAACTTAGATTGCCGAGGACCTTAAGGAATCGAATCGACATCCCTCCGAGAGATCACGAAAGTAATGCACCGAAAGAACTTTTGGTATCGGCTGATGTGGTGCTTGCACGAATATAGGACTGAGACAAAGCGATAAGAAATAGAGATAAGAAATAGAGACGAGAAAGGCACGGTACGGACATATGCAAGGCTTGCATCGTGTATTCGCGGTGGGTCTGCTGTTGATTAGCGGATGGGTCGCGACCAGCGCTCCGCTGGCGTGGGGGCAGGAACTCGATCGGAAAACAAAGAGCAAAGTGTCGCCCGTATATCCGGAATTGGCGAGGCGCATGAACATCACCGGAGTGGTGAGGGTCCAGATCACGGTCGCCGCTAACGGGTCGATCAAGAACACAAAGCTGGTTGGCGGGCATCCGGTATTGGCAAACGCCGCTCTGGATGCGGTCAAGAAGTGGCGTTTCGAGGCGGGTCCGCAAGAGTCCACGGGAATTGTGGAATTCCGTTTTGATCCGACGGAGTAAGAGGGTGGCGCCGGATCCAAAGCGCTGGCTGAGGAAGGTTTGAGTATGAATATCGGGAAAAAGCTTTATCTGAGTTTCGGCATCATTCTCACGACGGTTCTGTTGCTTCTGGCGATCAACCTGATCGCGGTGCAACGCGAGCATGAAACCAAGGCGGCGGCGCAGCGTTCGATCGACATGACGGAGGTTACGTCATCGGTCCGCTTCGAGATGATGCAGAACCGCCTTCACCTGCAGAATTACCTGCTCAGCGGTGACACTCGGGACGTCGAGAAAATGAATGACGGCGAACACGTGTTGAATGACGCGCTGCGCCACGCCCAGGAATTGGCGAACTCCACGCCACAGCGAAGCAATCTGGAAAAAGTGCAGGGGCTGGAGCAGGCTTGGGGCAATGAGTTCGCCGCCCCGCTGGTGGAGAAGCGCCGCGCCGTGGACGGTGGCAATGCGACGGTGGCGGAACTCCAGATTTTCTATTTGCAAAAGGATCCGAACTCCTGGGTCTCGCGTTCCAGCGACGTTCTGGACGAGGTTGACCGGGAGAACCGTCAACTGCTGGAAGTGCGGCGCCGCTCCGATGAATCGGCGGCGACTTGGACCATTCTGGCTGCGGTCTTCAGTTCCCTGATCGCGCTGGCGCTGGGCATAGTCATTGCGTATCGGACCGCCACAGGAATTACCGGGCCGCTGGGCCGGCTGATTCACGTGGCGGACCAGATCGGCCAGTCCGGCGATCTGGAGCACACGATTGACGTTCATGGCAAGGATGAGATTGGGCAACTCGCCCGGACCTTCGACTCCATGGTGAAGTATCTGAAGGAAATGGCTGCGGTTTCAGAAGCCATCGCCGGGGGCAACCTGTCCGTTGAAGTCCGTCCGCGCTCCGCCAACGACACGCTGGCGAATGCCTTCACGCGCATGGTGGAAGGCCTCCGCGGGATGGTGCGCAATGTGCGCGATGCCGCTTCCCAGGTGGCCAGCGCCTCCAGCCAGGTCGCGAGCGCTTCCGACGAGTCGGCCAGGAACAGCCTGCAGACTTCTTCGGCCATCGATGAAGTGACCAGTACGATGCACGAAATGAGCGTGAACGTTCAGAACATGGTGAAGAGCACGCAGACGCAAGCCTCAAGCGTCAGTGAAACCTCGGCCTCAATCGATCAGATGGTGACCTCAATCCAGCGGGTCGCGGATACGGCCAAGGTTCTGCTCGATATTTCGAATCGTTCGCGGGAAGAGGTGCACAGCGGCATTGGCACCATGGAGAAAGCGACCGACGGCCTCAACCGGATCAATACCACGATCCGCTCATCGGGCGAGATCATTGACTCGCTTGGCACGCGGGCAGACGACATCGGCAAGATCGTTGAAGTGATCGACGATCTCGCGGAGCAGACTAACCTCCTCGCCTTGAATGCCGCCATCGAAGCGGCACGCGCGGGCGAGCACGGACTGGGATTCGCTGTGGTGGCGGACGAAGTAAGGAAACTGGCGGAAAAATCCGCGCAGTCCACCAAGGAAATTTCCGAGCTGATCGAGAGTATCCAGAAGGAAGCGCGCAAAGCGGTCGAAAACATGGAGAAGAGCACGACCATTGTGAACGAGGGCCTGAATCTCGGACAAGAGCTGAATGGCGCACTGCGAAAAATCTCGAACGTGGTGACCGAGGTGTACAAGTTCGCGCAGGAAATCGGGGCGGCCACCAACGAGCAGTCGCACGGTTCGTCGCAGATCGCTCGCGCCACCACGCGGCTGAACGAAATCACGCACGAGATCAACTCGGCCGTGGAAGAACAGGCATCCGGGGCGCAGGCGGTGGTGCAAGCCATGGAGCGCATGCGCGAACTGGTGCAATCCTCCACCTCGGGTTCCACTGAACTGGCCGCATCCTCCGATCAGATGTCAAAGATGTCGCGAGGTCTGCTGGATTCGATGGATCGTTTTGCATTACGGCCGAATGACCGGCCGAGTGACACGACGCCAGGATTCGGGAACGCATCCCGGACCGCGACGGCGGGATCTCGATGAGGGAATTCCATCTATGAGCCGGGAAACACACATTGTTGGCTTTCGCGTGGGTCGCGAAACTTACGGCGTGCCCATCACATCGCTGCATGAAATCGTCCGTGTGCCCGAAATCACGGCGGTGCCGGACGCGCCCGATTATCTGGAAGGGGTAATCAACCTGCGCGGGAAGATTGTTTCGGTGGTGGATCTACGAAAGCGGTTCGGGCAGCCCTCCGCCGGCCTCGACCGGCGCAGCCGCATCCTGGTGGTGGAACACCGGGGCCGACTCGCGGGCATGATTGTGGATTCGGCGTCGGAGGTTCTGAAAATTCCAGAGAGCGAGATCGAAGCCGCACCCGCCATGATGCGTGAAGGCGGATTGGACTGCGTAACCGGCCTGGGCAAGTACAAGGGACGGCTGATCATTCTGCTGGATATCAGCAAAGTATTAGGGGCGCGTGAGATTGGAAACGAAGCGTCGGCCGTCAAAGCGGCAGAAAAGCCGGCGGCAGCCGGTAGTGGCAAGGCGGGGACGGGGACAGTAACGGTAACAAAGACTGCCTCGGCCGGAAAGTAGCAAGAAGACCGAACACCGAACCACATGAACACGAGCGAGACTCCAGCACTCACCGACGCGGAATTGAAACTCCTGCAGACGCTCGTCTACCAGGAGTGCGGCATGCACTTCGACGATCGGCGCACCTCCTTCCTCCAGGACCGTTTGCAGCGGCGGTTGAGGGAATGCCGCCTGGATTCGTTCTACAGCTACTACCGCCTGCTCATCAGCCAGCAGGGAAAGGAAGAGCTCTCGCGCCTGCTGGAAAACCTCACGGTGAATGAAACCAGCTTCTTCCGGAACAAGGCGCAGCTCGATCTGTTTCAGCGGGAAGCGATGGAGGACGTTCTAAAGCGCAAGCAGGCTCGCCGGGATTACGGCGTGAGAATCTGGAGTGCGGGCTGTTCCACCGGACAGGAACCTTACACCCTCACCATGCTTGTGGCCGATACTCTGTCCTACTACTATCTGCGCAATCCTCTACCCTTCGAATCGCCGGTTCCGAAGCCTCTGGTGCCAGCGCCCTGGCGGGTGGAGATTCTGGCCAGCGACATCAACTATTCTGTTTTGCGCACCGCGCAGGAGGGCTCCTACGGCGAGCACCAGATGTTGGGAGTCGACTATGGCTACCGCTTGCGCTACTTCGACAAAGTGGGCGACCGCTATGTGGTCAAGAAGAATGTGAAAGAACTGGTGCACTTCGACTTTCATAACCTGAAGACCGAGTACCTGCCGCAGCGCAACGACATGATCTTCTGCCGCAACGTGATGATGTATTTCGACGAAGCCGAGCAGAAACGGCTGGTCGAGAAGTTTTATCGCTGCTTAAATCCTCACGGATATCTGTTTGTCGGCCACGCCGAAAGCCTGCTCGGGCTGACCGAGAAATTCCAGATGGTGCATCTCAACAGCGGCACGGCCTATCAGCGAGTCGAGGTGAAAGGGTGACAGTTCCCCCCGAGGACCGGATGACGGAACTCCACCAGCTGTTCTTCGAGAGCGCGGGGGAACTTGTCCAGAAGCTGAACGACGAAGCAATGCAGCTGGAGAAATCTCCCGGCGATGCAGAGACGGCCCGCAGTCTACGGCGGACGGTGCATACGCTGAAGGGAGACGCAGCCGCCTGCGGTTTCCGGGAACTGAGCGAACTGTCCCACGAGTTCGAGGATGTGCTGACGCTGGAGAACCCAGCGGCGGCGGCTTCGGTTCCAGAAATCGCAATGCGCGTGGCGGACGTGTTTGCGGCCTTGCTTGAGGCCTATAAGAAGGGAACGAAACTTCCGAGCATCCAGTCATTGCGCGCGGATATCGCCCGTCTGGCACGTCCATCCTCGGGCGGCGTAGGCAAAGCAAAGAAGAAGACGAAGAAAACAGCTGCGACGAAAGCCAGCCGCTGGTCGGAGTACGAGCAACTGGCGATCACCCGGGCCGCGGCGGCAGGCAGGCGGGTTCATCACGTCGTGTTGCAGGTCGATCCGCAATGCGGCATGCCCATTGCCGGACGTCAGATGATCAAGTTAGCGCTCGCCGGACTGGGCGAGGTGCTGGCTCTCTATCCGGTTGAAGGCAGTCTCGAGCCCATGATCCGCGTCGAAGCGGCTCTCGCGTCGGAAAAACCGGCGGAGCAGATCCGGGCGAAGTGCAATATCCCAACGATAACGCTGAATGTCAGGGTGACGCCGCTGCGCATCCAGGCGCCGTCGCACTTGCTTCCGCGCGCTTCCGCTGCCGGTTCCAAAGTCGCCGCTCACGGACTCAGCGATTCGGCACTCAACGATTCTGAGGCTAACGATTCCGCGCTTAACGATTCTGCGCTTGACGATTCTGTGCTTAACGACGAAGACGCGTCGCTTGCTGCGAACGACGCCGCAGCCGGCTTCGCTACCCGGGCCGCCGCCCGCGCTGCTGCGAACGGCGCGCCGTCGCCAGAAGAAGCCGCCGCGCCGCCCGCGGTAGCAAGCGGCCTCGACAACCTGCTGCGAGTGGACGCGGAGAGAATCGACAGCGTACTCAATCTGGTCGGTGAAATGATCCTGGCGAAATCGATGTTGCAGCAGACGCTGCTGGAATTTGGACAACGCTTCCCGAAAGATGTCTTGCGGGGAAAGTTCTCCGATGTCATGGCGTTCCAGGGACGGGTTTTGAATGATCTGCAGCACTCAGTCATGAAGATTCGGATGGTGCCGGTCGATCAGCTGTTTCGCCGGTTCCCGCGCATTGTGCGCGACGTCGGGCGGCAGTGCGGGAAAGAAGTCGCGCTGATCGTCAAGGGCGGGCAAACCGATCTCGACAAGAGCATTCTGGACGCGATCGCCGAGCCGCTGACCCACCTGGTGCGAAATGCGGTTGGCCATGGCATCGAAACCGCCGAGGAGCGCGTTCGCGCGGGCAAGCGGCCGCAGGGGACGTTGCGGCTGGGCGCTTATCACCAGGGGAACCAGGTGGTGATCGAGGTCTCCGACGATGGGGCCGGCATCGACGCCGATAAAGTGCGGGAGCGCGCCCTCTCCCAGGGCCTGCTGAACGCGGATCAGGCAGCCCGCCTGACCGAAGCGGAAACTCTGGATCTGATCTTGCAGCCAGGATTCTCCACGGCGAAAGAGATCACCGAACTTTCGGGCCGTGGAGTGGGATTGGACGTCGTGCAGAGCGTGCTGGCGCGCCTGAAGGGAACGGTTCAGATCGAAACTGTGCCCGGACGGGGCACAACCTTCCGTCTGCGGCTTCCGCTGACGCTGGCCATTATCAGGGCATTGATGTTCCGGGTGGAACAGCATCTCTACGCCCTGCCGCTCAACGCGGTGGCGGAGATCGCGCGCACGGTTGAAGCAGATATCCATCAGGTGGAGCATTACGAAGTGCTGCAATTGCGGAACGATGTGCTGCCGCTGCTGCGCCTCGGCTCGATCCCTGAGAGCGGGCCGGAAACGGCGCGACGCAAAGCTTTCGTGCTGGTGATCACCAATGGGGACCGCAAATTCGGTCTCATCGTCGATGGGCTGGAGGGCGAAGACGAGCTGGTCATCAAGGCGCTCGATGACCAGTCGATCACAACCGACCTGGTAAGTGGGGCGTCGATTCTGGGCGATGGAAGGGTCGTTCTCATTCTGAATATGATCGCGTTGATGGACCGCTTCACACGCGGACGGGCGGATGCAAACGGTCCGGGGATGGCCGGACTGCTGTCGAGCGTCCTGCAAGCAAAAGCAACGTCGAGAGGTGGCGGAATCCAGACTGGTGAGATGCAGGCACGTGGCATGGCAGGGGGCCGGGCATGAGAAAACCGCTGCGGGTCCTGGTGGTGGATGATTCGGCCCTCATGCGCAAGCTGATTCCAAAGCTCCTCGAACGGGATGACTCGATCGAGGTTGTGGGCACGGCGATGGATGGCCGTTTTGCGTTAAAGAAGATCGAGGACTTGTCGCCCCAAGTGGTGACCCTCGACCTGGAAATGCCGGGACTGAACGGAATTGATACCCTGAAAGAAATCATGCGCCGCTGGCGGCTGCCCGTAATCGTCGTCAGCTCGCATAGCACGGCCGGCGCGGCGATCACACTCAAGGCGCTGGCTCTGGGCGCGTTTGATTTTGTGGCCAAGCCGAATGATGTTTCCGCGCGCATGCCGGAAATTGCCGACGAGTTGATCAAAAAGATCCGGGCGGCGGCGCAAAGCGCGGGAGTGCAAACGCAGTTCCTGCCATCAGAAACGCACGGTGAACAGCCGCTCAAGCTACAGCCCGTCGCACCGACGCGCATCATCGCCATTGGTGTTTCCACCGGTGGTCCAAACGCCTTGCAATACCTGTTTTCGCAGCTGCCGGTGGAGTTTTCGGGAAGCATCCTCGTCGTGCAGCACATGCCGGACGGGTTCACCGAACTGTTTGCTAAGAGGCTCGATGAAAGCTGTCCCATCCGGGTGAAGGAAGCGCAATCGGGCGACTTGCTGGTAGCCGGGCGAGCGCTGATTTGTCCGGGGAACCGCCACATGAAAGTGAAGAAATTCCCGCTCGGCAACGTGGCGATCCTGGGTGAGGAACCGCCAGTAAACGGACACCGCCCCTCAGTGGATGTGCTGTTCCACAGCATAGCCGAGGAGTTTGGTCCGCAAGCCATGGCTGTGTTGATGACCGGTATGGGAGAAGACGGGGCGGCAGGGTTGGGAGAGATCAAGGCGGCCGGGGGATACACGGTGGCGCAGAGCCAGGAGACTTGCGTGGTTTTCGGCATGCCCAAGGCGGCCATCGAGCGCGGCTACGCAATGCGTATCGCGAACCTCCAGGATCTGCCCAATCTTTTGCAGGCACAGTGCGCTCCCGACCGCAGCCGGGGGGATTCCCCTCGCGGGGACGGCAGCGAGGTCAAGCGGGCGACTGGTGCCGGAAGTAACTAGAGTTATCTACCGAAAGTGCGTAGATAGTGTTTAAGTGATAGTTGGGGGAGGAGTGCCATGGAAAAGTTTGCGCCCGTAAAACGGAGCGAAGACGGACAGCCGGTACGCTATCTGATCGTGGATGATTCCGTGTTCGCCCGCAAGAACCTGGCCCGGATGGTCGAAACATTCGGAGGACTGGTAATCGGCGAGGCGGGCGACGGAGTCTCGGCGATCGCCGAGTACGAACGGCTGATGCCCGACATCGTTCTAATGGATATCACCATGCCGCAGATGGAAGGCATTGAAGCAGCGGAGAAGATCGTGCGCGACCATCCCAGCGCCCGCATCGTAATGGTGTCGTCGGTCGGCTACCAGGAGAACATCGTGGCAGCCTTGCAGCGAGGCGCCCGCCACTTCGTTCAGAAACCGGTTAAGCCGGAAGTTCTCTATGAAGTCATCAAGTACGTGATGCGTGACGAAGGCACGACAGCACAGGGCGCGGGAGCTGGAGTCTAGTCAATGCGCATGGACCTGATTCAGCCTTTCATTAACTCAGCCGACGCCGTCCTGGCGCAGGGGCTGGAGTCGCCTATTTCCATCGAGAACCTGAGCATGGAAGAAGAGGCTTACCGGCGGAAAGGGATCGCTGCCGAGGTTTGCCTTACGGGCGAGATTGAAGGGCGGATCATTTTTGATGTCGACCTGGGAGCGGCGGTACAGCTCGCCAGCCGGCTGGCTGGCGTCGCAGTATCCGAGACCGACGAAGAGCTGGTACGCGAAGCGGTCTGCGAGCTGGCCAACCAGATCATTGGCAACTCAGTTACCACGCTCAACGACCAGGGATTCCACTTTCACGTTCGTCCACCCACTCTGCACACGTCCGAGCAGGGCAGCAAAAGCAGTGAAGACACTGAAGCTCTAGTAATGTGCTTCAACACATCCAGCGGAAACGTCTTCATGAATGTAGCCTTGCGCTACCACCGCCGCCCGACGGAACGGGCCGCAGTCGCGGGGTAGCAGCCAGTCGTTAGTCGCTCGTCGTTCGACACTCGTCGTTCGACACTGCAACCCATCCAAACCCTATCGATAAGTCTCGCCACATGCGTTCAGTTTGTGAATTTGTGTCACGAACTTCAGGACTACGGCCCGGCAAACAGAAACACAGGATTTTGCGGCGGGTTCTGCGGGTTCGGTGGGATGGGAGGCCGTGTGCCGACCGGTGCCGGCAGATTCAGGATGTAGCTGTCGCTCGTGGTGTCGATGATGTTGACATTCCCGCCATCGCAAGTCGCCAGGTAGGCGCGCGAACTGTCGCCGCCGGCGGCCATCCTGAAGCGGAAGGTCGCGCGGTAGGGAGTCGGAGGAGCGCAGACGGGGGCGTAGTACACGGGTGTATTCGGGTTGGTGGCATCTGGAAAGCCGGGTATGCCAAATGTCTTCGTGATGGAGTTTGATGAGACATTCACCACGCTGACCTGAGGGAACAGGTTGTCGATTGTGCTCGACGCCAAACCTGTTACCGGAGTTTGGGTTCCCAATACCGTCGAATTTGCGGCTTGAAATGTACACACCTGCGCAGGTTGATTACATGATGACCCGGTGACGGCGGTGATGGCGTATGTTCCGTTGAAGCCGTCGTTGGGCGAGGTTATGCCGGACACTGCAACGGTGATCCCCGGGGTGAGATCGTGTCGACCCGTCCACGTGTAGGTATAGGTTGCGGTTGTACCATCTCCCTGCACCGCCGAAATGCTGGCTTGGCTCGCTTGAGCGCTGCCTGGGACCGATGCCACGTAAGCACGGCTGCCGTCTGGCAAGGCCGTCACTGCCACCGCCGAAGCTGACACCGGGTCAGGAAGGCCCGGGACACTTGGGATTGAGATGGTCGCCAGAAGTTGCGCGGGAGTCTGCGATACATCGACGATCTTCATCACCGGCCCACCCGGAATATAGAGCCGATTCTTATTGCTGTCGTAGACCATCGTGGTGGCGCCGGGTACGCTGAAGGCGCTCGGGTACTCGGTGAGCGGGTCTGGACCTGCTGTCGAGGTGGTATCGAGCTCCGCAAGAACACCGGTAACCTGCTCCAGCGCATACACCCGCTGGTTGTCCGTTCGCGCCACCAGCCAGATCGGTGGCGAACTGGTGTGCACGGGCGAGCCCCTTGGCGACAAACCCAGGGTCACAATGTTGAATCCGCTAATCGTGCTATCGCCCTGGTTCGCCACGTAAAGCTTGCTATTGTTGGCTGTCACGGCAAGTGCAACCGGATTGCTGCCGACCGGAACCGTTGCAGTGGTGTTGCTCTGGGTGTTGACCACATCCACGGAAGGCGGCGAGTAGTTCGGCAACGTCACATACGCCGTGGTCGCTGAAGGGGCGACGGCCACAAAATTCGGCTCCGAATTCGCCGGTAGACTAATGGTGGTAGTACTGGAGATGACCGTGCCATTGAAGTTCAGTTTGGTAATCGAATCGCCCTGATTTAGCGGGCCCGGCGTGGAATGATTTACAACCAGAACCTCACTAGCGGTTTGCTGCACCGCATGAACGGGAGCGACGCCCACGTCCTTGACGCTGACGTCCGAATCGCCGGAGACATCCACCACCATGGCGCTGCCGGGCACGACGGTCCCGTTATCGTTAATCGACACCACGGTGTGGGCCGCCTTCGGATTGGGAAAAGTTGGCGGATTCGGAATAATAATCGGCCGGAAGGTGTCTCCGCAGCCGCTACATATTAGATAAAGACACAGCACGAACCCCAGCCAGAGAAACCTCTTCATTCAAACTCCATAGAAAAGTTAGCGTTGCGCGGAAACCGACATTGTATCGGGAACCGGGTCGAGAGGGGAAATCAGGCGGCGCTTAGCCGGCTGTTTGGTGAGAAGCGCGAAGAGGCGAGTTTGGTTGCCGGGCGGCAAATCTCAGTTTCGAAAAACTCCATTGTAGAGGCGCGGCTTGCCGCATCTCCTGCGTGCACCATCCCAAATACCGCGTCCCGTCCGCGGTGTCGGACCCCTGCGCGTCTCGACAGCCAAAATCGGGTTCAACCGCGCCCGCGACGCGCCTTCTGTTGGCTCTTGGCCGGCATCTCCGCAACTTTTTCTGACGCAGCGGGCTTCTTCGTCTGCGCCAGACTCTCCTTCAGCGCCGCCATCAGATCCACCACCGGGGCCAGCTTCTTCGGTTGTTCGACGGCTTGGATTTCGCCGCCTTCCAGCTTAGCCTCAATCAGCTTCTTCAGATTGTCCTGAAAGGTGTCGTGGTATTTCTCCGGCTCCCATTCGCCCGCCAGCGCTTCAATAAGCTGGTGCGCAACCTTGATCTCAGCCTCTTTAATCTCGACATCCGGAGCGCCGAATGACTCGACCTCGCGAACCTCCTCCGCGTAGTACATGGTGTGCAGCATCATTCCACCTTTATGCGGGCGCAGGAAAACGGTGTATTCGCGGTTGTGCATGGTGAGTTTGGCGATGGCGACATACTCGCTCTCCTCCAGCGCCTTGGTCAGGAGCGCATAGGGGCGGCGGCCGGCTTCATCGGGAACCATGTAATACGATGACTCGAAGTACACGGGATCCACTTCGCTGGTCTTCACGAATTCGAGAATCTCCATCGTCTTCGCGGTCTTCGGCTCGATCTTCTTAATTTCTTCCGGCTCGATGATGACGTATTCGTCCTTGCGGTACTCGTAGCCCTTGACGATATCGCTGCGCTCGAGGACCTGGTTGTCCGCCGGGCAAATGAGCTGCTGCTTTACCCGATGGTGATCGGTGCGGTGAAGCTGGTTGAACGAGATACCGCTGCTGCGCGCGCCCGAGAACAGACGCACCGGCATCGAGATTAATCCGAACGTAAGATAACCAGACCACACGGAAGCCGCCATTTTGGTTTCACCCCAAGTCGAGACGAGGCTTGCCTCGTCTTTTCAAACGCGCCGCTGTGAGATCCCCAGATGCCAGAATCCCGCCCAGCGTACAGAAGTGTAGCCTAAATGGGAGGAAGTTGCCGCCGCCAGATTACCGGAGAATCCAAAGGTCAAGCACTACATGGCGCGGTCCACTTCCGCCGGACACCGAATATAGTGTTATCGAACGCGGCTCCAGGGTTCCAGCCGTCAGGAACGTGAGATTCTACTGACAGCTGACACCGAAAGCTGCTCTAACAATGCTGACCTCTTTCCCAGGACATAGCTGGGCGTCGTCCCCGGAGCGGCTGGCAATTGCTCTGGCCGTGACGCTGGGCTTCGCGTTGCTGGCTCGCGTCCTGCGCGGCGTCAATGGTTCCGGGGCTCTGTCAGGCGGTTTCTGCTGTTTCCTGCTTTTTGCCGGTGCCGGCCCCGCAGCTTTCGCCACACTTGCGGCGCTATTTCTGATGACCTGGGTAGCCACTCGCCTGGGATACCGCCGTAAGCTGGACCTCCGTCTGGCCGAGCGCCGGGAGGGCCGGAATGGGTGGCAAGTCATGGCCAATCTGGCAGTAGCCGCCCTCGGCTCGGTTATTTTCAGTGCTTCCGGAAATCGGGTTTGGTTGATCGCGGCGCTCGCCGCTCTAGCCGAAGCGGCGACTGACACCGTCGCCAGCGAAATCGGGCAGTACTGCGGCCCAGACGCCCGATTGATCACGACTTGGGAACGAGTCCCGACAGGTACCGACGGCGGCATCACGATTCCCGGAAGCATGGCTGGCTTGGCAGCCGGTCTGCTGATTGCGGTGGTCGCAACCGTTGGCGGGATACTACCTTACTCCCAGCTCTGGATTCCGGTAGCCGCCGGATTCGCCGGCATGCTCATCGACAGCCTTCTCGGCGCCACCCTGCAACGCCGCGGCTGGATCAGCAACCAGGCGGTGAATTTCTTAGCCACCCTGGCAGCGGCCGCGTTGTCAGTCTTGATGTTCACGTAGGACAGCCGCCTCGGCTGTCGGGGAGGGCAATGCCCCATAACCGCTAACTTAAGCAGGAGGGGAAGGTCTTCACCGATCAGGGTGAAAGGGCATACCTCGGTGCCCGGCGCTGGCTGGTTCTGGCGTCTCCAACTCAAGATTCACGACGATCGGCACCTGGCCATTCCTCACGACTACGGCTTCGCACGTGTTATTTGGATCAGCATTAATTTCCTGGTGCGGCACATACGGGGGAACGTAAATAAAATCTCCGGCTCTGGCTTCGTCACTGAGTTCCAATCGATCGCCCCAGCGCATCCGCACTCTTCCTTTCACTACGTACAGGACGGTTTCCAGTTCTCCGTGGTGGTGCGGTCCCGTCTTCGCATCAGGTTGGACGACCATGATCCCAGCCCACAACGTGTTCGCTCCGGCTGTCGCATGAGTAATCGCGGCAGCCCGCGTCATCCCCGGCGTCTGTGGCGTATTCATGTCCAGTTCGTCGGCATGTACGATTTTGACTCCGTACTTCTGCCAGTCCATAAGCAAACCTTTCTCCTGAATATCTCAATCCGACTAGCGCGCAGCGACTCTGATTCGTGGCGATGCTGCCGCAACTGGCGGAATTGCACGCACCACTTAAAGAGGTAATTCTTCAGTGCTCGGGAAATGGTGCTGTTCACGCCCAATTTTGCCGTCATATTTAGTAGTCATTTTGAAGAGTTCATACCGTCCATCACCCGCAAACTGACGGCATTGGTCTCGCAACTCTTTCAATTCGGCAGCCGTGAATGGTTGGAAATTCGTGGCGACAGCAAGGTTCTGATCGAGAACTTCCATCGAGTCGATACCGCTGATCGTAGTTGCAACCGGCAAACTCATGGCATACCGCAATCCCTGCTGAGCCGTTACGCCTCCGTGCCGCACCATTTCCCCACTGCCGCCCAGACTCTTCATTCCCAGGACAGCGATCCCGCGCCGCGCTGCCTCTGGCAATACATGCGTCTCAAAACTGCGGAAGGTGGCATCGAAACAATTCAGGGGCATCTGCACTGTGTCGAAGGGAAAATCGTGCGCCAGCATCTTCAAGTGAATCTCAGGATCCTTGTGCCCCGTGAACCCTACGAAACGAACCTTGCCCTGCTGCTTGGCATCAAGTAGAGCTTCCGCGGCTCCGCCTGGCGCGAAGATCAAGTCAGGATCGTTTTCATAGATAACTTCATGGATTTGCCAAAGATCCAGGTGGTCAGTTTGCAGACGTCGCAGGGATTCTTCCAACATGCGCAGCGCTAGCTTCTTGTCTCGCCCGTGGGTACAGACCTTCGTCATGAGGAAGGCGCTCTGCCTCCTTCCCTTCAACGCCCTTCCGAGCCTCTCTTCACTTAGTCCGTCGTGGTACTCCCAGGCGTTGTCGAAGAAATCGATCCCATGATCGAGCGCCTTAGCCACTATCTCGATTGCAACCTGATCTGTATTCGCGGAACCCAGGTGGTAGCCGCCAAGTCCGAGTGCCGAGACCTGAACGCCTGTTCGTCCCAAAGTTTTCTTCTGTACCGTGCCGTCGGGGCTTTGCGGCGGAACTCTGTCACTCGCTGAAAACGCACGGCTCGACATAAGCGGTGCCGCGCCCATGATTGCGGCTCCTTGCATGAACTTTCGACGACTGAGACGGGGCAGCTTCGGATCCACGGCTCCTCCTTCAAAACTTTCTCTGCGGAAAAGGATGGCCTGTATTCTCAGCCGATCCGAGCATATCTCGAACCTCCGACTGCGTGGTATCAAGCGGGAACCCGTGCGCAAGACGAGCTTCCGGATTATCGAATCTCAGCGACAGCTTGTAGAGCTCATACCGTCCATCGGCAGCGTACTGCTTACAGCGGTTTCGCAGTTCGTCCATTTCGGCAGTGGTCATTGGTTTGAAATTCCGGGCAATCTGCAGGTTCTGGTGCAATACTTCCATACCATCTATGCCGGTGATGGTCGCTGCGACCGGGAGACTCATCGCATATCGCAAAGCGTCTTCGACCGTAATTACGCCGGCCTTGATCGGCTCTCCATGCCCGCTTAGTGGCTTCATGCCGAGTGCTGCAATGCCGCGACGGTTCAGCTCCGGCAGAACCTGTCGTTCGAAACTTCTGGTAAAGCTGTGATCGAATGCGTTCAGTGGCATTTGAACAGAATCGAATGGAAATCCAGTATTTAACATTCCCAAGTGCACCATTGGATTCTGGTGTCCGGTGAATCCTACAAATCGTGCCTTGCCGTCCTTCTTTGCTTTGGCCAACGCCTCCGCCGCTCCATTCGGCCGGATGAAGAGCTCAGGGTCATTCTCGAAAGCCATCCCGTGAACCTGCCACAAATCGAGGTGGTCCGTTTGCAGACGCCGAAGCGACTCTTCGAGCATTTGCAAAGCCAGACTCGCATCCCGCCCGTGCGGACACGTTTTGGTCATCAGAAATACTTTGTCACGGCGTCCCTTCAGGCCAGCTCCCATCCACAGCTCGGTCTTTCCTCTCCGGTACTCCCAGCAGTTGTCATAAAAAGTAATTCCGTTGTCGACGGCTTCCTGAACAATGCGAACCGCAGTTTTTTCATCGGGTGCGTCGCCCAGGTGATGCCCGCCAAAGCCGAGAATGGAAACTTTGGCGTCAGCGCGTCCAAATTGTCGGAGGGGAATGCCGCTTGAGGAGTCTTGCACGTTTTGCCTCGCTTGAACTCCGAAAGTCACTTGCTTGGATGCCGTAGCTGGAATCTGGTTGCTGGGTGTCAGAAGACAAATGCCGAAGTTTACGCCTCACCAAAAACCTGAGGAAGAGAAGGCCCACCGTCCCTGTTGTTTGTACAAATCCTTACGTTTCTCTCACACATCCTGACGGCATCGCATGGCACGCCCAGCTACCTTCAAGGCAACGGGTCGGTTGCAAGGGTTCTGCTCGAGCCCGAAATCGCTTCATCCAATGTCGCCGAGGTGAATAATGAAGTCGTGCATCAACAGCATAGTTATGTCGTGTTCGGTTTTGGCCGCATCTGTATCGCTTGCGGCTGCACAAGACACTCAGTCTCCACAAAATATGATCGTGGTTGGAGCAGGGAGTGATCTTCGGTGCAGACTCGAGAAGGGTCTGCGCATCACCAAGTCGGGCGAGCCGATTACAGCAAAGCTGGTTGAGCCGGTCTATGCCGGCGAGACAATCGCGATTCCACAGGGCTCGACGATCAAAGGACACGTCTCCCCGATTTCCAGTGGGCCCGGACGTGCAGGACAGATTCTGCGTGGCGATTTCACGCCCCCTCGGACCGCGCATGTGACCTTCGACAACGTCATTCTTCCCGATGGCACCGCGGTACAGATTCATACCGACACAACTATTGGAGTCAGTGACGTGAAAATGGCCCAATATCTTCCCAAGTCGGAACGTCCCGGCATCCACCAGAAAATGAAAGATGCCGCTAAACCTCTGCTGGAACCAAACAAATTGCAAAGGCTGCGGCAAGCGGCCATCACGAGTTTGCCTTATCACCCCGAATATCTCGATCAAGGAACAATCTTCGATGCAAACTTGCTCGACCCTATTCGAACACCAACGCCCGTCGAAGCAGCGGAAATTCATCCCCCGGCCGGCGACAACTATCTCCACCTTCGTCTCTTGACAGCTTTGAGGTCGGAGATGATTGCGCGTGGGGCCGCGATCGAAGCAGCGGTGTCACGGCCGTACTACAACTCGGATCATGTCCTGCTCTATCCGGCAGGCACAAAGCTTCAGGGTACTGTTACCACGGCCACTGCTGCCGGCTGGATGAAGAAGAATGGCCAACTTTTGTTCTCCTTTCATTCCGCTGAGACGCCTGATGGGACGACTACCGAAATGGTCGCGACGGTCGCAGGCATCCAGGCGGCAGGTGGCCAGCGGCTCGCTGTCGGCCAGGAAGGCAACGTGAAGGCAACGACGTCGCTTTTTTCTCGCTTGCGAGCGCCCGTGTCGCTTATTGGCCCCTCAAGGGCCGTTGCCGATAGCACCCTCGATAAGACTGCCTGGTCCCGAGCAGGAGAAGGGCGTAAAGGCTTCGGTTTGCTTGGCGCAGGCGCGGCACAGGCATCCGCAACCACAGCTATTGGCTTCGGCTATTTCGGCGCCGCCATGAACATATACGACGCTTTTCTCGCTAAAGGTTCGAATGTAGAGCTTCCTGTCAATACGCCGGTTTTACTGCGCATTGATGATAAGGCACATCGACCAGGTGGAACCGCTCTTCAACAAGTCACGTCAGAGAATATCCGGGAAAATTGATAAGTCGCGGATGGAAGAGCACCGTCAGCCACAAGTACTACTTCTTTCTTCTAATTCTCGAACAGAGGCGCGCTCTTCCGAAACGAATTTTACCTGGCCGAAACGGAAGAAGGAGCAGAAGTGACACAAAAGTACAAGAACGCACGATCAAACGAATATGCCACCCCTAGTGATTTCTGCCGCATCTACGTCGAACAGGCGAACAGTCTGTATCTACTGTCTCTCCTGTTGACGGCGGATCCGCAGAAGGCCGAGCAATGTTTCCTCTCAGGGTTTGACGACTCCGTGAGCAATAATTCGGTGTTCAAGGAGAGGGCACATTTGTGGGCTCGACGCAGCATCATCCTTAACGCAATCCGGTTGCTTCGCCCTCGGCCGGACGACGAAAACGAATCGAATGAGGCAAGGCCTTCGCCGCCCATCGGAAGGGTGCCTGGAAAGGTCCCCGCGGAGGTCCAGGCGTACCCCAACTTCGTCCGCATCGTACGGCTCAATTCATTCGAGCGTCTTATCTTCATCATGTCAGTCCTGGAACAATATTCCGACCAGGAGTGCTCTCTGCTCACGGACTGTTTTCGGCAAGATGTGATCAACGCACGGACAGCTGCGATCCAGCATCTAGCCAGCGTCGTTATCGCTACCGAAACACAGCCCGCGAGAGATGTCATCGCCTTTGCAGGAGTCAATTATTCACACCGTTAGCGTCGCCAGTGCATTCCCGTCGGTCGGTGGAGCCAGGGCCATTTTCTCAACTCATTTTCTCAACTCCCAGGCGATCCGGAATTGGAGAACGGCATGAAGTTATTGTCTGTAGTTCCAACCGTCGTATGTGCCGCGGCTATGATCGCCGCGCCAGTCAGGGACGCACCGACGGCGACAGCCGATGCACTTACTCCTCCTTCCTCAAATACGCTTGCGCAGGCCGCCACGCAGGAAAGCAGCGCGCAAGACAACGCCACGACTGCATGTGCGTCTGGCATTTGGCTTATGACGTGGACAAACGAAAAGGGAGACATCAGGCACGCCACACTTCACATTCAACAGCAACGTGACGCACTTAGCGGCACAGCCAACTTGCAAGGCGGCCCAATCAACGGCGCCTTCCGACTAACTGGTACTGTGCGAGGCAATCGGATTGTGCTCAACGTTAAAGCCTATTGGCATCACGCTTCGTTCGCGGGAAACATCGCTGGCAGCAAGATGAGCGGCAGTACCCAGGACGGCAGGCCCTGGTCGGCAGTCCATGAATGACGAGTACTAAGGGAGCTAACTCGGAGTTGCGAACTTGTAATTAAGGGGCAAATGGAAAGATTAGTAAAGAGAAACCTGAGAATGAGCGCGGCGTTTGCAACGGCGATCGTCCTGTGTCTAGCTGTGGTCGCCGCCCGTCTTGTTTGCCCCGGCACGCCAGGCAAATCCAGGTTCATGAAATTCGAGGGTTATATTGAGCTCCCCAAGAGTGGGCCCCTTAGTGTTCTCGACTACCTGACAATAAACAACGGCATATTATTTGTTACAAGTGAGTCGTCGGGTGCATTATTCAGAGTTGACTTAGACTTGGGCCATCCGTCCCTCAGCGCGGTATCTGAGTTACCCGGGAGCGGAGCGGCTCACGGCGTAGCTTTAATGATGGACCGTAACGTTGCCTTCGTCACACGGAGTGAAGAAAACACGGTGGACGTCTTCGATCCAACTTCTCTTCGGCTCCTTGGGAGGATCCCAGTCGCGGACGATGCGGATGCAATACTCTATGTCCCATCGGCAAAACTCGTGTATGTAGCGAATGGAGACGCAAACATTGACCCTCTAATCGACCCTGAGAAGCGCATAACGGTCGGAACAGTGCCTCTCCCCGGAAAGCCGGAATTTCCCGCCTTTGACTCGCAGACTGGAGTTCTTTATCAGAATCTCGAAGACATCGACTCGATCGTTGCAGTCGATCTTGCCAGGCGGGCAGTGATCGGGCAATGGTCTCTCGCTCCATGCGAAGGACCAACCGGGATGGCCATTGACTCCGAGCAGCGGCGGCTCTTCGCAGTTTGCTCCAGGAATGCCACGTTAGTGGTCTTCGACCTGGAGTCGCATCGGGTCATCGCGTCGCTGAAGATCGGCGGAGGTCCTGACTCGGTCGCATTCGATGGGACTCTCCACCGAATATATTCCGCTGGAAAAGCTGGACGATTAACGGTAATTCAGCAAGATGGTCCCAACGCATATCGGGTACTGGACGAGATACACACACACTATGGAGCCCATACCCTCGTGCTGGACCCTGCGTCGCACAGAGTGTTCGTAGGCTACGCCAGTCTTTTTGCGCACCCCAGGATCGGTGTCTTCTCTCCGACGGTGGTGAATGACGTGCGGGAAAGCAGATAATCCCGGCCACCTTCAACGGACGCTGCGGGGTCAGCTGTCATTTATCGTTTATCGTTTATTATTGCCTCGAGAGATAGCCCGAACGCTTTGGGGTAGTGCGGCGTAACGGATCCCGCTTTCTAACGTGCGAGATTTACACATGATCCAGGTTGCAGGACCGGAAGAAACGCCGCGAAAGCATGCGCGTTTGCTGATCGTGGACGACGATCCGGATCTGTGTGACCTGGTGCAAAGGTACTTGGAGGCTGAAGGGTTCGTGATATCGGCCGTGCATAGCGGCGCTGAAGGCAGCCACGCGGGGACAAGCGGCAACTACGATTTGATTGTGCTCGATGTGATGCTACCCGATATGCAGGGTTTTGATGTCCTGCGAGAATTGCGCGCGCGAGTGCGTACGCCGGTTCTAATGCTCACCGCCAAAGGCGACGAGTTCGACCGAGTCCTGGGCCTCCAAATGGGAGCGGACGACTATTTGGCGAAGCCGTTCAGCCCGCGGGAATTGATTGCGCGCATTGGGGCCATTCTCCGCCGATCGGGTTGGCAGTCGGAGCAGGCCCAGCCGCCGCGACCACCCTCAATCAAGTCGGGTGATTTGGAACTGGATTTGGCAGGACATTCTGCATCCAAGTCGGGGAAATCTTTGCACTTGACGTCGGCAGAGTTCGATCTGCTGCGCGCATTTCTGGAATCGCCGGGACAGGTGCTTTCTCGGGAAGCTTTAGCGGAGCGAGTCCTCGGCCGGAAATTTTCGCCTTTTGACCGGAGCATCGATCTTCACGTAAGCAACCTTCGTCAAAAGTTGGGCCCACAGACAAACGGCGCGGAAAGAATCCGGAGCGTACGGGGAGTTGGCTACGTGTACGCTTGGCCACTCTGAAGCGATGTCATAGGCCGGTGCGGTTTATGATTGCGGCGAATGAACTCAGAAGTGCGAGGTCGGCAGCATGATCTTAACTTCGAGGCCGATCGGATTCGCGTTCGATGCGATGATTGTGCCGCGGTGTTGTCGAATTGCTTCAAGAGCAATCGCAAGTCCAAGGCCCGTGCCATTGTTTGCCCTTGGGTCGCAATTTGGTTCCTTTACACGGAAGAATGGTTGGAAGATTTGTTGCAGTAACTCTCTGGGGACGCCCGGACCGTAATCGCGGACTGAAAGAACGGCCTGCGGCGACGGGCTCATTTTCTCGGTTTTCAAAATCACCTCCACTTCACTCCCTGGCGCGGTGAACCTAATCGCATTGCGAACGATATTCTCACAGGCGCTGCGCAAGGCCTGCTGATCACCCTTTTCAACGACTATCCCGCCTTCAGCTTTCAGCTTTACCGACTTGCCACAAGAGCGCGCCTCGAAATCGCCGTCAGCCACCACTTCCTGAACCAGTTGAGACAAGTCCACGCTGTCGCTCACTTCGGACGATAAACCCGTTTCCAAACGGGAGAGTGTCAAGAGCTGTCCCATGAGCGTATCTACCCGCTCGACATCGCGCTCCATCCGTTGCAACAATTCTTCGGATTCGCTCGGCGGCTGATTTCGCAAAAGGGCTAGGGACATAATCAATCGCGTGAGGGGGGAGCGCAGTTCGTGCGAGACAGTGCTCAATAGATCCTTCTGGGAACGTACGAAAGCACCCATCCTTTCAACCATGGCATCGAAATCTGCCGCCAGAGCCGCCAGTTCGTCGTGTCGCTTCGATATCTCGACCGGGGCTCTCACGCTCAGATCGCCTGCCGCTACCTTTCTCGCAGCAGATTGAATCCCCTGAATGGGTGCAACAATGTGGTGGGTAAGCCAGAAACAGAAGAATGTCACCATGAGCAACACCACGCCTAACAACGGCAGCCCACCTCCGGCCGTAGTGTGCAGGATTTTCCCCAGTTGCAAGGGGGCGCGGACGAGAAGAAGGTAGGGACGCCCTGACGGCGAAGTGAATTTATAAGAAGAGCCCTGCGAGCGCAGCCCGAAGCGGGAAAGAATGCGTCCGTCACTGCGGGCGGCGCGTGCTATAGCCAGACTGTCGGAGGGAATAGCTCGGGACAAAACATCCTTACCGTACCCATCGATCAGATAGAGCTCAAGCCCGGATTTTCCGGCCAGGCCCCGGGCGAATT
>Ga0210400_10001525_pt1 | contig 22869 bp, 17 predicted proteins | sample IncBWH26MmetaG_FD_155456 | JGI IMG/M metagenome (GOLD analysis project Ga0210400, IMG submission 155456) | Forest soil microbial communities from Barre Woods Harvard Forest LTER site, Petersham, Massachusetts, United States - Inc-BW-H-26-M | ecosystem: Environmental > Terrestrial > Soil >...
CGCAACGCGTTCCACTCGCTCGCGTTCTTCGCTCGATATCTGCAGCAGGGAAGAGTCCTTTCCCGCAATCTTGGCCACCGTCGCATTGCGCAGAAAACGTACCATCTGCCGCGCAAAGTGCGTCGGACTATGCCCTTCGCTGATCAGGTGATCCACCTGCCGTAGCACCTCTTCGCTGGCCCCGCGCGAGATCGCCTGCATCATCTCTTCGAGAATGTGCGCCGGAGCGGCACCCACAAGGTTGCGCACGGAATCCGCCGTGAGCCTGCCAGTCGAAGACGCAATCGCCTGATCCAGAATCGACAGTGCGTCGCGCATCGATCCATCCCCAGCCTCAGCCAGCAGCGCCAGCGCATCGTCATCCGCTTCGATGTTTTCCCGTCCAACCAGATCGCGCAATTGCCCCACAATGTCGTCAAACTTTACCGCGCGGAAACTAAAATGCTGGCAGCGCGAGCGAATCGTCTGCGGAATATCCTCCGGCTGTGTCGTCGCTAACATGAAAACAATGTGGTCGGGCGGCTCTTCCAGCGTCTTCAGGAGCGCGTTGAAAGCCGCGTCCGTAATCTGGTGAGCTTCATCGAGAATGTAAATCTTGAAGCGGTCGCGCGCCGGACGATACCGCGCCGCCTCCCGCAGTTCGCGGATCTCATCAATCCCGCGATTGGTCGCGGCATCGATCTCAATCACATCGACCGCATTCCCGGCGCGTATCTCCGTACACGATTCGCAAATGCCGCAAGGCTCCGCCACCGGCTTATCCGAGGAGCGGCAATTCAGCGCCGCCGCCAGTATGCGCGCTACGGTGGTCTTTCCGATCCCGCGATGTCCGCTAAAAATGTAGCCGTGGGCCGTGCGCCCCTGCTCCAGGGCATTCTGCAGGGTGCGCGTGACGTGCTCTTGTCCGATGACTTCGGAGAATTTCTGCGGCCGGTATTTACGCGCCAGGACGGTGTAGCTCATGAGCCCGAGCCACGATTATACGTGATGCCGCTCCGAGTGCGTCGTGTGGGTCGGACACTCTTGTCCGACGCTCTTGACTTTGATGTCGACTTTTTGCCCTTTGATGTTGATTTTGCTTTTGATCGCGCTGTTAGCGGCTCTCGATCAAACGCGTAATGCGCGTAGAAGATAGGCGCTTCAGCGCCGCAAAGAGATCGACAAACTTTGAAAAGGGCGCGGCTTCCAGCCGCGCCGTAAGTCGCTTCTACTCGACCCAACTTTAGCCGCAGCCTCTAAGGATTAAACGTCGCAGTGACAAAATCGTGCGATGTCACGGTGACCGAACAAGTCCCCGTACCGCTGCATCCTCCGCCGGTCCATCCCGTGAATGTCGAACCGGTATTCGGCGTAGCAGTCAGCGTAACTGCAGTCCCGGAAGCAAATACTCCGGTACATTCAGTGGCGCAGGCGTCCAGACTCGAAGCGGGGCTACCAGAAACAGTACCGGATCCCTTTATGGTGACCGTCACTTCTGGCGGTTCATTCCAGCTGGCTGCTGGAGTCTGATCACAAATTCCACTCGTGCTCTGGGTAGGAAGCGTTGGTGGCGTGGCATACGGCTTGTTCACAAAGTCAAAGAATTCGTCCATCGGCGCCTCAGTGCCATCTCGATTCGTGAGCTGGCTCAAACCGAAGCGGGTTTCCACCAATTTCAGTATCGCTGTGGTGTCGCGTACCGTGTGGGAAACGAAATGAGGCACCGAAAAAGGCGAAATCACGACCACGGGAACGCGGTAGCCGGTCCATCCAAAAGTGCACGTGCCGTTACCCAGCTGACCGGGTCCAGTACATATATCGTTCAGCGCCGGGTTCAAATCGAAGGGAGACAAGAAATCCCCAGGCGGTGTTGCCGGTTGGGGCGCGACATGGTCATAAAGCCCACCGGCTTCATCATAGGTGAGAATCAGAACGGAATCCGTCCAGGTAGGGCTTTGCATGAATGGATTAAGGATCGTGTTCTGCAAGTACTGCGCCCCCAGCTGTACGTCGACAGGGAAGAGGTCGGAATCGGAAGGATGCTCATCAAGCCCCGCATTCGACGCCGGCTCAATCATGGCGAACTGCGGGAACGTCGCATCATCCGCCAGGTCGACTGCGAATTGCGAAACCGGGGCGAAATGCTGCCATAGGCCTGTAGACGCGTTTTGAATCTGCGTCTCATACGCGAACTCGCTGATATAGGAGACGCCCGCCAGACACATATCCTGAGCCTGTCCAGCCGCCGCGGTGGCACAGTTTACGCCGTTATAGGAGGCGTTCGTGGGATCGACATAAACCTTCCAGGTGATGCCGGCATCCTGCAGAGCTTCCACGATCGTTTTCGCCGTGAATGGCGCATTGTCGCCGACGCCCTGGCCCGGGGGATAAGCATATCCCTGCGAAGTAGCAGCGTACATATAAGCGCGATTGACTTGGGTGCGATCCATGACCGGAGAAAACCAACGGTCCGAAGTTCCAAAGGTACTGGCCAGCGCATAGTCGAGATTCAAATCCGTATCCTCGAAATATCCCATCGCGCGAACGCCGTTCACATCCATGAAAGCATTGGAGCGGCCATCATAAGCGGCGGTGTAAACGAAACCGTTCAGCGGAGGAGGATTCTCCGCAGGTTGATCCGTTGGATTGGTGTAGTCCCAGTCGTTGTGCGCCTCATTCCAGAACGGGCTCTGATTCTCCTCGCACACCGTGCCAGTCTTGCCCGAAGGCAGTACCAGCGTGTGAAACGAAAATGATGTAATGAGGTTCGTGGGGTCCGGCGTGCAACTGGCAACATCGCTGGTAAGTTGGCAGCCCGGTATGGATGGTGCAACTCCTCCCGGATTGAACTGGGGCAAGCCGTCAAAGGTCACGCCGTCTGTTTGATGAAGTCCCTGCTTTGCCCAGTAAGGCAGCATGGCGCCGAAATAGTGATCCAGCGACCGATTCTCCTGCGCAAAGAAAATAATGTGATTGATGTTTTGCAGGCCCGTCACGGCGCTGTTGAACGTGGCAGTTACGTTATTGTTCGCGCCCACCGTTACCTTGCAGGTTGTGCTTGTCCCTGTGCAGGCGCCCGACCATCCGCCGAAAGTATTCGTCCCGCTGGGGCTTTCGCTTAGCGTAACCGATGCCCCCTGCTGAAACGTTGCTGAGCAGATTGCACCCGCCGCCGTCGAACAGTTAATGCCCGCTGGACTGCTCGTCACCGTTCCCGTGCCCTTTCCAGCCAACGTGACTGTAATGCCGGTCCCCTGCGTGAACGATGCCGTAACACTCATCGCCGCGTTGATTGTTACTGTGCAAACGCCTGTTCCGGTGCAACCGCCGCTCCACCCGCCAAAGAAATAATTTTTCCCAGGCACTGCCGTCAGCGTCACCTGCGTCCCCTGCGCGAAACTGGCGGTGCACGTGCCCGGACAATTGATTCCCGCCGGACTGCTGATGATCGTCCCCGCACCCGTCGTAGGAGCTGTCACGGTCAGCTGGAAAGTAGTCGCGCTCGTTATCGGCTGTGGGCGGCCCACCCCGGCGCATCCCGTCGCGATCACCGCCAACGACGCACACAGGCTCACCAACCCAAATCTGTATCGCAAATTCATGGCAGTGTTGCTCCTCGGACGACAGGGAACTGAGAATTTAAACGTTTGAAACCCAAGCTTCGATGAGGGCTTGGCGAGGGTGGTTGCCGTAGGTGCGTGTACTGGGAGGAACAAGAAGCGGAATAAAGCGTTTCCGGTCCTCGAATACAGCGAATCGTGTAGCGCCGCACTCCCTGGACCCGCCCCTTGCTAGAACCAGCGCCCAAGCGATAGGCTAGTCCGTCACACCATCAAGGAGCCCATCATGCAACTAAAGCTGGCAACCCGCACGAAGGACGGAGTCCTCGTCGTCGAGTGCATCGGCCGCATTGTGTTTGGCGATGAAACCACATTGCTTCGCGACACCATCAAGAAAGCCGTGTCAGAAAACAACCGCATCGTTCTGAACCTGGCCGAGGTGAGCTATCTCGATTCTGGCGGTCTCGGAACCATCGTAGCGTTACACACTACGGCCCAAAACGCCGGTGGCTCCGTCAAGTTGGCGAACTTAACCCAGCGCGTCGATGATCTGATGCAAATCACAAAGCTGCTCACCGTCTTCGAAGTCTTCAACTCCGAGGCGGAAGCCATCGAATCGTTCCGCCAGGCCGCCTAGGATGAGGAAGGGAAGGGCACGACTTTCAGCCGTGCCGTTAAGCTCTCTAGAATCAGCTGCGCTTTAGCGCCTGAGGTGTGCCGTCCGGCTGCCAGAGTAGTTTTTTTCAGCAAACTCTTCAGCCCCTGGTCTTTGACCCTACAATATTGCCCCTACAATGATGATGCCAAATCGCCCTTGTGCCCGCACGATTGAATGATCAAGTCGCCGCTTCCTCGAATGCTTCCACGCCTCATCTTCATTCTCTGCCTGCTGGTAAGCGCCAGCGGCTTCGTCTCCCCGCCAATCGCTTTGAGCATCGGCCTCGCCTTCGGCCTCGCCCTTCCTCACCCCTACGGCAATGAAGCCAAACAATTCTCCAAATTTCTCCTGCAGGCCTCGGTTGTAGGACTGGGCTTCGGCATGAATCTGCACCAGGTCGTACAAGCCGGACGCAGTGGCTTCGTCTACACCATGCTCGGCATCAGCTTCGCCTTGCTCGCCGGCATGGGTCTGGGCAAGGTCCTCGGGGTACGGCGAGTGCCCGCATTTCTCATCTCTACGGGTACCGCAATCTGCGGTGGCAGCGCCATCGCCGCCGTCGGCCCCATCACCCAGGCTACCGACGAAGAAATGGCCATCGCTCTGGGAACCGTCTTTGTTCTGAACTCCGTCGCGCTGCTGACCTTCCCTCCAATCGGCACGGCGCTCAAGCTCACGCAATCGCAATTTGGACTGTGGTCCGCGCTGGCCATTCATGACACCAGCTCCGTTGTAGGCGCAGCCGCAAAATACGGAGCGGAAGCTCTGGCCGTCGCTACTACGGTGAAACTGGCCCGTGCCTTGTGGATCGTCCCCGTGTCACTCGGAACGGCGGTCGCGCGCAGCGCCAAGGCAAAAATCCAGTGGCCGTGGTTCATCGGGCTCTTCTGCCTTGCCGCCGTCTGTAACACTTACTTGCCGGCCGGAGCGCCCGCATACACAATCGCCGTGAAAGTTGCGAAGATCGGCCTGACCGCTACTTTGTTCCTGATCGGCAGCGGAATTTCCGTCGCGACTTTAAAGCGCGTCGGCCCACGCCCGCTGCTGCAAGGGATTATCCTATGGCTGCTGGTGCTGGCCGGATCGCTCTGGCTGATTCGCATCGGATGGATCGCGCTGTAGAGCGGATATCGTGAAGAAGGTATCGTGAAGAAAGCTATTGTGAAGAAGGGAAGCCGGAACCCGCCCGGTCGCAGATTGCATAAACGAGCGGTGAAAAAACAAGCAGGGAAGCCCGGCCCGCATCCATCGCTCGACAAGCAGCCCCCGAACACCCGGCAGCGCATCGAGGCCACGATCCGCCGCATACCAAAAGGCAAAGTTTCCACCTACGGAGCCATCGCAAGCGCAGCCGGCTTCCCAGGAATGGCCCGCCAGGTAGCGCAAGTCCTCCATCGCGGCTTCGAACTTCCATGGCAACGCGTCCTGGGCGCCGGCGGAGAAATCAAGCTTCGCGGCGACTCCGCCATCGAACAGCGCTTCCGCCTCGAATCCGAAGGCGTCCGCTTCCGCGGAAAAAAAGTTGACATGAAGCAGTGCGAGTTCAAATTTCCGCGCAGCCGCGCCTCCAAGAAGATCAAATAATTACCGCCCGCCCTTGAACTGCTCATCCACCTCCACCTGATATCCCGTCACCACTTTATTCGTCTCATTCGCCATTCCCACCACTGACATCAGTTCCTTGAACATGGCGTCGGTCATCCCTTTTTTCTGCGCCGCAGCCGTATGCGAAGCGATGCAGTAGCCGCACTGGTTGGTCACGCTCACCGCGATGTAGATCATCTCCTTCATCAACGGATCGAGCACGCCCGGCGCCATGATCTGTTTGATGTCCTCCCAGGTCCGCTTCAGCATCACCGGATCGTGCGCAATCGCCTTCCAGAAATTATTGATCCAATCCGTCTTGCGCGTGGACATGATGTCGTCGTATACCGCGCGCACCTCCGGACTGGCGTCTTTATACTCAATAAATCCAAAAATACTCATGAGTTTCCTCCGTTCCCCTCGCACGCGATTACCGCGCTGTCGCAACGAGGATACCGCAGCTAGAAATACAAAAGCTGGCCCTGAGATGGTGTTTCGCCGCCGTTAAGGGGTCAGGCCGGGCACTTCGCGACGCTCCACAGATACATGCTGGCGTAGGATCGCCAGGGTCGCCAGGCTTCAGCGCGTCGATCCAGCTCGCGAGCACTACGCAACCCCAGCGCCCGCAGCAGCCCGAGGTCGCCGGTGGGAAATGCATCCGGTTCTCCCATGGCTCGCATCGCTACATAATGAGCAGTCCACGGCCCAATGCCCGGAATTTCAACCAGTCCAGCCAGAAAAGCATCGGAGTCGTAGATTCCATCGAAGCGAATCCGTCCATCGCAAACCGCACGAGCCAGAGCGCGAATCGTCTCCGCGCGTTTTCTGGTCAGGCCGATCTTGCCCAGGTCGGCGTCCGCCAGCACCTCGGGGCTCGGAAAGATGTATCTAAGCTCTGCGTGCCCGGCAAACGGTTCACCGAAGGCCTTCGCCATCCGCCCCGCAAGTGTGCTGGCGCCCTTGACGGAAATCTGCTGGCCCAGAATCGCTCGCGCGGCGAGTTCGAAACCATTCCAACAACCGGGCACCCGCACGCCGGGTTGAGCCCGAATTCGTTCACGCAACTCCGGATCATTACTCAAAACCTGCGCAATAGCACTCCAGTCCGCATTCACATCAAACAGACTCCGGATCCGCTCGACGATCGTGTATAGCGACTGCGAATCGGCAATCTGCACTCGCACGGCAAGAGCATCGCTTTCGCCATGCTTCGAAACCTGAAAATAACCACGCGACCCCTGCAGCGAGATTGTGCGGCGATAAACGCCGGAGTCGCCGGCTTCGACGCCCGGAATGGCGCGCGCTGCAAGAAACGCCAACATCTGTTCCCACTGATACGGTGGGCGAAACCGGAGCTGGAACAAATACTGATTCTTCGGAAGGACTTCCTTTTGCCGCGCCAGCCGCCGTATCTGCGTCGGCGTGCGGTTGTACGTTTTTAGAATTGCGGCATTGAACCTGCGCACGCAACCAAATCCCGACGCAATGGCGACATCGTGCATCGGCAACTGCGTTTCATCGATCAGGTTCTTGCAGAAGTGCAGCCGTCGAGTCTGTGCCACCACGCGCGGCGGCGCACCCAAGTGCTGGATAAATAGCCGTCGCAGATGGCGCGACCCAACCCCTACCCGGTCTGCAAGGCCCTCCATTCCACCGTCTTCCAGGCCGTATTCTCCAATCAGGCGCAACGCCCTCGAAACCGTGCTCGAAGTACCAAACCAAGCCGGAGTTCCCGGTGAACACTCCGGGCGGCATCGCAGGCAAGGACGAAATCCAGATTCCGCCGCTGCTGCAGCCGTCGGAAAGTAGCGAACGTTTTTCTCTTTCACCGTAGGCACAGGGCAGATCGATCGGCAGTAAATCCTGGTGCTGCGCACGCCAATGAAAAACTTGCCGTCGAAGCGGGGATCCCGCGACATTCTCGCTCGGGCGCATATCCGAATATCGAGCATGATCATTGTTCCAAGGATGATCTTTCCACTCCGGCGCATGATCGCATTGCCGGCCAACCTTCTCATGATAAGCCACCCTCTTCGCGTTGATGGACGTTTTCGGACATCGTCGTTTTCGCATCAATTCTCGGACACAGGGGTCGCAGATGTCCGACGATCGTCGAAGGTGAGGAACGAGGTCCGCAAATGTCCAACGCACCCGGATCGATTTCGATATGGTCGTCACCATGCTATCCATGACGACGCTCGTTGCTTTCTTCGCATTGGCCACTGTATTCACTGCGGCCCGCCCATCCGTCGCGCAAAATCGAATCGACGACGAACGAACTGATCACACTCGAACTGACAATATCGATCGCTCCATCAACCCCGGCGACGACTTCTACCGGTACGCCAATGGAGCCTGGCTCAAGACCGCGACCATCCCCTCCGGCCAGGCCAGTTACGACACGCGCGCAATCGTTAACAAGAGAGAGGGCGAGCGCGTGCGCGATCTCATCCAGAACGCGGCCGCATCCCATCCTGCCAAGGGCAGTGGTGCGCAGAAGATTGGCGACTACTACGCCAGCTTCATAGATGAAGAGACCATCGAGTCCAGGGGGCTGAAATCTCTAGCCGGCGAAATGGCTCGAATTGCAGCTATAACGAATAAGGCATCGCTCTCGGCCTATCTCGGCACCACTATGAATAGCGAGATCGATGGACTCACCGCGAACTCAGACCACATTTTCGGTTTGTGGATTAACCAGGGCTTCACCGACTCCGATCACAATGTCGTCCATTTCTGGCAGGGCGGCCTCGGTATGCCGGACCGCGATAGCTACCTCGACCCATCGCCCAAAATGGCCACGCTGCGCGCCCAGTATCAGGCGCACATCGCGTCAGTCTTAAGACTTGCTGGCATCGCGGACTCCGAGACCAAAGCGGCACGCGTCCTGTCCCTCGAAGTTCGAATCGCCCGAGCCTTCGCACCCGACGCCGATGCTGCCGACGTCAACAAGCAAAACAATCCGTGGAAGCGCGCCGACTTCGCCATCAAAGCCCCCGGCATGGACTGGGACGCCTACTTCCAATCCGCCGGACTCGCGCAGCAATCCGATTTCATCGTCTGGCAGCCGTCGGCTGTCGCCGGCGTATCCACACTCGTAGTAAGGGAGAGCGCCGACACGTGGAAGGACTATCTAAGATTCCACCTGATCGAACACTACGCCAGCGTCCTGCCCAGGGCCGTGCGCGCCGAACACTTCGCCTTCTACGGGAACATCGTCGCAGGAGCGCAGACACCGCCAGACCGCGCCAAGCTAGCCATCGAGGCCACCAACGCAGCCCTCGGCCAAGCCGTGGCCCAACTCTATACGCAAAAATATTTTCCGCCCGAAGCGAAGGCGAAAGCTCAAGCCATGGCCGCCAACCTCCTCACCCCCTTCCGCGCCCGCATTTCAAATCTCACCTGGATGTCACCGGAGACCAAGAAAAAGGCCCTGGCCAAGCTCGCCGCATTTGAATTGCTCATCGCTTATCCCGACTCATGGATCGACTACTCCACGCTCGATATCGTGCCGGGCGACGCCTTCGGCAACATGCGCCGGGCGGAAGCTTTCGTTCGTACGCACAACCTCGCCCAACTAAGACAGCCGGTCGATCCCATCGAGTGGCCGCTCAATCCACAAACTCCCGGGGCGGTCATCATGTTCAGCCCCAACGCCGAGTTCTTCTCGGCCGCCATCTTGCAGCCGCCTTACTTCGATGCCCACGGCGACGCAGCCTCCAACTACGGCTCCGCCGGTGCCGGCATGGCTCACGAAATCAGCCACAGCTTCGACGAATTGGGCAACATTTACGACGCCCACGGTCGCCTCGGCGATTGGTGGACCGCGCCAGACCACGCCGAATTCGAGGCGTCGGCCGCCAGGCTGGTCGCACAATTCGACGCCTACTGCCCATTCGCCGATCTGTGCCTCAGCGGCAAACGCGTCCAGACCGAAAGCATCGCCGACCTCGCAGGCCTGCTCGTGGCGCACGACGCCTACATCCTCTCGCTGCAAGGCAAGTCCGACGCCGTGATCGGAGGCCTCACCGGCGAACAGCGCTTCTTCATCGCATTCGCCCAACGCTGGCGAAAGGTTCAGACCGAAGCCGCGCTGCGCAACCAGATCGGCTCCGACACCCATCCGCCGGGCGAATATCGCAGCGACACCGTCCGCAACGTCGACGCCTGGTACCAGGCGTTCAAAGTCCAGCCCGGCGACAAACTCTACCTAAAGCCCGAAGATCGAGTCAGGATCTGGTAGGCTGGTTTGTTAGAACATCGTCGAGTTTGTTAGAAACCCTGTTTCGCGCAGGTTTGGGAAGGGCACGACGTTCAGTCGGTGCCGTTAAGTCCTCTAAAGTAGAAGCCGCGCTTCAGCGCCTGAGGTTTTGCTCTCCTGCTGCCGAAGTCGCCTTTCAGCGAACTCTTAGGCGTGGGATCCGCTCCGAACCTTGTCAATACCCTGCAATTGAACTTATCGTACTAACCTTATGATTCCGCACTGGATATAATTCCGCCGTCCCTGTCCCAGTCACCCATCGCCACTCGCTATAATAGAGATATAGAACAAAAAAAGGCGCAGCCAGTGGCTGCGCCTTTCCTTTTGACTCGAAACATTATGCTCAAACCAGAAGAAAATTCGACCTCTCAGTTCACGCCACTCCTGCTCCGGCCAATAACCAGCCAGCCCAGCCCACTCACCATCCACGCCGCCGCCGAGCCCACCCGCAAGCGTCGCGGAGAAGCCGCCGAAGCCGCCTTCCTCGCCCGCGCCACCGCCCTAGGCTTCAGCGTCCTCATTCCCTGGGGAGACAGCGACCGCTACGACTCCGTTGTCGAACTCAACCACGGACTCCTCCGCGTTCAAGTGAAATCCGCCACGCTCTACGCCGAAACCCGCTACCGCGTCAAAACCACCGGAGCCAGCGGCAAAGTCTATACCAGCAGAGAAATCGACTTCTTCGTCGGCTACATCGTCCCCGAAAACATCTGGTACATCATCCCCATCCAGGCCATCGGCCAGCGCAAAAACGTCCGCTTCTATCCCCACACCCGCCGCCAATCCCGCGCTCACTTCGAAAAATACCGCGAAGCCTGGTGCCTCCTCGACTCCTGCCTAAGCGTCCGCCTTCGCAAAGGCGACCCGCGCCGCTGCCGCAGCAAAAATATAGACCACCGCTGCGCCCTCTGCCCCCAGCGCGGCTGAAGCAGGAGTCGAAAGAGAGATGTTCACCTATCACAGACAAGCCCCAGAGGATCGGCAATGCTGCTGTGGATGGCGATGCTCGTGTGGGTCGGACACTCCTGTCCGACGCCTTTGACTTTGACTTTGGCTTTGCCCTTGCTTTTGATCTGGCTCCTGTAGAGGCCATATGCCCAAACAAACCCTGGAAAGAAAATACGAATACCACATTCTCTACCCACAATTCTGAAACTACTCAAGGGAGCGTCAGCCAGAAGCGTCAACAAGCTTCTGCACAGCCGCGGTCCGGTCTGGCAGGAAGAATCGTTCGACCACGTCCTGCGCTCACAGGAAAGCTCCGACCAAAAACTGGAATACATTCGGCAGAATCCAGTCCGAAAGAGGATTGGTAGAAAGACCAGAAGACTACAGATGGCTTTGGATCGAGCAAACAGCAGGGAAGTAAACAACCCGTGTGGGTCGGACACTCCTGTCCGACGCTCTAACCTTGGTGTTGCCGTTGCTCTTGGTGTTGGTGTTGCCCATGTGGGTCGGACACTCCTGTCCGACGCCTTTGACCTTGTTGTTGATCTTGGGGCTGACCTTGCCGTTGATGTTGGAGCGACAAGTGGGGGGTCGGGCGCTCCTGTCCGACGCCTTTGACCTTGGTGTTGCCGTTGCTCTTGGTGTTGGTGTTGCCCATGTGGGTCGGACACTCCTGTCCGACGCCTTTGACCTTGTTGTTGATCTTGGGGCTGACCTTGCCGTTCATGTTGAAGCGACAAGTGTGGGGTCGAACACTCCTGTCCGACGCTTTTCACGTTGGAGCTGAAGTTGACCCCTCCACGAGAACCAGACCGCCCGCCACTTCGCTATAATCCACCTCGTCGTCCACCGTCAACCCCAACCCCAAGAGCGTCGGACAAGAGTGTCCGACCCACACGAGCATCGCATATACTGAGGGCATATGTCCGCCGCCCCACACAAGACGTTCTACCTCGAAACCTTCGGCTGCCAGATGAACGTGCATGACTCCGAAAAGGTCATTGGCACGCTCGTCCACGAGGGATACCAGCAGGTGGAAACCGTCGAGCAGGCCGACCTGATTCTTTACAACACCTGCTCCATCCGCGATAAGGCAGAGCAGAAAGTCTTCCACCGTCTCAACGATTACAAGAAGCTCCTCAAGCAAGGCAAAAAGTTCGGCGTGCTCGGCTGCGTGGCCCAGCAGGAAGGTGAAAAGATTTTCGAGCGTGCCCCCTGGGTGTCGCTCGTCTGTGGATCAGCCTCCTACCGCAACCTGCCGCAAATGCTGACTCAACTGGAAGATGTGCAACTGGAGACACAGCAACCGGAAAATCCAAGCGCAGATGCTCAGAATACTCGAGGCTCGGGACTCGCAACTCGCGACTCGCAACTCGTTCGCATCACCGGCCTGGACGATCGCGAGACCGACGAGTGCTTCGAGACCGAATTCACCGCCCGCACCAATCCGCATCGCGGATACATCACGATCGTTGAAGGCTGCGACAAATTCTGCGCCTACTGCGTTGTCCCCTATACGCGCGGAAAAGAGCGCAGCCGCAAGTCGGACTCCGTGCTCGCCGAAGCCCGCCAGATGGCCGATCTTGGTTACACTGAAATTCAATTGCTTGGCCAGAACGTGAATTCCTACAAGGACTCAACAGGGAAGCCGGGTGGCAGGAAAACCTTCGCGGAATTGCTGTCTGCAGTGGGCGAAGTGCCCGGCATAAAGCGGGTGCGCTTCACCACTTCGCACCCCCGCGATTTCGGACGCGACATCATCGACGCCATCGACGCCGTCCCCACCCTCTGCGATCACGTACACCTGCCCGTGCAGAGCGGATCGGACCGCGTGCTCAATGCCATGCAGCGCCTCTACACCCGCGACCAATACCTCGAGCGCATCGCCTGGATGAAGTCGGCAAGGCGCGACATCAGCATCACCAGCGACATGATTGTCGGCTTCCCAGGAGAGACCGACCAAGACTTCGAGGAAACGTTGAACCTGGTGGATGAAGTCGGCTACGACGCCGTCTTCACATTCAAGTATTCTCCGAGGCCGAATACTCCATCGCTCTCCCTGGATGACGCAATTCCGGATTCCGAGAAATCGCGCCGCCTCGAAGTCCTGATGGCGAAGCAACGTGACATACAAAGCATCAGCTACAAGAAATACATAGGAACAATTCAGGAAGTAATGGTTGAAGGCAGGAACGAATCTCGCAACCAGTGGATCGGCCGCACCAGCCAAAATAAGACGTTAAATTTCACGGCGCCCGAAACATCCGCGCCCAAAACAGGATCGTACGTCCAGGTGAGAGCCACCACCAGTTTTCCCAACAGCCTTCTGGGTGAATTGGTGGTATAAAGCGAAAAGTTGGTGATATAAAGCGAAGGCCAGCCCGCGAAGCATCGAAATCAGAGGGAGCGAGTTTCCAGGGCAGCACGACGCACGCAGCAAAGGAGTCCCCATATGGAAGTAGAGATGACAATCCGCGGCCTTTTAATGGATCCGGTGTCGAATATGCCGATTGTGATTTTGAAGGACGTGGCTGGGGAGTCGGTGCTGCCGATCTGGGTGGGGGTTTATGAGGCCAATGCGATTGCGCTGGAGATGGAGAAGGTGGCCACGCCGCGTCCGATGACGCATGATTTGATTAAGAATGTCCTGACCGGCCTGGAGACGCAGGTGCATAAGGTCGTGGTCACCGAGCTGCGCGAGGATACTTTTTATGCCGTGATTTGGCTGGAGCGTGGGGGCGAGGTGGTGAGTATCGACTCGCGTCCGTCGGATGCGCTGGCGCTGGCGTTGCGGGTGGATTGTCCGATCTTTGTGGATGAGATTGTGCTGAAGAACTCGAAGCAAGCCGGCAGCATGTCGGACCGCGTCACCGCCGAGGAATTGCGCAAATATCTGGAAGGGCTGAACGACGAGGATCTGGGCAAGTACAAGATGTAACTTTACGGTTACATATCTAAGGCCCGACTCTATCTCCGTTCCTGTTTGCACTCCGACTGCTTGAGGTTCCGCTAACAGGCCACCAACGAGTCACGGACAGGGTCGTAGATTCCGTACACCCCAACGACTTTACATAATACCTGTTATCGGACATTGGCGGACCATGTCTTATCCCGCCCTCACCGCACGATCTGTTTCAATATGGATGACGCACTCCGTCCGAATTCAGCGTTCCCGCTATAGACGGCCCTGATTTTATGTACGCCCACGCACAAGGCGGAAGTCGATAGCTCGGCTTCTCCCGATCTATTGAGATGTCGCGTTCCGAGCTTATCCGAGCTGTCGAAGAAGGTTACAGTACCTGTAAGCGTCCCACCAAAGTGATGAGAGACTGTGGCTGTGAAGGTTACCTCTTCGCCGGGTCTGGATGGGTTCCGTGAAGATGACACAGAAGTGATCGTCGGCACAGGACTGACATTAAGGAGTACAGTGACGCCGCCGACTGCGAGATCCGGCCTGCCATCACCATTAAAGTCTGCCGCGACGATTCCTAGACCGCTCGCGCCCAGAAGACTCGGAGACTGGAATGTTCCATCACCATTCCCCAGCAAAAGAATGTCGCCATAACCAATGGCTACATCCAGCCTTCCGTCGCCATTGAAATCGGCCACGGCAAGCGATACATCTCCTAGCGGTACGGGTGTAATGACATTCAACGGGGGTTGAAATGTCCCGTCTCCATTACCCAGAAATACGCCCACCACACCACTAGTCAAAGAACCGTTCTCATATTGGCTACTCACCACCAGGTCTAGCTTCCCATCGCCGTTTATGTCCGCGAGTGCCACAGCGGTAGTGTTCTCCGCGCCGGAAGTGTAGTTGACCGGTGGCTGGAAAGTTCCATCCCCGTTACCCAGCAAAACACTCACAGAACCGGAATTAGCCGTACCATCTCCGAGACTCGCAACCAACAGGTCCAACTTGCCATCCTGATTCACATCTCCCACAGCCATGCCTTCGCCCGACGATCCAGTGACATACTCGACCGCCGGTTGAAAGGTTCCATCCCCGTTGCCCAATAACACTTCTACGCCTTTGGTGTCTGTCACCAGAGCGTCAATCTTGCCATCCCCGTTTACGTCCGCTGCTGCGACATAGTTGGGGGAGAAGTTTAGAGCGGAGTCCAAGGACGGTTCGAACGTTCCATCCCCGTTACCCAGAGCAATTCCTAGGGTAAAACCAAAAGGGCAACCTAAGCATGTTTGGCTTACCACCAGTAGGTCAGGTTTTCCATCACTGTTCGCGTCGGCCAGTGCCAAGGCCGGTGAGGCATCGCCGTCAGGAACGTAGTCGCGAGCCGCCTGAAACGTGCCATCCCCGTTGCTTAATAACACGCCCACTGGGGACCCGGCAGATATGCCAGGGCACACATCGAAAAGGCCGCAATGGTTCAACACCAACAAGTCAGGCTTTCCATCTCCGTTCACATCTCCTGCGGCCACGAACACGGGCCCAAATGCGCCAGAATCATAATTGACCGCAGCATGAAAAGTTCCTCCTTGCATGCCCAAGAGAACACTAACCCCACCCGATCCGAAATTCGACGTGGTTGCTAGAACGTCCACACTCCCGTCCTCATTTACGTCCGCCGCCGCGATGGAGCCGCCGATACCGAATCCGAAATGGTTTGCGAAGGTGACCGCGCTGTATCCTTGGTCGTAAGTTACCGCGTTCTGGAACGTGCCGTCCCCATTGCCCAGTAACACTCCGAGGATTGCTGCGTCTCCGTTGCACTCATAGCCGACGCACGGATTCGCAACTAACAAATCCGGCTTGCCATCTCCGTTCAAATCTGTGACAGCGACGGAAGAAGCACCGTATCCGCCGGTCTGATAAAATTCGGCGCCCTGGAAGGTACCGTCGCCGTTGCCCAAAAGCACTCCGACTAGACCGAATCCCTGGATGGCTCCTGGGTCAGTTTGGCAGGTGACCGCGATGTCGAGCTTTCCGTCTCGGTTAAAATCTGCTACGGCGACGGAAGTAGCGTACATTGCATCTAAGCTACGAGTTACAGCCACCTTAAACGTTCCGTCTCCATTGCCCAACAGGACACTCACGCCTGCCTCACCTCCGCTGGAGGTGGCAAAATCTGCTATCACAAGATCGGGCTTGCCGTCATCGTTCACATCGGCCACAGCGACGCCGGTGGCGCCTCCGCCAACGGCATAGGTAACGACCGGGCGGAAGGTGCCGTCGCCGTTGCCGAGCAAAATGCCAACCGTTCCCGCGAAATTACCGACGAAAATGTCCGGTTTGCCGTCGTCGTTCACGTCCGCAACAGCTACGGAAAGAGCCTCGTTGCCACCCGAACTGTAGGTGACAGCCGGCTGGAATGTTCCATCCCCATTGCCAAGCAGCACGCCTACGGAGCCGGTTGTGCAGCTGGTGCCCGCGCCACATTCATTGGCCACGATGAGGTCGAGCTTGCCGTCACCGTTCACGTCACCTACAGCAATTGCGGATGCGCTATACCCGCCCGAATCGTAAGCCACGGCGGACTGAAAGCTGCCGTTGCCAATGCCCAAAAGGATGCCGACGCTTCCGTGGTTCGCACAAGCATTGTCGGAACAAAGGTTCGCGACAAGCAGATCGGGTTTGCCATCCCGGTTGACGTCAGCAACCGCCACGGACTCGGCGTCTTCCCCGCCGGAGGCGAAGCTGGGCGCTTGGAAGAAGATAGGGCTTGCCGGGCTTTGAGGCATGTGTGCGGGGAGGGTCCTCGCGTGTGTGCCTCTTTGCGCGGCTCGTCCTGCAACGGACTTTGGCAGCAGCGGCCAATAAGCTTGCAGGTCGCGATTGTCAGGCAGGTCGGATGGCCATGGTCGGACATCTTTAGACATCTGGGATGCGATTTGCGGAATAGCGGGCGTAGTCTGGGATGCGGCGGAGGGCAAAGCGACAAAGCACGCGATCGCAAGGACGACACAGTACAAAACCCAGCGACGAGTCGGCATAAGAACCTTTCCAGGAGTGCAGCGTTGGGTGCAGCCACGCTCGGCTATTGCTGTAGGGGGGAGAACGCAGTCGAGACGAGGCATTGTCCTTCGAAGGCAGATGGAAGTCAAGTAGGGGTTTTCGCTTCCCTCGGTGGCTGAATCCGGGTTCCTTTTTTCGGAAGCTTTCTCGGTGCGAGTGACCTCGTGCCCTTCCCGGTTTCTCGTTTCTCCAGTTCTCCTCTTCGCAACTTCCCGCCTTCCGAAATTCCTATCCGTGGGTCAACCTCTAGGTCATTCGATGCCTGCCGCACCCACAATCCCGAAATTGTCGAAACGTTTCCTGGCCTCGACGCACTATCCCTGCGAGAGATCACCAAACTTGGAGGGTCACGATGCCCACGGAGAGTCAGGAGCGCAAGGCTACGGATAAAGCTTTGAACACGATGTATAAGTACATCGAGCCGGGGACCGCTGAAGGAATTACCTGGGAAGTCTCGAGGTTGACCAACGATTTGTTTACGACCTCCTTTGTTGGCGGCGGCGATATTTCGATTTTCGCCGCGTCCGGTAAGCGCGGGACCATCACCAGCCAGCTTTCGAATGGGTACATTCTCGATTCGGGCGGAGGAGTTCCGCACAAGTTCCCTATTCAGTTCAAGGTCAATCTGAATGATGGGAGGGTTATCGGGAGTTGGAATAATCCGGTGACGGGGACGACGGAGAGCGTCACGATTAGGCTTACATTTTTCAAGAAAACGAACTCCCCGGACGGAACCTACTACATTTTCTATGCTGACAAAAGTAGTGACGCGGCCGGGTACGCGTTTACTTTCATTTTGTTGTAGCTGGAGGTCTCAACGAAAGCTTCCTCCTCCGGACTTCTGCCGCGAAACTCTCATCCTTCAAGGAGGATAGATTGATCTCCACGTTGGCGAGGGCGCCGGTGATCGCTGCTTGCGCCAGCGCTTCGGCGGTCGTCAAATCCGATTTCATATTCGGATTCGTCATGGCGAAGAGGCTCTGCGCGATCTGCGACACTTCGTTCGCCTTCTCGGCCACGCCGAGCGGAACTCCTGTGGCTAGCTTCAATGCGGCGTCGATCAGACCATCTGCTCTTGCGGGATCGGTTTTCGCTTCCTTGTACGCCTTCATGACCGCGTCGTAGGCGGCGGCATCGGCGTCAACAGCGGCTTTCAACTCCTCGCGTAGAGTTCCCAATCGTCCGATGGCGGCACTCAGTTGCGCTTCATATTCGACATAAGCTTTCTTCCCGCGCGACATTGATGCCACCATCGTCCCGAGTCCGGCGGCCATGGCGCCCGCCGCGGCCGCTGCGCTGCCGCCGCCGGGCGTGGCGGTGGGTGCGGCCAGTTGTTCGACGAAGGGTTCCACTCCCGCGCGCAAACCTCCGACGGCGGCTTTTCCGGTCATTACCGCGGCCAGACGGTTTTCCAGAATCAGCGACGAATCGAAATTCTCGACCTGCAGAAACCACTCGGCGGCCTGTTCCAGGGCTTTTTTCGGAATCAATCCGACAATCTCGCTGGAGACCGGTATCACCCCGTAGCGCGCTGCTTCGCGCTTAACCATTTCGAAAACGCGATGGATGGGAGTTTGCTCAAAGTCGGTCAGGTTCATCGAAACCTGCGCGAGGCCGCGCACCAGAAATCCAGCGCCCTTTACGAAACGCATTCCGCCGTTCGAAGCCCGTACCGCTTTGGCGATCTTTTTCGCGATCTCGACATCCGGCGTATTCAAGAATACGTTGTAGGCGACCAGAAACTTACGCGCTCCCACCACGGTCGCACCCGCCGTGGGATGAACTCTGGCTTCGCCGAAGTCTGGACGGCGCGCTTCGACGGTGGCGATTTCGGCGCGAATTCCCTCAAATTGTCCGCGCCGGATGTTTTCGAGGTTCTGCCGCTCCGGCCGGGTCGCTGCCGCCTCGTACAAATAGACGGGAATCTGATAGCGCTTCCAAATTTCCTCGGCAACGTGCCGCGCCATGGCTACGCAATCCTCAATAGTGACGCCGTCGATGGGGATGAACGGCACCACATCGGAGGCGCCCATGCGGGGATGCGCGCCTTTGTGCGCGCACAGGTCGATCAACTCCGCCGCCTTCCCTACCCCGCGAATCGCCGCCTCCTGAATAGCCTCGCGCTCGCCGGCCAACGTGATGACGCAACGGTTGTGATCCGCGTCCATCTCGCGGTCGAGCAGGTAGACTCCATCCATTTTCATGGCGGCGACAATGGCGTCGACCTTGGCGCGGTCACGGCCTTCAGAAAAATTTGGAACACATTCCACTAGCGTAGACATAGGTCAGAAGAATAGCTGGCGGCGGAGGAGCCGTGCAAGGAGGTGGCGGAAATGACGGGTTTGTACGCAGTCAAATTCGGGTGAATAGCGCAGTTTGGCTGAAGCTCCGGACCGGTTAGCGGGAGATCCCTCGCTTCGCCTGAAAAACGGCTACGCTCGGGATGCCGCCGTTGTGTAGACATCGACGTGTACCACTACCCAGATTCGCTTTAACTTTGGTTTACAAGCCGATTAAGATTAGAATGTCGTCACTTGGCGGACACTTCGTTCAATGAAAGAAGATGTAGTCAAGACGCCACCTGTGCAAGTTCCCGCGGACGCCACTTCCGCGGATGCGCTCACAGGAACGACCGTGGGGCGCTTCGCCATCGCTCGGCGGCTCGGCGCCGGCGGAATGGGGCAGGTTTACGGAGCGCAGGACACCACGCTCAAGCGCTTTGTCGCCATCAAGCGGATGGCGCCCGAAGACCGCACCAGTGAGGCCGACCGCAAACGCCTGCTCAAAGAAGCGCAGCGCGCCTCCGCCCTGAACCATCCCAACATTGGCGCCGTGTATGACGTGGTGGAACACGGCGGCGAACTCTGGGTGGTGATGGAGTATATCGAAGGCGAGACTCTGCGCCGGCGACTAAAGCAGCTGATTTCCGGCGATGAATTTTTTGCCATTGCCGCGCAATGCTGCGAAGGCCTGCAGGCCGCGCACGAAAAAGGCATCATCCACGGCGACATCAAGCCGGAAAACATAATGCTCGCACCCGGCAACCGGGTGAAGATCCTCGACTTCGGCGTCGCACGCCGTGCCTGGCATTCGGCTGCTCCAGATGAAGCTACGCAGAGCATGCAGACCATGACCGCCAGCGGCGGCACTCCGGCTTATATGGCGCCCGAGGTCTTGCTGCAGAAACATGACGACGGACGCTCCGACATTTTCTCGCTCGGGCTGGTTTTCTACGAAATGCTCGGCGGCGAGCAGCCTTTTCACAGCGATAGTCTCGCCACGACGGTCGCACGCATCGTTCACGAGGAGCCGCCGCCGCTGAAAAATGTTCCGGGACCGCTCGCGGGCATCGTGGCGCGGATGATCAGCAAGAATCCAGAGAGTCGTTATCCCGACGCGGCTGCGGTTTTGGAGGACCTGCGCCGCGTGCAGCAAGGCGGAAAGCCGAAACGGACTGCTTCCCTTCCCGGCGAGCTTCATAAATATCGTGCCCTCGCTGGCTTCGCGATTGTTCTAGTGATCCTCGCCGGATTGGCCGTCTACCGTTCGCTGCGGAACTCCTCGCCGGCATCCACTGGCAACAACGCCGCTTCCCTACCCGGCGGAGAGCACTCCGCTACTCTGGTCGTGCTTCCCTTCGATGCGGTTTCCGACGACGCCAAGCTCACCGCCTTTGGCAGCGGGCTAGTCGACACCCTCACCGCCAAGCTGGCGCAGCTTAGTGGCGACCATCCGCTGCAAGTCGTCTCCTCTCGCGACACTCGCCAGAAAAAGGTAACCACCCTGGCACAAGCTCATCAGGAATTCGGCGCCGATACCGGACTTCACCTCGGCCTGCAGCGCTCCGGCGACCTGGTCCGCGTCAACTACTCCTTGACCGACGCGAAAAGCGGCAAGGTCATCAAGGCTGGATCAGCGGACTCCCCCGTCACCGACCCGTTCGCCATCGAAGATGAAGTCACCAAAGCCGTCGCCGCCGCGCTGGGATTTTCTCTGAAGGCTGACGAGAGTCGCGAACTCGCTTTTCATGGCACCAGTGTCCCCGACGCCTACAACTTCTACACGCAAGCCCGAGGCTATCTCGAAGATGCCGCCAAAGCCGCCAACATCGACAGCGCCATCATCCTGCTGGGCGAGGCCCTCAAGGCCGACCCCAACTATGGCAAGGCCGAAGCCGAACTTGGCAGCGCTTACTTTGCAAAGTACGGCACGGCCAAAGATAAGAGCCTGATCGCAAAATCCCGCCAGGCTTGTTCGAAGGCCATCGATCTGGGCAACGCCGGCGCGGCTGGCCACGTCTGCCTCGGAGTCATAGAAAGCGGCACCGGAAAATACGAAGACGCGGTAAAGCAGTTTCAGAGCGCGGTCGAGCTCGACGCTTCCAATGAAGACGCATACATGGGTCTCGCCGGAGCCTACGATCGTCTCGGCAAAACCCAGGACGCGGAAAACACTTACAAGAAAATAATCTCGCTGCGCCCCAACTACTGGCTGGGATACAACTTGCTGGGCGCGTTCTATCTTCGCCAGGCCCAATACGACGACGCCTCGAAGATGTTTCACAAAGTGGTAGAGCTAACGCCAGAAAGTTTCCGGGGATACGCCAACTTAGGCGCGACATTGTTGTACCAAGCGAAGTATGCGGAGGCGATCAAACCGCTCGAACAATCGCTGGCTGTTCGCCCCGCAGCCAACACTTACTCGAATTTAGGCACAGCTTACTACTATATGCACCGCTTCCACGAATCCGCATTGGCTTACGAGAAAGCTGTGCAATCGAACGACAAGGACTACCTCATGTGGGGAAATTTGGGCGAAGCGTATTATCTGGATGGAGAGCGCCCGAAGGCCCTCGCTGCATTCGAAAAAGGAATTGCCATCGCCAAAGATGGATTGGTTGTAAATAATCGCGATCCCGAACTACTCGACGCTTTGGCGAAATACTCTGCCATGGTCGGTGATCGGGCCAATGCTCTCGCCTATCTCGCCCAGTTACTGCAACAAAGCAAGTCTGACAAGGACGTTCTCTTTTCCGCCGCTGTGACGTATAACCACGTGGGTGATAAAGGCCTAGCCCTTGAATGGCTGGGTAAAGCGCTGCGTGCCGGATATTCCCCTGAAATGGTCAGGCGACAACCGGACCTCGACAACTTGCATGGGGACCCGCGCTTTGAAGATTTGTTAAAATCCGCAAGTTCGGGGCCTAACACGGGGAAATAGGGATAGTTCACTCTTTGGGCGGTAGTACCACAATTTCAAATTTATCGCTGAGCGTGGGTGACGTGATAAACCCATGACGCGAATATCTCACGAGGAGAAAACAAAATGAACGTTTGTGACGGAGGAACGGTTCAGCCGAACATTACTTCGATCCACTTTTCGAACCCCAACCCCAGCACCTTTACGATCATTAGCTGCAAAGACTCGCAGGGCAACACTATGCCCGGATGGCCGGCAATCGATCCGGTGGTTCCTGCGGCACAAAATGGAGTCAACGGCAGTAAAACGGTTTATCTCTCTGTCGCGACCATTTCAGGAAACACATACACTTACATTCCAAACCCTGTCTGCCCCAATAACACCGCGCCAAAAATTGTAGTGTCGTAGAGGACAGACGCTTACTGTGTGACTGTTGCCGCGCCCCACTTCTCGCGTCTGTTGCGAGAAGCGGGGGTTCCTTAAATGGCGACCCTACTTCTTCTTCCAGAACCGTCCCACTCCCAGCCGCACCTGCACCGTGTTCAGCCCTGGGTTGTACGCTCCCAATCCCGCGCTGGAAATGTGCAGGTAGCGCACTTCCACGTTCCAGTTATATTTCTCGCCGAGAATGTGCGTCCCCACTGCCGCGCTGGGGCTGAAGTTCACCGTGTTCGTGTAGGTCGGAACATTGTGAAAGCTGAACAGC
>Ga0210400_10001526_pt1 | contig 22860 bp, 24 predicted proteins | sample IncBWH26MmetaG_FD_155456 | JGI IMG/M metagenome (GOLD analysis project Ga0210400, IMG submission 155456) | Forest soil microbial communities from Barre Woods Harvard Forest LTER site, Petersham, Massachusetts, United States - Inc-BW-H-26-M | ecosystem: Environmental > Terrestrial > Soil >...
TGAAGCGCGTAATAAATCGGCATGCTCGTAAACTGCTTTAATCGTATTAACAAAAAATGTCAGGAATTGTAAATTGGTTTTTGGAGTTTTGCCCGGGCTTAATAAATTTTTTCCGGTGTTTGTTGCCAGACTCCAGTTGTTGTGCTTACCACTTCCGTTAACACCCGCATAAGGTTTTTCGTGCAACAATACGCGCAGGTTATGACGAATCGCAACTTTCTCCATTACGTCCATTAATAACTGGTTGTGGTCAACTGCTAAATTTACTTCTTCAAAAACCGGGGCACACTCAAACTGTGCAGGGGCAACTTCATTATGGCGTGTACGCACGGGTATTCCTAAAAGATGGCACTCGTATTCAAAATCGCGCATATAGGCAGTGGCGCGCGCAGGTATAGAACCCCAGTAGTGATCTTCCAACTGCTGCCCTTTGGCAGGTGATGCTCCTAAAAGCGTGCGGCCGGTTTGTTGCAAATCATAGCGTACATTATATAAGGCAGCATCCACTAAAAAATATTCCTGCTCCCAACCTAAAGTGGCGATTACTTTAGTAACGTTTTTATCAAAATACTGGCAAACATCCGTTGCAGCTTTATCTAAAGCGTGTAATGATTTTAACAGGGGAGTTTTATAATCTAACGCTTCTCCGGTATAAGAAACGAAAATAGTAGGTATGCAAAGTGTTTTATCAAAAACAAAAGCGGGTGAAGTCGGATCCCATGCGGTATAACCACGTGCTTCAAAGGTGTTGCGTATTCCTCCGCTCGGAAAACTTGACGCGTCCGGTTCTTGTTGTACTAACTGACTTCCGCTGAAACGTTCAATGGCGCGGCCGTTGCCTACGGGTTCAAAAAATCCGTCGTGCTTTTCAGCAGTGGTTCCGTTTAAGGGTTGAAACCAGTGTGTATAATGCGTCGCGCCTTTCGCGGTTGACCATGATTTCATGGCAGAAGCAACCTGGTCAGCAATCTTGCGGTCAATCGAAGTTCCTTTTTCAATAGCGTTCATCACCATTAAAAAAGCTTCTTCGCTTAAAAATTCTTTCATGGCATCGTAACCAAATACGTTAGAGCCATAGTATTCAGAAATCTGTGTTCCGGGAGCAGCGGGCTCTACCGGAGTGCGGTGCAATACTTCCTGCAGGGCAGAAAAACGGCGATTTTCCATGGTTTTTTAAGGGTTTAAAGGTTATTAACTCAAAAAGCAAGACAAATGTAGCCAAAAAACAGGGGGTGTATTTAAAAAATATCAACTTTTTTATTAAAACTGTTGAAAAAACAGGGGGTGTTATGGGAAAAAAGTGATTTTTATGGAAATAGTTAAAAAATCAAGTCGGATATCAATCTTTTTAATTATAGCCTACCTTTGTTAAAAGAGTTATATAATGCCGGATATAAAAAAAACAGCCTTTATTTTTTTAAGCGTACTCAGTTGCCTTGTATTGGTATTTATCAACTCCTGTAAAAAAGAACAAAGCCCTGCAAAAACCAATAGTCAAACAACTCAAACCAGTTTTATTGTGGACGATACTATCGTGGCAAATCCAACGCATAGTTCGTTTAACAGTAGTGGTAATTTTGGTATTGTTGTTTATGGCTCCGGCGGAAACCCCGAACTGCAAATTGTTTTCTGGGGCTCGCAACCGCCCGCCTCTGGCACATACATCATTACTTCGGGGCAACCCTCTTTCGGAAAATGCACTTTCAGTTTTTCTAACACACACGGAACTTCTACAGCAATCAGTGGTTCAGTAAACGTAACCGAGGGCGCCTCCTCTAACAATGCGGCTACTTTTTCGAATACAAGTGTGGGTGGTTCTGCAGGGAACCATATTATCAGAGGGACGATTACTTATTAATTTAAAATAAGCGGGCGTTTCGCCGCAATCCCTAACACATATTCTGAATCAGGCCCTGTAATACTTTATTATTCCGCTTACAATCTGATGAAGGCTTGTTACGAGTATGGTCCCTTCAAGAATAAAACTTTTCGACATAATCACTAATTCAATTATTGTCATTGCCATAATAACCAGAATCCAGAAAATAATCTGAATAACCGCTATTCTTTTTTTATAAAGTTTTCTGTAAGCGTTTGCATACAACATAAGCCGCTCTGTACGATCACCTTCAATTCCATCCTCTTCAAGTTTTGATTCAATTACGTTATCCTCCTCGCCTTTCTCAACCAATAGCCTCATTTTTTCCATTAACTCTTCTGTACTTTTTATGATTGGCATTGGCAAAAAAATATTTTTATCAAATTTAATTGATTTTATACAGGTTATCGCCGGTTTGTTTAAGATTCCACATATTGTATCATTACATTAGAATTCATCTTATATTTACCCTTCACAAATAAAATCAATACAAAATGAAAAGGCATGCAACAGCCAATTGGCAAGGAACAGGTAAAGAAGGCAAAGGCAATCTTACCACACAAAGCACCGTATTAAATAAAACGCAATATTCTTTCGGCAGCCGTTTTGCCGAAGGCGTTGGCACTAACCCCGAAGAATTAATAGCCGCCGCGCATGCGGGATGTTTTACAATGAAATTAAGTTTCAGTTTAAACAAAGCAGGTTTTACCGCCGATAATATCGATACCAAATGCGAAATTACCCTGGATCCCGAAAAAGGAGCCATCACGCTTTCCGCTTTAACGGTTACAGCAAAAGTACCAGGTATCGACAAAGCAAAATTCGATGAGCTTGTTGCCGATGCCGAAAAAAATTGCCCTATCTCTAAATTATTAAACACAACCATAAATGTAACTGCGGGCCTGGCTTGAAAAAAATCACGGTCATATTTTTGATTTCTTTTTTTTCTCAAAGTAGTTTTTGCAGAGCTCAGGACAAAGACTCTCTATTACGGATTCTCAAGGTCGGTGCGCAGGATAAAAAAACAGCTCGTGCCTGCGGTGCCCTGGCAAATGCGATAAGCTGGAACCGGCCCGATTCTATTTTATATTACGGGCAACAAGCCTTTGCTTTGGGCGAAAAATTAAATTATGATACAGCCCGTTTTTTAGGTTATAGCGCTATAGCCATTTCTTATTATGTAACGAGTAATTACAAAAAAGGCATTGAGGCGGGAATGCAGGCCTATCGCATTGCACAAAAAAATACCAATGAAAACTGGGAAGCGAGCATCTCCAATTCTTTAGGATTTATTTATACCAGTGCCGGAAAATACCGTGAAGCCATTCCTTTTTTGGAAGTGTCGATTAAATACGACCGCAAAAAGAATCTTCGCCGCGGACTTTCATCCGCCTTAAATAACCTTGCCAACGCGCACATGTTACTCAAAGAAATTAAACAATCGCTGGTATACCGAACGGAAGCCATTGCCTTACGAAAAGAATTAAACCTTATAAGCGCTTTGGGAGACAGCTACAACGACCTTGGTGAGACTTACGTGCTTTTAAACAATACTGATTCGGCCTTTACCTATTTTACAAAATCTTTTGCCATCAAACAAAAATTAAACGATGTGGAAATGATGGCTGTAAGCGGGCAAAACCTGGGTAAAACACTCCGTTTAAAAAAGAATTACAACGAAGCTTTAAAATACCTCGGGATTGCCGAGCGTTGCTCAAAGGAAATAAATTCCAATCAGTATCTTTTTCAAATTTATCTGGAGATAGGTCTTTGCTACAAAGCCATGGGTAAAGCCGATGAAGCATACGGATTTTTAGAAAAGCATATTCAATACAAAGATTCTGTAATTAATATCGAAAGCCGTAAGCAACTGAACGAACTTACCGAACAGTTTCAGAGTGAAAAGAAAACACTGGAAATAGAAAGCCTGAAAAAAGAAAAATTAAAAGACATTTTATTGGGTAACGAACGCGACAAGCGTAAAAATACGGTCTTGTTTTTTTCGGCTTTTATCCTGCTCGCTATTGGTGTTTATACAATACTTTTATTTAAACGCTTTAAATTAACCAAGGCGCAAAATATAATCATAGAAGCGCAAAAGCAATTGGTAGAAGAAAAGCAAAGAGAGATTTTAGATAGTATACATTATGCCAAAAGAATACAGCAATCGCTTTTGCCAACGCATAAATACATCCGGGCACGACTTGACAGGTTGCAACAAAAATAAAAAAGGGCAAAAATTGAACTCCGCCCTTTCTTTTTAAAATTATTTAAGTTTTATTTTTTAGCTTCTTCCACACTTACCATCCACTGTATACCGAATTTATCGATACACATGCCAAAATAAGAACCCCAAAAAGTTTTATTCATTGGCATGGTAGCATGTCCTCCCGCAGAAAGGCCGTGGTACAAACGATCTGCCTCTGCATTATTACGCGCGTTTACCGAAATAGAAAAATTATTTCCCATTACGGTCGCCTGACCAAATGCTTCAGAGCTGTCGCTGCCCATTAAAAAAGTTTCGGTGCTTATAGGCAATGAAACGTGCATAACTTTTTCGCCGTCTGCTTCAGACATTGAGGGCTGGCCTTCCATCGGAGGCATTTCTTTAAACCTGCCCATATAAGTAAATTGTCCGCCAAAAACAGATTTGTAATAATTAAATGCTTCTTCGCAATTACCGGCAAAAGTTAAATACGGGCTGACAGTAGTTGATTTTGGTAATGGTTTTGCCGCCGGTTTTTTACTTGCTTTTTTAGCCGGTTTTTTTACCGCTTTTTTCTTTGCGCTTTTTTTTGCCGCTTTTTTTACAGGTTTCTTTTTAACATGCTTCCTGGAAGCTTTTTTTGATTTTTTTGCCATAGTTTTATTTTTTGTAATTGTTAATGGATAATTTTTTTCCTTTTTGTATTTTTAAAAATTGTCACCAATATTACTAATATATGTTGATTTTTAACAGGTATTTATGTTAAAAAAACAACATTTTTAACTATTTTCACAAATTCTGATTCTTTTGATATATTTATGAGTCTTATGCAAGCCGGTAAAAACAATCCCGTTAAAACTACTGCTTATACCACCTGGATGGGAGAAGACGGTATAGCCCGAACAGTTGTAAAGAAAAATGCCGAAGTAAAACTGAAAGAAGCTGTTGAAAATACCGAGGCAGTTTTTTCATTGTTTAAAGACAAAAAATTTCCTTTATTAATTGATTCCAGATATATTAAATACATTACCAAGGAAGCGCGCGATCACTTTTCTATCAATAACCGTGAAACCGTAATTATCTGTTTCGGCATTTTAATAGATTCACCGTTAAGCCGCGTTATTGGTAATTTTTTTATGGGCTTAAATAAACCCAGCGTACCTGCCAAACTTTTTACAAACGAAGAAGAAGCCCTGAAATGGCTGAAAAAATTTTTATAAAGTATGTCAGAGCTCAAGTACAGAACTGTATCTGCCCGATCTAAAGAAAAGAAAATCCTGGAAGTAATAATGGCCTACGCAAGGCTGGATTTTTCGCAAAAAACAAAAATCGGGAACGAAGGCGATATTTTTGACGCGATAAGCGCCGGTGTAAATATGTTGGGTGAGGAATTAAAAAATTCCACTGTTTCATTGCGCGAAAAAGAACAACTGCTGCGTGAGATACACCATCGTGTAAAAAATAATTTACAAATTATTTCCAGCCTTTTAAGCCTTCAAACCTATAACGAAAAAGATAAAAAATTTCTTTCCCTCATTCGCGAAAGCCGCAACCGCATCAAATCAATGGCTTTGGTGCACGAGATGTTGTACAGCACTTCCGACCTCAGCCGGGTACAACTGAACAACTATATTAAAACTTTGTGCAAAAGTATTTACGAATCGTACCGCCGCCCTAAAATGCAGATTATCTTTTCTTTTAACATAAACGAGGGCGTATATTTTGATATTGACCGTATGATTCCCCTCGGGTTAATCCTTAACGAAATTATCAGTAACTCGCTTAAACACGCCTTTCCTGAAAACAAAGGAACCATTAGCATTTCTTTAAAAAATGTAAAAAATAACTATTCACTTACGATACAAGACGATGGCAAGGGCCTTCCTGCCGGATTTAGTGTTAAAAAACACTCAAACCTGGGTATGCAACTCATTTTTATGCTGGGCGAGCAATTAAATGCCAAGGTAAACATGCATGGAAAAAAAGGAATTTCTTATAAAATTCAATTCTAAAAGGCAAATACCAAACCTGTTATTATATGCACAAATAAAAACATTGGTAGTATTAGTAGAATAGATAAGATTTTACACATATTCTAACTTTTATGTGATTAATATAAATACTTCCAACATATATATCTATTATTTTAACTAAAAAAATAAGGCGCGGAAACCTTAATGTAATATCTTTGAAGCGCATCTTATAGAAAATATATGTACAAAGTAAAAGTAAATAACAAACACGATTTCAGTTTCGAAAAAAAAGACGGAGCCTGGCTTTCGGACGGAAAAGATTTTGCCTTTGATTTAATTGAGGTAAAAGAAAATTCCTTTCATATTATCAAAAATCATAAATCGTATAACGCAGAAGTGGTTAGCCACAATGCTTCCGAAAAAACTTTCCAGGTAAAAGTTAATCAAACCATTTACAGCATTTCAGTAAAAGACAGGTATGATGAGCTTTTACATCAGTTAGGAATGGATAAAGCCCTTGCCAATAAATTTTCAAATATTAAAGCGCCTATGCCGGGAATGGTTTTAAATATTTTGGTTGGCGAAGGTGCCAATGTAAAAAAAGGAGATGCTTTATTGATACTGGAAGCCATGAAAATGGAAAATATTTTAAAGTCGCCTGCCGACGGAATTGTAAAAAAGGTTTCCGTTAAAAAAGGTATGGCCGTTGAGAAAAATCAAATATTAATTGAATTTTAAAATGGATTCGCGTAGAAATTTTTTAAAAAAAACAGCGCTTGTTTCGCTAAGCGGAATAGCTGCCAAAGCACTTTCTGAAGAAAAATTAAAAGCTATTGAAGAGTTGAGCGGAGAAAATTTTACTGCTGCAACATTTACACTCCCTGTCCTACCCTACCCGTATGATGCATTGGAGCCGTTTATCGATAAGCAAACGATGGAACTGCATCACGACAAACACCACCAGGCTTATGTAGATAAATTAAATGCAGCACTGCAAACAACAAAAAACCCCGGGCATCAAACACTGGAAGAAATTTTTATAAACATAAATTCTTATTCGGAAGCCGTGCGCAATAACGGGGGCGGGCATTACAACCATTCTCTTTTCTGGTCGCTGATGAAAGAAAATAAAGATGCGAAAGCAAATGTTCCTACCGGAAAAATTGCCGATGCTATCAATTCTTCTTTTACTTCATTTGAAGAATTTAAAAAACAATTTGCTGATGCAGGCATGAAACGTTTTGGCAGTGGCTGGGCCTGGTTAGTGGTAAGCGATAAAAAATTAAAAATCTGCAGCACGCCCAACCAGGATAATACTTTAATGAGTTTCAGTGAAGCGAAAGGCAAGCCTGTTTTAGCGCTTGACGTTTGGGAACACGCTTACTATTTGAAATATCAAAACAAACGCGCCGATTATGTTACTAACTGGTGGAATGTAGTGAATTGGGAAAAAGTAAATGAGCTTTTTTCAAAAGCGTGAAAAAATTCCTTCCTTTTATTACCTGGACACTTATTATTTTCGGCCTATGCAGTATGCCGGGAAAAGCCATTCCACATATAAGTTGGCTGGAACTTTTGTCGTTTGACAAATTTGTGCACGCTGGAATGTTTTTTATCGAACAAATTTTATTTATGCGTGCCCTCCAACATCTTATCAAGGGTTATGGTTGGTACGCATTAACTTTCTGCATGATTTATGGCGGTTGTTTAGAATTGATGCAATTCTATATCTTCTCATCCCGCAGCGGCGATTGGTTTGATTTTATTGCAAACTCAACAGGAGCGTTTTTAGGGTTACTGCTATATAATAAAGTCAATAAAAAAATTGGTTTTCTGCCGGCTTAGTGGTCAATACGGATTGTTTTCTCGGCCGTTTTTCCTTCTTCGCATTTTACAATTCCACTTCCATTGCAATAAACGTGATTGCCGGCAGATACTGTGCATGAGCCTACCGTTGCCAATACATCCATCACACAAGGGTTTTTAAATGTAAAAGCAACTTTCCCGTCGCTTCCTGTAATACCATCTGCTTTCAGGTCGGCAATATGGTTTCCGTTATAAGAAACGTTCGCATATAAATGGACAGCCACACCTACCATTAATCTGTCGCCGGCACTATCCCTAACAGTAATAATACACTTGGATGGCTGAGGAGCGTTACAAGAGTTAAATGTAAGCAAAATGAATGCCACAGGCACCATAAGTAAAAAAGCGGGTAATTTATTTCTCATTTTGTCCTTTTTAAAAATTCAAAAATCACTTAATAAAACATCATTCTACCAAATATACAGAAAATTTACCTGAAACGAAAATTCTTTTCTATAATCACCAAAAAAAAACAGGAGCCTTTTTAGCTCCTGCTGTATTTATAATTTTATTTTAAATCTTAGTGGTCGATACGGATGGTCTTCTCTGCTGTTTTTCCTTCTTCGCATTTTACAATCCCGCTTCCGTTACAGTATACATGGTTGCCTGGTGTTACAGTACATGAACCCACTGTAGCCTTCACATCCATAACGCAAGGGTTTTTAAAAGTAAATCCTATTCTTCCATCGCTTCCGGTAACTCCATCCGCTTTTAAATCGGCAACTGAGGTATTTCCGTTATAAGTAACGTTCGCATACAAATGCACCGCTACACCTGATAACAACTTGTTACCCGAACTATCCCTTACGGTAATAACGCATTTAGAAGGCTTGGGCGCATTACACGAATTCAATTGCACAATCAATGCAAAAGCTACGGGCACAATCAACAAAAAAGCGTAGAAATTCCTTTTCATTTTTTTTAATTTTTATGAGGTTACACAAAATTTACCCGATTTTTTTAATCGTGGCATATTTCGTTAATTAGCATTTTAAACAAAGTTATGAAATTTCTGCTAAAAGTTAAAATTCTTTTTTTCTTATTGATTTTCCTGAATCTCGGATTAAGCCTTGTAAAAGCCCAAATTTCAAGCATTTACGCCGACAGCTCTAAAACCGCCCTTATACTTATCGAAACAAAATATGGCCCTATTAAAATCCGCCTCTTTAACCAAACTCCCCTGCACCGTGATATGTTTCTTAAACTGGCCGCCGCCGGCTTCTATGATAGCCTGCTTTTTCACAGGGTTATTGATGGTTTTATGATACAGGGTGGCGACCCCGATTCGCGTAGAGCAAAACCCGGTCAATTGCTGGGTGATGGCGACGTGATTGAATGGGAGCGATTTGATTTTAATACACAAATTTTTCCTTTTCCGTTTTTATTCATCCCGCATTATGCATGGATAATGCCCGAGATTAATAAAGATATTTTTCATAAACGGGGAATGCTTGCTGCGGCGAGAGAAAGTGACGATAAAAATCCGCTCAAAAAATCTTCCGCTTGCCAGTTTTATATTACGCAAGGAAGAGGTCCTTTAACCGATCGCGATTTAAAACTTTATGAATATAGAATTAACAGGCCTTTGAGAAATCAGCTTAAAGACAGTATTTTAAATTTGGCCGCTAACGCAATTATGAAAAAAAATTACGAGAATTATAAAAAGGAAAAAAAGAATGATAGTCTTACGATTACAGAAAAAATTCTGGATTCTTTAATTACCCCTTCTTATGAAAAAAAAACGCACTATACTTTTTCGGATGAGCAAAAAAGGGCTTACAAAAAAATTGGCGGCACTCCGCATCTCGACGGAAATTATACCGTATACGGCGAAGTGATTTACGGGATGGAAATAGTTGATACCATTGCAAAAGTCGGCACCGATAAAAACGATCGCCCCGATTTTGATTTAAGAATGAAAATAATTGTATTACGAAAACCAAAAAATTAAATTTATAATATGTCACACTTTTTTCACATTCACCACAAAGCAGTAACGCATCCCGATGTAGTTTTAATCGGTACCGGTATCATGAGCGCAACGCTTGGTTTTATTCTCAAGGAAATAGACCCGCATCTTACCATTGAGATTTATGAAAGATTGGATACTATTGCCGCCGAAAGTTCGGATGCATGGAACAACGCCGGTACCGGCCACTCCGCTTTTTGCGAATTGAATTATACACCGCAACACGAAGACGGCAAAGTGGATATTACAAAGGCATTAAAAATTGCCGAGCAGTTTGAGGTATCCAAACAATTCTGGGCTTACCTGGTTGAAAAAAAATATATTTCCGATCCACATACTTTCATTAATAAAATTCCGCACCTGAGTTTTGTTTGGGGAGATGAGAATGCCGCCTATCTCAAAAAACGTTTTGAACTGCTTACCCAACATCCGCTTTTCAGCGACATGATTTATACCGAGGATAAAAAGCAAATGGAAAAATGGTTCCCGTTGATGATGGAAAACCGCGACAAAAATCAAAAATGCGCGGCTACGCGAATGGAGATCGGAACAGATATGAATTTTGGCGAATTAACACGTCGTATCTTCAAACATCTTGCGGCACAGCCCGGCGTTACACTGAACATGAATCATGAAGTTGTTTTTTTAGAGAAGAAAGAAAACGACAATTGGGAACTGGAAGCAAAAAATTTGGTAAATCACGAAAAGAAAACCCATGAAGCGCATTTTGTTTTTATCGGCGCCGGCGGAGGTTCTTTGCCTCTATTGGAAAAAGCTGAAATTCCTGAAGGAGATGGTTTTGGAGGTTTCCCGGTAAGCGGACAATGGCTGGTTTGCAAGAACGAAGAAGTAATAAAGAAACATGCGGCAAAAGTTTACGGCAAAGCCGAAGTTGGCGCGCCGCCTATGTCGGTACCGCATTTAGATACACGCATAATCAACGGAAAAAAAGCATTGCTGTTTGGCCCTTACGCCGGTTTCTCTACCAAATTTTTAAAACACGGTTCACTCATGGATCTTCCTGCTTCTTTGCAATTGGATAATTTAATTCCGATTGTATCGGCAGGTTTACATAATATTCCGCTTACAAAATATTTAATCGACCAGGTGCGGCAATCGCCCGAAGACAGATTAGAAGCATTGAAAAAATTTGTGCCTACCGCTAAAATGGAAGATTGGGTTTTAGAAGAAGCAGGTCAGCGCGTACAGGTTATTAAAAAAGATCACGACCATGGAGGTGTATTGGAATTTGGCACCGAGATTGTGAATTCGGCAGATGGTTCGATTGCTGCTTTATTGGGCGCGTCTCCGGGTGCTTCTACCGCGGTTTCTATTATGCTCGATCTGATTACACGTTGTTTTAAAGACAGAGTTGCTTCCCCTTTATGGCAGGATAAACTGAAAGAAATGATTCCTTCTTTCGGGCAATCACTGGGCAAAGATGCCGAATTATGTCAAAAAACAAGAGAAAGAACCAGTCGCGTTTTAGATCTTACACAGGTTAAATATACTGTGCCGGTATAGCTCTTACAGTAAAAATATTACTTTTGCACCCTTATGAAGAGAACTAAAATAAAAGACATTCTTGCTTCCGATAAAAACGGTTACGAAACCTGTGTAAAAGGTTGGGTGCGTACTTTTCGCAACAACCAGTTTATCGCACTTAACGACGGCTCAACGATAAATAATTTACAAGTGGTGGTTGATTTTTCCAACATGCCTGAAGAAACTTTAAAACGCATTACTACCGGTGCCTGCATCAGTGCAGCAGGAACAGTGATTCCCTCTTTAGGAAAAGGGCAGAAATACGAATTGAAATCAAATTCATTGGAAATTCTCGGCGATAGCGATCCTGAAAAATATCCATTGCAACCAAAAAAACACAGCTTAGAATTTTTACGTGAGATAGCGCATTTACGTTTTCGCACAAGTACATTCAGTGCAGTGTTCCGGGTGCGGAATGTTTTATCTTATGCCGTACACAAATTTTTCCAGGAAAAAGGTTTTGCGTGTTTGCATACTCCGATAATTACGGCAAGTGATGCTGAAGGTGCCGGACAAATGTTTCGCGTTACCACTTTAGATTTAAAAAATCCGCCGAAAACTGAAAACGGAGAAATAGATTTTTCACAAGATTTTTTCGGTAAGAGCACAAATCTTACTGTATCCGGACAGTTAGAAGGAGAACTTGCCGCTATGGCATTGGGTGAGATTTATACCTTCGGCCCTACTTTCCGTGCAGAAAACTCAAATACTACACGCCACTTGGCAGAATTCTGGATGATAGAACCGGAGATGGCTTTCTATGATTTAAACGACAACATGGATTTGGCGCAGGAAATGTTGCAATACGTAATTAAAGAAACATTGGATAAATGTGCCGACGACCTTGCATTTTTAAACGATCGCTTGCTGGAAGAAGAAAAACAAAAGCCGCAAACCGAACGTTCTGAAATGAACCTGCTCGATAAATTAAAATTCTGCGTAGAAAATAGTTTTGAACGCATTACTTATACCCAGGCAATTGAAATTTTACGTGAAAGTAATCACAACAAAAAGAAAAAATTTACTTACCTCATTGATAAATGGGGCGCCGATTTGCAAAGCGAACACGAACGTTACCTGGTAGAAAAGCATTTTAAAAAACCCGTTATTCTTACTGATTATCCAAAAGAGATAAAAGCATTTTACATGCGTCAGAATGATGATGATAAAACCGTACGCGCCATGGATGTGTTGTTTCCGGGTATCGGAGAAATTATAGGCGGCTCGCAACGCGAAGAACGTTACGATAAACTTTTGCAACGTATGAAAGAAATGCACATCCCGGCCGAAGAAATGTATTGGTACCTGGATACACGTCGCTTCGGCGCTTGTCCGCACGCAGGTTTTGGCCTTGGTTTCGAACGTTTGGTTTTATTTGTTACCGGTATGACTAACATACGTGATATTATCGCTTTTGCCCGGACGCCTAAAAATTGCGAATTTTAAAAAATGAATTCCTTATACATCGAAAAAACGGCGCTTACACCTCTGGTGATCTTCGATAAGGAAAGCTCGTTTTTAAAACTGGAAGGCCGAATGATACCTGAGGATGTGGAGGGCACTTTTTCGCCGATAAATACCTGGATCGAAAATTATTTTGAAACAAATCAAAAACTTCATTTACTCTTCCGGTTGTATTATTATAACACAAGTTCGGCCCGACAATTTTTTCTGATGTTCAAAAAACTTGACGCTCATTTTGCAAAAGGCAAAAATGTGTTTATAAGATGGGAATACGAAGAGGGCGATGAGGATAGTATGTCGGATGCCGGGGAATTCCTTTCGGGAGTACATTTTTCTCATGAAATAGTACCGGTAACAGGATAAATCACCTCCTTTCTTTAAACGCAGCTTTTAATTGAAAGAATTCAACTTACATCCATTCTTAACGCATGGTTCCATTACTGTTTCCCTCCTTAAAATCTAATTGTTATCTTTGCACAAAATTCTTAAATCGTCCTTCTAACAATCATCAATTTCCAACGTGTCCAACTTAATTGCCATTATAGGCCGACCCAATGTAGGCAAATCAACCCTCTTTAACCGCTTAACGGAGAGTCGCGAGGCTATTGTTGACGCAGTATCGGGCGTTACGCGAGACAGGCATTATGGAAAAGCAGAGTGGAACGGTCGTGAATTCAGTGTGATTGATACCGGCGGTTATATTACCGGGAGTGATGATGTTTTTGAAAAAGAAATCCGTAAACAGGTACAAATTGCCATTGATGAAGCTACTATGCTGATGTTTGTAGTTGATACCCATGAAGGCGTTACCCGTTTTGATAAAGACGTTGCCACATTAGTACGTAAGAGCGGAAAAAAAGTTTTTTTAATTGCTAATAAAGCAGACAATGCGCAATACACCGCGTACTCTGCCGATTTTTATGAATTAGGATTAGGCGATGTGCATCCGATCTCTGCAATAAGTGGTGCCGGCACCGGAGATTTATTGGATGAAGTTGTAAAAGCTTTAGAAGATGAAGAAAAAGTAGAAGAAGACGATATTCCTAAAATTGCAATTGTAGGAAGGCCCAACGTAGGCAAATCTTCACTAACAAATGCTTTGTTGGGAGTTGAAAGAAATATTGTTACCCCTGTTGCCGGCACTACGCGCGATACTATACACACACGTTACAAAGCCTTTGGCCACGATTTCTGGTTGATTGATACAGCGGGAATCCGACGCAAGGCAAAAGTGCATGAAGATCTGGAATTTTACAGCGTGATGCGTTCCATAAAAGCCATTGAAAGTTGCGATGTAATTATGCTGATGCTCGATGCCCAATTAGGTTTAGAAGCACAGGACCTTGCTATTTTTGAGTTGGCTATAAAAAATCACAAAGGCGTAGTGTTTGTGGTTAATAAATGGGATTTGATTGAGAAGACCACACAAACCGCAAAAGAATACGAGGATACTATTCGTCAACGTTTGGCTCCTTTTAAAGATGTGCCTATTTTATTTGTTTCCGTTCACGAAAAACAACGTGTATTAAAAGCCGTTGAAGTAGCGTTGGATGTTGCCCAACGCCGCAAGCAAAAAATTTCTACACGCGCACTCAATGATTTTTTTCTACCTCTGGTTGAAACATATCCCCCTCCCGCAATTAAAGGCAAGCATGTAAAAATAAAATTTGTTACGCAAATGAAAGGCATACCCATGTTTATTTTCTTTTGCAACATGCCGCAGTATGTGTACGAAAACTACAACCGCTTTTTAGAAAACAAAATGCGAGAGCATTTTAATTATACCGGCGTTCCCCTGCAATTGGTAATGCGTAAAAAATAATTTTGTATTTCTTTTTTGGTTTTTCATACTTTAGCAAGATGAAGGATAATTATTCGGGCGTTCCCCCGCTGCCGCAAAAAAAATTTGGTAAAAGATCCTTAATTATTCAGGCTTCTGCGGGGCCGGGCTTTACGTTACAAGTCCTCCTTCACCCTGCCAAATACAGAGCAGGATTCAGTCCGGGCTTTCCACTACAATCCCTAACGCGGAGATATATAAAACTTGTACTTTCCTTTTCCATGTTGTTTTTATTTTCGTGCAGTCAAAAACAACAATGGGTTGATTTAATTGTTTTCAACGCCAATATTTACACCGTTGATTCTGCTTTTTCCGTACAACAAAGTATGGCTATAAGCGGCGGTAAAATTGTGGCTACCGGAACCGATGAAGAAATAAAAACAAAATACAACAGCTCAACCTTGATGAATGCGGATGGAAAAACTATTTTCCCTGGGTTTATTGACGCGCACTGCCATTTTTTAGGATATGGTTTAGGTTTGCAACAAATAGATTTGGTTGGCACAAAATCTTTTGATGAAGTAATTGAGCGCGTAAAAGAGTTTGTAAAAGCACATCCTGCTGATACCGGCAAAGGAAAATGGATAATTGGCCGTGGTTGGGATCAAAATGACTGGGCCGTTAAAGAATATCCCACAAATACTGAACTCGATATTCTCTTTCCTAATACCCCGGTTTTATTGAAAAGAATTGACGGGCATGCAGCACTCGCAAACCATAAAGCTTTGGAACTGGCACAAATTACCGGTACAACAAAAGTAGAGGGCGGCTCTTTATTAAACATGCCCTGGCCTTGTCATCTATTAAGAGATAATATGTATATACTTGGAAAATGTACGATTCTTACCGGCATTTTAATTGACAACGCTGTTGATTTGGTTACAAAAGTAATTCCACAACCTACCAAAGAACAAATGCAAAAAGCTTTGCTGGCCGCGCAAAAAAATTGCTTTGCAGTAGGACTGACAACCGTTGACGATGCAGGTTTAATGAAAGATGATATTGATATCATTGACGAATTACAAAAAAAAGGTGATTTAAAAATGCGCATATACGCTATGCTCAGCGACAGCGCACCGAACTACAAACACTATTTTAAAACCGGCCCGTACAAAACGGATAAATTAAATGTTCATTCATTTAAATTTTATGCCGATGGCGCACTTGGTTCTCGCGGTGCTTGTTTGCTGAAAGATTATGAAGACAAAAAAGGATGGAAGGGATTTTTGTTGAGTCACCCTCAACACTTTCCCGAGAAAGCAGCAGTTTTAATTGGAAAAGGTTTTCAAATGAATACACATTGTATTGGAGATTCAGCCGTTCGTCTTGTTGAGAAAGTTTATCTTTTTGAAACAATTACAAATTTTGAGAAGGACGGAACACAATCGGTTACTACAACATACAATGTTAGCGCGAATACTGCCCGCTGGCGGATCGAACATTTCCAGATTACCTCTAAAGAAGACCTCTTGAAATTGAAAGGCTCTGGGATTATTCCTTCCATTCAACCCACGCACGCCACCAGCGATATGTATTGGGCAGAACAACGATTGGGAAAAGAAAGAATAAAATACGCTTACGCCTACAAAGATTTACTGAAAGCAGCCGGCATTGTCGCTTTAGGAACCGATTTTCCGGTAGAAGATATTTCCCCTTTTAAAACTTTTTATGCGGCGGTTTTCAGAAAAGATACAAAAGGTTTCCCCGCGGGAGGTTTTCAGCCGGAAAATGCTTTAACGCGCGAAGAAACCATAAAAGGAATGACCATTTGGGCTGCCTACTCTAATTTTGAAGAAAAAGAAAAAGGAAGTTTGGAGCCCGGTAAATTTGCTGATTTTATTTTGTTGGATACCGATTTAATGAAGTGTGCTGAAGGCGATATATTAAAAAGCAAAGTGCTTTATACTTTTGTTAACGGGCAAATGGTTTTTGAAGGAAAATAATTTTCACTGCAAAGGCGCTAAGACGCAAAAAATTTTTAAGTTAGTAGCACGCAGAGACGCAAAGTTTGTATTTGCGTTAGGAATTGCAATGGAAAGCCCGGAGTGAGCTGTTGGGAAGCGAGGACTTGCAGCGAAAAGCCCGGCCCCGCCGATTCTATTCATTGAAACACAATTCTTCATGCGGGGAAACGCCCAAAACCTATCCTAACACTCCCTTGTTAGTTACTTCGTCTCAGCCAATATAAACAAGTCACACTGCATAGTAATTTAGCGGAACATGGCATCACAACCTCTTCAAAGTAAATTAAAAACATCATCGGCAACGGTTGTAATAAGTTTATCGCTGGTACTTTTTTTATTAGGCCTTGTGGGCTGGATTTTTGTAAATGCCCGCTCATTGGTAAACCATGTAAAAGAAAACGTGGCTGTGCAGGTTTATTTAAAAGAAGAAGCCAAAGAGCCCGATGCCGAACGCCTTAAAAAAATTATTGACGCCGCTAACTACACCAGACTCGCCACTTTTAAATCGAAAGAAGAAGCTGCCGAAGAAATGAAAGCAAAAACGGGTGACGACTTTGTGGCTTTTTTAGGATTTAATCCACTGCCCTCGGCTATAAACATAAATTTAAAAGCAGACTACGCAAACCCCGACAGCATTAGCTGGATTGAAAAAGAAATTGCATCCGACAAAAGTGTGCGCGAAGTTGTTTACCAAAAAGTATTGATTGACAACATCAGTAAAAACACCAAAAAAATAAGCGCCATTATTTTATTTTTCTCGCTTTTACTAATTGTCATTGCCGTAGCTCTTATCAATAACACCATCCGTCTGTCTATTTACGCCAAGCGTTTTTTAATACGCACCATGTATTTAGTGGGCGCCACCCAGGGCTTTATACGAAAGCCGTTTATTATAAAAGGAATTGTAAACGGAGTTATATCGGGTATTATTGCCGATATTCTGGTAGTAGTGTTTATTATGCTGGCCAATCGTTTTATACCAGAGTTATTAGTGGTGCAAAATCCGGCTTATCTTGTAATTCTCTTTCTTGCTACAATTATCGTAGGAATTTTAATTTCGGGGCTCAGCTCAGCCCTTTCGGTAAGAAAATACCTGCGGCTTAAGGCGGAAGACCTGCATTTTTAGCACGGGCCTACTCATTAACAAAATTTATCAATGAAAACCGGCATAATCTGAGGCTTTTGCTATATTTGTTAAAATTTTTACATGAGTACTGATAACAAAGGTTTTGGAATTGACAAAGCAAATTATAAAATACTCCTTACCGGGGTTATTTTAATTTTTATCGGGTATCTTTTAATGATGGGTGGTGGCAGCGACGACCTCAATAAATTCAACCCTGAAATTTTTAGCGCCAGACGTATTACTTTAGCCCCTCTTGTTTGCCTTGCAGGGTTTGCCGTTATTTTAGTAGCTATTATGCGCAGGACTAAAAAAGCCGAAGAATAATCTATGAATTTTGTACAAGCAATCATACTGGCCATTGTAGAAGGTCTTACCGAGTTTTTGCCTGTATCCAGCACAGGGCATATGATTATCTGCTCTTCTTTTATGGGAATAGAATCTCAGGCATTTACAAAAATGTTTACCGTCGTTATTCAATTAGGCGCAATACTCAGTGTGGTGGTGGTGTATTGGCAGAAGTTTTTAAAAATTGATTTAAATTTTTACAAAAAATTGATTTTCGCGTTTATTCCATCCGCGGTATTTGCCATTTTATTAAAAAAGCATATTGATAAAGTAATGGAGAGTGCCCTTATAGTAGGCATTGCTCTTTTTATTGGCGGAATTTTATTTTTAGCATTGGATAAATGGATTGAAGGAAAAAATAAAACCGGGAAAGATGATTTACCCTCTGATAAATCCTCTGTTATTGTCGGGTTATTTCAAATATTAGCCATGTTATTTCCGGGCACTTCACGTTCGGCCGCTACAATTATTGGCGGACTAACACAAAATCTTACAAAACGCGCGGCAGCAGAATTTTCTTTCTTTCTCGCAGTACCAACTATGGGCGCTGCAACCGTTAAAGAGTTGTATGATTATTACAAGGATTTTGGTATGCCTACATCGCACGAAATAAAATTACTGGCACTGGGAAATATCATCGCTTTTATAGTAGCCTTAATAGCTATTAAATCGTTTATAAATATTTTAACCAAATATGGTTTTAAAGTTTTTGGCTGGTACCGTATTGCGGCGGGAGGAATTATTATTATACTTTATCTTTTGGGCTACCAATTAAGCGTGTTGTAATGGATTTTTTTAAACTCGATTACAACCGGTTTTTTCCACATATCAAAAACATCAATCTTACCGAAGGCGATATTTTATTGGTGGATAAACCCTATAAAGTAACTTCTTTTGAGGTAGTCCATAAAATTAAAATTGCGCTCAGAAAAACATATCCTGATAAAATAAAAGTAGGCCATGCAGGCACTTTAGATCCGCTTGCTACCGGCTTATTGATAATTTGCACAGGTAAAAAAACCAAAATTATTGAGCAGATACAGGCTATGGAAAAGGAGTATACCGGTACTTTTTTGGTAGGTACCACTACACCGTGTTTTGATTTGGAAAGAGAAGTTGATGCCACTTTCCCTATAGAACATCTTACTGAAAAATTAATTCTTGAAACTGCACAAAAATTTTTAGGCAAACAAATTCAAACCCCGCCCGTTTTCTCTGCCGTAAAAGTAAACGGCAAGCGCGCATATGATTTGGCGCGGGGTGGCGAAGAGGAAATTGCGGTTAAAGCCAAAGAAGTCAACATAAAAAAATTTGAAATTAGCCGCATAGCAATCCCTGAAATAGATTTTAAAGTAGTTTGCAGCAAAGGCACTTACATCCGTTCGTTGGCCCGCGATTTTGGAATAGCCTTAAGTAGTGGTGCTCACTTAGGTAATTTACGCCGCACACGTACAGGGGAGTTTCATATAAGTAATGCCATTAAGGCCCTTGTTGATTAAGCTGCTAAAAACTTTTTAGTCAGCCCTCGCCATACTACGCTTTGCTGTTTACCTTTGTTATTATGGCCGCCTACCGCAGAGAAACCTTTAATCCTTTTAAAAACGTAGATAAAATCTCCGTTGGCTTGTATATTATATTGGTGCTGTTAGGTTGGGGAAATATTTACGCCGCCGTTTATAACGAGGAACACAAAAATATTTTTGACATGAGTCAGAAATACGGAAAGGAACTGATCTGGATTGGAAGTGCCGCCTTAATAGCTATTTTAATTTTAGTTACCGAAGCCGATTTTTTTACTGTATTCGCTTACGTTTTTTACGGAATATTTTTAGTACTCTGTCTTATCGTGCCTTTTGTAGGAAGAGAAATTAAAGGAAGCCGCTCCTGGTTTGGTTTTGGCGGTTTCGGAATTCAGCCCGCAGAGTTTATGAAATTTGCTGCAAATCTTGCTCTCGCTAAATTTTTAAGTAACGTAAACCTGCGAGAAGAAAACCAACGCAGGGGGCTTCGCAGTTTTTTAGGGCAATATAAAAACACATTTATCGCGCTTATCATTATCGGCATTCCTTTAGTTATCATAAAAAAATTGCAGGACGAAACCGGTTTGGCTATTGTGTTTGCCGCATTTATTTTTACACTTTATCGCGAAGGATTATCCGTAAATTTTTTGCTGGTAGGATTTGTTGCCGCAGTTTTATTCGTGCTCGCATTACTTGTTGATAATACTTATTTATTCATAATCATCGGGAGCTTATGCGCTATAACCATTCTCTTTATCCGCAGAAACAAAAAAAATATTTTCTTGGTTGCTTTGGTGGGAATCATGGCCTGCGTGATGGTCAGGGGTACATCAAAGCTCTACGAGAAATTAGAATCACATCAAAAAGTACGTATTGACGTTTTGTTAGGAAGGGGAAATATTAATTTAAAAAAAGAAGGTTACAACGTAAATCAGGCAAAAATTGCCATTGGCTCGGGAGGGTTTTGGGGCAAAGGTTATTTGCAGGGAACACAAACCAAATATGATTTTGTGCCTGAGCAAGACACCGATTTTATTTTTTGCACCGTTGGAGAAGAGTGGGGATTTTTCGGGACTACAGCTGTTATTATTTTACAGTTAACATTAATTTTACGTATTATCACCATGGCCGAACGGCAGCGTTCCGATTTCAGCCGAATTTACGGATACGGCGTGGCCTCTGTACTTTTTTTCCATCTTGCGGTAAATATTGGCATGACTATCGGGCTGGCACCGGTAATAGGAATTCCCCTTCCCTTCTTCAGTTACGGGGGCACTTCGCTCTGGAGTTTTACTATTTTACTTTTCATCTTCATTAAGCTAGACTCTAACCGCCTGCTTATTTTAAAGTAAGTTTTTATTGTCTTTTATTTGCATTCTATCGTCACATCGATTACTTTAGTCGTGTTTAAATAACAAATTATGTTTCAGTCGCAATTTATAGAAGTTGGAATCGGGCTGGTGTTCGTATTCTTACTGTTGAGCATTATGGTGTCCGGCCTTAATGAAATTATTGTTTCTATCCTCGACCATCGGGGAAAACATTTAAAAGATGCCATTGACCTTGCAATTAAAGATCCGGTAAATAAGGACTGGGTAAAACTTTTATACGATCATCCGCTTATAGATACGTTGAAGAAATCTGATAAAAAAATGCCTTCTTATATTTCGTCGGATGTGTTTTCTAAAAGTTTGATTGATGTTGTTGCGCAGGAAAAAGAACAGAATTCGCCCGCAACAGTTCTGCAACCTAAAACAAATCCCCTTCAGAATTTTACAGACGGTTTAAATACGCTTCGCTCAAGCCCGTTTAAAACACTGCTGAGTTCTTTTGTTACTGATGCAAACGGAGATTATGATAAATTGAAAACAAATATTGAAAATTGGTACAACGAATACATGGACCGGGTAAGCAGTTGGTATAAAAAAAGGATACACAAAGTTTTATTGGTTTTAGGATTTCTTATGGCCGTACTGATGAATGTGGATACTGTAAGAATTTCTAAAACTCTTTGGGAAAACACGGTGTTGCGTGAGTCGGTTGTTAAGGCCGCGGAAGGTTTTTCTGCATCAAATAAAAACGGTTTGCAAAATCAATCCGACACAACATTTGATTCGAGAGTTGAAAACATTAAATCGGGTTATGATAAATTGGGTATGCTTAACCTTCCCATTGGTTGGGGGTTAACGCAGGCAGAAAAAAATTACCTCGCAGAAAAATATAATCACAAGCATGTTTTTAAAAACTATCAGGAACAAATAGGTGTTTTTTTCGGCCGTATTGGTTTAAGTACTTTGCTCGGATGGATTTTTACCGGTGTTGCTGTTTCATTCGGTGCACCTATGTGGTTTGATATGCTTAATAAACTTATTAATTTGCGCCAATCGATAAAAGGTTCTTCTGAAAAAAATTAAACTATGGGAAAAAAATTTAAAATATTAAGTATTGACGGCGGCGGGCTTCGCGGTGTAATTCCGATTATCATTTTGCAGGAGTTGGAAAAAAGAATGAAAGGCAAACGCATACAGGATATGTTTGATTTGTTTGCCGGAACATCAACCGGAGGTTTAATTACCAGCGCGCTTGTTGTTGGCGATGGCAACAGTCAACCTATGTATAACCTCGACCAGATATTATCTATTTATACCAATCGGGGGAAGGAAATTTTTCCGAAAAAAGGCTGGTTGGGGAATTTTGTAAATAATATTTCCTCTTTGAAGAATCCCACTTATAAGGCAGACGGGATTGATAAGGTTTTGCGCGATATGGTGGACCACAAGCGCATGACTAATTGCATAAAACCCGTTTTTATTACTGCTTATGATATGTATAACAACGAATCCGTATTTTTTAAATCGCGCCAGGCTGCAACCGACCCTAATTGCAATATTGAATTATATGAAGTATGTCGTGCAACTTCTGCGGGGCCGACTTACCTGCCTGCTTACGACGGAAATTATGGCGGTAAAAAAAGAATTTATGTGGACGGGGGAGTTTTTATGAATAACCCGACTGTAGGAGCTATTGTAGAAGTGAGTCGTTTTCATACAGACGCTATTTACAATCGCCCCGATTTAATTTTTGAAGATATTTGTGTTTTATCATTAGGCACGGGGCATTACTCGGCGGATGTGGCCGGCAAAAAAGTTGAACGATGGGGCGC
>Ga0210400_10001527_pt1 | contig 22839 bp, 23 predicted proteins | sample IncBWH26MmetaG_FD_155456 | JGI IMG/M metagenome (GOLD analysis project Ga0210400, IMG submission 155456) | Forest soil microbial communities from Barre Woods Harvard Forest LTER site, Petersham, Massachusetts, United States - Inc-BW-H-26-M | ecosystem: Environmental > Terrestrial > Soil >...
CGTTTTAGTCCCCGCGATGGTGTGGTGGTGGGATGGGCAGGACTACCAACACCGTGTTGCTGCCGATCGGGATCGTAACACTATTGTTATCTAATGTAACATCGCCATTTAGAGCCAGCGCCCTGCCATTCAGCCTTGCGCCCGTGGCTAGTGTCACGGAAGTCCCCGCCATTATGGTTCCCTTGAAATCAGCCGTCGTTCCGAGCGTGGCTAAACTGCCAACTTGCCAAAAGACGTTGTCAGCAGTCGCGCCACCACTCAGGACAAGCATGGCGCCAGGGTTTACCGTCAGTCCGGTCCCAATCTGGAAGATGTAGACTCCGGCGCCATGTAGAGTGAGAGTCCCCGTTACCGCCAGCGTCGTGGCGGATTTATACAGGCCCGGTGCGAGGGTCCGCCCGCCCAAATCCGCGGCGTCCACGTTGATGGGAGCTGTTGTTCGTCCCTTGGCGTCGTTATATGCGATAAGCAAGGAGGCTTGCGCGTGTTGTGCGATAACATCGCCGGCGTCTATCGTTCCGTTCACTTGTCCGGGGCCGTTGCCAGTGCAGGGAGTCGGCAACCCAGTACATGAAAGGATTGGATAAGTCCCAAGATCCCCGGTAACAGTGCTAGGGCCGGTGTTGGTGACCCCGGCGTAGGCCAGAACCGCGAAAGTGCCAGCCGATCCGAGGAATACAGTCGCTGGACCCCCTTGTGCCGCCGCGTAGTTTGCGGTCGTTAAACAAAGAACCAACGCCGCACCCATGAGGAGCGCTCTGACCCTCTTCGTAAGATTTACAGACACACGTATCACTTCACTCTGCTTTTGCACGATAAACCTTTCTATCTTTGTTTCGATTTGACGGCCCGAAGGCGAAAGTAAGACACCGTACTTACCGGATGCGCCGCCGTCAGGCAGCGTTTATAAGAGAAGGTGATTGTGGGGTCTGTCCCAAACCGCACAGTTATGTGAATTGTTGCCTTAATTTATCAAATTAATCTGAATCCCGAAGTTGGGTAGTGGGAAGGGGGATATCGAGACCCGCGCCAGCAGAATCACGCGAGCGTTGACAGGCGATCTCGACCAATGAGAGGACTATTAGAGCAACCAGGAGAAATCGAAGTCTCATTCATTCACCCACGTCGACGCGCACCAGTACTACCCAATGTTCAGCTTTGCGGATCCACGGCGCCATAGCCAGCGAAGTATATAATCGCTCATCCCAATCGAGCCACATCCTGGTAAGTCTCTTATCGGAATGCGGTCCGCCATTCAATAGAGATCGCCCCGTTTAGAATGAAAACCAAGGGACGGCGGGACCAGCGAGTTTTGGTCTCAGAAAAATGTGGCGAACATAGTGACGGACGTTCTGACTTGGGTGCAGCGTTGGGTGCAATTGAAAGAGGGAAGTGAAGTTCGTAAGCGACGCCAAGCAAACGAGATGTGATTTTTGTAAGCACTCTCTTGCCTAGCTACGAACCAGAAGGCCGGGAGTTCGAATCTCTCCGGGCGCACCACTTTCTCCTTCTTCCTCAGTCAGTTGCAGACTTACGAAGCCTGCTCCTGTTCTTGCTGGGCCTCACTGTCACGAAAATGTAACGGGGTGCGGCCCTCGTACGCTTTCTCGTTGGCTCGTTCCAAATGTTGGCGAACCTGATGGACAATCCCCAATTGATACCGGCGTTTCGTTTCCGGGCTACTATGCCGCATCGCGCGCTGCACGACTGCGTCGGGTGCAACCCAACCGAGTCGCGTACAGAACACGTGCCGCAGATTGTAGATTGGGAAGTACGGAACTTTGGCATTGGCGAGAGTGGTTTTCCAGGATCGTTTGACGCTTCGAAGTGGATTGTTCGGGGCGCGGGGACTGGGAAAGACATAAATACCTGTCGGCTTCTGTTCTTTCTTCCATTCCCGTAAGACTTCGCAAGCCAATTGAGTTAGCGGAACGGGTTGCGAAGACTCGGTTGTTTTCAAGTTCCGCGCCAGCGGTTTAGATCATCGCCCTTGAGTGTGCCGGAAGGGAACGATTTCGGCCCACGCCCTGACGGTGGCGGTGACTATGAACCTGAAGGACAGCGTGACCCACATCCCTGCTCTCAGTCGGGAAGCCGCCTAAGCAATTAAGAACCAAGCCAATTAAGTTTATCGGTCGGCAACGGGAGTAACCTGAACGCGAACGCAAGTACTCTCCCTGGCACCTCTGCGGATCAAATGCGGTGGTGCCAAAAAAAGACTCTGTCACGCGTGTCGCCTCAAACTCAATTGGGATTTTGCGACCGAGAACTAACATCGGATCTTCATGACTATCTGATTATGCGCGATGCGGCTTCGACATCAGAAACTCCACAAAGAATCAGAGCACGCTTCGCACTCTTGTCCATGCTTCCATAGAGATACTCAATGTTGATCCCCGCATCGGCCAATTTGCGGGTGATTCTTCCCAACGCACCGGGGCGATTGCCCACAAGGACTGTCAGTAGGCTCTCTTCCATGTATTTCAGGCCCATCCGTTCACAGACCTTCTTGGCCGTGTCCCGCTGACTGACCAGCAACCGGACCGACACGATCGGCTTACCCTCGCTAGCTTGGACGGCTTGGATGTTAACGGCAACCTTTGCCAGTTCAGTGCAAAGCTCGGCCAAGGAGCCAGGACGATTTTCCAACATCACCACGAGTTGTTTCGCTACCGCCACAGGAGTCTCCTTCAGACGGGATTCAAGCGTGTTCGGAGTTTGTTGGCGCTGTACTTCGACGGCCTTCTCGATCCCGCGTTTCAACGCCATCGGGCTTGCGCCCGCACTTCTGTCGCGATGTTTTCCAGGTCGTCGGCTTCTTTTTTTTCACGCGAGCGACTTCTTTCTGCGGAACCTCTTGCCCCTCCAGCTTCGAAGATTTGGCGATCGCAGCCTCAGCTTGTGCATCCAGCCGTTTCGAAAACATGACTAGCTCAAAGGTGTTCGACAGGGACGACCGGAAAAGGTTGAACGAGTATCGCGAGTCTTCCCAGCGAACGATCACCTTTTCTGTCGTCACATATTCCCCGGTCTCGTTCGTGGGGAAATTGATCTCGGCAGTCGGCCTGGTTGCAGCGCCGTATTTCGCGGACATAGTTCGTACCATGTCCTCGGCAGTTAGCCCTTCTGTGACATACCGATCATAGGTCACCAAAATCCTGTAGAGCTCCCCATTGTAGAAGAAGAAAATCTGCCGGACAGGTTCCGCTAGACGAGTTTCTGAAGCTAGCGGTGGCCACCACGTCAACTCTTGAATCACCGCTGGGCGTTGGTGGATCAAGCTGGCCTCGGTCGGTTTTTGGTCAACCTGCTTTGAAACACTGGCCAAACTCGTCCCGAACGGGAAGTTCCGATACTTGGAAAGATCCTGCCCGTGGATACATTGGGCGGAAAGTAGGATCATAACGAGGGAACTGACCAGACTGCACATCATCTTCATTTGAATGTCTCTCCCTCAATGCAGTTCCTTGCCCCTAGCGAGCCACATGCTTTGGTTCAGACAGCCCTCAATTTTGCTCGGTCCCACTCCTGATGGTCCTTGGCTCGTAAGAGAAACGCATTTTCCTGGATATGTCGTGAATGGGCGGAGACACTCGCGTAGGGTAATCCCAGAAAACGTTTCGAGGCCACTCGCGTGATTTCCAAGGAATTAAATTTCCCCGACTTCAGGTTCACCAAGATTCGCTTGACTGCTCTGCGTACCGTCTTTTGTCCGTCAAAACCGAATACGGTTGCCCCGATTTCACCAGCCAGCCAGAAGAAGGTCCATCCCGCTTCGCTGATTTTTCGACCCAACCCGTACCCATCGAGATTTTTGACCAATCGCCAGCCAGACGCACAGGGCTCACTTTCGAATCGCAGCGCGTCCGGAAAGAATGTGCCATCCTTGATAAGGATAGTTCCCGTATTGATTGTCTCTGCCATTTGGGATCTCCTCGGCGTCTACAGTGATCCATTGTTTCGCAGCAACTGGCGCCGGCAGCTGGATGTCGGCGTTAGATTTCGAGCTTTGATACCTATCGTCTTCCATTCCGCCGTCCTCGCAGCGTTTTTCGTTGGAAGGGCATTGACCTTTCGTCCAAACGGTCGTGGCAACAGCCTCAACGAGGGCTCAACGCACAACTCATACAGCAGGGTTCTCAGTGGATGATCCATTAAAAAATAGGGCTACCCACCAGGTGTAGCCTCCCCCCAATTCTGGAATATCTTGTTGTATCGAGCAGGGTTGCACGGGGGAAGGCTGACCTGGCGGACGATATCCGTGTTCTTGATGGCCAGTGCTTCCTCAAGTTCTTGCCCTTGACCCATTCGATGGTGAGCGAAGAGCTGGCAATTGCCGAGCCGCAGCCGAACGTATTGATCTTCATTTGCAGCTTCATCACATCACCACACTCGGGCACGCCGAGCGGGCCGGTGCCCCAATTGGGTCATCCTTCGGAAGGGTGGCGACGTCGCGCGGGTGATTGTAGTGATCAATCACTTTGTCCGAATGAGCTATGTTGCTTTCGCTCCCGTACTTGCTTCGTTTTCCAGACGCCTTCCGCCATTCTCGAACGATTTCACCAGCCGCATAGAAAGGGGTCCAGGGCTCGCTTTCGAATCGCAAGGATCCCGGCATAAGGGCACCTTCCTCGATCAACATGGTTCCCGTTTTGATTGTGTCTGCCATTAGCGTCTCCGCTGCATTTTCAATGGCGCTCAGGACCGTCACGCTCGCAGCTTTACAGTGACTCGCCTCGCGGGGTTGGGACTGTTATCGCCCGCATAGCGAGTCTCGATTTCGTGTTTAATGAAGAACAAAGCCAGGGCCACCATGACCGCGCTCGCACAAATCAAGAAATGCAGCAGTATTTGGTAATTGGCGGAAGGGCGCCATGTCGACGCCAATCGCAACGCCGTAATGGGAATTCACCGCATGGTTTTCCTGACCATTGGTAACCTCGTTTCTTCAACGAGTTCCCTTTTCTCCGCATAACTGAAGGGGCGGACCTGGGCCGCCCCCCGAACGAAAAGACTTGCCTGCTTTAGGCTGCTGCGGCAGCGGCGATATTGTGGAAGGTAGAGTTGGCAACCTCGTAGGTTTCAACCTTTGGAGTTCCCACAACCACTCTCGCCAGGATCTTCGCCACCTCGGGATAGGACCCGCGGCTGTACGCTTCCGCGTTCTCTTTGTTTTCCCACAAACTGATTCCAAACGCTTCCGTTCCGTTTGGGACAACGAATGTGATTTCGTCCCGGAACCCGGTCTGTTTTCGAAGCAGAGGAAGAATGTCCTTTTCGATCCTCTGCGTGAATTCCGCAACGCTATTGGGTTTAAGCTGCATGGAGACTCGGCGTGCAAACATGTCAACCTCCTTGGTCGTCATTACGGGGGCCGGAGCGCCGATCTTCGAAATGAGAAGTGGATTACTCGTCGTTTGCTGAGACGCTGATCTTTATCTGCTTCGGCTTAGACTCCTCAAGCTTCGCCATATGCAGTGTCAAGACCCCATTGCGATACTGGGCGCGAATGCCCTCGGAGTCGACCGTGTTCGGCAGGGAGAAGCTCCGCGTGAACGGACCATACGCACGTTCAACTCGGAGGTAATTGTCCTCGTTGATGTCCTTCTCGAACTTCCGCTCTCCACGGATGGTCAACGTATTGTTTTCGACGCGAACGTCAATGTCCTTCTCTTGTAGATCGGGTAGGTCAGCCTTCACGACCAGTTCGTTCTCGGTTTCGTATATGTCCACAGGTGGCGCCCAGGCTGCCAGGTCGGCATGACCCGAGTGGTCGCGAGTAAAGTTGCCCTCGAACAAACGATTAACTTGGTCCTGTAAAGTTGTCAAACCGCGGGACTGGTCCCAACGCGTAATGGTGTTCATGGAAACCTCCTTGGTTGTCTTGGCCAATGGGCGATGCAGATAACCCGCTATGGTTGATAACCTGAAGACCGCCCTGGAGCCTGGACTACAGTAAGTCAGTTAACTTGATTTGTCAAGTAGAATATGAGACTATTTTAAACAGTTAATCTATCTAGTTACGTCGAAGGGAGGCGCCCTGTGGATGTTTGCTTGCTGATTAAACAGCGGCTGGAAGAATTGGGGCTTGAGCAGAAGGACCTAGCGGCTGCCACCGAAGTTACGGAGTCCTACATTTCCCAGCTGCTGACTCGGAAGAAATTGCCGCCTGCGCCTGGCCGAACGGATATTTATGGGAAAATGGCGAAGTTCTTGAAACTTCCGAGCGATAAGCTTTCCAAGCTGGTCGACCTCCAGCGCATGGAAGAATTGAAGAGAGACTTTGGGGACCCGCCCGCGCCGTTGTTTCACGAGGTTCGAGAATTGATTCTCCGCAAGTGCGCGCCCGACAAAGAAAAACAAATACGCGCGATTTTTGAGAAACAGCCCTTCGGTGAACTGGAACGCCTCGTCACACAAAAGCTTTCGGACGTCGTCAAGAGAGTCGCGAAAGAAGAACTGGAAGGCGAAAACTGGCTCCATCTGCTGGCTCGACACAGCGGCCGAACCTATGAAGAGATGCGGGTCATCATTCTCGAGTTTCTGGACACGGATGTCTTCAACGTGTCAGTTGAAAACTGCGTCTCCTTCTTGGATCCGCTGATTGCATCCTGGGATATCGACCTCGCGACTTTCAGTATGGAAATTGTCTTAAACCGCAGACTCGCCCCAGGGCAGCCTAAGAAATTTGAGTTCATTGAAAGGGAACCTGACCAACCAGAGGAAGAGCCGGGGTTCAAAGAATTCCTTAATGATAGTTCCCTTAGCGGGACTGCCACCAAGGAAGAAATGGAGTTTCTAAAGAAGCTGAGGTTCAACGGAAAACGTCCTACTTCACTCTATTATTACCGGGAATTACAAAATCTCAGAGATCCGCTCCATTTTCGCTCCGCGCAGACCGAATAGAAGAGCGCGCAGGAACAACGAGGAGGCCACCCTAACCTCAAAAAGTGTAGCGAAAATTATAGCGGGCACCCGCTTTAACCTGCTTCGATGGCGGGCCGCGTTGACGTCTCGGTGGGCAACGCCTAGGTCTCCTCAATGAACGGCAATGCGCCTGCGGACTGAAGAGCCCGAAGCGAGCGCTCGGCATACCATAGTCACGCAAAAGTAAAGTTGAACCCGGAATTCTCGTTGACTTCAAGGGGCAGAGATGGAATACGCACAATTCGCGCTTACCGGCTGGCTGGTGGTGTCCGTCCTGTTCCTGATTTGGTTCTGGAATTCCCTGTACGTGATCAAGGAGTGGGAGCGGGGCGTAGTGCTACGGTTGGGCCGGATGCTCCCGGAGGCTAAGCTGGCGGGGCTGCGGCTGGTGTTCTGGCCCATCGAGAAGCTCTACCGCATGCCGCTGCGGATTGAAACACTCGACGTGCCTCCACAGGACATCATCATTCGAGACAACGTCTCAGTGAAGGTGAACGCGGTGTGCTACTTCCGCGTGGTAGATGCGAACCTTGCCCTCTCCCAGGTGCAGAACTATCTCTACGCCACCTCGCAAAAGGCTCAGACCGGGCCTTGTCCTGCATCAGCGCAAAAACTCACCGTCAAAATAATTGACCGCCAGGATAACTCCCGCTTTGTGGATACCCGACCGGTTGGTATGGCTGCTTGGAATAATCTGGCGGTTTGTTGGCTTTCGGGACAGGGCAGGATGTGCATCTGGCGATTGCCATAAGATCTTCCAGGCAGAACTTCTAAATTTAATTTCTATTTGCCAAGGTTGTTTTCGTGCAGCCTCTTCACCCTGCGTCAATAACGTTGACTATGGAATTTGTGCCCTTGCCGTATTGGCTCAGGCGTGAATCCTACGATCCGAGAATCCGCGCTACTGCTTGCAAAGCCGCCGTGAAATCTTGTCTGGTTCGTGCGCCCATTGAGTGAATTTGTCCATCAACATTACCGCGCAGGGCCGCTTTCTCGTCGGGTGAAAGATTCGGAAATTTCGCCAATACTTCCTTCACAGCCTCAGGCCACATCGCCACGTAACCAGCGGCGTTGTTGCTCTTCGCAACTTTCCGCGACCTCTCCGTAATCCGCTGTTGTAAATAAGCTCCCGGCGAGATTTTTTCTTCGTTCATTTGCTTTCACCCCCGTTTCTCAATAGGGCATCTATCCCCGATGCTACGCCTCTCATGCGGTGAAAGTAAAACGAAGAAATTAGCGGGTCTTACACCTTTGTTTTCGCAAGAGCTTCCTGAAATTTCTCAGCAGGCACTCCTGCTGCTGCACGTTGCGTCCAAGTCATGCGAGGACCGCGTTTGCCGTAAACAAGAATGAACTGTTGCCGCGTCGGACGTCCGGCGAGAGCGAACAGCCGGGTGCCCTCAGCAAGGTTCTCCCGTGCTGCCTTGCTGCGGGTAACCGTGGTGGTTGCGGAGGGTGCCACTTTCTTCTTGGCTCGCTTCTTTGCCATATTGTGTTCCCTCCTAGGAACTACGCGAACCGTAGCGCGGTTTCTAGAGAAAGCTACTTATATTTTTACAAGTACCTAGGTTTCGCCCGGCTACTAAAATTTGTGTTTGCTTCTTGAAAGAAGCAAGTATGGTTGGCGGGTAACTATTGGGCTACTAAACGGGCGTCGCCAGGCTTTACGGCGCTTCGTCGGTAGAAAGCAACTAAAGGCTTTACCGCATTTTACTTGGGTTTTTGGCGCAAAGGTTAGTATCCAGGCCTCTCAGCCAAATTTTTAAAATAATTGTAAGACCATCGATCGACACTACGTTCACAATCGCTGCCGGAAAATAACGCTTTTGGATTCTCTTCATTCGTAACTTGAGTTTGCACTCATTGAGCGAGGCAGTGCAACTTATAGGTGGCTAAGTAAGTCGGATCTTGCTGCTATTGCTTTTACTTCTCTTTTCCACGACGAAACGAGGATTTCCCACGCAGTTTCGTACGGCTCGAGTGCTCCTGGGCGCAGTGTCGTGTCCCACGAATTCACGCGTTTAGGTTGTGAATTCCAGAGATGACATCGCTCATCTTGTTGCGCCGCGCAAATGAGTCGGTCCGAGACAGGTGCCGTGCCGTGATGTCAGATACGGTCCTCATTCAGGGCGATGGAATTGCGGCTTGCAGCTGCGCCCGCCTGTTGCGCTCAAATGGTTTTGAGGTTGCCCTTGCCAAAACGGCGAGGTCCAAGCTCCCCACCATTCTTGTCAGCGAGAGCACGCAACTCCTTTTGCGTGACGTCTTCGAGGACGGCAACTTGTTCCGGGGATTCCCTCAAATACGAAAACGCATCGTGTCCTGGGGGCGTCAATCGCGGACGCAAACTATCCCGCATTCCGCTGTAGCGGTTTCCGAAGAGGAACTGTTGAGCCGTCTTTGGCCCAGGGTTCCGACGTGCGTTGGCATGGAGGAAAAGGATCCCGGCTGGACGATCGTTACGTCTCGTGCTTCAGACTTGTTGCCCTACGATTGCAAGTTTGGTTCAAGGAAGGCGTTCGCAATTTCGATCCGGCTCAATAGCGGCGCGGATCGTGATGCTTGTTGGGTCGAGTCGTTGGATTCGGGTTGGTTGTTTCTGCTGGCCTGTGGGCATGAGAATGGATTTCTGCTTTCCATAGGCGCTTCACCGGAAGTTCAGCTGGAGAAGAGTCGTCTGGTGGAGATGCAAATCGAGAGTCTCAAGGGTCCCGCGACGCAATTTCCTGCATATCCCCGCATCCTTTCGGCTTTGTATGGTCCCGGATGGCTGGCGTGCGGATCTGCGGCGATGGCTTTCGACCCGGTGTGCGGCGAAGGCGCCGCTAATGCTGTTCGTGAAGCGATCCTTGCATCAGCAGTTGTGCGTGCGACTTCAAAAGGTTTTGCGACAGAAGATGTTTTCGCCCATTATTCTTACCGCCTCACGGCAGGATTCCTGCGTCACCTTGAAGCGTGCCGCGATTTTTATGTCCGCGGGAATTCCGGGCCATTCTGGGAATCAGAACTTGAATTACTTGAACAAGGGATCGAACAGATGCATGAGCGGCTTAATCGCGGCCCGCAATCCCGTTATCGTCTAATTGATTTTGAACTTCAAGCTGTTGATCCCGCATAAGTAAGTCAACGAATGCCGCGTGCTCTCGCTCACTTGCCGGGCCCCGCGGTGACACGCGCAAGCTGGAACTGCCGTGAAAGATAGCTTTCGCGCGAGAGCAGTTCGCGCGGAGTTCCCGACTCGACAATCCGCCCCCCATCCATGACCACGGCGAAATCAGCCAATTCCACCAAACACATATGATGTGTGATTAACACGGACGTGCGGCCTCGAAGAACACGGGCAAACGCTCCAGCGACCGCGGCTTCCGACGCGGGATCCAGCGCCGAAGTCGGTTCATCCATAATAAGGATCGCGGGATTTCGGAGCAAAGCGCGAGCGAGCGCGATTCTTTGGCGCTCGCCGACAGAAATCGTCGATCCGCGTTCCCCGATGATCGTGTTGTAGCCGTCGGGAAGGGATTGAATGAAATCGTCAATCGCAGCCGCACGGGCGCAGGTCCGAATGTCCTGCAGAGTCGAGTTCGGCCTGCCATAGGCGATGTTCTCTTTCACACTCGCGCGGAAAAAATAAGGAACCTGTTCGACCACGGCGATGTGGTGTCGAAGATCCGTCAATTGGATTTCGCGCAAGTCGTGACCGTCAACCATAATGCGGCCGGAATGTGGATCGTAAAAGCGCAGAAGCAGGTCCGCCAGGGTGGACTTGCCCGCGCCACTTGGACCGGCGATGACACAAAGCGCACCGGCCGGAATCTGAAACGTGACATCGTCGATGACAGGGACATCTTCCGAATAGCGGAAGCGCACCCGATCAAGGGTAATTTCGCCGCGCACGGAGTCGATCGCGATGGCGCGCGGAGATTCCTTCACTTCGACGGGAACGTCGAGGATCTCGAACACGCGTCCCAGCGCCACGCCGCCTGTCAGAAGATTGGTATAGATGCCGAGGAGATTCTGCACGGGAGAAAGCAGCCGCATGTGGTAGGCCATGAATGCCACCAGTCCGCCGATGGTAAGCTGGCCGGCAATCACAAGTTTGCCTCCGTAAAAGAAGACGATTGCAGTGGAGAGAGTCAAAGCAGTGCTCGGAAGAGCGCTGGCGAGAAATGACAGTAGTTGCATAGACAGCAGCGATTGCACAAATCTTGCATTGTGTTTCCAGAATGCTTCCGCCTCATGTTCTTCATTGCCGGACGCGACGACCAGCCGCATGCCAAACAGGGTTTCGATCAGGAAACTTCCGAGATCCGAGCTGCGCTCGCGGAGATCCTTGGTCTTCGCGGCAAGTCTCCCCTGGTAATGCCGAAGGGCGAAAATTCCGACCGGAAGCAGAGCCACGCTGGTCAGAAATAATCGCCAGTTCAGCGAGGCCATGATCGCGATGCTGCCCACAAGAAACAATATGTTGGACAGGAAAGAGACCAGCGTATCGGAGCAGACCCGCTGGACTTCGCCGATATCATTATTGATGCGCGATACGATATCGCCCATCTTCGTCTTCGTGTAGTAGCGGGGAGAGAGCCGTTGGAGATGGCGATAGACGGCGAGCCGCATGTCGAAAAGGCATTCCGCGGACAGCTTGACGTAGCGATAGCTGGAAACGGTATTGAGGATATAGCCGGCCACACTCACCAACACCATCAGGATGGCGATCTGGCCGAGAGCGCGCGCGTTTCGACGGAGCAGCGCATCATCAATCAGGAGCCGCGAAATATAAGGCTGCGCGAGCCCCACAACCGTGGAAAAAAGTCCGAGGACCAGCACGAGCAGCAACCCGCGCCAATACGGCGCCACGTACACAAGCGAGCGCCGGTACTGGGCAAATGGGATTGCAGTTTTTTTCGCGGACACTTTTTGCCTGCCAATCTGGAATTCGCAATCCACGTATTATGTAGGGTGCGCAAGAGAGGCGTCGCGGCCGAAGTCCATCGTGTGGGTTGTTGCGGCAGGAAGGCAAATTCAAGTTTCGGATTGCAAGCATTGCGAATTTCTTTTCGCCCGCTCCAGAGCCGGTCATGAAAATAGATTGCGGAATGTTTCCACGCATCGATCGACGGGACGAATGCGGTCGAGAGTCTTCATATCGAGAATCGCGATGATCGCAATTTGAAATTTGAGTTTGCAATTTGAGCGCAAACGCAGCAAGATTCCCCCCGCGATTCTTGAACGGTCGGTCTTCTCATTCTTTGTGAGAGTGAGATGAAGTGCTTCAGGATCCGTAGTGCGGTTCTTTTGGCAGTCCTTTGGGACACAGAGTTGTGTCCATCCCAATAAATATGTAGCGCTCCACGAGGAGCTTACCCAAGTCGCGAGGTAACCGCGAGCAAGTGTACGGCCTTGATTTCTGAGGCCTGCCCGGCGGTTTCCTGTTTGCAGCGAATATGTGGTAACGAGTGTGCGTGTGCCGCATTCAGCGGGATTCGTGCGCTCGAATCTAAATCCTCTCATGGAGCGCTGCAATGACTTGTTCTGGCCGGCATGTAAAATCAGAAAAGCGAATTGGGACCGTTTGGAGGATTTTACCAGTCAAAGCATTCGTGGCCGTCATGGCCGCGCTCTTATTCACCGGCACAGTTTCCGCTCAGTCTACTTTTGGGACCATTGTTGGAACCGTGAAGGACGCTGCCGCGAACGTCCTCCCGCGCGCGGAGGTTTTGCTGTCCAACAGGGGCACTTCCGCAAGCCGGACAGCCGTTGCCGATCCCACGGGGAACTATTCGTTCAACAATTTGGAGCCAGGAAGTTATCAATTGCTGTTCGAAGCGCCGGGCTTCGAAAAAGCTCAGATTGCAACTCTGGATTTGCAGGCTCGGGAAACGAAACGCGTCGACGTCCAACTCAAAGTCAGGACGCAGACTGAATCTATAGACGTGGTGGAGTCCGGCGGCGCCGTGATCGAAACGGACGTTTCCAACATTGCGGAGACGAAGACCGGCCGCGAACTGGTGGATCTGCCAGTCGCAATTACTTCCCACAGCGCAGGCTCGACGAGTCCCATCTCGACGTTGACCACGCAGCCGGGCGTCCAGACCGACTCTGCCGGCAACATCTCGGTTTCGGGAACAAAGCCAAGCCTGCTCTCTATCAGTGTGGATGGCATCAGCACGATGGCCATCAATGGCAGCTCTCCGATCAACGAGCTTTTTCCCGCCTTTAGTTCCATCGCTGAGATTCGCGTCAGTGAAGTGAACAATTCCGCCGAATATGGGGGAATCACCGATATCACCACGGTCTCAAAAGCCGGATCGAACGCCTACCACGGCGGCCTTTTTGAGAATCATGAAAACGCCGCTCTCAACGCGGGGAATCCGTTTGCGAAATCAAAGCCCGCGCTGGTGATGAATGATTTTGGCGGTTTTTTCGGCGGTCCGCTGAGCATCCCTCATCTATACAACGGACATAACAAGACATTTTTCTTCGTCAGCTATGAAGGCCTTCGCTTGCCCCGGCAGGTGCCCGTGGTCGAAAGCGTTCCCACCGATGACATGCGTAACGGGAATCTATGCGGCTATCTTGCTTCCAAGAGTATTGCTCACATCTATCAGCCAAACGGCACGGAGATTCCGTGCGGCAGCGTACCGATCACTCCGGTTGCGGCGAATGTGCTGCAGTATTTGTTTCCGCACGCAACTGACCAAACAAAATCCGCGAACAATTATCAGCACAATTTTGCGGCGCCCATCGCCAGCGACCAGGGAGACATTCGCATCGACCAGGTCCTGACCTCGAAACAAACCATTTGGGCGCGTGGCATGTACAAATTCCGGAGTGTCCTCGGTCCTGCGATCTCGAGCGGAAATTTCGCAGGCTCGCCAGTGCTTGGATCGTACTCGACGCCGGAACAGGATATCGGCTTCACGGTGGCTTACAACTATGTGATTACCCCCACGCTCGTCAACGAAATCCGCGGAGGTTTTACGGGCAACCAGCTGGGGTTTAGCAACCCGAACCCGGTCAGCCAGTCCACCGTGATTGCGGCGGATATCGGAATTCAAGGGCTTTACCCGCTCCCCGGGGGAAATGACGTTCCGAATTTCCAGATTGCAGGCTTCCAATCTACCGGCGGCACCGGAACCGCATCCAGGTTCCCCAGGAACCATACCGATCAAATCCTTGAAACTCTGACGTGGAGCAAGGAAAAGCACACCCTGAAGTTTGGCGCGGATTACCGGTATATGACCGAACAATCCACCAATGTGTTCGCGACGAACCGCCAGGGAATCTACGTGTTTGATGGGTCGGTTACAAAGCCAATTATCAAAGATACGTTTGCCGCGTTTCTTCAGGGCGTCCCGGACTCCACGCAATTAGCTTCCGTTATCCAACCCGACCTTCAGGGCTATGCCGGTCATTGGGCACTCTTCGGCCAGGACGACTGGAAAGTGAATTCAAAGCTGACCTTGAACTTCGGGCTGCGCTGGGAATACCACCCGATGTTCCGGGACCACCTCCTCAACGTGACCAACTTCCTTCCTGACTACTATTCCGTTATTAATGGTCAGACAGTTCGCGGCGCGGTTGTTATTCCCAACCAGGCGGCGTTTTCAATCCTCAATCCCGGTTTTGTTACTTCCATCGCTCCAACGCCGATTCTGACCGCGGCACAGGTTGGCCTTCCAGAAGGGATGCGGACGACGCAGAAGTCGAGCTTCGCACCACGATTTGGTTTCGCATGGCGGCCCTTCGGAAATGACAAGACGGTTATCCGTGGCGGCTACGGGAAATACATCGAGGCTCTTCTGGGCGGATTGATCGGCGCTCAGTACGGCGGGCCCACCGCGGATAATGAAATTTACAGCCAGTCGATCAACGGCGGCGTCGCGTCCTTGACTTTTCCATCGCCATTTGGTTCCAAGGGAGGCGCTCAGAACTTTCAACAAGGCCAGCAGATCCATTACCGCGATCCGTACGTACAGGAATGGAATCTGACCATCGAGCGCGATCTCGGGTTCGGTACAGCGCTTCGAGTATCCTACGATGGAAATCACGCCACCGATTTGTCGGTCGCCGTCGACTATAACCAGGTTCCGGCGAATACCCTCGGATATCAAAAAGCTAACCTCAGCCGACCCTTTCCGTATTGGGGAAAACTTCAGACCGTCGTGAACGGGGCCACGGCCAACTACCAGGCCGCGACCATCGAGGCACAAAAAAGGTTTACCCATGGTCTTCAATTCCAGAGTAGCTACACATTTGCGAAGAACTTGTCCAACGAAGCGGGCGGCGGACCGCCCACCGCATTCGCCGGCGAGACCGGTGGCCTTATGGACGACTCGTACAATCTTGGCGTCGACTACGGCAACGTCGCATACACACGCCGGAATCGATTCTTGACAACCTTCCTGTATGAACTGCCGCTCGGTCAGGGAAAGGCGTTGCTGAACAAGCGCGGTGTGCTGGACGCCATCTTGGGTGGCTGGGAAGCTGCAGGGGTTCTGCTATTCCAGAGCGGCCCATTTCTTACGGTGGGCGTTCCCGGCGCCGATCCATCGGGTACGGGTTTCACGACTCGCTGCCAGTGCAACGGACGGCCGGACTTTGTTCCGGGCGTCTCTCCTTATGCGGCCAATCAGACGGTGGGCAATTGGTTAAATCCCGCTGCATTCGCGGTTCCCGCAAATAACATCGGCCGATTCGGCACCGCAACGGTCGGCAGCTTACAGGGACCGGGGACGCAAGCCGTCTCTCTCTCTCTAATTAAGACAATCAAATTCTCCGAGAGTGCTCGCGTGCAGATCGGCGCCGAAGCGTCGAACCTCCTCAATCATGCGAATTTTGCGCCACCCAATACAACTCTCACTACGTCTTCCTTCGGAAAGATTTCCGCGCTACAGAGCGCCGAGGGCGCAGGACCGCGCTCCGTACAGCTTACTGCACGGATCAGCTTCTAATTCGCTGCAAAGGGCAAACAACGAATATGAAAATCCTGACGTGTTTTACACAAGTGCTGTTGCTGTTACTCACTTCCGCCGCCGTCCTCGCCGCGCAAAGTAGCAAGGAATCCGCCGGAATACCTATCACCGATCCCCTTACGGTCGCCAAGTGCGGCTCCTGCCACATACCGAATGGCAGCGGCATGATGCGACGACTCTCGTATCTCCGCACTACGCCGGAGGTCTGGGAGGAAGCGATCAAACGAATGGTCCGCCTCAACGGATTGACTATCGCGCCGACGGAAGCGAGCCAGATCCTACGCTACCTCAGCAATAACAACGGACTGGCGCCGGAAGAAGCGAAGCCAATTTTCTGGGAAGCCGAACATCGCACCTTCCGAACGCAGGAAGACGAGAACGGCGTCGCGCCGGAGTTGCAGCGCACCTGCAACGATTGCCATACGATCGGCCGCGTGCTTGGCCAGCGCCGCCCTCGCGACGAGTACGAGAAACTGGCGAACACTCATATGGCCATGTTTCCCGGAGCCGAGAACGTCTACCGGCCCAACACTCGAACAACTAATCCGGACGATGTTCCCGTGGCGCTCGAGTACGGTCCTGCCGGCGGCCAGCCTGCGCTTCTCTACCCCACAGCAGCGAAGGCCGAGTCAAAAACTCCGCTGGACATCGCTCTCGATTACCTGGCAAAGAACCAGCCCCTGATGACGCCCGAATGGTCCGCATGGAAAGCCGTAATGCACAATCCAAAGCTTGCGGACACCTGGTTGATTAACGGCTACCAAACCGGAAAGGGCCGGCTCTACGGAAAAATGACCGTGGAGGCGGCCACCTCGCCGGATGAGTTCACGACCAAAATCGAGCTGCACTACGCCAATGGCCAAATCGAAACGCGAACTGGAAAAGGGATCGTCTACACAGGTTATAGCTGGCGCGGCCGCTCGACAGCCGCTAAACCATCGCCCCCGGCGGATCCAAATGATTCACCGGCAGAGACCCGCGAAGCCATGTTAGTTTCACGCGACGGCAGCACAATGGAAGGCCGCTGGTTTTGGGGCGGCTATCAGGAATTCGGCATGGACGTGCAGCTCGTCCGTCAGGGAGCCGAAACCATCGTGTTGGGCACGGATCGTTATTCGGTACCCACTCCCTGGTCGGGTGAAATCCACGTTTATGGCGGCAACCTCCCCGCCGCGCCGAAACCCTCCGATTTCGACCTGGGCGTAGGCATCCAAGTCACAAAAGTGGTGCGATCGACGCCCACTGAAGCAACCCTGCAAATCAGTGTCGCGCCCAAATTGCCCGTCGGCGTACATGACGTTTCCGTTCATGGCGTGACGGCGGTGAAGGCTTTCACCGTATACGACAAGGTTGACTACATCAAAGTGATTCCGGATGCGGTCATGGCGCGACTCGGCGGGACCATTGCCACAAAGCAGTTCGCGCAGTTTGATGCCGTTGCGTTTTCCAATGGTCCCGACGGAATTCCCGGGACGGCGGACGACGTTGCCCTGGGACCGGTGTCCGCTAACTGGTCTCTGGAAGAATTCATGTCCACTGCCGACGACGATGATGCGAAGTATGTGGGCGTCATCAATCCGGAAACCGGCTTGTTCACGCCATCGATCGAGGGTCCCGACCCAAAACGAAAGAAAGCATCGAACAACTTCCCCACGGAGGACTGGGGCGACGTGTGGGTGGATGCGTCTTATAAAACTCTCAGCGGTCAATCCCTGAAAGCGCGGTCGTATTTGGTGGTAACCATTCCAGACTATATCTATTTCGACCAACCGGAGGTGTCTCAATGAGCGTTGGAATGGAAACGCAAACCCAGCCGTATCGCCTGGGCGAATATCACAGCTTTTCAGCAGCCGGCAGCGAGTTTCTGTACCTCGTCCCGAGCGGATCCATATTTGCCGTTGAAGGGATAGCGAAACTTGTGATCGAACTCCTCGGCTCCGGCGAGATGCCTCGTGAGGCGCTGGTCGCAAAGCTGCTCGAACTCGGCTGTTCACGGGAGGAAGTGGAAAACACGATTCAGGAACTCACCGAGGTCGATGCGCTTCAGTGTGACTTGCAGAAAAAAGAGCCTCTCGCGGTTCCTGTCCAGGAATTCCCCCTGCAGCGCATCGTTCTAAACACCACCAACCAATGCAATCTTGCGTGCACCTACTGCTACGAGTATAGCGAGGACAAGATTGCCCAATCTGCGGGCAAGGAAAAATTCATGAGCAGGGAGATCGCGGAGGCATCCGTTGAGATGCTGATCAAGGAATCCGCGCATCGCCCCAATCTCCATGTCACCTTTTTCGGCGGCGAGACGCTCCTCAATTTTACTGTCATGCGCTCGACCGTGGAATACGCCAAACGAAGGGGAGAGGAGGAAGGGAAAAGAGTCGAGTTCAGTCTGACGACCAACGGCACGCTCTTGACGGAAGAGATCGTCGATTTTCTCTCGGAACACCGCATCGGGGTGACCGTGAGTATGGACGGCGACAAGGAACTCAACGATCGCCAGCGCGTCTTTCACGATGGCAAGGGGAGCTACGACGTCCTCGTCCCGAAAGTTAAGCAGTTGCTGAAACGCCACCGCACAAATTCGATCGGAGCCCGCGTGACGCTCACGGCCGGCGTCAGTGATGTGCGCCGTATTTACCGCCATCTTACACAGGACGTTGGTTTCCAGGCTGTTGGTTTCGCTCCTGCCACGGCCAGTCCGCAGCGGCTGTACCACATCGGCGGGCAAAAAATGGACAGCATCCTCGACCAATTCGCGGAACTCGCCGCGGAATATCGCGACTACGCACTACAAAACAGGCAACACGGATTTACGAATGCAAGCGACACGTTGAAAGAGCTGCACACCGGGATCAGTAAAGCCTATGCGTGCGGCGCCGGGCTCGGAATGCTCGGCGTCGGAACCGAAGGCAATGTGGGCCTGTGCCACCGCTTCGTGGATTCGCCGATCGGGAAGATGGGCAGCATCAAGGAAGGCGGCATCAACAAAACGGCGCGCCGCGAATTTCTGAACACGCACCATATCGGCGCGCGGTACGACTGCCACACTTGTTGGGCCAGGCCCGTCTGCGCGGGAGGCTGTTACCACGAGGCTTACATCAATCAGGGCAACACCAGCGCCGCTAACCTTCACCACTGTGACTGGATCCGCGGTTGGAACGACGTATGCCTCAAAGTGTACGGTGAAATCGCGATCCGAAACCCAGAGTTTCTAAACCGTTTCGCAGAGAACTGAAGAGCTTATTTGGAGCACTGCACGCGCACGGGCAACAAGGCAAAGAACCTTCCAAATGAGAAAGGACAACATCGAAATGGCTTCCCTACGAGCGATAAATCGTAAGGCAAAGCAAGTCGCGGAAATTGCCAAGGCGGAAAGGGGGGATTTGTGGGCGCTGCAAAATGGGCCGTCTCCGAACGCTCCTGGCAAGGTTTACCACCCCATGGGATGTACGTTGAACTTCACGCCTGGTTGGGAGGTTGATATTTCAGGCGGCACGGCGGGCCTTTGCCAGCCCGTTGAACGCGACCTCTTCGACTGCTATCTGGGCTGCGGCTGGCCCGGGCATGTGCCCGATCACCTCACCAACGCGCCGAACTGGACGGACAAGTGCGCGTCGGCGGTGAACGATTGGCGCAACGTCGACATCGTTTTCCCCTGATCGAGCGCGGCCTCTGATCTTAGGTTGAACGCCTGGCGGATTCGGCTGCGGTTGAGTCCGCCGAAGTCCTGAGGGGCGGAGCTTACGAAGAAACGGATTGCTATAGCTGAAAGCTGCCGAACAAGGAGAAGAAATTGAATACCATTTTAAGATCTTACCAACGCTGGGTTCCATTATTGGCTCTCCTGACCGTGATTTGCGCGTCGGCTGCGTCCGATCCGACACAGATGATGACGGGCCATGCCGGCCTGATGTATATTGGCACGCTCGATCACAAACTCTTGATCATCGATCAGGATAAGGAAGAGGTCGTTGGAGATATCCCCCTGACTGGCATCGCCCGCGCCACAGCCCTCTCAGCGGACCAAAAACAGATCTATCTGATCACGACCACGATGAACATCGAAATTGTGGACCTCGCGGCCCGCAAGGTCGTGGGGACCATCGATCTTACTGAACCGGGGACGAAGGCGCGCGTCGTGGCTAATGCGCGGAATTGGCTTTCCTGGGGTTCGAACGGACGGTTCTCCGGCCTGGCCGTCGATCCGACCGGGCACTACCTGTACACGACTCTACGCGTCGTCACGAAGGAGGTTGACCAGTACCGCCTGGATCCCCCAAAGTTTGTGGCCATCGACGTTCAAAACAGAACAATTGCCAAGACATTTGATTTCCCGAAAGGTTTTGACCAGGGTTTCGGCTTCAATGCAAGCTTCAAGGTATCGCCGGACGGAAAAATGCTTTATGTCTTTGACGACGATATTATTGTTTTTAACCTGAGCACTTTCAGTTTGGTGGACAGAATTCCTCTTTCAAAACCTCCCTATCCAGGCGCTTCGCCCTACAGGCTTACTGTTACGGACGATCCTTTCGACGATAAGACGACCGTTACTTCGGTCTACACTTCCGTGGATCCAGTGGTTCACAAAGGAACCCTGGGTATCGCATCGCTGAATCTGATGACGCGGGAAGTCAAGTACACTCCCGTCGGCCCCTCGCTTCCCATGGATGGATTCCAACTCTCGCCGGACCGCAAGCTTGGGTATTCGGCGATGTATGCGGGCGCCGGCGGGAATCGGGAAACACAATGGTGGGTGTGGGATATTGAAAACCACAAGGTAATTAAGAAGGAACCATTCGAGGCCCTTCGTTCGGTTCGATTCCGCATCAGCAGCGATGGCAAAAAAATCTTTGTCTATGGGGCAGGATCGTCGCTTGAAATCATTGACGCGGAAACACTGAAGTCCCGGAAAATGATCTTTCTGAATAAGGACGTTACAACGAATTTAGTGACTCCCACCGTGGGAGGAGGCGCTTAGCGGTAGCGGTTTGAATTCGCTGCGGAACTGCAAGTGAAAGGATAGCGTGGAGACTGAATGCCTGCCTTGAGAGTTCACGTAAGGCTCTGCGAGAGCATAATCGATTTGGTCAGACCTTGGCTCAGTCTCCACAAGATGTTCGTATTAATTTCCACTCGGGATGCAAATATTTTTTGAGGGCCTTCGATTGACGAAGCCGAGTCCCAAGATGGATTCTGACGAGAGGCACATCCAAGTCATGATGAGCGAGGGTAGGAGTGTTTCCCAGGAGTCAATTCATGAGGCATTTCCCGGAGCGACCGGTAGTGGCGTTCGAGTGGCAGTCATCGATAGCGGCGTAAACCCCAACCATCCCCACATTCAAGGTCTGGCTGGCGGAATTGCCATTGGCATGGAAACCGGCATGAACTCCTACGTGGACTTTCTGGGGCACGGCACAGCCGTCCTTGCAGCCATCCAGGAAAAAGCTCCAAAGGCTGCATTCTACGCCATTAAAATTTATTATCGTTCTCTGCGGACCGATATCAATTTCTTAATCGCCGCGCTGAATTGGGCGATCGGAGAGGGCGTCGACGTGATCAATTTAAGTTTGGGGACGGCGAATCCCGCCCATTACGACCGCATGATTCCCATCGTTCAAAAGGCGAACGACGCGGGCGTTCTGTTGGTTTCCGCAGCCGAGATTGACTCTGTCCCGCTGCTGCCGGGAAGCCTGCCCGGAGTCATCGGCGTCGGAGTGGATAGGACGTGTCCGCGAAACGAGTTTCGCAAGAATCCATCCGGGCGCGTACCGCGCTGGCTTGCATCCGGATATCCGCGAAGCTTGCCGGGTGTAGCGCCCTCCGACAATCTTCGTGGCGTCAGCTTTTCGGTGGCCAACATGAGCGGATTTGTCGCCAGAGCTTTCGAGAAGACCAAGCGGCGGTCACCTGGCGAGATTTGTACGGTGCTCCAGAACGAAGCAGAACGTCTCAGTTCAATCGAACACCAAACAGAGAACGTTGAATCGAAGTAGCGCTTGTACCAAGCGTGGAAATTAATTATTACCTGCCACCATCGACCTTAAACTCCTGACCGTTTTGCATGCGGATCTTGGCGACGTGAATTGCCGGCGCATTGTTCTTAGCTGGATTACCCGTTATCGTAAACTGGTCCCCAGCCTCCAGCGAAGCTGCAGTCCAGCCTTGCCGCGATAATTAGACCCGTACACCAGTATATGTGATGTTCAACAGCACATTGTGGATACAAGTTTTTCAAACGACCGGAGTGGTCGCGGGTTCCCCTGCGGCTACGCCGCGACCCGAATCGGTTCCAATCTGAACGGTAGGACTAGCAAATTCGGATGGTTGCAGGCCTCTGCAACCATTTTAGGCCTTGAAGACGGCACCTAGGCATGGGTTCTCCTCTTGTGAGAAGCCCCGCTGTTCAAGCCGCTTCTACAGTGAGTTTCAAGCCTAAAGTCCACCCCACAGTTCGCCAGCCAGGACCACCCAGGGACGTGAGGTTTTTCCTTTCGTTCCGGCAATACAGTGACCGCGCATTCCCACACCACGAGGCGATACAGGACCCGAATCCGATCTGTCAAACATCACGCAGGCTCGGTGATCGCTGCCAGATATGGAACTGGGCGGAAATAGATGGATGAATACGGTCGATAGCGTTACTGCAATTGCGACAGAGAATCTACCTCTTCCGATTCTAACTCCATCGCATGCTGGCCTCTTTGTGGAGAAGGGCGGGAGATCCCCAGCTTCTTCATCTTGTTGATCAGCGCAGTGCGCTTCAAGCCGAGCTTGGCGGCTGCGCCGTTCGCGCCGCCGACCAACCAACCTACGGTTTCCAATGTGTGCAGGATCAGGCTACGTTCAGAGTCCCTCAGAGTAGTTGGCGGCGCGGAAAGCGCGACTTCCTTAGTTCCTGCCGTAAAGAGCGTAAGTAAGGGGTTAGGAAGCACTCCCTCGCTCG
>Ga0210400_10001528_pt1 | contig 22835 bp, 27 predicted proteins | sample IncBWH26MmetaG_FD_155456 | JGI IMG/M metagenome (GOLD analysis project Ga0210400, IMG submission 155456) | Forest soil microbial communities from Barre Woods Harvard Forest LTER site, Petersham, Massachusetts, United States - Inc-BW-H-26-M | ecosystem: Environmental > Terrestrial > Soil >...
CAGCGAGTTTGCCACAGCGGTTGAATTTGAGCCGAACAATGCCCTTGCCGAATTCAACCTGGGCTGCGTTCTCGAACAACTGGGCGATGCGGACGAAGCGATCAAGCATCTTCATCGAGCAATCGAGCTTTCCCCCACGCTCGCGGACGCGCATCTAAATCTCGCTCTGGCTTACGAAAAACGCGGCCAGATTCAAAGCTCGATGCGCCATCTTTCTTTATACCTTCGCTACGAACCGAACGGACCTTGGGCGGAGTTCGCACAATCGCGAATCGAACGGTACCGCGGCCCTCGCCCGTCCTCCCCTTCGGGAAAATTAACCCCGTTCCGACGCAAACGCTAGCCGGAAATCCGTAGTCGCAGTTGTGCGAAGAGCCCACGTGCAAAATCGGCACGTGGGGCACCCGCGGGAATCTGTAGGCGCCGCACTTGCGGAGGATCGCACGAAAAGTCAAACAGGCGCATGATTTCAAAACCCAAGCGTAGGGCACCCGAGCATTCAATCGTCTTGAATCTTTACTGCTCTGTGTGGGCAGCGATATGTGGAAATTCTTGTTTCAGCCCTTCGCACTGCATCGCGAAGTCCTGGTCGGTGATTCCCGGGTACTGAAACGCGGTGAAAATGAAAAGACTTCCCGCGCCGGGCTGCTCCACCACTCGCGCAGGCCAATAGGCCATTTGCCCTTCATCCGGTCCTCCATACATGTCGATAACGCCACTCCCTCGATCCGCGTCTATCCGAAAGAATATCTCTCCTTGCGGCGTCACCACCTTGTAGCCGCCGCCGTCCAGGGCCTTAAGTTCCTTGCAGAACATCGTCGCCCATTTTGGGAGGTTCTCAATCTTGGAAAGGAAATCGAAGACCCGCGTCTTGGGCGCTCTCAGAGCCAGCGTGTGTGTGCTGCTATTCATGTCACTCTCCTCTTCGATTGATTTGGGACTATTGTGCGGCGAACCTCTTTAGCCAATCGCGGACGGTCTTGAGTTCACTCGCCGGCCCAACCTTTTGAGCCTCGACTTCGAGTTCAGCCAACACCGCGTCGGCGATGGGTCGAAATACCTGCGCTGTTCGTGTCAGGAAAACGCGGATCGCTCGCCCGTCTTCGACGTCAGGCCGACGCTTTACTAGACCGTCCCTTTCGACCAAGCGAACCATCGTTGTCATGGTCTGCTTGCTCAACTTTGAGCGTTTCGCAAGCTCGCCAATTCGAAGGCCGTCTTGTTCGAACAGGGGTATCAGAATCGATCCGTAGGACGGCCGGACCTGACGGTAGCCGCGTTCGCAGAATCCTGCATAGAGACGTTCGTTCCAGCGCTGCATAGCCTTTGCCAGCAAGAATCCAATGTTGTTTCTCGTCAGCAGCGACCGCGACTCTCTTCTCATCTGAGAATAGTACTATATAGGACTAATTATTGCAATAAAACCACACGGGAGGCCCGATCTGACGGGCGTCGAGGCGGATAGAAACCCAGCGCGACGCCACTACATCGCAAACTGAATGTTTTCGAGGGCCAGTTGGCGTGAAATCCGCTGAGCAGTTTCCTTCACAACTACTGCGATCGACGAGATTTTAGAATCATCCAATTCAGATACCGTGCCGGTGAGACATATCGCGACGGTTGTTTTTCCCAACTGATCGAAAATGGGAGCGCCGACGCAGCGCCATCCCGGCCTGCATTCCTCATCGTCCACGGCGTATCCTTGCCTGCGCACTTCGTCCAACTTGGTCAAGAGCCGGGGCATCGTGGTGATCGTCCGGGGGCCGAACTTGTGCAGGTCGAGGCCGGGCAGAAACGCTTCCAGGGCGGGCCTGGGTCGCCACGCGAGCAGCGCCTTTCCCACGCTCGAGGAGTGCAAGGGGACGCGCTCTCCCACGGCCCGCGTCCTATCCATTTTGAAATATCTTCGCGCGACGATTTTTTCGAGATGCACGGCTTCATGCTGGCCCAGAATCGCGAGGTGGCAGGTTAAATCGATTTGATCCACCAGCGCACGCATGAACGGCAACGCCAAATCTCGAATGTCGGAAGTCTCGAGTACCTTTCGACCTAACGTGAGGACATTGGCGCCAAGCTTATAGCGCCCATTATCTGAGTAGCGGCACAAATATCCGCGTCCCTGCAGAACCCGCAGGATTGAACTGGCCGAACTTTTCGGGATTCCTAGACGGCGGGCAAGATAGGAATTTGACAGACCAGATTCGCGCTCGGAAATCGCTTCCAGGATATCGAGCGCCCGGTCGACTGCGGGACTCTCTTTCTTTTCACCCATGGGACCCTCCGGAAGACCAGCCTCTTCAGGCACGCAGCCAGAGTCACCGAAGAGGACTTTTAATCTTCCGTTCGAGCTTGAGAGAAATCTGGAAATCGATGGGCTTAATGTATACGCCTAAATGCAAATTTACAATTGATTTCATGGGGCAGGAGCGTCAGCCAAGCAGGAGCTACCCGGCAATTACGCGTGGCGCCGGTTCATCTCGATGGATTAGAGGGACCGCCGTCGCGCACACGAGCAGCGCAAAACCACCGAGCGCTACGAAGCTTGCCCTGAAGGTACCAGTTAAGTCCGCCAAGTGTCCCACAAGCGGAGCGCCAGCCAGGATCATGAGAATGCCTACCATGTTCACCAGACCCATAGCGGCCCCGGCGCGGCCCGGAAAAAGCGCTCCCGCGCGCGAGAACATGGCGGCATAGGGCAGGCCGCAGCCCATCCCAATGAGCACCACTGCGATCAAGGCGGGGCCGAATGAAACGGATGGAAACACGAACACGAAGCAGCCCAGCGCGATCATCAAGAGGCTGCCAACGAATAGCGGACGGATGCCCATGTACCTGCGCAAGATGCCTCCGAGCGGACGTGAAACGATACCGAGCAAAAGTACGAGCGATCCAATGAGCCCGGCCTGAGTAGCGGGAACGTGCAGGACCTTCGTCAGCATGACAACTACCCACGAGCCCACGACCAAGGAAATGCTGAATGTGGCCATCTGCATGAGTCCCAACAGCCAGAGCTGAGGCGCAAGAAGCATCTCGGAGAATCGGCCCGGCGCGGCAGCGGTGGCTGCGACGTCCGGTGCTGCGGTCAGCCAGATGATCGCTGCCGTCAGCGCCATTCCGGCGGACACGAGAAATGTCGCGCGCCATCCAGCCAAAAGGTAGAGCCGGGGCACTGCCAGAATCACAAAGCCGGCGCCAAGCTGGATCGAACCACCGAAAAATCCCTGCGCCGTATGCAGCCGCGGTCCGGCCGCCGCGTTGTGAACGTATCGCGCGCCTCCCACAAAGCAGACGCCGGTTCCCATGCCAGTGAAAATCTTGCACAAGAGCAACTGCCAATACGCGCCGGCGAATGCCATCCCGATGTTTCCAAGCGCCACCCAAGCGAGAGCGAACAGAAGGACGCGCTTGGAGCCGAGCTTGTCGACAAGGTGTCCGCCCGGAATCTGCATGCCTGCGTGAGTGGCAAAAATGCCGGTCGTCAACAATCCGGCCAGAGCTTGGTTGAAGCCGAACTGACGCATAAGCGCGGGCGCCAGTGGCGCGTGATTCGTGTAGTTGGCGGAATAGGCGAATGCGACGACGCACCCGCAAATCACCGCCACGCGTTGTTGTGCGGCGGACAATCCCGCGGGTCCCGCCGCAGTCGAGACTCGAGAATCCTGCAGTACGCTCATAGGCGGCCCTCGCGCTCCCGGGCTTCGCGCACGATCGTCGGCATCTTTTCAGCGAAAGTCATTTAATTCGGGAGCTCATTTCGGCCAGCCAAAATGCACTTGGCACTGCACTCGCGACGGCCGGCTGCGTCACTTGTTTTGTCAGGCTCTGTACGTCAGAGAGCCATTTTGCTGGGCCGCAGCGCCAATGCGAGAACTGCGCCAACAACCGAAAGCACAGACATCTGAATCATGCCCGCCATTGGCCATCCATGATTGGCTTCGATCCAGCCCATCAGGGAGCCCGCGAAAGCCGCGGCCGCATAAAGACTGGTCACGAACATTCCCGATGCCCGGCTTGCCAAACTACCTCGCACCGCTTTGACGTGATAGCCGGCAAGATTCACATAAAGGATGGCGCTCGCGATCACACCGTAGGCAAAGGTCATGATCCGCGCGGCAACGACAGACTCCGACGCGCCATGGAAAAACAGGTATCCCAGCAGCGCGCTGCACAGAAAGGCTCCGATGAGCACTGTGCGCGGAGGCAATCGGTCACCGAGCCAGCCACAGAATATCGAAGTCAGGGCCCCGACACCGAAAAACCCGATGACCCCTGCCGCAACTCGCGGCGGATAGTGCAGACCCTCTCGCAGATACAACGTATACATGCCTAGAAATCCGTACATGCTCAAGCCGTGGAGCATGCTCAATATTGTCAGAATGATTGAATTTCGATTCAAAAGATTCGAAGCCCCGCCGGCATCTTTGCGAGCTTCGGCTGTGCGATGGGTTTCCGAAAACCAGGTACGAACGAAGAGCAGGATCAAGGCAAGCGTAACGAAGCCGAAGAGCCCAAATGCGATCATCGGGGCGCGCCAGGTCTTGTATGACACCAGGAATGCGCTGGCCAAAATCGGCGCATAGAACCCGCCGATACCGTAGGAAAAATTCACCGAACCAATCGCTGCCGCGCGGTACGTGATGAAATAGCTAGCCGCGAGGGCAAACAGGGACGTTGCCAGCATGGCCATGCCGATGCCCGTCACAGCCAGGCAGAAGAGCATCGTCCAGAATCCAGTGGCCACAGTGATTAGCATCGTTGCGCCGGAAAAAATCGCGATTCCCAACATCAGAACTGCCTTGCGCGAGAAACGCGACAGCAGGAAGCCGGTGGGCAACCCGCCTATCCCTAAACCCAGGGTGAATATCGTGGAGAGAAGACCGATCGTAGGAACCGAAAATCCAAACTCCTTGCGCACGTCAGAATTGAGAAATGGGAAAAGGTACCGGTCCGCGGCCATCAACGAGTAGGCCACGAGCAACACACAATACATCGCAATGGCGGTACCACGAGCGCCAGCCTGAGTTTCCGGGATGCTCGTTTCCGCCGCGGCGATTGGGTCCGGAATTTGTTTTCCCTCCCGATTCTGGTAGCTGGCGAACGGCCGTTCGCTACAAGCTCAAACCAAGGCCGTTGGCGCCCGCGCGACGTCTCCGCCGGCGAGGCTTCTCACACGGCTTAGCCGGAGCTTCCAATGTGGAATTTCGGGCGGATGAGAGTATACGCCGGGGAGTCTGGTTTTGAAACCTTTCTCGCGATGAGCCAGCGATTCCGCATCGCGCCCGGGATGAAGGTGAGAATAGGTAGGTTGGTGAAGGTTTTGAGCATTTTGTGGCATGCGACAGAAGGGACGGCTAATTCGCACGGCTTTTTCGAGGGCGGAACTGAATTAGCAACACCATTCGAAGGTTCCACGAGCAGGAAGATCGCGATGAAGATCCCCGGGGCGAGCAGAAGTATCGGACGAGGAGAGCGAAAAACCTCAGGGCGACATACCGGCGGGGACCACCTCACTGTAGAGTTCGGCAGCGATGAGCCTGGCCCAGAAGATTTCCGCCTTGCCTCGGCGTACGGCTGGCTTCACATTGCGCGCCAGGAAGACATGAAAAATGTTGTAAGCCAGGAAGGCCACGAGCAAAAAACATTCGATAGCGCCTGAATCATGCTTGAACACATGATCGCAGTGCCAGTGGTTGGCCAACTCGTTGAAGCCATAATTCTCGATATCCCATCGTGGTGCCCTAAATGGACGAGGCGATGGACGGGAACTTGGGCCGGCGGTAGTGTGGTCGCCCAGATCCAGTCACTGGTTTGTGGATCGTCCCGCTTGTCGAGTTGCCGACGAACCGTGTAGGTCTCCAGGGAACGAACCACGCGCACCGGGGCCTGCACCTGGGGCCAGGAAAGTTAAGTCTGGAAAATCCCACCAGTGGCACTGGCGGGATCGATAGCTACCCGGCTGAGGGGCCACCTGGTCGAATAATCCAGCCACGTCCTGGTAAAGATTGCGCCGTTCTTCCTTGAGCACCACCAGAGCGTGCTTGCCGCGAGCCAGCAAAAAGTTGAAAAACGGCGCCTTGGCGTAAAGCGCGTCGGCGAGCACCAAGTCGAAGGCCCGCGGATAGGCGGCAATCACGCGCGCCAATAAGCGCAGGGCCGTTTCCACTTCATCCTCGCCGGGTCGCTGCGGCTCATGATCGAGGAGCAAGCGCACGGCCTCCCGTCCTGGAAGCGCACCGGGCAGCAACAGCAAGGTGACCTGCCGATGATAAAACTGGATGCGATCGCCTCCCGCACCGTGGATGGTTCGCTGCAAGCAGCCGGAACAATGACGCAGGTAACTGGCGTGGCTTTCGTGACCGTCCAGAACCACTACGCCCAGGCCGTAAATATCCACTTGTGCAGTTCACCGCGGGCGCAACGGCAATTGGGCTTGCCACAAGTGCCAGACCGTTCCGAGAGAGTGCCACGAAGAAACCACTGGCCGGAGGAAAGCTGAGCAATGCGGGAACGGAAGTTGCGCTCGGTGGCGGAGAGTTTGGTGCGGTTCAGAGGGTCGCTCATACCTTATACATGTTATATATACAAGATACAAAGAAAAGTCGAGAGCAAAAACACAATGCGAATTTGCTCTCCGAGCAAACCCGGGCTACAACATGAATGGAATCAGACGACTTGGCCGGTTAACAATCTTCGTTGCGGAACCGCTGGCGATGAGCGCGATGGGACTAGTTGTTCTCCAGGATGATTTTCATACGGCAGTCCTCGTCCGATTCGAGCATCCCGATCGCCGACTCCAAGTCAGATAGCGAGACAACATGGGTCACGAGCGGCTTAAGTTTCAGGACGCCTCTGGCTGCCAGGTCGATCGAGGCAGGAAAATCTTCGCTCTTCGCGGCCCGCGTATTCACGATCTTTAATTCCTTAAAATATAATTGATAAAATGGCAGTGTTGCTTGGGTCGCCGACGTAGTCCCAAATAAAAGCAAGGTTCCGCCCAGACGAGCCATGGAAATCCCATCGGCGATGGCGGACACGATGCCAGTCGATTCGATGACGAGATCGGCACCGCGGCCTCCCGTGGCTTCCATCACGCCAGACACTGCATCTGGCCCGCTCGGCAGCGTCAAGTCAGCTCCGAGGTCCTGTGCCATCTTTCGCTTCCACGCGCTACGCGTGATTCCTATCACGGGGTAGGCTCCCCAGGCCTTGGCCAATTGCACATGAACTTGGCCGGTTACTCCGAGGCCAACAACAACGACCGATTGTCCGGGGAAAGTGTTCACGAGGCGGTGGGCGTGCAAGCATACCGTGACGACCTGAATCAATGGAGCCGTCTGGTTATCGATCGTATCCGGCAAAGGGAATACGTGACTGCGCGGAGCCACAAGGTAATCCGCAAATCCGCCGTTCGCGTCGCGTCCCAGGAGGGCGCCGTTCGGACAGAGGCTGGTCTGGCCGGCCCGGCAATTAAAACACATGCCACAAAAAATGGCCGGATCTACGATGACACGTTGGCCCCGTCGAAGTGAATCGTCGCCTCCCTCGACCACCTCGCCGATCATTTCGTGACCCATGATCAACGGATGGCGAACCGGAATAGCGCCCTTGTAGATCTTCAGGTCCGTACCACAGATGCCGCTATTGGTGACACGGACAAGGACCTCATTGTGGCCCGGCACGGGCCGGGCGACTTCGTCGACACCCAGCTCATGCGGGGCTGTGAGAACCATTGCTCTCATAGAAAGAATCGCTCGTCAGACTGCCGTCTTGACGCCTTTCGCGGAGCCGACAACATTGCTTGGAAGAGTTGTGGCGACAATGGTGCGGAATTCCGCATCGGTCAGCAGCCGCTTATGCCGCAGTGAGAAATCCTTCACCGCTGCTACCACGCGCATGGCTTCTTCTTCGGTAAACTGGACGCCAAGATTTTTCAGCCCATTCTTCACGGAGTCGATGCCGCTTCCCTTCCCCATGACAACTTTCGCGGGCGACTGGCCGACAACATCCCAGCGGAACGGGAAAAGCTCGGTGGCGTTCTCATCGCCACAGTTCTGATACCAGCTGGCGATAATGCCGGACTCGATTTGGAACAAGGCATCGCCGACCACTGGCCTGTTGCTGGGAACCGCGTGCCCCGAAAGCTGTTGCACGAGTTTGGCAAGACTGTAGAACTTTTCGTATTTCAAGCCCGTATCAATCCCGTAGAGGGTCAGAAGTGCGAGCGCAGTATCCTCCATCGGAGTGTTCCCGGCGCGCTCGCCAATCCCTAGGACGGTCGAGTGAACCACTTCGACGCCTTCCGCCAGTGCCATAATCGTGTTGGCAACGCCCATTCCATAATCCATGTGGAAATGAGCTTCGAGACGCTTGTTAATGCGCGCCTTCACCGACCGCACGAGGTATTGAATGGAATGCGGCGACAGCACGCCGAAGGTGTCGACGAGCGCGAGAGCGTCCATGTGACCTTCGTTCGCGACGCGCAAGATCAGATCCAGCACCCATTTCATCTCCGCGCGTGTGAAGTCGATCGGGAAGAAGACAACCTCAAGTCCCTGTGAGTGGGCGAAAGCGGTCGCCTCAATCGACAAATCGATGGCCTTCTCAAGCGGCCATTTGTAGGCGTACTTGATGATGTGTTCACTGGAGGGCACCTCCATCACGATTCCGGAGACGCCGCAATCGAGCGCGCGTTTCACGTCATCCACCATGCAGCGGGAGAAAGCGAAAATCTGGGGGCCGAGCTTGCGCTTCACGATTTCTTTGATCGCCGCCTCGTCGCTCGGAGAGACCACCGGCATCCCGGCTTCAATCCGGTGAACTCCGGCTTCCGCAAGCCCCTCCGCGATCCTGATCTTGTCGTCCTTCGTGAAGATGACTCCGGTCTGCTGTTCTCCGTCCCGCAAAGTAATATCGTGAAATTTGATTTCCTTCGCGAAATGAAGCTGTCCGCGAACTGCTTCATCGAAGTTCCAGGGGCTCACAAACCACTTATCCGTCTTCCACGGCTGATTCGACATGATGGCTTCCTCCAAAAAGAATTTAAGATCTAGCTGGTTCGCAAAGCCTTCAAAGCATCCGGATTTACCGGATTGCGAGGGGGTTGGCCGCTCAGGACGCGAACGACTTCTTCGGCGGCCTTGGTTTGCAGCTCCTCAAGCGCTTCGACTGAATAGAAACTGGTGTGCGGCGTCAAAATCACATTGTCGCGTCCGAACAGTGGTGAACCGGTCGGCGGCTCCGTTTCCAGCACATCGAGCGCCGCACCAGCCAATTGTCCCGCATCGAGCGCATGGGCCAGCGCCGCTTCATCCACTACGGGTCCCCGCGATGTATTTACGATAACTGCACCCGGCTTCATTTTACGAAATACTTCCGCGTTAAACAAATGATGCGTCTCCGGCAACAGGGGCGTGTGAATCGAGATGTGGTCCGACACCCGCACCAATTGATCGAACTCTACTCGTTCGACCCCTGCCTGGTCCAGCACCGTTTGCGGCACAAACGGGTCGAATGTGACTATGCGTAACCCGAACGACTTTGCCTTCGGCGCCACCAATTGAGGGATCCTTCCGAATCCAACCAGACCGAGAACCGTTCCACGCAACCTATGGATCGGCACCACCGCCGGCATCTCCCAGCGTCCGGCATGCGCCCGAGCGCTGGAAAATGGGATTTTCCGCACCAGTGACAGCAGTAGCGCCATCGCGTGGTCGGAAACTTCATCGATGCAGTAGTCCGGAACTTTCGTCACGACAATTCCCGAAGCGGTCGCCGCGGCGATGTCCACATTGTCGACGCCGATCCCGAACCGCGAAATGATCCGGCAACGCTTCATCTGCCCGATCATGTCCGCCGTAATCTTCGCGTAGGTCACGAGAAGACCGTCCGCGTCGCGCGCTACTCCTAGGATCCTCTCCGGCGTGGGCTGCGCGGCCAAACGCAACTCGGCCCCGACCCGCGACACGACGCCGCGGGCCAGGTCCAGGTTCGGAAATACAGAATCAGAGACTGCGACCAATGGTTGGGCCATGATTAGCGCTTCATCGCCTCTTCCATGTGCTCCATCAACGTGAACACTACCGGACCCTTACCGGAAACGAGCACGTTTTCTTCCAGGCGGCAAGTCTGTTGCAAGCCTGGGTGTCCGGCGAAGGTTTCGATGGCAAAGTACATGTTCTCTTTGATCTCCGCTGGGAACTTCATCGAATACGCCCGCGACATCCACATGCCCTCGTAGAGTGTGATGCCGATACTGTGCGCGAACTGTTGTAGCGTCACGGTTCCGTATTTGTCGTCGTCGTATTCAGGGAACGCCGCGACGACGTCGGCTGTCGTATTGCCTGGGCGCAACTTCTCCAGACCGGCATACATTGAGTCGTAGACTTCCCTGTACAGGTCGATTTCCTTTTGGGTCATCTTCATTCCCTGCGCGCCGCCGCACTTGAAGCAGCGAACGAAGTCGATGAAGTAGCCCGAGGGACCCACGGCATTGATGTCCACGATCACCAAGTCGCCCTGACGGATGAGTTTGTCGGTAGCCCAGCGACGATACGGGCTGGTGTTTCCTCCGGATGCAACGATAATGTCGTAGATGATCTCGCAGCCGCGTTCGAGCATGAACTCATGCACCTTGGCTTCGATCTCACGTTCGCGCACGCCGGGCTTCAGCCATTCATACTTGATTTTCCACATCGCCGCGTCGCCGATGCTGGATGCTTGCTTGAGCAATTCGATTTCGTCGCGCGTCTTGACCACGCGCGCCGCCGACACTGCCGGCCATCCGTTGACAATTTTAATGCCAGTCTTCTGAAAAGCCTCGAGCGACGGCATGTCAAAATTGTCGATGCCGATGCGCTCCTTAGCGACACCTTGCTCCTTCAGCACGTCGACCACGCTCTCGGCCATGCGCCCGGCCATGTACGGCACGGCGCCTTCGGCCCACTGCCAGGTGATCGCGGGACGAATCCGTCCCTCCATCCACGGCAAATCGATCTCGGCACAATGCAGGTCTGACCCCGCGGTTTCGAACAGGACGGGCTCGCCCGTGTGTGTCACTACCGCGTACCGAATGTTGATGTTGTACTTCCAATTGCCTTGATATGACGCCGTGGCATAGCGGATGTTGGCTCCGGCAAATAACACCAGCGCCCCCAAGTCCTGCGCCTTCATCGACGCGCGCAGCTTATCCAAACGCTCCTTGCGCAACCGGTCAAAATCCACACGATACTGCCAGTCCGCTCCCGTCTGGCTGTACAACCGCCGCGGATCACATTCGTGTGGCTGCCCTATGAATCTTGTGTCCATTATATTTAAGACTCCCTTTCTTTGGATGAAGTGACGTACCAGTCCCACTACTCAAATCGTCGCGATTACCCAAATCTGCGCAGCTAAGGGGCGAACGGAAAGTCTAACCTTAAACTTGAATTATTGACACTCCAACCTGCATCTCGCGAGGCCGACTGCGTGTGCGGCGCATAGCCCCCAAATGTTGTGAACGTCAGCCTGCCCTATACTAGAGGACGTCGCTCTCTAGGGAAGGCTTGTTAGTCTTTCCATGCTACACGCATCTGCTTGCCCACCAGGTGCGAGGGGTCAGCCCCTGCTCTCGGACGGAACTTCTGCGGGCGGCCATTGAACACTTCGGCCGTGTACAGGTTCCCTTGCTGGTCAGTGGTAAACTCATGCACGCCCCACATCTCTCCTGGCAGCGGTCCGAAAGTGCCCCATTGATATAGCATTTTGCCGTCGAGGTCATACTTCAGAATTTTGAATGTTCCGTGGCCGTCGGACATCCACAGGCTTCTGTCCTCAGTCAGGAGCAAGTGATAAATGGCGGCGTAAGGACCAAGTGGCCATACGTCTAAAAACTTACCATTCTCGTCGAATACTTGAATCCTGTGGTTCTCGCGGTCGGAAACGAAGACACGGCGTGTGACCGGGTCCACTTGAATCCCGTGCACGGTATGAAAAAAATTCGGTGGAGGCGGATTCGGCACGCCAGGGACATCTTTTCGTGTCTTCCAATCCCAGCTTGGCTTTCCCCAAGACGTCAGGTACTTTCCAGTCTTGTCGAACTTCACGACGCGGGTATTCTCATATCCGTCTGACACAAAGAATGTTCCGTCGGGCAACCAAGCAATGTCGGTCTGACGATTGAAGTGCTTGTCATCGTCCCCGCAAGTGCCGGAGACGCCAATGGTCTGCAGGAGCTGCTTTCCATCGTTGCTGAAAATGAAGATGGCGCACTTCCCATCATCGTCGATCCACACACGTTTTTCCGGATCGTATGGGCTCATCAAAATCTTGTGTACGCGCTTAAATGTCTTGTCCCATTTCGACCAGTCGTCCACAAGATTGCCTTCACCGTCTACAGCATAAACCAGATGCTGCCAACGATAATCTCTGCCTTCCTGAGCGACAAACTTGACGTGCGGCTCTCCGGGACTAGCCGTGGGTCCAATCGACGCATTCCGATTCGGCACACCGGGCATGGGAACCGTCAGCCAAATCCCGCGGCCGTTTTCACCAATCCCTGGCACTTCAGTGTTCAAGGGATCTCCCCCCTTGATGATCGGCAATTCTCCTCGCATGGAAATGAAAATGCGATTCGGATTCTGGGCGAACACGGCTTGCGTCGATCCCCAGGTCCAGCCCTTTTCTTCGGGAAACAGAGTGGCAACTGGTTTCGGCCAATCCTTCACGACCTCGTAAGGTCCGGTGACCTGCTCGTCGCTGGCATCGTGATTTTGTGCCAGCACCGTTCCTGCGGGCTCCAAGTAGAGCCCGCGCCCGGAAAACAATTCTGGCTTGCTGACAAACACGAATATCGACAATAACGAACCACACGTAACCGTCAAGATTACATTCAGGCGCTTATTCATTTTTTCCTCCTGAAACCGCCAAGTTTCGTTTCACCCAGCGAATTCGCCAACCCGTGTCGCACAGCGACCGTGGTGCGTCCTGGATCGAGTCGCGTCTGGTGAAATCGGTTCCAGAAATTGGAGCTAGTCCTAACAAGTTGGCGCCCTTTGCCGGGGAGCGCAAGATCGTGTTCAGCCTATCGAACACGAAATAGGCGGGCGCAATCACTTAGCGGGTGCAGGCCCTCCTCGGAGCCTGCCGGGAACGTGAGGTCTTAGACCGGAATCATCCTGCCAGGGATTCAAATTGAGAGTTGTGTCAGGAACTTCCCTGATAGGATGCCAACAGAAACCCAACCAGCAGAACGCAAACTGGCCAAATCCAGGACATCACGCGTCGCGTTCCATCTCTCGACGGCAGCCGCAATTCCAACCACCGTGACCATCCTCCGGCCACTCCGAGGATAGCTATGGATACGTGGCTTGCCTCCGAGAATAACTCCGGTTGGACTTGCGAATCAGCAGCGCTGTGAGAATGCGTCAGGAGGAGAGCGCTGCAGAGAACCACAACGCAGGGGAAAACAAGACCAGCCTTGTTGGAAGTCACGCGCTGCGTTTGCACTCTCCATTCGAATACGCCGAAGATGGCGACGGAGACCTCGATAATGCGATGAGGCAAGACAATGGGATCCAAAAAGCTGCTCCAAAGACTGTCTGCGCCCAAAGGCCAGTACTCGGAGTCGGCCATCAGAAAAAGCACCAACCCCAAGACAGAAAGCAATAGCGGCCAGTTCTGTGCGTAGCGCAGTCGTTTCGAACGTGCGAGAAGCGCCAGCAGTCCAACTGGTATCACAACCATGGCCGCCCAATGGTGTGGATCGTCCATCCAACTTTCTCCGGCCAACACGCCTGATGGCTCGGACGCGTTTGGCGGAATCGATGTTTCGGTTACAACCGTTTTCAGTGCGGCCAACTTCTCTGGTGATTCGTCTTTCTCGTAAGCAGCGGCGTGACTTTCCGTGATGACTTGCGGAGGCCACGGCGGCACAAGCCGCGTGGCCACATCTACGGTCGGTAGAGTCGACTGGGGGGTATCCACTGCCGGCGCCAATGAAGTTAAGGACGCTGCTAACAAGATGACTGTGAATCCCACTCCAATTTCGACCTCTCCGAAGTGCCGAAGCAAGCGCAAGGACGAATCTGCGCCTCCCAGTCGTTGGCGCACAATTCTGAAATTAAGTGCTCCCAAACTGAGCAAGATGCCAAATAGAAGAACTTTTCCCACAACCATGATCCCGTACGTTGTGCCATAAGCGGCGTCCCAAGAACCCACGTAGACCCGTGCCAAACCGAGTCCAGCCGTGACCAGCACCGCCACGCTAACCATAGCGAGCCGCGAGAACTTTGCGCATAGATCCCGCATCATTTCTGGTTTAGAAGAGTGCTTCAGTGAAATCAATAAATAAGGCAGGCCGCCAATCCAAGCGGCTGTCGCCGCTTGATGAGCCGCTGTAAGAACAACCAATGGGAAACGATGATCGAGGCGAGTTATGGCGTGACTCGTCATGGTCGCGGCAGTGAGAATCAACGTTGAGGGCACCAACAGGCTCACTCTGCTGCGCAGGCTGTCAACGCGCGACAGAATGGCAACTGCCAGTGCCGAAGTAGACGCCAGAAGTCCAGCCAAAGCAAAATTAGCAGATATGACTTCACCGAAAGCGAACCCCCCCGACTGCATGAGGATTGTAGTATCTAACGCGACATAGAGAATTTCGGCTATAGCAAGTAGGAATGCCCAGCGTCTGATCCAGCACAGTATTGAGTTCCTGATCGGGTCCGGCACTTTTGATTTCGGGACAACTAGAAAGAACACAACTCCACCGAGGGTCAGGGACTGCGCACTAAGCACCAGCCCACGCACGAGCACTGACAGAAACCCGTAAAGCGTGACGATCCCGCTCATCACTTGCCGCCAGTTCCACCGACGGAAAAGGGGATTTCGCCGGACGAGATGTGTCCGTCGGGGGCCAACACTTGCCATCGGATCCGATAGTCTCCCGCTTGCAAGCCGGTTGCTGTTGCAGTCAACGTGTTCGGCTCCGGTCGCTTTAATATCTGGAGCTTCCAGCTGGTGCCGTCCTTGCGAATGAGGGTGATCATCGAACGGTCAGCATCTATCCTCGCATTGAAGCGAAGCCGGATACCGATACTCGGTCCCGGAAAAGTGCTCTTTGGCGCTGGAGTCGACTCAACTAGAACGGCATGTGCTGCTACGGGTAGAGATATACAGCCCAGGGTCAGTATGGCCAAGAAAAGATGCCCCAGTCGCCGCGCTGTTCGTTCGCTGAGCTCAACAGACTGGAGGTTTCGATGAAGGGCGTTCCGCAACGAACTGGCTTCTGGGACGACACGAGGTTCAAGCGCTATGGACATAAGCGGCCCCCCGGATGTTCGGCGCCTCACACGACTTGGATTTCCACGCACTCTTATCCAAATTGTAGTTGCCTTTGCATGGAGTAGTCGAGTTCAGCGCGACAAATGTCGCTGAACTTCTCAATCGATCATCACTGTTGGTGGTTTTGGCTCGATTTGCTCGAGCGTCAGATTCAGCTTCGCGTAAGTGCCAATGACGTCTCTTAGAACATCCTCGGCGGTTGCGAGCGTCTGCGTTCACGACCAGTGCCGCTGGGTGCTTCGCGGCACTGGCCGTTCGCGTAGACAGTCGAGTTAGAACTGAATGACAAGGCCCGCAGATGGCTGCGCGGTGTGCGTGGTTGCGCCCGAGTTCAGCACGGCCAGTCCAAAGTCTGGCTGTTTGTAGACGAATCCTCGATATTCGACCCGAAGAGCGAGGTGGGTGACGATCCTATAATCGACTCCACCACCGTACTCAAACGCAGCCTTCGATTGACGCGATGCCCCAGGTACAAACGAGCCGGGGTTGCCGGTCGGGTCGAAGATCAGCCCACCCGCGCCCGCCAAAACGTAGGGCTTCAATCTGAAGACTCTCACGGGGACGGTCACTACAAGGGCACCCGTGATCTGGTGCACGTTGGACTGAACATTTAACGCGCCGACGGGAGTGAAGTTCTGCTGCGTGTTCCGAACGCGGCCGTAACTCGCGTCTGCAGCCAGCCAGCGAAAAAAATGATAGCGGTAGCCAACCAAAAACCCCCCACCACTCGTAGAGTGCTGAGTCAACCCACCTCCTTGCGAGTTCTTAGTGAAGAACCCCATGCCTTGGACACTCACCTCGTTCCGTCCACGCCACTCACTTTCCTGGGCCATAGCCGCTGAGGCGAACAACAATGCTCCGAGAAGTGCTGAAACAAACATTTTTGGCCGTGCCATTTGTCTTTCTCCTTTTGATCGTGTTTGTATTTCTCAAGAATTCCGAAATCGTCCGTGCTTGCCCGCTTCGGCCCCCCCAAATCCATGCGACGCTTATCCCTGAACGCGGATTTGTTTCTTCAGGTCATCAAGGACGTGCGCGAAATCGCCCACACGGATCGCAGGTCCGTAACATCCCTTCCCGAACTGCAGAACAGGTACCCACCAGAAACTCTCTCCGACGCGGAGAGCGGAGAATAAGCTAGCGCTGGAACCTGACAACAAGCCGACCAGGCTCTGGATAGCGTCGCCTGGTGCTCTGTGCGTGCTCAAAACAATGTCGAATTCCTGCAGCTCCAGTTGGTCTTTCGCCGCCTCTAAGGTTCCCGCAAAGTGGCAGTCGCAACCGCTCCGTTCGAGAAGTTGCCGGGAGAGTGAAAAGGATCGCGGGCTGTCGCCTACCAGAAGAACTCTGACCATGTCTCTAACGCCCACGCTAACCTCCATGTATAGTAGTTTTGTATGTATTTATGTGTTTGGTAACTATAAATGCGACTGAGTAGATCGGAACCTGCAGCGAATTAGCTCGCGTAGAGGACAGCGTGCGGTGAGTCATCAGACAGCTTGGCCCCGAGCAGGATGCTTCAGTGTTCCTGATACTTCTCTATCAGGTCTCGCTCCGCCAGGAGCCAATCGTTCTGGTCCTATCCGTAAAACCAATCGCGTCCGAGGTCTGTTCGTACACTCGTTATCGAATTTCTCCCGGACTCGAGGCGCTTGCGACGTGCGGCCGCCTCTGCTCAGATTCAACCGCTTCGTGGTCCCTGTCTTTCACATGCGCCGTCGCAGTTTTCGACTTCCTGTGTCTCCATCTCTATTGAATTTGTCCTGAAAGATAACTTTCCAGCGATCCCCGCATACCCCATGACCTGAAGAACACGCTGGATTGATGCACTACGCCTGCCAAAGACGTCCTAAATGAGACCGGGGTAACTGACTGAAGACAGAGGAGCTTTGCTTTGTGAGACTGCGGTCCTGTAAGAGGTGTCGGATTTTCGACACTTCTGTTGCCAGCTTTCCAGCATCTATGACACTTGAACTCAGTCATCATTTTGTTGTGACTGCTGTAACGTGGACCTCAACGTTCCTTCCTTGTCCTCTGCGGTCTTCCTCCTGCTCTTCTCTGAAACCGCCTGTTGATTCAGTTACTTAGAGATACATCTCCTTTGGACACCGCACTGTCCCGGGGCGCAGGTACATCGTGAATCCTCGATGAAGTGACGTTCATCCATAGGGCAGAGGAACGAATGTCGCGCTCGATGTCGAACCCTGGCGCGCACTTTGGCGCCAGCGATGTATACGTCATGGACTCGACAAGCCTTAGAGCAGAGTCGAATTAGCTGTAGTTATGGGCGGTTGGGATCAGAAAAATGAGAGATTTCGTAGACAGCGAAAGGCCGCAATCGCTGCAACAGATGGAGCCCATCCTCGAAACACTTAATGATGGCGTTATCATCGCAGACGATTCCGATCAGATCCTTTTTGCCAACTCCGTCTTCGAGGAAATGACCGGGATCCCTCGCAGCGAGATCATCGGCCGCAATGCCCGGCAACTGCATGATCGGGCCGAAGAGTTCGATCTCGCCGCGATTCGCCAGACAGCCCTGGAGATGGGGCGGAGCCGCGGAGAGTTCTTTTTACCCACCAACGGCGGCGGGCGACTGCCTGTGGTGGTCAGTGTGCGCATGGTGCATTGGCCCGAGGGAGGGCGTTTCGCGGTCGTGACGTTCACCGATATTTCGGCACAGAAACGTACGGAAGAGAAGCTCCGCGCAGCCAACGCGCGGCTGGCAGAGTATCGGAGAGAGATTGAGCGAGACTTGGTACTGGGTGCCCGAGTGCAGCAGAGCCTGGCACCAAAACCTATCCTTTGGGGAGGCCTGCGTGTCGACACTTTCTACCAGCCAGCGCACAAAATCGGTGGCGACTTCGGCTTGGTAAGGCCGTTTAAAAAAGAACACCTGAATCTGCTGGTCTGCGATATCTCCGGCCACGGCATCAGCTCCGCACTGGTTGCCAACCGCATCTACTCAGAAACGATCACGCAGCTGAGTAATCGGGTGCGGCTCGCGGATGTGCTCCGCCGATTGAACTCTCTTGTGATTCAGAATATTGGTGCCCCAGGCTTTTTCTTCACATTGGCAGCGGCTCGAATTGACCGCAGCGCCCGGACCATGGAGTACGTTGGAGCCGGCCACCCGCCAGCAATGATCGTTCGGCCGGGAGGCGAGCCTCGCTTGCTCCCGTCCCGAAGCATGATTCTGGGCATGTTGCCCGATGCCGTGGGCGCCGACGCAACGCTCCGCACGGAGATTGAACCCGACGACCGCATCGTGCTGTACACGGACGGCCTCACTGACGTGTTCGATTCGCGTGGCGAAATGCTCAAAGTGGAAGGAATACAGAACTTCGTTCGCGAAACGGCGCTCCTGCCGTTCAACGAAATGAAGAAGAGCATACTCGATCGTGTCGCTGCGTGGCGCAATGGCCCGCCGGTCGACGACGTGTCGCTTGTGCTCGTGCATGTTCGCTGATGCGCGGTTGAAATCCATGCTTGAGAAGGCACAGATAATACTGTATCGGATCACGTCCTCAGAATTGTATCGCGACGGCCAGATCGTCTTCACATCCACCGGCCAGGTGATGGGCACCTACGAATATCAGGCTCGAAAGAACTGGTGGCAATCACGGCCGACCTGAAAACAAAAGACTTGGCGCAACGAATGAGCCATCGTTGTCTGCACTTCTTTCATGAAGTTTCGCGGGCCGGAGGCCCCGAGATGCGCGGCGACGATGCTTTCACGACCTTGAACTTCGAGTTGCTCTCCAAAGACTCATGGCCGCAGGCCCCGCTTGGTTGCAGTCATGGTCGCGACGATCAGAGCGGGGTATCTGAGCCAAAAGGCCAAAAGTACGACCAGAAAACACCTGCATGAATTCTGCTCAATCCGCGCCGCCTTCTTCGATCCCAGTACCCGTCAATTGCGAGTAGAACGATTGAGAACAAGATCACAGCGGAGAACGCCCAGAACATGCGCGCAGGTGAAACAAAACGTTCGTTGTACTGAGCCTCAGAGTCGATCACTCCTACCGAATTCAGATAGGTCAGTAGAATAATCGCCAGATAGCGACTCCAGGAATACCACTCGTGTTCGGCTCGTTCAGATCGCTGACCGAATCTACCAGACGGAGCTTGTACATCCAGACCACGGCATTTCTTGCTTTCCCAACCGTAATCGGCCAGCTTGAAGTAAACCCGAAGCAAAGTCATAAAGCCATCCGCGAGCAACTGAAGACTGTGCGGCACCGCCCTACTCCCTTTTCACTTTCTGCGACTGTTGCGATGATCGTGCCCGGTGCTAGGGCAGGCTCCTAGTGCCGACCGCTTCGCGAAGCTGCTCAAGAGCGAGCAGGTAAGACGCCAGCGTTTGGCGATAGGCGAGCTGCGTGGCGCGATAGCTACGCTCCGCGTCGAGAAAATCAAGTAGACTTGCGGCACCGCGCTGATAGGAATATTCGGCGATGTTGCGGTCTGCTTGGGCCTCAGCGAGATAGCCGGAAAGGTAGAGCTGGACCACCTGGTCGTTCGTCTGGAGCCCGTAATATGCGTCGTGAACATCGGTCACCACCTGGTTCTTTGCTGCCTTCTCCAGTTCCTGTGACTGCGTGATGGCATAGCGCGTGCGCTCGATTTCGCCCTGGTTCCGATTGAAGATCGGGAGCGGGATACTTGCATAGATCGAAGCGGCGTTGATGCCGTTGACGTGCGTGTAGTTGGCCGTAACCGTGACGTCTTGTTTGCCGACGGCCTTTTGCAGTTCGTACTGGCTATTCGCCGCGGTCACGCCCTGCTGCGCGGCCCGAAAGTCCGGGCGGTTTTGCAGAGCCTTCATTTCGAGATCTTCAAGAGTGAGCTTAACCGCCTCGTATTCGAACGGTCCTGCAACGTCGTAGTTCACAGGAACAGATTCGTATCCGAGCAGTTGCCGTAGGTCCGAGAGCGTCTGGACTTTAGCAAGCTGCGCCTGCGCAAAGTCATTTTGAAACTGCAGCAGCTGGAGGTGAATCTTCAGATAGTCGTCTTGACTGATGCCGCCCGACCTGTAGCGGATTTCGGCTACCTCCACCGTGTTCTGGTAGCTTTTCAGGTCTTGCTGTGCCAGGTCGAGCGTCGATTCGGCGACCTGCACGCCGACGAACTGGGAAGCCACTTGAAACGTCAGGGTGCGCTCGTTGTCCGCTACTTGCGAACGCGTGACAGCGGTCACATCTTTCGCCGCTTGCAAGCGGTGCTGACGCTTCTTCCCCCGCTCAAACAGGTAGCTGAGCCCCATATCGGCTTCCGTGTTGTCGTGCAGATATTGGCTTAGGGGCTCACCTGGTGGATATAGCGCCGGGTTTTGATGCGAAGGCGAGGCGAGTGGGAGGTAATCCCAGTCGGTGAAGAACACGGGGTTCGGGCGCAGGTTGGCAGTTATTTCCTCGGACTCGCTTTGCCGGATCGTTGTTCGAGCGGCCAGGAGGTTGTGGTTGTGTTGGAGCGCCAACTGAATAGCCTCATCGAGCGTGAGCTTCACAGGTGCCTGAGCAGAGGCGCTGCTTGCGGCCAACAGCACCCAAGTGACAACAGCGCAGCTGAGGAGCCCCAGATTCGCGCTTTGATGCCAGAACGTCCAACCTTTAGTTTTCATACGATCTCTCCCTCCGGCTCCGGCAGCCTGTCGCCCTCTCGTGCGAACCACACGTAGACGGTCGGCAGGATGAAGATGCTCATTAGTAGGTCGGCAATTAAGCCTCCGACGATGACAATCGCGAATGGCCTCTGGGAATCAGAACCGATGGCGTGCGACAGCGCAGCAGGCAGTAAACCCAGTGTCGCCACTAGCATGGTCATCATGATCGGGCGGAGCCTCAGGACGGCTCCTTCAATCGCGGAATTCTCTATCGAGTTGCCTCGCGCGCGGAGCTGGTTGATATGTTCGAGCATGATGACCCCGTTTGAACCGATACGCCGATGCGCGCTAGCGCCACGTTGGCGAGAATAAGCGCCGCCCATTTGAACGACCGAAACATCGTGTAGAAAATCATAAAGATCAGGAGGACTGTTAACGGCACAATGACGAATAGCCGCGACTCAGCGCGCTTTTCACTCTCGTATTCGCCTTCCCAGTCGATGTGGTACCCACGCGGAAGCTGAACCTGCGCGTTTACTTTCTTCATTGCTTCCTCCACAGCGCTGCCAAGATCGCGACCGCGCACGCTATACTTGATCGCGACATATCGCTGATTTCCTTCCCGGTAGATTTCCGAACCGCCGTCCTGTTCAGGCTCGGCCTGCGCTGGCGGCGGTGCCTCCGACGCAGGATCTGCTTTGCCGTTGCCACATCCTCCGAAGACAAGCGCGGTGGCAACCGCCAGAACAAAGACTCCGTACTTCATGCATCTCATTGAGTGACCTCACGCCTAGCTGCAAAATGCAGCCGATTTGCGGCATCAATTGCCGAGAGGGGTTAGGCCCTCGCGGAAATGTAGAGGTTGAGAAGATGTGTGGCTTCGTCCGGCAGACCTACACCGAACAGAGAAACCGGAGGTCTACGGATCGATAAGCCGAGCGATTAGAGGTAGCGAACTTCGGAAGGAGGTGCGCGCCCAGCGTGGGAGATTAGGAAGGACCTCAGAATAAATCCAACACCCGAAACCGGAATCGAGTCTGTGCGCAGTCGGAAATGCGGCGAGGCTCTTGCTTTCAAGCAGAGCTGGGTGCGCGACTGCGGCGGAACGCCAACAGCATCTGCCGCCTGGTCGGAGGCTGAATTCCATTTCGTCGTGGATTGGGTGAATGCTTCGGGGAATGCATTTGGTTCGACGCGTGAAAAACTTCCGTGGCCATCATTTAGGAGTATCGCGACGGGATGTCTGAGCCAAGCTGTCGAGAGGAGCAGATCAACCGCATGGTCACCGTTGACGTCGCGCGCTTCGATCAGGAGGCCGCCAACAGGCCCGACAACGAGAATCGATTGCCTCTCGACTGCCGAAAGCTGAAGCTGAATCCAGTAGTCGGTACGAGAAAAGTCACTTTGTGCGGCCTGAATGCTGGCTATATCGGGGTGAAGGTCTCCGTCAAAATCATCAATTGCAAACTGTGGTCCCGGTCCGACCGAAGTAACCGGCGCACTCTGAACATCCGCCGCTGCCGCGGCGCTGCCCCCAACAAGGCCAAGGAACAACAATAGAATTAGGGACCGGAAGAGGAGATAGCGTGTCGTTGCAAAGCTGTCCCTTAGGACCGTGAGAAGACCGAGGCTGGGAGCGACGCTATTCATAACCTGTGCCAAAATATTTTTCGATTGTACGATACCATCCGTCAATCCGTTTAGGAAACGAGAAATAAGGTATCGACGCTCGATAGTTAAAGCGCCACAAAACGTCCTCGGACATCATAGGCTCTGAGAAGTAGAATACGCTAAGGTGGAACAGGCGCCTCGTAATCACCCTCTGCCATTCGATTTCTCCATCCTGAGAATCGACCGAATGTGCTTGCGATTCGGTCATTTCGCGTGGCGATCCACCAGTCCTTCGCCTTAA
>Ga0210400_10001530_pt1 | contig 22794 bp, 21 predicted proteins | sample IncBWH26MmetaG_FD_155456 | JGI IMG/M metagenome (GOLD analysis project Ga0210400, IMG submission 155456) | Forest soil microbial communities from Barre Woods Harvard Forest LTER site, Petersham, Massachusetts, United States - Inc-BW-H-26-M | ecosystem: Environmental > Terrestrial > Soil >...
CCCGAGATGATGCCCGCCGGCAGTCCGACCAGGATGGCGATGACCATCCCCCCGGCGGCCACGGCGAAGGTCACCGGGAACCGGGCGGCGATGCCGGACGTCACACTCCCGTTCTGGAACAGCGATTGGCCGAGGTTGCCGTGCAACGCACCGCTCAGCCACCGCCAGTACTGGGCAAAGAAGCCCTGGTTGAGGTGGAGCTGATTGGTGATCCTGGCGATCTCGGCCGGGGTCGCCTTGGTCCCACCGGCCAGGGTGATGGCCGGATTACCGGGCATGATCAGGATGAGCGAGAAGATCCCGAGCGAGATCAGGAACAACAGCAGAACCGAAATCAGCAATCGGCGTGCAATGAAGGAAGGGAGCGAGCCCCCGCTACCAGACGCCATCTCCGCTGTCTAGCTCACTTCTGGCCATAGGCCAACGCAAAAACCAGGGTTTCGGCGCTTCACTTCTTGATATAGATGCCGGCCAGGTTGGACCGGCACTGCCCGATCGGGGCGACGACCTTCCCTCCGACCTTCTGCTTGTTGTAGGCGATGATCGACGGCATGAAGACCAGGGGCACGACCAGCCCCTGGGCAAGGACGATCTTGTCGATCTGTTGCATCAGGGGTCCCTGCACCGTCGGGCTGAGTGACGCGTTGGACTGCTGGATGAGCGGGGTCAGCTGCGGGTTGATGGAGCCGAGGTGCTGTGCTTGGAAGCCGGACGCCTCGAACAGGGACTCGAAGGCGTTCGACATGTCGGCGCCGTCGGTGAGTATCTCACTGAGCAGGGCGTCACCCTGGCCCTTGATGTAGACGTCGGTCAGGAAGTCGGAACCAGGGATCTGCTGGATGGTGGCCTTGAACCCGGCCGCAGCCAGCTCCTGTTGCAGCAGGGCTGAGGCCCGCTGGAAGGTGGCGTCGCCCGCAGGAATAATGAGGTCGAACGACACGCCGTTCTTGTACCCGGCCGCCTTGAGGAGAGCCTTGGACTTGGCCGGGTTGTAGGCGTCCGAGATGCCGAGCGACTTGCTGTAGCCCGGGGACCACGTGGGGACCGGCTGGTAGGCGGGCTCGCCCAGCCCGTTGAAGACGACCTTGTTGAGGGCGTTTCGGTCGACGGCGTACTCGAGGGCCACCCTGACTTTGGCGTTGGCGAAGGGCCCCGTGTTCTGGCGGAGCTCGATGGCCATGTTGTCGTAGGACTTGGTCGTCGAGATCCCGATATTGGGGTCAGCGGCCAGTTGCGGGTAGTTCTCCGGCTCGACCTGGATCATGTCCACCGCTCCCGAGGTGAGGGCGGTGGCCGCCTGTGGACCCTGGGTCAGCTGGGTGAAGTTCACCCCGCCGAGCGGGTAGGCCGCCGAGTTCCAGTACTTGGGGTTCTTGGCCAGAATGATCGACGAGCTCTGCTTGTAGCTCTTCAGGGTGTAGGGCCCGGCCCCGATGGGCTGGGTCGAGGCGTTCCCGATGTTGGCGGCGGGCTGGATCATGCCATCGATATAGGTCATGGCCCACAGGAAGTCTCCGGCGGTGGGCCGGTTCAGGTTGACCACCAGCGTTTGAGCATCGGGCGTGGTCATGGTGTCAATGGCGGTGAGGGAGGAGCGCAGAGGGCTGGACTTGGTGTGGTTGAGGCTGGCCACCACGTCTTGCGACGTCACCGGCGCGCCGTTCGAGAAGACCATGCCCGGGCGAATGTGGAAGGTAATGGTGGAGCTGTTGTTGCTGACCGTCCAGCTCTGGGCCACTCCGCCACTGATGGCAAAGTTCCCCGGCGCCGTCATCGACTGAAAGATGTTCTGGGTGACGGTGTACGAGCAGTCGTTCAAACCTGTCGTGTCAAAGTTGTTGGAGAACTGGTTGTTGAGGTCGTAGCCGTACTTGAGGACCCCGTTTGGGTTGGCGTTGGACGGGGCGGCGCCGGCCGGTCCGGCCGTCGTCACGGTGAACGCCACCGGAGCCAAGACAGCGGCCGCCGCACCCACGGCGACCAATCCTCGACCATGGAGCCCCTTGCCTGGTCGCCGTCGACCACCCGGTGCCTTCATCTGTGCCCCCTGGCGCTGGTTCATGAGGTCCCCCCTCGATCAGTGCCCGATTGTAAAACAAAGTTTCCATACCCGCACGCCCGGTCGGATCGAGATCGATCCGGTTGAGAAGTCTGAGACGTGCCGCCACTCGCTGGCCCACAGGGCAAGGTGAGGCAGTTGGTGGCAGAATCATGCGGTTCCTGGTCCGTGACCGTTCGCCGGTCTTTGAGCTAGAGGAGGTCCAATGTCTCCCGATCGCGTTACGGCCACCCGGCGTGTCGCCGCTCCCGCAGACAAGTTGTTCCTCATTGTGTCCAGTCCCGGCGGCCAAGTGGCCATCGATGGATCGGGGATGCTCGAGGCAGCTCCTGAGGACAGGCCCTTGACAACGGTGGGTGAGACGTTCGATATAGACATGGACCGCGAGCCGCTGAGTGACATCCCCAACCTGAAGAAGTATCAGGTTCGCAACACGGTGACCCAGATCGTTCCTGACCGTCTGATCGAGTGGACGGTCGGTTTTGGCGACCAGCCCCCATTTGGTCATGTTTACGGCTGGCAGCTCGATCCAGTCTCGGAGACCGAGACCGATGTGACCAACTATTGCGACTGGTCGAACGCAACCGAGGACATTCGGTCCTTCGCGACCTTCCCGGTTGTACCCGTAACGATGTTGGAACGATCAGTCGACAATCTCGACCGGATGGTGACGGGCTCCTGACAGCGGGACCGCTAACCCGGTAGTGGGCCAATCGGCACCGGGACTCTTTTCAGGGACTTTATGTAAGGATCGAGGTCGTATACCCGTCCAAGGTTGGCCAGGCTGGGGTTTCCTACGCCAACGGCCAAGCCATTTGTGCCGTCAATGAGCGGGTCGGGTACTTGGAGCACCATCGTCGAGATGGGAATCGTTGCAGGATCGATCCTGGTGGTTGGGACCGCTGCGGCGGTGCCGCAGGAACCACAGTTGAAGCGGCCTTGGAGCACAACGACGTACTCCTGGCTCCCAGAACCTCCGGTGACAGCAACCTCGTTGTACAGGGCTGCCTGGGTGGAGACAACGGCTTGTACGTGGATCGGTTTCAACACCAAGTAGGCCTTGGCGGCGCGAGCGCGTGCTTGGCCAGGGCGAGCAAAGGTACGCCGTTCACAACGGCTGGCAAGGATCGGGGGGTGGTCGGGCCCAGCGCCTTGACCTGGGAACTCCGGGCCCAGGCGGACTGGGCACCATAGCCCGATGCGAGCAAACTCAAGCATCCCGCAATGGCCAGAACGCCGATCCGCCGCAGCAACGAATAGGGCATGCGTGCATCCTGGCATGTGGGACAACCTGGGCCAGCCGGGGCCCGTATGCCTGGATCTGCCCCCCGAACTGGTCAACCACCGGTTCGTCCGTCGCCCCGGGGCAAGAGACGAGTCAGGGAGATCAACCGCTCGTATCAGGGTTTTCCCTGATACCAAGACGGTGGGGAGCCGTGCCAAACTGACCGGGTGATCGAGGCTCGGGGGCTCTCAAAGAGGTTCGGCAACGTGGTGGCGGTCGACGACCTGTCCTTCGACGTGCGTCCGGGGACCGTGACCGGCTTCCTCGGGCCCAACGGGTCGGGCAAGTCGACCACGATGCGCATGATCATGGGCCTCGACCTGCCGGCGTCGGGCTCCGTCAGCGTGTTGGGCCAGCGCTACCACGACCTCCCCTGGCCGCTGCGGGAAGTGGGCGGGCTCCTCGAAGCCAAGGCGATCCACCCCGGTCGGTCCGCCCGCGCCCATCTGCTCACCCTGGCCAGGAGCAATGCCATCCCTCGGGCGCGCGTCGACGAGGTGCTCGAGCTGGTGGGCCTCACCTCGGTGGCCGGCAAACGAGCGGGCAAATTCTCGCTCGGGATGGGCCAGCGCCTGGGCATCGCCGCCGCCCTGCTCGGCGACCCGGGCGTGCTGTTGTTCGACGAGCCCGTGAACGGTCTCGATCCCGAGGGCATCCGCTGGGTTCGCACGCTGTGTAAAAAGCTCGCCGACGAGGGTCGGACCGTGTTCGTGTCGAGCCACCTCATGGCCGAGATGGCGCTGACCGCCGACCACCTCGTGGTTATCGGCAAGGGCAAGCTGATCGCCGAGACGTCGGTGGCTGAATTCGTGGCCGGCAGCTCGCGCCAATCGGTCAAGGTGCGCACACCGGCGCCGCACCAATTGTCCGACGCCGTGACCAATGCGGGCGGGACCGTCATCTCGGATCCCGACGGGTCCATGACCATCACCGGCCTGCCGGCACCGGCGGTGGGTGACCTGGCCGCATCGATCGGCGTCGCCGTACACGAACTGACCCCCGTCGCCTCATTGGAGGACGCCTTTATGGAGCTGACTGACGAAGCCGTCGAGTTCCGGGGTGGATCATGACGGCGGTGGTCGTGGATCCGGTCTCGGCTGAGATGGGGCAGACCGCCGGTCGCGCCGGTCTGCGCAGGGGCATGGCCGCCGAGTGGACGAAACTGTGGTCGGTCCGCTCGACCATGTGGACGCTCGTCGCCACCGGGGTGGCTGTGCTGGGCTTGTGCGCAATTAGCACCGGTACGGTGACTCCCAACGACATCATCGAAGATCCGACCCGCCGGAGCCTGATCGGGATATTCCTCGGCCAGCTCATCTTCGGGGTGCTGGGTGTCCTGGTGATGAGCGCCGAGTACGGCACGGGAACGATCCGGGCCACGTTGTCGGCCTTGCCCCGCCGGCCCGTTGTCCTCAGCGCCAAGGTCCTCGTGTTCGGAGCGGTGGCGGTGGTGGTGAGCGAAATCCTCACCTTCAGCGCCTTCGCCGTGGGCCAGGCCCTCTTGTCGGCCAAACACGCGGTCGGGTCGTCAGCATTCGCCACTCAGCACGCCCAGCAGCTCGGGACAAAGATCCCTCACAGCTTTGAGGGCGTGCTCTCGAGCGGCTCCGCGTCGTTCGGCCAGCCGGGCGTCCTGCGTGCCGTGGTCGGGGGCGGTCTGTACCTGGCCGTGCTCGGGCTGCTGGCACTGGGACTGGCCACCATCATTCGGCACACGGCCGGCGCCATCTCGGCCTTCGTGGGGGTGGTGCTCGTCCTACCCCTCATCGTTCAGGCGTTGCCGACGTCGCTCAGCAATGCCGTGGCCCGCTACCTGCCGGCCAACATCGGGCTGGTCATGTTCTCCACCCATGGCCTGCCCGACCGCGTCGGACCCGCTTTCAGCCCATGGACTGGGTTCGCCATTCTCGTGTTGTACACCGTGGTGATCCTGGGGATCGGCTGCTGGGTCCTCGTGCGCCGCGACGCCTGAGCGCCTGTCGGCCTCAACGACTCAGGAGTTCCGGCGGAGCGGGTTGTCGCACCAGTGGTGGAACCTGGCGCACATCTCGGCAATAACGGTCTGGGCCAGTTGCTCGTGCCCAGCGGTGTTCGGGTGGACCCAGGTGTCGTTGGTGAAGATCCAGGGATCGGACGACTAGGCCTGATGGTCGGCCCAGTTGGCCGAGGGAGTGGCGAAGGCGATGTCGCCCGAGTGCTGGGTTGCCTCGCCCGCCTGGTGGAGGCCACCGAGTCGTTGCCGGCCGATATCAGCGCGCAATCCCCTCGAAGCGAGTAGCCTCGCCCGCCAGGTTCCTCTCCTCTAAGTTGTGTGTTGAGACTCGGTTGCTGATGGACCTTCATGTCCAGCGAGGGGGAGAGCACATGGCGACCACGGCAACCTCGATTTGGGGTAGTACCAGGCGCAGATCGGCCACTGTCGTCGCCGCCATCTTGGTTGTTGCCTCCCTCGGCGCTGTCGGGGCACAAAGCGCAAGTGCCGCGCAAAAGAACGGCTCCAGCTGCACGAGCTATAAGGCGGGCAGCAACGGTGTGATCCGGACGTTCTGTGGCGGAAAAGTCGTGATTACATTGACGACGGGGGCCGGTACCTCCACGATCAAGGGTGGGACCTGTGGAGTCAGCGGGGGGTACTTCACCGTGAATTCCGGTGTCGTCATCGATTCCAGTTTCAAGGGCGCGAAGCCGAACTACTTTGGGCTCGATGTGCCGCCGAAGGCCACAACGTTCACCAATGCCATCCTGACCTACACCGTCAATGGGGTCGGTGGCGCGGTGACCCAGAACTCGGGGACGGTCACCGCCAACCACAAGAGCGGCACGTTCACCGGTACGGATCTCACCGGAACCGCGGTCTCGGGCTCCTTTAGCTGTTAGTCACCACTCGGAGTCGGGTCGAAGAGACCGACTTACTGTTTTCATAGCCCGTTTCATAGCCCGTTTCATAGCCCGTTTCATAGCCCGCTCAGAGAGATCGAAGCCGGTCTGGTCGCCAGAAGTTCGGCGAGCTTGATGGTTTCACGGAGACGAGAGCGGGCCACGGGAATCGAACGCCTCGTCGAGACTGTGAGCCTGGGCCCGTCTACCCTGAGTTCATGAAGTTGATCGACCTTCCGGACTTTGGTCTCGATGATGAGGCGCAGATCGTGGATGGGGAGGCGGATCCCTACGGTACTGACCACTTGGGAATCGTGTGGCGGGACAAGAGCGGTCATGTCGGTCTGACGGAAGAAGACCGTCTCATCGGTCACGCAGCCTGGGTCCCTATCCAGGTGCAGGGAACGACGGGACAGGTCGTCGACGTCCTCGGGCTCGGGGGAGTGATGGTTCACCGCCATTTCCGAGGCAAAGGTGCAGGCCGCCAGGTTGTCTTGGCGGCGATGAAAAGGATGGTCGAGCACGGCGGATCCATCGGCATGTTGTTCTGCGGGTCGCCGCGATTGTCGTTTTACGAGCGCATAGGTTGGTTCCAGTTCGACAAGACGGTCACTGCGGATCAGCCGACTGGATTGATCACCATGCCTCTCGTCACGTGCTGGACGCCACTGGTCGAAGGGGCAAGCCTGCCAGCGACAAACCTTCATATCCAGGGTTTACCCTTCTAGTCCACCAGCCGACCAGGAACTCTCTAGGCAGAGGGTTGAGATCCTCAGAGTCCCAATCTGAGATCCGGTGACATATCCGCTCTGTGCCATCGAATTGAGGGGCCCGGGTCTACGGGTCGGCTGAGCCCTACGATGTGGCCATGCGAGCGCTCATGTACGGGGTGGAGCCGGAGATGCAGTCCATCGGCGAGACGGACAACCGCTTGTTGCGGATGCTCGCCCGGACGCCGACGCGGCTCATCGATATCGACGAGCCCAGGTTCCTTCGCCCAGATTGGGTGGTGACACGGCCGAGACTTGTGGGAATCTGCGGGTCGGAATCCAAGGCGGTGTTCCTCGACTACGCCAGCTTGATCGACCCGGCCAACGCGTCGGGCATCCAGCAGAATCCGATGAAGAATTTCGTTTCGATGCCCCACGTGATGGGCCACGAGGTGATCGCCGAGGTGGTCGCCGTCGGCCCCGAGGCGGAGGGGCTCGAGCCGGGGGACCGTGTCGCCCTCAACCCGTGGCTCACGTGCGTGACCCGAGGGGTGTCGCCCGTCTGCCCGGCGTGCGAGGCGGGTGACCTGAGCCAGTGCCACTCCTTCGCGAAGGGCTCATTCGCTCCAGGGATCCACATCGGCATGTGCGCCGACGTCAGCGGGGGGTTCGCCGACCTCATGCCGGCGCACGACTCGATGCTCTTCAAGGTGCCGGACACCCTGAGCGACGAGCAGGTTGTCGCCGCCGACCCGTTCGCGGTGTCACTCCATGCTGTCACCCGCCATCCCCCACAGCCGGGAAGCAAGGTGCTCGTCTACGGTGCCGGCGCGCTCGGCCTGTGCGCCGTCGCCATCCTGCGTGCGTTGCACCCGACGGTCGAGGTGATGGTGGTCGCCCGGTTCGATGCGCAACGCCGGCTGGCCGAGGCCTTCGGCGCATCGACCGTTCCCCATGAGACGCGACTTGAGCTGATCGAGCGGGTCGCGGACTGGTCGGACGGCGTGCTGCAACCGGCTGACGGACTCCCCATGGCCTTTCCGGGTGGCATCGAAGTGGTCTACGACACGATCGGGGCAGCCGAGACGTTGGAGGTCGGCTGCCGCGTGCTGCGCGCCCGAGGGACTCTCGTGAAGCTGGGTATGCACGGCGCCGCGAAGTGGGATGACACGCCGGTGTATTCCAAGGAGATCACATATACGGGTTCCAATGCCTTCGGGATCGAGGAGGTCGAGGGCGTGCGTCAGCACGGCATCGCCCACTTCCTGGACATGGTCGGATCCGGCCGAATCGACCTGGCACCGATGCTCACCCACACGTTCCGCCTTGCCGAGTGGCGCGATGCCTTCACAGTGCTGGCAAGCCAGGAGACGTCAGGGGCTATCAAGGTCGCAATCGACAGCCGCTAGGGGCACAAGGCTGCGGACTCGGGGACGTTCGGGTCCGATCGTCGGGGCTCAACCGTTCGGCCGGAAGACCACCTTCATCGCCTGGCTGGTGTTCTTGTCGAGCCCGGCCTGGACGGCCTCTCGATACCCCTCGAGGGGAAACTCGTGTGTGACCAGCATCTCGGGCGGGAACGCCCCTCGCGCCAGCACCGCGAGTGCAGCGTCGACTGAGTGGTCAAGGCCCTGGGGTGCGCGGCCCATGACCGACGACGGGTTCGACCCGTGGTCGATGGAGCCGACCAGCACGAGCTGCTTGTACCAGATCGGGGTCATGTCGACCGTGCCGATTCCCGCCGCACCCAGGGTGAGCACGGTTCCCCGATGATCGGCGGCCCTCAGCGCGTCGGTCATGGCGCTCTGTCCCCCTGCAGCCTCGATGACGTAGGCGAAGCCTCCCATCAGCATCCGGTCGTCACCGTCCCCGACGGCCCGCCCCCCGGTCAGGGCAGCCAGCTCCTCGAACGCCGCAGCGCCGGATCCCATCACGACGTTGGTCGCCCCACAGGCGCGGGCGGCCTCAGCCTGATGGGGGTAGCGCAACAGAACCGTCACTGGGTTGTCCGGGAAGTAGGCCCTCACCGCCAAGAGGGCGGTGAGGCCGATGATGCCGCCACCAACAATAAGGATCGGGGCTCCCTCATACGGCGGATGATGGGCGAGCCCATGCATTGCGATCGAGATCGGCTCGTGGAGGCTGGCCGCTTTCTCGGGCACGGCGTCCGGGATCGGATGAAGCATGGACCGATGCCCCAGTACCTGCTCGGCCCATCCGGCCCCGAGACCTTGCGTGTACCCGAGCGCCCGGCCGCCGGTCATCACATGACTATCGAAGTAGAGACAGCTCGACGTCCATCCCCTGGCACAGTTGGCACACGGTGGATCGATACCCCGCGCCAGACAGGGAATGATCGGGTCGATCGCCACCCGCGTCCCGATGGCGAAAGGGCAGTCCTCGCCGGCCTCGATGACCGTCCCGGCGATTTCGTGGCCCAGTTCGAACGGGAATGCGGCGATCCCTTGCAGGGTCGGCGAGCCACCTACGACCGGGGCGAACAGATGAAGGTCGCTGCCACAGATGCCCCCGACGCCGACCGCCACCCGGGCCCATTCGCCGGTGGGAAATGAGGGTTCGTCCACGTCCACCAACGAGGCGGGAAAATTGGCATCGGCGAAATCGTAGCGAATGGCTTTCACCACTTGGATTCTGCCGCATCTGCGCGGTGAGCTTCAGCAGCCGAGCGCCTCGCCCTGGATCTTGCCTCAGCTTCCGCAGCTCGATTGCAATCAAACGCCAGCTACGTGCCGATTTCAGATGATACCAAATCTGATATCATTGGGAGGGTGGATGCTGGACTGATACTCAAGGAAGTGCGGTCTCGGAAGGGTCTGTCGCGTCGGCAGCTTGCCGAGATGGGAGGGACGTCAGCCTCCACGCTGGCGGCATATGAATCGGGGCGATCAGTCCCATCGGTGAGGACTCTCGAGCGTCTTGTGCACTCAGCGGGGCTCGAGCTTCAAGTGTCGCTTCAGACCGCATTGACCAGGGACGATGATCGAAAGAGGAACATCGATCGTCTGTTCGCCTTGACGGACGAACTCCCTCGTCGTAGGCGGGCCACACTCAAGTTCCCACGATTCCCGGCCAGTCGCCGCCGATGAGACCGATCCTCGATGTCGTCATCGAAATCCATGATGCGCTCGAATCCGTTGGCGTCCGGCACGCATTCGGTGGTGCGTTCGCGCTGCTCTGGTGCACGGGGGAGCCGAGGACCACCATCGATATAGACGTGAACGTCTTTGCAGCCCCAACGGCAGCAAAGGACATCGTTGGCTCGCTTCCTGCGGGGGTCGTGGCTTCGAACTCCGATGTCGAGGCACTCGAGCGAGACGGACAGGTGCGCCTCTACATGGATGAAATCCCCCTTGATCTCTTTTTCAACACCTCGCCGTTTCACTCGGAAATCCAGCTTCGGACGATCCAGCACGAACTGGCGGGGCGCAACCTGCCGTTCCTCTCTTGCAGCGATCTCGCCGTATTCAAGGCGTTCTTCAATCGGAGGAAGGATTGGGCGGACATCGAGGAAATGCTGCGTGTGGACACGATTGATGTTCCCCGGGTCACCGGAGTCCTCGCCCACTACTTGGGTCCAGATGACGAGCGCATCAGGCAACTCGACGACATTCGCCAAGAAATCGATAACGAGGCCGAGGAGCAGTAGGTCCGGACCAGCAACTTGAGACGAGAGCGGGCGACGGGAATCGAACCCGCGTTCTCAGCTTGGGAAGCTGATGTTCTGCCTCTGAACTACGCCCGCAGGTGCCCAGTCACACTATCGTCTAGCGCGCATGGTTCTCTCTGACCGTTCTATCCGTGAGGCACTCGATGCCGGGCGCATTGTCATCGAGCCTCGAGATGACTCCTCCATCCAGCCGTCATCGGTCGATTTGCACGTCGATCGGTATTTTCGGCTGTTCCGAAATCACACCAGCCGGGTCATCGACGTTCGCGAGGACCAGGAAGATCTCACCGAGCTGGTCGATATCGGCGAAGATCTGCCCCTGATCCTCCATCCTGGTGAATTCGTCCTCGGATCCACCCTGGAGAAGGTCACGCTGCCCAACGACCTGGTCGCCCGGCTCGAGGGGAAGTCGTCCCTCGGGCGCCTGGGGCTGCTGATCCACTCGACTGCCGGATTTGTTGATGCCGGCTGGGACGGCCACCTCACCCTGGAGCTCTCCAATGTGGCCAACCTGCCAATTACCGTTTATCCCGGCATGAAGATTGGGCAAATTAGCTTCCTCCAGATGACCACCCCTGCGGACAAGCCGTATGGTTCCGCAGGCTTGAAGTCGAAGTATCAGGGCCAAAGGGGCCCGACACCGAGCAGGTACGCGGACAACTTCCGCCCGTGAACCCAAACAGCCACATCGCCTACTCGAAGTAAACAGCCCAGGAGGAATCAGTGCCCGTCAGACTTGCCATCGGCCTCGGCGTGACCGCGATCGCGTTCGCCATAGCGGGTCGGCGCCTCTTTTGGCTCTATCGGCTGATCTCGGTGGGGCAGCCGGCCCCTGATCGGTTCAAGGACGTCCCCAAGCGGATCAAGGCTGAGCTGCTCGAGGTAGGAGGGCAGAAGAAGCTCCTCCAGTGGACGGTCCCCGGCGTGGCTCACGCCATGACCTTCTGGGGATTCACCCTTCTCATGTTCACCATTCTCGAGGCCTACGGTGCCCTCTTCCAGCGGAATTTCCACGTCCCTCTGATCGGCCAGACCGCCGTCCTCGGCTTCCTCGAGGACTTCTTCGCCGTGTCGGTGCTCCTGGCCCTCATCGTCTTCACCATCATCCGCATCAAGAACTCGCCCAAGCGGGAGAACCGGCGGTCGCGCTTCTTCGGCTCCCACACCACCGCGGCCTGGCTGGTGCTGGGCATGATCGCCCTGGTCATCATCTCCCTCCTCGGCTATCGGGCGGCCCAGGTCAACACGGGCTACTTCCCCTACGGCTGGTGGGCCTTCGCCTCCCACGGCATCGCCAACCTGCTGCGCCCGCTCGGGACCGGGGTCAACAGCGTCCTCGAGACGGTGTTGCTCCTCATCAACATCACCGTCATCACCGGCTTTCTGGTCTTCGTGGCCTATTCGAAGCACCTGCACATCTTCCTGGCCCCCATCAACGTGGCCACCTCCCGGCGCCCCCGGGCCCTCGGGGCCCTGGCCTCGACTCCGGACATGAGCATGGAAGACGTGGGCGAGGACGACGAGGTGGTGTTCGGCGCCGGACGGATCGAGGACTTCTCCTGGAAGCAGCTTCTGGATATGGCCACGTGCACCGAGTGCGGCCGGTGCCAGTCCCAGTGCCCGGCCTGGAACACCGACAAGCCCCTCTCGCCCAAGCTCGTGATCATGGATCTCCGGGACAACATGTTCGCCTCCGCCGACCGGATCATGAAGCAGAACAAGGCGGCCGGTGTCGAGGTGGAGAGCCTGGTTCCGTCGGTCATCGATCCCGACGTGCTGTGGTCCTGCACCACCTGTGGGGCCTGCGTCGAGGAGTGCCCCGTCGACATCGAGCACATCGACACCATCCTGGACATGCGTCGCTACGAGGTCCTGATGGAGTCCCGGTTCCCCACCGAGGCCGGGCTCATGCTGCGCAATATCGAGAACCAGGGCGACCCCTGGGGGCTCGGGGGGGCCAAGCGCCTGGACTGGACCCAGAGCCTGGACTTCGAGGTCCCCGTGGTCACCGACACCATCCCCGACGACATCGAGTACCTGTACTGGGTGGGTTGCGCCAGCGCCCTCGACGAGCGGGCCCGCAGGGGCGCCCAGGCCACGGCGCGCATGCTTCGCCGGGCCGGTGTCACTTTCGCCGTCCTCGGGCCCAAGGAGAGCTGTACCGGCGACCCCGCCCGCCGGCTGGGCAACGAGTACCTGTTCCAAGAACAGGCCAAGCTCAACATCGAGACGCTCCAGAACGCGGGGGCGAAGAAGGTCATCGCCAGCTGTCCCCACTGCTTCAACACCCTGGCCAACGAGTACCCGGCCCTAGGCGGGAACTTCGAGGTCATCCACCACTCGCAGCTGCTGGAGCACCTGGTCACCGCGGGCAAGCTCACCCCGGGAAACGGGTACTCGGGCACGGTTACCTATCACGACCCCTGCTACCTGGGCCGCCACAACCGGGTCTTCGACGAGCCCCGGACGGTCATCGACGCCATCCCCGGCGCCAAGAACGTGGAGATGAAGCGCTGTCGGGAGAAGGGTTTCTGCTGCGGCGCCGGCGGGGCCCGCATGTGGCTCGAGGAGAACATCGGCAAGCGGATCAATATGGAGCGCACCGAGGAGGCTCTGGGCACGGGGGCTGACGTGGTGTCGACCGCCTGTCCCTATTGCATGATCATGCTCGACGACGCCGTGAAGGCTCACCAGAAAGAGGACGACGTCCGCGTCCTTGATCTGTCCCAGCTGGTCGAGGAGTCACTGAGAGAACCAGCAACGGTGGGTGGACCGGCTCCGGTGACCGAGTCCGCCGGTGAAGAGTCAGGTGGCGCAGGCGAGTAGTGCCCGAGCTCACCTTTCTCCGGCGTCGCTCCTGACGCCAGGGGAGGTTCTCAGTGGAAGGCCTTGGCGTCTGCCTCACGAAGCCGGTCGGCCATGGCGGCCAGGAGCTTCCGAGCCAGTGACGGGACCGAGTTGATGATGCCGTTGAACTGGCGCTGCCCGAGGACCAAGAGCAGTGACTCGGTATCGGAGATCACCGTGGCCGAACGGGGCTTACGGTCGAGGAGGGCCAGCTCGCCGAAGTAGCTACCCGGTCCGAGCTTGGCCACCTTCCGGCCGTTGCGGCTGACGGTGGCTTTCCCGTCCACGATGATGAAGAACTCCCGCCCGATGGTGCCTTCTTCGGTCAGGACCTTGCCGGCGGGGACGGTGACTTCGTCGAGCGAACTTCGGATCTTTCGAAGCTCGCTGGCCGAACAGCTCGAGAAGAGCCAGATGGTGCTGAGGTCGAGTTCCTTCGCGCGTACGGGCATGCCGAGAGGCTACTGGGACGGTCGGCTCGATGCCCGGAAATCCGCCCCCCAGGGGCAGGCTGCGGCAGGGACCGGTTTCCTGAGGCCCCTCTGGGTCTGTAGCCTGGCCCCCTCATGGCCGGAAATGCAGGCAACTCGAGGTCGGCCCGTGCCGGCGATGGTCAGGGCACCGGGCTGCTGGCCATGATGGGGGCCTGGCTGTCCGCCACCTTCCTGAAGCCGGCAAAGCCCAAGCCGCCCCAGGTCGAGGAGCCCGAGGAGCGGCCGCTCACCGAGGAGGAGCGTCGCCAACAGGCGATCATGCTCGATCCGACGGAGCGGAAGATCGGTTACACCGGCGTGTTGTTGGGCCTACTGATCAGCTTCGGGTTGACCCTGCCCTATGTGTTCGATCGCCACCTGACCGTCACAGTGAAACAAGCAGGTGCGCCCAACGGGACCACCTGTCAGAACGGCTTCACCTACATTCCGAAGTCCGGGAACCAGGCTGCCCAGTGCACCGGCAAGGTCGTCTACCCAGTGAGCCACTGGCTCCTGTTGATGGTTTTGCTCCTCGTGTTCACCGTCGCCATCTTCATCACGGTGCGGATCGGCAAGCGGCTTCCGATGGGCTTTGCCATCCTGGTGGCGGGCGTCGCCTACGAGAGCACCGTCGGTCTCCTGGGTTTGATCTTCATCCTCCCGGGAGCGTGGCTGCTGTTCAAGGCGTGGAAGGTGCGGCGGGAGCTGGCCACCGGTGAGTGGCAACCCCCCGGCGCGGGCCCGAAGGGCCGATCGCCATCCGGGCGCCCCGCCCCGGCGGGAGGTCCCGGGTCGAACAAGCGCTATACGCCCCCAGCGGCACCGGCCAAGGGCGCGCAGTCCAAACGAGCGCCGGCCAAGGGCGCGCAGTCCAAGTCTGCGCCGGCCAAGGGAGCTCAGTCCAAGGCTGCTCCGGCCAAGGCCCAGAAGAAGCGCCCCACCCCACCCACCTCGTAGGACTTCGCCCCCGAGGAACGGGGCCAGTCACTCTGGTAGGCACGAGCGGGCCACCTCGGGACAAGGCTCCCTGAGGGTCGAATGGCCAGGTCAGACCCGGTTGTCCCCTTCTCTTGCCCATCGCTGGTGCCTACGCAGGGCGATTGCCAGACAGTTAACACACCGGAAACCTGGGCGTAGCAGCAGGGAAACACCCATCGATCAGAGTGTCCACCAGCGGTGAGGCGACCGCCACCTGAAGTGTGTCGACCCCTTTCGTCGGTGCTCCCGGGAGGCTGGTGTGTCTGGCCGGGAGTATGACTGCGAGAGGAGAGCAGAGACCGTGTATATCCCGTACCCGCACTGGCTCAATCCAGGCGACAACACGTGGCAGATAGTGGCCGCAACGCTCGTCGGCTTGATGAGTCTTCCGGGCATCGCCGTGCTCTATGGCGGCCTCGTCCAGAAGAAGTGGGCAGTGAACACCATGCTCATGGCCTTCTCGGGCTTCTCCCTTGTGCTCATCGTTTGGGTGCTGTGGGCGTTCAACCTGAGCTTCGGCGTGCCGACCCATCTGGGAGGGAGCAATACCCACTCCTTCTTCAACAACCTGATCGGTAACTTCCACTTCGCCACCAGTCACTACGCAGAACAGAACCAGGAGGTCTTACCCGAAGGCACCCTGATTCCGTTCCACTACAACCAGGCCACGTTTATGTACTTCCAGGTGGTGTTCGCGGCGATCACGCCGTTGCTCTTCCTGGGTAGCGTCATCGGCCGCATGAAGTTCAAGGCATGGCTCGTATTCGTGCCGCTGTGGATCACGTGCGTCTACTCGGTCAACGCCTTCCTCATCTGGGGTGGTGGCTTCTTCGCCCAAAAGGGTGCGGTGGACTACTCGGGTGGATACGTCATCCACTTGGCGGCCGGCGTGACCGGATTCGTGGCTGCTTGGGTCATCGGGCCTCGGTTGGCTCGGGACCGGAGACACGGGGTGCCCAACAACCTGTTGATGGTGTCGGTCGGAGCCGGGATCCTGTGGTTGGGATGGAACGGCTTCAACGGTGGCGACCCCTTCTATGCCGGGGCCGACGCCACCTCTGCCGTCTTGAACACCAACCTGGCCACAGCGGCTGCGTTGCTCACATGGATGCTCATGGACATGTTCTTCTCCAAGCAGAAGAAGGCGACGTTCCTTGGGGCCATCAACGGCATGATCGTCGGATTGGTAACGATCACACCGGGGGCCGGGTTCGTCAACGGGTACGGGGCCATGCTCGAGGGCCTGATCGCCTCGGTCATCGTGTGGGTGTCCTGGAACTACCTGTCCAAGGTCCGGCCTTTCTCCAAGGTGGACGATGCACTGGGGGTGGTCTACACGCACGGCATTGCCGGTCTGTGCGGTGGCCTGCTCGTCGGTTTCTTCGCCGACCCGGGCATGATCGAGTACATCGGACTGGGCAAGGCTGCCCCCGGGTTCTCGGTGACGGGCCTCTTCTACAGCGGCTCGTGGCACCAGGAGTGGGAACAGTTCCTGGCTGCGGCCTGGGTGATCGTCTTCACCGCCATCGCCAGCTTCATCCTCTTGTGGATCGTCAAGCTGGTGATCGGCCTGCGAGAGCCGGACGAGAACCTGGAGATCGGTGACCTGGCCATCCACGATGAGGAGGCCTACCCAGAGGAGACCTTTGCCGAGAGGGTGGGCGCCAGCGTCGGTGGTAGCTCCGAGGCACTGGAAACCTGAGACGCTTGCCGTAGGGTGGCCCGCCCCGGTCCGAACCCGCTGGTTCGGACCGGGAGCGGTCCACGCAGCCTTCGATCGCAGTACCAGTTCGACGAAAGGAAGTAGGACGTGAAGCTTGTCATAGCGGTAGTGAAGCCCTTCAAGCTCGATGCCGTGAAGGAGGCCCTGAAAGTGATGGGCATCCAAGGGCTCACCGTGACCGAGGTCCAAGGGTTCGGGCGCCAACGAGGCCACACCGAGGTGTACCGAGGTGCGGAGTACGAGGTGGAGTTCGTCCCCAAAGTGCGTCTGGAGATCGTCGTGGACGACGAACGGATGTCCGAGGTCCTCGACACGGTGGTGGAGGCGGCCAACACCGGCAAGATCGGTGACGGGAAGGTGTGGGTCGTCCCGGTCGAAGAGGTGGTCCGGGTACGTACCGGCGAGCGCGGTTCAGACGCCCTCTAGCGAATCGGCGAGCGGGGGTCTAGCGCCCTGACGGCGCCCGCAGCTCTCGCCCCAACCGTTCGATGGACGACCGGTCCGCCTCGGCCGGTCGTTCATCGCGTCCCGGCTTCTCTTGGCCCTGGGCCGGCGGGCCGAGTGCCCCGTCGCCGTCAGCCGGCCTGGCGGGCCACGGCATCCGCCGCCGCCTGGGCCGCTTCCGGGTCCCCGAGGTAGGCACTGGCGGCCACGGTCAGGTCCTCGTTCAGGCTGTAGCGGAACGGGATGCCGGTGGGGACATCCAGCCCGACGATGTCGTCGTCGCTGATCCTGTCGATGTGCTTGCGCAGGGCTCGGAGGCTGTTGCCGTGGGCCACGATCAGGACGGCCCCGCCCCGGCCGCTCGTCTCCAAGAGGTCGGGCACGATGCTGTCCTCCCAGTAGGGGATGGTGCGAGCCACCACATCGGCCAGGCACTCGGTCCGGGGCAGGGCGTCCACCGGGATGTCTCGATAGCGCGGGTCGCCGGCCGGGTGCCGCTCGTCACCGAGCTCGACCGCCGGCGGCGGGATGGAGTAGCTGCGTCGCCAGGCCTTCAATTGCTCGTCCCCGTGCCGCTCGGCCGTCTCCTTCTTGTTCTGTCCCTGAAGGGCTCCGTAGTGGCGCTCGTTCAATCGCCAGTGCCGCCGCACCGGGAGCCAAGACCGCCCCGCCTCGTCGAGGGCCAGGTCGGCAGTCAGGATGGCCCGGGTGAGCAGCGAGGTGTGGACCACCCGGAGGTCGAGGTCAGCCTGGGCCTTCAGCAGCCGTCCCGCCGCTTCGGCCTCGGACACGCCCTGGTCGGTGAGGGGCACGTCCTCCCACCCGGTGAAGCGGTTCTCGGCGTTCCAGGTCGACTGACCGTGACGGAGGAGTACCAGGTCGAGCATGGTATTGAGCGTAGTCCTGCCAGTACTGTCCTTGGTTGAGTCATCTACCATGGGAAAACCTAGTGCAGAGGCACTCAACTTTGCTATACTGGTACCTCGACGAAGGAAGACCAGGGACCTCGGGGAGCCGACCAGGGGTTTCGCCAGACAGGTCCGCACCGAAGTCGCACGAATCGAGAGAGACAAGCGCCTGAGAACCAGGCAGACGAGCAGGAGGCAACGATGGCCAAGGCCGTAGGAATCGACTTGGGGACGACCAACTCGGTCGTGAGCGTGCTGGAGGCCGGAGAACCGGTCGTCATCCCCAATGCAGAGGGTGGACGAACGACGCCGTCGGTCGTCGGGTTCGCCAAGTCCGGCGAAGTACTGGTCGGTGAGGTGGCCAAGCGCCAGGCCATCACCAACCCGGATCGCACGATCCGCTCGGTCAAGCGCCACATGGGCACGTCGTGGACCGTCGACATCGACGGCAAGGCGTACACGGCCCAGGAGATCTCTGCTCGCATCCTCTCGAAGCTGAAGAGGGATGCCGAGTCGTTCCTCGGCGATTCCGTCAACCAGGCCGTGATCACCGTTCCGGCCTACTTCGACGATGCCCAGCGCACCGCGACCAAAGAGGCGGGAACCGTGGCCGGGCTCGAAGTCCTGCGCATCATCAACGAGCCCACTGCAGCCGCCCTGGCCTACGGCTTGGACAAGGAAGGCGCCGACCAGACCGTCCTCGTCTTCGACCTCGGTGGAGGCACCTTCGACGTGTCGGTCATGGAGATCGGCGACGGCGTGTTCGAGGTGAAGTCGACGTCGGGTAACACCCACCTCGGTGGCGACGACTGGGACCAGCGGATCATCGATTGGCTGGTGAAGTCGTTCAAGGACACCGAAGGCGTGGACCTGGCCGCCGACAAGATGGCCACCCAGCGCCTGCAGGAAGCAGCGGAGAAGGCCAAGATCGAGCTGTCCTCCCTCCAGGAGACCCAGATCAACCTGCCCTTCATCACCGCCACCTCCGATGGCCCCAAGCACCTGGACCTGAAGCTCAGCCGAGCCACGTTCAACGAGTTGACCTCCGACCTGGTCGACTCGTGCAAGGGTCCCTTCGAGCAGGCCATCTCCGACGCCGGACTGAGCACCACCGACATCGACCATGTCGTGTTGGTCGGCGGATCCACCCGGATCCCGGCCGTCCAGGAACTGGTGCAGTCGCTGACGGGCAAGGAGGCCCACAAGGGCGTGAACCCCGACGAGGTGGTGGCCATCGGCGCCGCCGTCCAGGCCGGTGTCCTGAAGGGTGACGTGAAGGACGTCCTCCTCCTCGACGTGACGCCCCTGTCGCTCGGCATCGAGACCAAGGGCAGCGTCATGCACCGCCTGATCGAGCGCAACACCACCATCCCCACCAAGCGCAGCGAAGTGTTCACCACCGCGGAGGACAATCAGCCCTCGGTGGAGGTGCACGTGCTCCAAGGCGAGCGGGAAATGGCCATGTACAACAAGACGCTGGGCAAGTTCCAGCTGGTCGACCTGCCGCCCGCCCCCCGTGGCGTGCCTCAGATCGAGGTGACCTTCGACATCGATGCCAACGGCATCGTGCACGTCTCGGCCAAGGACCGGGCCACGGGCAAGGAACAGTCGATGACCATCACCGGTCAGTCCTCGCTGGCCAAGGACGACATCGACCGCATGGTGAAGGACGCCGAGGCCCACGCCGAGGACGACCGTCGCCGTCGGGAAGAGGCCGAGGTCCGCAACAACGCCGACACCCTCGTGTACCAGACGGAGAAGCTCCTGAAGGACCAGGGCGACAAGTTCGAGGGCGACGAGAAGGAGAAGGTCGAATCAGCGCTGAGCGCGCTGAAGGAGTCCCTGGCCGGTTCCGATCTGGAATCGATCAAGAGCTCGACCGAGGCCCTGCTCACAGCCAGCCAGTCGTTCAGCCAGCGTCTCTACGAGGAGGCGTCCAAGGCTGATGCCGGTGCACCCGGCGGCGCCGCCGGCGCTCCCGCCGACGAGCCCTCTGACGACGAGGTGGTCGACGCAGAGATCGTGGACGAGAAGGAGTGATGACCGGCACTCCCGAGACCCCCGACGACGAGGCCGCCGAAGACGCCGAGGTGGTCGACGCCGAGATCCTTGACGATCCGGCCGATACCCCCGGCGCCGCCGGTGACCCGGCCGCCTTTGCTGACTGGCCGTCAGAACAGGCAGTGCCCGAAGGTGAGGACGTGGCCGAGGTGATCGTGGTCGATGAGGACCCGGTCGCGGCGGCGAGGGCGGAGCGCGACGAATATCTCGACGCGCTCCGCCGCCTCCAGGCCGAGTTCGAGAACTACCGGAAGCGGGTGTCCAAGCAGCAGGTGGAACAGGTCGAGCGGGCCGCGGTGTCACTGGTGGACAAGCTGCTGCCCGTCCTCGATGTCTTGGACCTGGCCGCAGAGCACCTGGGCGACGGGGACTCCGAAGAGGGCAAGGCCCTGGTCCAGGCGTCGGCGTTGTTGAACGATGTCCTGGCCAAGGAGGGCCTCGAGCGGGTCGACCCGGTCGGCGACCCCTTCGATCCCAACGCCCACGAGGCGGTGGGCAATGTCCCGGCCGATGAGGACGAGCCCGACGAGCAGGGACCGACGGTGGCTCAGGTGATGCGACCGGGATACCGCTGGCGCGGCACGGTGGTTCGGCCGGCCATGGTCCTGGTGCGCAGCTGAACGACGGGCCGGCTTTATTTGACGGAAAGGGACTGAGGGCAGACCACGGTGGCTCCGCAACGCGAATGGTTCGAGAACGACTACTACAAAACCTTGGGCGTCTCCGATTCGGCGACGGCCAAGGAGATTACGAGCGCGTACCGGAAACTGGCCAAGAAGCACCACCCCGATACCAACCCCGGTCACGAGGAGCAGTTCAAGGAGATCAGCGCGGCCTACGACGTCCTCGGTGACGCGGCCCGGCGCAAGGAGTACGACGAGGTGCGGACCATGGGCCCCGTCGGCAGCGCCGGCGGGTTTCCCGGTGGGTTCGGCGGCTCGGCCCCGGGCGGGGCCAGTTACCGGGTCGAGGACATGGGCGACCTGGGCGACCTGTTCGGCGGGTTGTTCGGGGGCCGGAACCGGCGCGGCCGGGGCGCGGCCACCGCCCCCCAGCGGGGCGCAGACGTCGAGACCGAGCTGCACCTGTCCTTCGAGGATGCCATCAACGGGGTGACCACCGGTGTGCATCTGACCACCGACGCCCGGTGCCACACCTGTGGGGGATCGGGCGCCGCCCCGGGGACCCACCCCGAGACGTGCCCCCGCTGCGGCGGGACGGGCACGCTCCAAGACGACCAGGGCCTGTTCTCGCTGAGCCAGATCTGCCCGCAGTGCGGCGGCCGCGGCACCGTGGTGACCACGCCTTGTCCGACCTGCCAGGGGACCGGCGTGGAGCACCGCGACCGCGAGGTGAAGGTGCGGATTCCCGGCGGGGTGGCCGACGGCCAGCGCATCCGGGTGAAGGGCAAGGGGGCGGCCGGTCGCGGCAACGCGCCCAGCGGCGACCTCTACGTGGTGGTCCGGGTGGGCCGGCACGCGCTGTTCGGTCGGAAGGGTCGCAACCTGACCATCACCGTGCCCGTCACCTATCCCGAAGCGGCACTGGGCACCACGGTCACGGTTCCCACCCTCACCGACCCGGTGACGTTGCGGGTCCCGGCGGGAACGTCGTCGGGCCAGACCTTCCGGGTCAAGGGCCGCGGGGTCCCGGCCGGCAAGAAGAGCGCGGCCGGCGGTCTCTTGGTCACCGTGGACGTCTCCGTGCCCAAGTCCTTGAGCGATGAGCAACGGGCGGCGGTCGAGGCGCTGGCCGCGGCGTCCGATGACTCGCCCCGTGACTACCTGGGGGTGTGAGATGGCTGACGATGCACACTCGCGGGCGGTCTATGTCATCTCGGTGGCGGCCGAGCTGGCCGGGGTCCACCCCCAGACCCTGCGCGTCTACGAGCGCAAGGGCCTCCTCGACCCGAGCCGTACCGCCGGCGGCAGCCGCCGGTTCAGCGAGCGGGACCTGGCCCGGTTGCGCCACATCCACGAGCTCACCGAGTCGGGACTCAACTTGGAAGGAGTCCGGCGGGTGATGGAGCTCGAGACCGAGGTGGCCCGGCTCCACGGCGAGATCGACCTGCTCCGGGCCGAGGCCCGCGAGGCGGTAGCCCGCACCCATCAGCTCTACCGACGGGATCTGGTGCCGGTCTCCCATGCACCCGTTCCCACCAGATACCAGAACCGCGGAGGAGGTTCCCGATGAGCATCAGCCCCGACCGATGGACGCTGAAGACCCAAGAAGCGGTGGCCGCCGCCCTGGAGCGGGCCCGGACCGAGCACCACGCCGAGGTCACGCCCGACCACATCCTCATCGCCCTGCTCGACCAGGCCGACGGCATCGCCTCGCCCCTCCTGGCCCGGGTCGGGGTGGAGCCGGCCGTGCTCCGGACCCGCCTCGATGGCGAGCTGGCCCGGGCGCCCAAGGCCTATGGCGGTGACGAGCCGCGCCTGAACGCCGCCGTGCGCGACGTGATCACCACGGCCGACGGCCTCCGCACCGACATGGGGGACGAGTACCTCTCGGTCGAGCACCTCCTGTTGGCCATGGCCGACCGGTTGGGGGTGACCAGGGACGAGCTCCTCACCGCGCTGCGCGATGTGCGGGGCAGCCACCGGGTCACGTCCCAGAACCCCGAAGAGACCTTCCAGGCCCTGGAGCAGTACGGGCGCGATCTCACCGAACTGGCCCAACAGGGGAAGATGGACCCGGTCATCGGCCGGGACGAGGAGGTCCGCCGGGTCATCCAGGTG
>Ga0210400_10001531_pt1 | contig 22768 bp, 16 predicted proteins | sample IncBWH26MmetaG_FD_155456 | JGI IMG/M metagenome (GOLD analysis project Ga0210400, IMG submission 155456) | Forest soil microbial communities from Barre Woods Harvard Forest LTER site, Petersham, Massachusetts, United States - Inc-BW-H-26-M | ecosystem: Environmental > Terrestrial > Soil >...
TCGGATGTACAGGCTCCCCGAATTAAGTGGCATGCCGGCTTCTATCTGCCGTTTCAGCCATCGTCCGGCCAAATCAATTTTCTGCTCGCGCGACAGCCGGCGCCGCCCGTGTTCAAACCGCGCCAAACTCGCGCCGGAAATCCCTACGACTACTTCTTCTTGATTTATTCGAAAGAAAAACAGTTCAGGCCTATCCCCCTGGGCTAAGAACCCTGACCGGATAAATTCTACGCCTAGACGGACGCCATCTGACCCCAAAACCTCGAACCGTTCGTAGAGCGGCTCGTAAGTCACCCTGGATTATCAGACTGCTGCCCCTGGAGAGTAAAGTTTTTGGAGACGATAAGGTTCCAGATGTGCAACATGTTTTCGTGGAGGGGACAGCAGACACGGATTGTGTATGCCCTTCCGAAGCCGATTTTTGGCGGCCTCCAAACAGAGTCCGTACCCGGATTTGCGAACATCGAGAGATGCGCGTAGTTTGGATATGTGAGGAACAAATATTGCAACAGGCAGGAGACGCCCAATGTCCGCTTTTGACGACCACAAGGAAGAGATCGAGCACTACGAACAGATGCTGGGGGCGCATCGCGGACGTCTCGCGGTGACGCTCGACCGCGTAACGAACGCGATGGTGCTCGTGGGCCAGCACGGAGTTTATTGCCACAGCCAACGCAACCCCACCAAACCGACCATGGATATCCAAATTATTACCGACGAGTTGCGAAAAGCCAAAGAGCTTATTCAGAGCGTAATGGAAGATTTACGAGCGGAACGCGAAAACCGGTTGCGGACGAATTAGTGCAGCGTCCAGGACGTGGGTGGAATGGACGTAGCCATCTTTGCGCGGCAAAAAAGCGAAGCACAGAGGTCACGGCGGCAAAACAACAAAATGCTCGGAAATGCCAATCACTTCCCTACTAAGAATGGATTCGATTCTCGTTCCTGACCGATCGTTGTGGACGGACCGTGACCGGGATAGACGATTGTCTCATCGGGAAGTTCAAGCACCTTACCCTTCAGCGAACGGATGATCGTTTCGAACGATCCGCCCCACAGGTCCGTGCGGCCAATGCTTCCCGCAAAGAGCGTGTCTCCGGCAAAGAGCCTGCCAGGCTGGCGTTCGATGGGTTTTGCGGCGACACCGTCGGCAGTTTGACCTAACATTTCGGAGGGCATATAAAGACACACGCTGCCCTGCGTATGACCTGGCGTGTGCATCACCTGGGCTTCGAAGCGTCCCCAGCGAACGGCATCGCCCTCGCGCAACAAATCGCCGACTTCAACCTTTTCCGGAGGCTTCCAGCCAATCCACACAGCCTGGACGTCCAGCATGCGATAAAGCTCCAGATCGTCGGGGTGCATTCGAACGGGCGCGCCAGTCGCTTCCTGGATGCGTCTCAGTCCTCCAACATGATCGATATGTGTGTGAGTGATGACGATCGCCGAGACATGCAATTTGTGGCGATGGATCACATCGAAGATTCGCTCGGCGTCTTCACCAGGATCAATCACCAAGGCGTCGCGCGTTTTGGGATCCCCGATAATATGGCAATTGCACTGCAGCATTCCTACCGGAAGGATTTCATGAATGAGATTGGCTGTTTCTGACACACGTCCAATATAACATTGGAGGTCTGGGAAAAATCCACACGCGATTGCGCTAACGCCGGTGAAGAATCATGCCAATGCGACTCTTCGGCCGCAGTGTGACCGAAGGCAAGTACTCGATGGTCTGGCCGGGAACAAGACTCAGGCTGAACCGCTGGGCTATTGTCGCCAGCAGTAACACTGCTTCCATCATCGCAAATCCCGCCCCGATGCATACCCTTGGACCTCCGCCAAATGGGAAATACGCAAAGCGTGGCAGTGACAAATTGCGAGGATCGTTTAGGCCCCAACGGTCAGGGTCAAAACGTTCCGGTTCGGGGAAGTATCTCGCGTCCCGTTGAGTGATGAGTTGGGACATCAGGACATTCGTTTCTGCGGGAAGTTCGTAGTCTCCCATTCGGAACGGGGCGAGAGCCCGCCGTCCAATCACCCACACTGGCGGATAGAGGCGCATCGCCTCCCTGAGAACCATGTCGGTGTAGGTCAATCGCGGCAGATCGGCAGCCGTAGGGGCTCGGCCACTCAGCACGCGGCGCAGTTCTTCGACTAACTTTTCCTCGGCTTCGCGATGCTGCCCAAGCAGGAGCCAAGTCCAGGAGAGTGCGTTCGCAGTCGTCTCATGCCCCGCCAAAAAAAGTGTCATGATTTCGTCGTGCAATTGGCGATCGGTCATGCGCAGGCCTTCATCGTCCTGTGCCTGCAAGAGAACGCTGAGCAAATCCCAAGCCATGGTGCCGCTGGCGTGGCGCCGGCGGATGATTTCGTAAATGACCTGGTCGAGTTGCCCGATGGCCCGCTGCAGGTGTCGCGTGGTCGGTATCGGGATCGAGCTAGGCAGCAGAAACGCAAATCCGGCCTGCCGCATGAACTTGCCCATCAAGACATGAAGCGCCGCGCCGACGTCCTCCGCCTCGCGGGATACGTCCGTATCGAAGAGGGTCTTCGCCACAATATCGAGGGTGAGGCGCATCATGGCTTCGTGGACGTCACGCTCCTGACCTTCCTCCCAGGAGGCGAGCATTCGCTCTGTGTATGCCACCATGACTTCCGCATAGGCCGCAATCCGGTCCTGGTGAAAAGCCGGCTGGACTAGCTTCCTTTGCCGCCGCCAAAACTCTCCTTCGCTCGTCAGCAAACCGTTGCCCAGGACACGCCGTAGCGCCCTGTAGTCTTTCGATTTTTCGAAATTATTGTGCTGCGTAACCAAGACCGATTCGATGCAGTCGGGCCGGTTCACAAGGCAAAGGGGCACACCCAAAAAGCGAAGAAAGACAATGTCTCCGTAGTCGCGAAAGCACTTCGTGAAGTAACCGATGGCGTCCCCGCGTGGTTCGAACACGTTTCCGACGACGGGGAGGCCTTTGGGACCGGGAGGGAGCTTCAAGTTAGACGGACTTCCCTTTCACTTTCGAAGATGTGGCGGCGCCGGCTTTGCCCCAAACTTCGGCTGCCGTCTCGGCGACGAGGCGCAGTTTGGCCTCCTGGTCAGCATCAGTAAGCAGGTTGCCTTCCAGAGTGGACGCAAAGCCGCATTGCGGGCTCAAGGCGAGTCTTTCGAGAGGAATGAACGTCTCGGCAGCATGGATGCGGCTCAGGAGTTCCTGCTTGCTCTCCAGAGCGGCTTTTTTCGAGCTGACCAGGCCCAGAACGACAGTCCTGTCGTCCGGGACCTCGCTGAGCGGTTCGAAACCTCCGGAGCGCTCATCGTCGAATTCGAGCAGGAATCTTTGGAATTTGGTTCGGCGGAAGACCTTCGTGATCGGGGCGTAATCGCCCGAGGCGTAGAACTTACTCTGGTTGTTTCCCCGGCATAGATGGAGGCCAAACAGAATCCCGGGATGGCCGGCGATCACCGCGTTATCCATTTCGATGGAGAGATCGAGCAAGCGGTCAGGCTCATTGCCCCTCTGGCGGTAGCCTTCGCGGATTTGGGAGTCGATCAAGGCAGCGTATTGCGGTGAGTCAATCTGAATGTAGGTGCAGCCCAGCCGGACCAGCTCAGCCACTTCATCGCGAAGAAGATCGACAAGGTCAGCTAGAAAAGCGTCCATCGTAGGATAGCCGCCGCTCGATTTCTTTGAGTCGTAATAAGCCGCAGCCTGCTGCGCGCTGACGAGCGTCGTCTTGGTAGGATGATCGGTCCTGGCGCGCAGGTACGTGAATTCTTCGGCGCACATTGGGCGTTTCCGTCGCATTTTGGACACAATCACCGGTCGCGGATGGCTAAATTCATCCCCTTTTTCGTCACGAAACGGGATAGACCAGCCTCCAAACTTGTCGAACCCTTCCACAGCGTCAATCAAGTGCCCGTAGAAGGCGTACCGTCGCATCTCGCCATCGGTCAGCACTTCAACACTCGTCCGGAGTTGCAGGTCAACCGCTTCGTCAATGGCGCGGTCCTCTACATTTTTGAACTCCGCGTCGGTCAGTTTACCGACGGCAAATTGCACGCGCGCCTGCTTCAAGTACTCCGGACGTAACAAGCTGCCAACAATGTCGCTTCGAAACATTGGGAGCTCCTTTCGGTCTCAATCGAAAACGATCCGGACCGGCAAACGGCCCGGAGTATAGCACCGGCGCGCGGCTTGCTGCACGCCCCGCAAATACTCTAGGCTCAGTTGCCTAGTGGCCGCGAGGAAAACCGAAGAGAGATTCCTCGAGCTGGAGAAACCGCCAGCCCTCGGAATGACATGACACCATAAGGAGCACTTATCCTAGACGGAGGCGGCTCATTCCACCCAGTCGGCGATGAAAATATTCGTCTCGTGCGGGGCTTTTCCGTTGCGGTTGGAGGCCCAGACGAGGCGTTTGCCGTTGGAGGAAAACATCGGGAAGGCATCGAAATCGGGGTGATAAGTGACACGGTCGAGGCCCGTGCCATCTTCGTTGATCAGGTAGAGATCGAAGCCGCTGGGGTCCTTCTGATTCTCCACGTTTGAGGCAAAGATGATTCGTTTTCCGTCAGGAAGAAAATAAGGGGCGAAATTCGCGGCTCCGTTATGCGTAACCTGATGCTTGTTCTTGCCGTCGGCGTCCATCACCCAAATTTCAAGATTTCCCGGGCGAATCAATCCGCGGGAAAGCAGATCCTTGTAGTCGGCAATTTCTTCGGGGGTTTTCGGCTGCTCCGAGCGATACACAATCTTCTTTCCATCGTACGAAAAGAAAGCGCCACCGTCATAGCCCAGCTCGTGCGTCAGTTGGCGGACGTCGCTTCCATCGGCGTTCATCGTGTAAATGTCGATATCACCATTGCGTGTCGACGTGAAGATGATTTTCTTGCTGTCGCGGCTGATGGTGGACTCCGCATTGTAGCCCCGCGAGTTGGTCAGGCGGCGTAGATCGCTGCCGTCAGGCTTCGCTGTGTAGATTTCATAGGAATTGTAAATGGGCCAGACGTAGCCGTGCGAATAGTCGGGGCGCGGCGGGCAGTCGGAGCTCGTATCGTGTGTCGAGGAAAACAAAATGCGGTCGCCAGCGGGGAAAAAGTAGCCGCACGTCGTTCGTCCCTTGCCGGTGCTCACGAGCTTTGGTGTCGCGGGCTTCCCGTCGGGCGTGTCGACCGGCATCGTATACATCTGGTCGCACGGAACACCCTCACCCTGGTGCATGAAGATCAGGTATTTGTCGTCCGCCGAAAAATACGCCTCGGCGTTGGTACCGCCGAATGTGAGCTGGCGAACATTGCGGAGATGCTTCTCGGACGGAAGGGCGAGCGACGCGGGAGCCTTCTCTGCTTGGCTCGCTGTTTGGGTGTGGCCGACGAGCCATGTTGATCCGATTAACAAAAGGATCAAAAACATTGGACGCCTGATATGCGATCTTGGCATGTAGCAATCTCATTCCACTTTCGATTTGTCGACATCCTTCACAATGGCACTGGATCTGTTGTACCCGCGGATTCAGAGGCGGGAAAGCTTCTGGAGGCTCGCGGGAAAATCCTCGCCTCTAAAGAGGCGAGCTACAAGAGAACATAAACGGAGCAATTTACCTTCGTTGTTCGAGTTTCACGGACGCCGTGATGGGCTTGCCCTCTCGCAGCACTTTCACCTCGACCTCCTCGCCCACTTTACTGCGTCGCAAGGCGTCGGTGAAATCGTACAGATTCTTGATCGGCCTCTCGCCGAATTGAACGAGGACGTCGCCAGCCCTAAATCCTGCCTTCGCTGCGGGTGATCCGGGGCGCACATCGGAGAATTTCACGCCGTCGACTTCTTGTCCGAAATCCGGTATTGAGCCGAAGTACGGTCCGTAACCGCCTCCGCCTCCGCCGCTCGCAGCAGACTGATCCTCCGCGACGGTTACGAACGCAGTCCGCTCAGGGGCGGAATCGATCTTCAGCGCGACGTCATCGATGAAATTAAGAAATTGAGCCGCCCCCAGCGCATTAATCTTGTCCCACGTGTCGGAAGGCTTGTGATAATCCGAGTGCAATCCCGAAAAAAAGAAAAGCACGGGAATCTTTTTTGCGACAAAAGAAGTGTGGTCGCTTGCGGAATATCCACCGGGGGAATATTCGATCTTGAACCTGGACTTGCTCTGTTCCTGTTCCAGCAGGCTCTTGAAGTCCGCTCCCGTTCCCACGCCCCCGATGTACACTTTGTCGTCTTTAATGCGGCCGATCATGTCCATGTTCAGCATGGCGACAGCTTTGCCGATCGGGAGCGTTGGTTCCTTCACCCAGTCAGCTGAACCGAGCAGTCCGAGTTCTTCCCCCGCGAAAGAGGCGAAGAGAATGCCGCGTTGCAGCTGGCCCTTCATCGGCGCGAACAGACGAGCCAGCTCAAGGACGCCGGCGGTGCCGGACGCATTGTCATCAGCCCCTGGGTGAATCTCACCGATTAGCGAGGGAGCCAGCGAAGCATAATAGCCGCGGCCCAGATGATCGTAGTGCGCGCCTATGATGACGTACTCGTCAGTCTTGCCTGGCAGGTAGGCGAGCACATTATTTACGGTCGCGCGCGTGCTCTCGATATTGACCCGCAACGAAATCCGCAGATTTGCCGGGAACGTGAATGAAGCGGGACTCGAAGAAGTGTCGATTTGATTCTGAATGTCGGCAAGCGACTTCCTCGCGGCCAAAAACCATTCCTGTGCCGCTGCATTTTTCACTTGAAGGAAAAGTATGCCGGCATTTTCAGGTCCGCTGACGCTACCAAATCGGGTCAGATGATCTTCTTCGCCATCGCCCAATTTGCCGTTGATCACAATGACAGCTTTTGCGCCGTGGTTTCTGGCATTGATCGCTTTTGTGATCAACTGGGAATGCTCCGTCAGGCCCGTGTGTCCGCTTTTCGCTGAAAATCCAGCGGGCTCATACCGCAGCACCACCACGATCTTGTCCTTCACATCGAGATGCGCGTAGTCGTCGTAGCCGAATTCCGTCGCGGAGGCGCCATATCCGGCAAACACGATGGGGCTGCTGATTTCGCCCGAAGACGAGAAGCTGAAAGGGACAAAATCCTGATTTAGTTTCAACTCCTTCTTCGCAGCGTCGTTTAGAACTTCCAGGCTGTTGTTGTCCTTCAGCTTTGCGCCCGTGATTACAGTGAATGGTTGAACGTAGGAGTTCTTTCCCGCGGGTTGCAATCCCAGAGCACGAAACCGCTGCTCGATCAAGTTTGCCGCCAACGTCAGACCCGGATCGCCGTCACCGCGGCCCGCCATCTCGGGTGTTGTGAGCGCCTTGATATCGTCCAGAAATCGCTTGGGATCGGCGGAATCGGCAGCCGCGACGGCGCTCGCGGCAAGAAGTACGAGAAGCAGCAACGCGCCGCCCTTGCGCCAGCGCAAAGAAATGTCAGTCAGGCGGGAGGTTTCCCGGCCCATTCGGTTGAATTTATGATTACGCATAGGCCTCAAGAATCGTATGCCCCGGTGGGAATGCTGTCAATTGCGGGTTGCCGTAAGCGCAACAGATGGGAAAACGTGCCCTAGAACGAAAATTTCAGGCGGGCGCTTACGCTGCGCGGGGGTGCAACTGCCGTCCCCGAAAATAGGCTCGCGAAATTCAAAACATTGACCCGATTGGTCAAATTGTTGGCGTCCAATTGCATGGAAACATCCTTGCCTTCTTTGTGGAAAAACGTGGCGCCGACCGCCGCATCGAACGAAAAATTGGGGCGCACGCGTCCGGCGGCAAAATTAACTTGGTTCAAGATAGAAGCCCCATACTGCGCCAGAGCGATGTTGAAGTCGATCGGCTTATCCAGATTCACGGGCAAGCCGCTTCCATATCCCGCGCTGGCCGCGAACCACAATCGCTCGGCGGCTTGAAAACGCACACGCGCGCGAACCGTGTTTCGTTGATCTTGCGAAATCGGAAACTTGCTCGTATCCGCGGCGTTCGCGGCCTTGTCGCCGAGAAATAATCCGCCGGTGAGGGGCCCCTGCCCCACGCCCTTCTGATTGGAGTAGCTGATAAATCCAGAAAAGCGGCCCCAGCGCGGCACGCCAACCTGAAGTTCCTCACCGTAAATCTGCGCCGTGGAAAAGGCGATCGGGAAGCTGACGCCGGTATCGAGCAGCGTGTCGTCATCCGGAAAATTGTGGAAATCGCGGCGAAAAACGTTTCCATCTATCCGCACCTTGCCTGCAACCGACTTCGTGAAGCCCACTTCGTAGTAGTTTGCGCGTCCCGGCCTTACGGGGATCCTTACGACGAGGTTGCTCGCGGAATCGAGCTGTGGTGAACTCGCCAGCAACAAATTCTCGATGGCCGGGGTCTGAAAGACGCGGTCGTACGAACCATGAATGAGGAGATCCATCGAAGGAATGAAACGCGAGATGCCGATCCGTGGACTCCAGGCGGATTCATTCACTGCGAATCCGTAATGGTCAAACCGCAAACCCGCACTCACGTTCCATTTCCCCACGCGAATTTGATCCTGCACGTACGCGGACGGCTCTGCGTCCCAGCGGCGGTCGGAAAACTGGAATGGCGATTGCGTACCAGGATCAAATTGGGTGGGATCGGTAATCTGATATTGGAGCGCTTCATGTACCGGGCTGAAAATTCCGTCCGCGCCAATCTTCCACTCGTGTCTCCCGTGATGGCCCGCCAGGTCCGCGCGCAGGTATCCTTCGCGATACCCGCGATCCTGCGAGACGATGAGCGGCGTGGATTGCGCATTCGACGAAAGAAGCGCGGTCGCATCGCGCACGCTTCCCGCAACGCTCAACAGCAGATCGGGCGAAAAAGTATGCGTGTAACGCACCTGTCCGCTGGTCTCGTGCTGCGCGGCGTCCTCGCGCTGGCCTGCCTGTTGCTGAACTAGTTCGTTTGGAACAAGATAGCGGACCGCGTGTTGAGTCACCGTCAGGTACAGGCGGTCGTTGGACAAATCGCGCTCGTAGGACGCCGAAAATCCTCCCGCATTTCCGTGATTCGTATAATTGCCGAGAACGGGCGGGTCCAGGTATCGATCGGTATGAAATCCATCTCCACTGACCGAAAATCGGTTAGCCCCATTTGCGTAGAACAGTGCGGCATGCGCGGAGCCCGTCGAGAAGCTGCCACCCTCTGCGTCTAATTCTCCATGCAAACCAAGAGGAGCATTTTTCGGGGAGGTGATCTCTACCACTCCGCCGAGTTTCCTGCCGTACTCGGCTGGAAAACCTGCGGTCATCACTCGCATGGACTCCACGTCGCCCGATTCAAACGGAGGCGCAAAAGCCGGGGAGCGATTCTCCGTTAGCGGCAGGCCGTCGACGACGAACTGCACATCGTATTCGGAACCGCGCGGATGCAAGACTCCATTGGCCTCATACAGCCACCCGGGCTGGGCGTCCACCACGCTCAGGATGCCCCGCCCCGGCTGGGGCGAGGATTGCTCGCTAATGGATTGCGAGCCGATCGTGTAAACCGTCCCCGTCCGGGACGGATCGACGAGCGTTCCCGCATCGTCTACTTGTACTTGAGTCTCAACCGGGGTCAAACCGAGCGTTACGGAAAGTTGCTGAGGCACCATGGACCGAATCTCCACCAACTGCGTGGACGGGACAAATCCTCCGTGCGTCACACTAACTCGATACACGCCGAACGCAAGACTTCGCACGACATACCGGCCATCTTCTCCCGCCTGAAAATTCAGCCGGAATTGGTTCCCCACAGACACCAATTCGCCTTGTGCAACGAGGGCTGCCCCTTGCGGATCGCGCACCTCGATTCGAAGCTCGCCATGATCTTGTTGCGCGGCGACTGGAAGAACCAGAATGCAAGCCGCACCCAAAAGACCAATCGCTCGTCGAATGAACGCGTTCATGATTTCGAGCAATGTTCAGGAAATTTCACCGTCACAACCCATCGATACGGTGCATTCGATCACCCAAAGTCTCAATAAGAATACAGCAATCTCTTGGGTAGCGCCCCCAGGAATAACCATGAGGCAGTTTGAAGCTACAAGCCCATTCAGTGCCCGAAACTAGAGCATGGACTTATCGGAGCTTCCGGGTGTTGAGTCGCAACTCCAAAAGGACAGGCTTAGCCCGGTTCAGTGAACGAGTCTTGCAGTCATCCAGGTTTCAGCATGAACGCTGCAATGAGTGGAGGAAAATTGTGAGGTATCGTTTCACATTGGTGGTAATCAAGAAATTTTCTCGTACGTGGTCGTGCCCCTGTTCGCCAAGTTTGTGCGCCAAGGCAGGATTGGACAGGAGAAATCGGATTTGATACGCCGTGCCTTCGACAGAATGGACCAGGAGCCCCGTGTGCTTGTGGATCACCTGAGCGGGTATGCCTCCCACTGCCGACGCCACAACGGGCTTCTTTTTCCACAACGCTTCCGTAACGGTTAGGCCGAATCCTTCACGAAGGCTTTTTTGCACGATGATGGTGGACGCCCGCTGCAGCGCGTTAATTTCCGTGGCGCTCCACGGCGGTAGATTGAGCAGATGAATATCCGGATCGTCCTTGGCTTCGCGGCGAACCTCCTCCAGGACGATTTCTCCCTCCGGATCGTCGCTCGCGCTGCCGCCGGCAATCACCAACTGACAATCCATGTATCGCCTGACGATTTGGTAGGCGCGTACGACCCCTATCGGATCCTTCAACCGGTCGAATCTTGAGATTTGCGTGATGATGGGACGCGCCAGATCAATTCCAAAGCGCTCCACGATTTCCCTTACGGTGGCGGGATCGAGGTCGACATTTTTTTCAGAAAGGGGATCAATGCACGGATAGGAAAGATACTGAGGAATGGGAAGCTGCCGCGCGAACTCAGGCGAGGAAAACAGCGCACCATCATACCGGTAAACGAACGGGCGGAGAAAACCCCAGACGTCCGGATGGGGTTTCGACAGATCGATGTGGCAGCGCCAGAGCCAGTGCCCTTCCTGCCTGGAGCGGGCCTCGACCAGCGCCACGGGTTGGGGATCATGAATGACCGTAAATTCGCAATCAAATTGAAGGCGCTGCCGGTTTGATTCGTTGGTGGCTAGAAACAATTCGAAGTTTTCTTTCCGTGCCTGGTAAGGTCCGCCATGCAGGGCGTTATGAAACGCCTTCGTCACTTCGAAGAAATCCTCCCCGCCAGTAATGACGTCCCAGCGTGGCCGGAGTCCGAGCTCCTGCATCAACGGAATCAGGCGATTCAGGATCTCCGCCACTCCGCCGCCCATGGCCGTGGAATTGACCATCTGGACCGTGCGGCCGGAAATCTGCGCAGCGAGCGCGCGTAGCTCTTCAATTTCAGGAGCTCCCAGCAGAGGAATATAGGCGTCAAGACTAATCGAATGAGCATCCGATTTTGTGATCGTCATGCGGCGAGTTCCCGGTCGATGAATGTGTAAAGCTTTGTTCTCGCACCTTCCAAGGTATTTGTGTAGACGTCAATGCGATTGGTGAGTTGTGCTAGCGACTTCAAGCCGAGTTCATTTTCAAACCACACGGAGAAATCGTTCGTTCGCAATCCCAGGCGCAGCCGTGAAACCAGAAAATGGTAATGAAAAGATTCATTGCTAAGGTGTTCGAGCCGATGACGGAATTCATCAAGGGTCCACGCCTCCCACATGTGCGGTATCGTCACTTCGATGCTCTCGAGGAAATAAAAAGGTTCAAAGGCCAGCCGCCCAACTTCTTCCGGATGCTTGCGGCAGTATTCATCCGTGATGGCAAGCAAATCGGTGCGCAGGTCGCTCAGGGTGAGATAGCTGCGTATGTCGGGCGCAGCTAGCTGTTCGGCAAGCATGGGACTATTGAGTCCCGCGAGAACCCATTGCGCAAATTCATTTGAAAACCCTTCCGTAAGGAAATGGTATCGGCCCAGGCTCTGAAATGTGTGGTAGAAGATCGAAGTGTCACTGCACTTCTCCAAGCCGTCGCGCAATTCACCCAGATTCGTGGCCGACTGATTTCCGATTCGTGTGAGATAGGAAACGGTGACAAACCGGAATGGATGTTCCGGCTTTTTCATGAAAGTTCCTCCTCTATTCGTTCCAGAAATGTGCAGACCTCTTCCGGATCTCTTAGCCGGAAACGAGCTTTTGTGGGAACAACAGGACCTACGCGCACCGTGATTCCCTTCCGCAGCGCAGTAAACGCAGGTTCGTCGGTCGAATCGTCACCCACGTAAATGGGAAGGAAAGGAGTTGGTAAGTCGCGGGTGAACTCGCGCATCGCTACACCTTTCCCTTGCACCTGGCGGGGCACGATTTCGCATGCGTGGTTGCTGTGAATTACCGCGAAATCCGGTTGAGTTCGCGTCACCAGTCTGCGAACCCAGGCTCTCACCCGCCCCTGGGTTTTGGGCGGCGCTCCACGGAAGTGCACCGCATAGCTGATACTTTTGTTTTCGACGAGAATGCCGGGAAACGTTGCCGGCAGTAGCGCCAGCATCGACCCGAGGCCGCCTAACGCCGCTTTGGTTCCGCGAGGCAGAGGCGGCCGTCCGCTCTTCTCCCAACCAAAAAGCCCCAGCAGTTTCATGCGCGGCACGCGAACGTATCTACGAAGAGCGACGTTTCGCCGACCACTCACGATCGCCAGGTGAACGCGCCGGTGGCGACTGAGGCGCAAAAGAACTCGCCGCGATTCGCCGCTCAATTTCACGTCCTCCGGCCTATCGTAGTACGACACAAGTGTCCCGTCGAAATCCAGAAAAATCCAGATGTCGGTCGCGGCCCTAATCTCGTCGGAAACCTGCTGCCAGCAATCCTTGCAATCCAAAAGGTGTGGTATGCCGTTTTTAGTTTGAGTCATGGCAAATCGAGCCGACCGCCTGCGGCCCGTTCCGGGCGGCTTCCACCGCAATGGAGTTTTCCCGTCTTGAACCACAAATTGGGCATGCATCATCCGTCACCGAGTCTCCGCCATCTCTGGCGAGTCAAGGCGGATCTCAGCGAGTTCTGAAATCAATTCCGCTGCCCAGCGATAGACGTTGTGCTCGCGCACGACCCGACGCATTCGTTTCATGCGCGCCTGCCTTTCCTCCGCAGGCATCTCCGAAGCTTTGCGGATCATCTCCGCAATTTGATCGATGTCGTAGGGGTTGACGAGCAGCGCGTCATGCAATTCGCGGCTGGCCCCGGTGAATTGACTGAGGATCAGTACGCCGTCCTCATCCTCCCGTGATACCACAAACTCCTTAGCCACTAGATTCATGCCATCGTGGAGTGAGGTGACCAGACAAAAGTCGGCAGCTTTGTAGTAGGGCTCGATTTCCCGATGGCTGTGGTGCCGGCTGAAAAGAACAATCGGCTTCCACCGTTCGGTTTGCAGGCGCCGGTTGATGCGCTCGGCCTCCGCTCCAACCTCCGCCACAAACTCCTGATAACGCTTGATGCTCGTACGGCTGGGAGCCCCGAATTGCACAAACGTGAATTGCTCCCGATAGTGGGGGAACTTGTCGAGGAAACATTCAATTCCCCGGAACCGTTCCAGGATTCCCTTTGTATAGTCGATGCGATCCACGCCGACGCCCAGAAAGAGGGTGTCTGCCCCAAGTTGCGCCAGAATGTTCGAGCGATTCTGCTCGGAAGAAACGATCAATTCGCTTCCCTCCGGCGATTCCGGCAGGCCCACGCTAATCGGATGCGGCCGAACCAGCGTGATATGGTCGTTCCGGTTGACTGTAAAGCGGTCCCACTCGATCCGGCACTCCAGCGCTTGGTCCACCGACTCCAGGAAATTATTGCAATGGGCCTGGATGTGAAAGCTGACGAGATCAGCGCCCAACAATCCTTCCACTAATTCCCGCTGCCAGGGGCAGATTCCGAAAGCTTCCGCGTTCGGCCAGGGAATGTGCCAGAAAATTGCGACACGGGCATCGGGGCGCCTGGATTTTATCAGTCTGGGCAGCAACGCGAAATGGTAATCCTGAATGAGCACAAACGGCTTTTCCGCCTTATCAATCTCATCAAGCACGGCCTGCGCAAATTTTTCATTCACGCGTTGATAATGTTCCCAATCCCCGGCCCGGAAAGTCGGGCGCGTGTGCGCAATATGGCAAAGCGGCCAGATTCCTTCGTTGGCGAATCCCAGGTAGTATCCTTCCTCCTCCTCCTTGGTGAGCCACAAACGGCGGAGTGTGTAATGAGGATGATCCGGCGGAACGCGCAAGCGATCATTTGCGTCGACGGTTTCCCGGTCTGCATCCGCGGAGCCATCGGCAATCCACGTGCCATCACAGGCGCATAAGATCGGCTCCAGGGCCGTCACCAAACCACTCGCAGGTACGCGCACCTCGATTCCCTTGCCCCCACGGACATGTTCGTAGGGCTCGCGATTGGAAACCACAAATAATGAACTGCCATGTAAGCGTTTCTGAATGCTGGCGCGCAATCGCTCCGCCGTCCACAAAGAATCCCCCGCTTCCCGTAACTGCGCTTCTTCTTTGGCCGCTGCCCGCGCCTCTGCCAGTTTTTGCGCCAAGCTGGCTGCTTCAGTGGATAGCGGCCCAAGAAAACTTTCCGCACTTCGATATGGGAACGGTACGACCTTACCGTGCCGCAGATCCCTCATCCATTGAGCTACTTTTGCAATAGGCCCGACAATCGTCCAGCGAATCACAAAGAAGGTGATCAATATGATCAACAAGACCTGAGCGATGACATGCCAGAGCGCGTCGCGCCAGATGCGCGTGCTTTGGGCCTCTATGTAAGTGGCATCGTGGTAGAGAACGAGTGCGCCTGCCACTTGTGAATCCCGGTGCAGTGGCAATGCATATACGTACATGGTCGACCGGCCAATGTTTTCGTAGTCTCCTACTCCGAGATTTTCCTCTACGGCCTTCGTGACGATTGCTGGCGGAGTATCCGCGTACGAATTGAGTTTGGAACTGACGGCGGTTGCCTTCCCATTGGCATCATAAATGGCAATACCCGCGAGATGTTCGCGATTCCCAAATCTCTCGACGAGCCGGCGGAGTTGGTTTGTGGAACCCTTTTGCATAACCGGTTCCACGGTTTCTTGTAAGCTTTCTGCGAGGATTTCGGCGCGTCTCTCAAGGTCGGCGCGTAAACCTTGTTTTTCTGAACGGACCTGATTCCGCGCCACAACGAATGTAACGATTGTGATGGCGATGGCTAAAATCGGAATTAGACGAAGGCTGAGCTTCATCGGGTCCCCCCAATGCTGGAACGGCACAAAAATTCCTGAAAAATGTCACGCATTCCATTTAACCACACACACTGGTAAGGCGAAGTTTCGGCTGGCTGGTAAAGTAGCGTGAGCACTCAGTGGGCCATACAAAAGAGCAATATGTCCTGCATTTGCTTTGGCTTATACAGGAACAAAGCGAAATTGGAGTGAAAACTTTTCTGCTGGCCGACAAAAATCCTCAGCAGAACAATGTATTGACAGGTTTTTCCGATTAAAAGCTGTGGGAATCTGACCGGCCGATCATGCAGTTCTTTCAAGGTTCGCCCGGTCCCAGTTACCAAGGTCCGCGCCGGCATCGTAGGTGCTTTGGCAAAAATCGAGCAAAGCATCTTTGGGGGAGTCCGCCGCCCGCACGTCGTCATACATCAGGAAAAACTCATTCATCTGTTTGCTGTAGAAAGCGCTTCCCGGGCGCACCAGCTGATCGCCAAATCCCGCGGGCTCTGGTGCCGCATACGCATAGAAAGCGGCACCCGTCATGTCTCCACCTCCCGGCCAAAAACCTACGCTAATAACCTCGTGGGAATACGCCTCCCGAGTGATCCGGTCTGCGCCGGGGCGTTCCGGCGCGCGCCTGCCGGAAAATCGCGTCACCGCAAAATCAAAACTTCCCCAAAAGAAATGCACGGGGCTGCTTTTCCCTAGGAAGCGCGACCGAAATTCCTTGAAGACGGAATCTATGGTCACTAGAATGCGCCAGAAACGATGGACGTACTCCGGATCGTAGGACCTGTGCGTGCGGTCCTGATCGAAGCGAACCGGATTGGGGACCTCCACAGGCATTCTCCAGATCCTTACGTCGATCCCGAGCGAACGAAGCATCTCCATGAAGTCCGCGTAAAAATCGGCAACCGTGCGCGGAATGAGACGCAGACTCCTGATCTCACCTCCGTTGGTCACGACGTCGAGCTTGTGATCGATAAAGTCGAATTCAACCTCAAATATTCGGTTCTCATAAGGAATTGGAGACGTGGTCAGCCCCCGCCCACTGACGTACAGTGGAACTTGCCACCAGTGGTTGATTCGCGGACTGAGCGCCAGACGCACCTTCCCAACAACCTGCGACCACATGTGAAGCGTCGCATAGCTGTCTGCCCACTCCGACAGCGGAAGAGCAGGCCATGATTCCAACTGGTCCGGGATGTCCTTGCCTTTGTTTGTGGTCATTTTAGTTTTCCTTGTTAGTTATAACTCCAATGTGACGTTGGGGTGGCCTGAATTCATTCTTGCAGGCATTTCGGCCCGCTAACGCATACATTTCCCCGCTCGTAAAAACGATAGAGCCGGCCTACTTCGCGTGTGATGCCGATTCGTGTGCTGATACCGACGGCGCCCGTACGCCTCAAAGAAGCCCCCAGCCAAAGGGGGCCCTCGGCACACAAGTCCACGCCATCGAATCGTTTGTCGATATCCATTGCTTTCGCAAGCCGCCCTGGGCCTCGCGTAAGGTCCACCAGGCATTGCGTTCCGCGATGGTGCTCCATCAGCGCGATTCCTTCCAATGGTTCGAGCGCGCGAAGTAAGACTCCTGCACCCACGCGGGCCTTCTCGGCGGACACATTCATCATGAAGCAGGAGCCGTACGTGAAATACACGTAGGAGCGGCCGCGTTCGAGAAATAGCGACCGAATGCTCGGAGTTTCGCCACGGAACGCGTGGCCTGCCGCATCGCCGATCGGGTACGCCTCTGTCTCGACGATTCTTCCACTCATTCGCCCATTTGGTGAATCGTGGACCAGCGTCTTTCCGATCAAGTATCGCGCCAGCTTGAGCGTGTTTGCGGGCAATTCCGAGCGGCGCAGGCGCCGGATATCGAGAGGAGCTCGTGTCATGGCTCTGCGCATCAACCTCAGTTGACCGTCTTCACATCTTCCATAAGCGAAAAAAATCCTTCGACCAGGGTGGGATGAATGTAGATCGCGCCCTTCAGGACTGTATACGGCAGATTCCCAAGCATTAGCGTGTAAAGCACATGAATCAGTTCGCCTCCCTCCACAGCAAGCACTGCCGCCCCGAGAATTCGGTCGTTCGTGGCGTCGACAATAATCTTCATCAGTCCCGCCGTCTCGTCACGTTCAATGGCGCGAGCCACATGTGACATCGCGACTTTGCCGATCTTCAGCTTGTGCCCCCTGGCCCGGGCTTCCTTCTCGGTCATGCCAGCGCGGCCTAATTGCGGATCGGTAAAAACGCAATACGGAACAATACGATTGTCTATCATGAGATTTTTTCCTTGCGTAAGATTGGCGTCCACAATTTGAAAATCATTGTACGAAATATGCGTGAACGCAGGCCCGCCTTTCACGTCTCCGAGCGCCCAAATGCCAGGCACATTCGTCTCCAGCCGGCTGTTTACCTTGATGAAACCGGATGAGTCTGTTTCGATTCCTGTTTTCTCCAAGCCAAGATCGTCCGTGTTTGGCTGGCGTCCAACCGCGACGAGTAAATGCGACCCGCTAACAATCGACGACCCACTCGTCTGGTCGACCGAAGCTTCAATCGCATCGCCATTCTTTTTCAGACGCGTCGTACGAGCGTTCAACAAGAACTTCAGGCCTTCTTCTTCAAGCACCCTATGAAGTTCCGCCGCTATTTCGGGATCTTCGCTCGGAAGAATTTGCTCTTTGTTGTGAATCACGGTTATACGGCTGCCAAATCGCGCAAACATTTGCCCGAATTCAAGTCCGATGTATCCCCCGCCCAAAACAATCAAGTGTTCGGGGAGCACTGTTAAGTCCATGATGTTCTCGTTGGTCAGATATGGGATTGCGTCCAACCCCGGAATCCCGGAAACACGCGCGCGCCCGCCGGCATCGATAAAGATTTTCTCGGATTCCAGGAGTGTTTCTCCCACACGGATCTCGTGATCGCCCACAAACCGCGCCTGCCCGCTGTAGAAATGCAGATTCAAACGACGTTTCATCTGCTTTTCTTTTCCGCCGCGAAAGCTGTGAACGACTTTATCTTTCTGGGCGACAATCGTCGCCAGATCGGCGCTCACGTCACTTGCACGAACTCCCCAGCGCGCCGCGTTTCGCGCATAGTGTGCCACCTGCGCACGATGGATCATGGTCTTTGTCGGTGTGCATCCGGTATTGATGCACGTACCGCCGAGATACTTCTTTTCGATCAGCGCCACCTGCCAGCCAATGTCCGCGAGGCGAAATGAAAGCGGAGCCCCTGCCTGTCCTGAGCCGATCACAATCGCGTCGTATTTCATACACGAAGGCCTCGCTTTCCTGCTGTCACTCAGGGGATTCTAACAGGACTCGGATCGCTACTCGATTACCAACAAAAGGTCTTTGGCTTCGACCTTATCTCCGACATTGACAAGTTTCTTTGTCACTTTGCCGTCCACCGGCGCATAGACGGTCGATTGCATTTTCATCGCTTCCAGAACGAGCAGCCGGTCACCCTTCTTCACTTGCTGCCCCACTTCGACGACGATGCTTGAGATCGCTCCCGGAATGGGCGCGCCCACCTGCCCTGGATCGTTCGCATCGGCTTTGGGCCGCGCCTGCACCGCTGCCCGCAAGGCATTATCGCGGATGGTAACTTCGCGTGGCTGCCCGTTCAACTCGAAAAATATCGTGCGCGTTCCGTCCGGATGCGCATCACTCACGGTCAGTAGCTTCACGACGAGAGTCTTGCCGGGTTCCAGTTCCACAGCGATTTCCCGGCCTTGCTCCAATCCGTAAAAAAACTCGGGCGTGGGTAGAACTTCCAGGCTTCCATACGACGATCGCGCCTTTGCGAATTTCACAAAAACGTCCGGGTACATCAAATAGCTCATCAGGTCGCTGTGAGAAATTTTCTGTTCCGTCTTTTTCTCGACGGTGGCCGCGGTCTGCTCAAAATCGACGGGTGCAAGATGGTCCGCGGGTCTTCCGGGCAGCGGCTTGGCGCCGCGCAGGATCACGGATTGAAGCTGCCGCGGCCACCCACCCTCCGGTTCGCCCAGCGCTCCCAGAAACATCTCCACGACAGAATTCGGCAACGTCAAGTTGTGGTCCGGTCCCAAACGTTCGAGCTCCTTCACTTTCATATCGTGGCTGACCAGGAAAATCGCCATGTCACCCACTACTTTGCTGGACGGCGTCACTTTTACGATGTCGCCAAATGCGAAGTTGACTTCCGCATAAGTGCGTGCAATTTCCTGCCAGCGCGCCCCCAAGCCCATGGACTCGGCTTGTTCCCGCAGGTTGGTGTACTGTCCGCCCGGCATTTCGTGGATGTAAACTTCAGCCGTGCCGGCAGGAGGCGCATTGTCGAAAGGACGGTACCAGGTCCGCACCGCCTCCCAGTAATCGGCATATGCATTCAAGGCCTCGAGATCGAGCCCGGAGTCCCGCTCGGTATGCTGCAGAGCCGCGACGATGGAGTTCAGATTGGGCTGGCTCGTCGTTCCGCTCATCGAAGCGGCGGCGGCGTCCGCGGCGTGCACGCCCGCTTCCGCCGCTTTCAAGATCGAAGCCGCGTTGACACCACTCGTGTCATGCGTGTGGAAGTGAATCGGGAGGTTCACTTCCTCCCCTAATACCGTGAACAGCCGCTCCGCAGCATACGGTTTGCACAGTCCGCCCATATCCTTAATGCACAGAACGTGCGCGCCCATCTTTTCCAGTTCTTTTGCCAAACGGATGTAATAGTTCAGCGAATATTTTTCCCGCCGCGGATCGAGCAAATCGCCCGTATAGCAAATGGCCGCTTCGCAAACCTTATTCGTTTTTCGCACGAATTCGATTGGAGCCTTCATGTTTGGCATCCAGTTGAGCGAATCAAAGACGCGGAAAATGTCGATACCCTGCGCCGCTGCCTCCAAAATAAACGCTTCCACTACGTTGTCGGGATACGCCGAATAACCCACGCCGTTCGAGGCCCTCAGCAGCATCTGGAAACAAATATTCGGAATTGCTTCGCGCAGGCTCGTGAGGCGTAGCCAGGGATCCTCCAGCAGAAAGCGCATCGCTACGTCGAATGTTGCCCCGCCCCACATCTCCAAGCTGTATAGGTTATGCAGTTTGTGCGCCACGAAATTGGCGATCACCGCCATGTCGTGCGTCCGGACACGCGTGGCCATCAGCGATTGGTGCGCATCGCGGAACGTCGTGTCGGTCATCAGGAGCCGTTTCTGCGACCTCGTCCATTCCGCGAATTTGTCCGGGCCGAGCTGATCCAAAAGTTGCCGCGTTCCAGCAGGCGGCTCGCTCGGTATGTGATCGGGGACCGGAGCCGGACGGATCGTCTGGGGCCTTGGCTTGCCTGCCACTTCCGGATTTCCGTTTACAATCACTTCGCCGAGATAACTCAATAGCTTTGTCGCTCGATCTTTTAATGGAGCGAAACGGAATAGCGCCGGAGTTTCATCCAGAAACGAGGTGGTCACGCCGCCCGCCTGAAAACGTTCGTGATTCACGACGTTTACCAGGAACGGAATATTCGTCTTCACTCCGCGGATGCGGAACTCGCGCAGGCTGCGGTCCATCCGGCGGCAAGCTTGCGGAAACTCGCGCCCCCATGCCGTCACTTTCACCAAGAGCGAATCGTAGTACGGTGTGATTACAGCGCCGCCATAGGCAGACGCACCATCGAGTCGAATGCCGAAGCCGGCCGGCGAGCGGTAAGTTTGAATCTTGCCGTAGTCCGGGAGGAATCCATTCGCGGGATCTTCCGTGGTTACGCGGCACTGTAGCGCGTAGCCGTGGAGCGAAACCTCGCTTTGGCGCGGCAGATTCATTTGCGCGCCATGCAATTCGAGGCCCTGCGCGATCTGAATCTGCGCCTGCACGATGTCGATGCCCGTCACCATTTCGGTGACCGTGTGTTCCACCTGCACGCGCGGATTTACTTCGATGAAATAATAAGCGCCTGTATCGGCGTCGACGAGAAACTCAACTGTCGCCGCGCTGTAATATTTTGCTTCCCGTGCGAGCGCGACCGCGGCTTTTGACAATCCCTCGCGAATCTTCGAGTCGAGGTTCACCGCGGGCGCAACTTCCACTACTTTCTGATTCCTCCGCTGCACCGAGCAATCGCGCTCATGCAGGTGAAGCACATTCCCGTGCCGATCGGCCAGGATTTGAACTTCGATGTGTCTCGCCCGGCGAATAAAGCGTTCCAGGAACACTGCGTCATTGCCAAACGACGCTCCAGCTTCCGCACGCGCTTCCTGAAGAGCGGCTTGCAGCGACTGCGGATTGAGCGCAACACGCATGCCGCGCCCACCGCCTCCGAACGCCGCTTTCACCATTAGCGGATATCCGATTTTTTCTGCGATGCTCTGCGCGTTGTCCTTCTGAGTGACTGGTTCCGGCGTACCCGGAACCACGGGCAAGCCGGCCTGCTGCGCAAGCCGCCGCGCCGCCGTTTTATCGCCCAGTAGATCGAGCAATTCGGCACTCGGGCCAATGAAGGTAATGCCTGCCGCGTCACACGCACGCGGAAGCGCTGGATTTTCCGAAAGAAAACCGTAACCCGGGTGGATGGCGTCCACCCCTCGTTCCTTGGCGAGCGCCACGATGCCTTCGACGTCAAGGTAAGCCTGAACAGGACCCTTGCCCTCGCCAATCAGATACGCTTCGTCGGCCTTAAACCGATGAAGGCTCAAATGGTCCTCTTGAGAGAAGACGGCGACGGTGCGAAGTTTCAGCTCGTTCGCGGCGCGCAGGATCCGAATGGCAATTTCGCCACGATTCAGGGCAAGAAGTTTTTTCATCGGCGAAAAAATCCCAGGATGTTTTTCCCGCTCCATTCTACAGGATGGTCTTCGCGAGCGTCTTGCGCGGGAGAACGAAGCTCACCAGCCGGCAACCGCATACACAACTGCGCAATCCCGTCCGCTATGATGCGCCCCTACTTCATGGTAGGAAATTTCTTGCGACGGGCTAGGATACCACGATCGGGTGCGGGTCTTGGTAGGACAGGCACTCCTGGCGTGTGCGGTGGCGACGTCTCACTGGACAGACAAGAGTGTCTTTCCCACTCTCTTCTCTATTGCACGCGAGCCTGTTCCTGCTGTTGCACCTGCTTCTTCAGCGCCTGCATGTCTTCCTGCGTCCGGAACGCCATCCGCATAATTTGGTCCGCGCCTCTTTGGAAGAAATCGTGGAGTTGGCAAAATAATCCGCGGACGCGTCTGCATGCAGGCCGCGTGTGTGGAAATCGCAGGAGGTACAAGCCTGTGGGTCAGGGCCGGCCGGACGTATAGCCAAACGCGACGCTATAGGCGGGCGTCCAATTGTTGCCAAACTGGAAGAAATTCTTCACGTAACGAATATCGACTTGTGGCCGGACAAAAATGCCACCTCTCACGTAGACGTTCACCCCAGCGCCTAAATGCACCTGGAAATGGCGCGAGCTTCCAACGAAAGAGTTGGATGAGCAGGCGAACGCGTTACACTGTTGGGGGAAATAAAAACTTAAACTAGCACCGCCGATTCCGCCCTGAAGTTCAGGCACCACTCTTGCGCTGGGGAGAGGCTTCCAAATCGCATTGAAATCGTAAAACTTTGGCCGGTAATTCAGTCCCGCATAAGGACCTTGGGAAAATCGAGCAAAATA
>Ga0210400_10001532_pt1 | contig 22752 bp, 18 predicted proteins | sample IncBWH26MmetaG_FD_155456 | JGI IMG/M metagenome (GOLD analysis project Ga0210400, IMG submission 155456) | Forest soil microbial communities from Barre Woods Harvard Forest LTER site, Petersham, Massachusetts, United States - Inc-BW-H-26-M | ecosystem: Environmental > Terrestrial > Soil >...
GACGCCATGGACGAGATCAAGCGCGCCCTCGAAATCGCCGAGCAGATTCCATTCCGTTTCCTGGTGCAACATTTAGGCGCGCCCAACGAAGATTTCAGCGAAAAAAAGTTCGAGGCGGCCATGACCTCCATCGAACACCTGCGCGCCTTCGCCAAGCCGCTGGGCGTCCGCATTCTGCTGGAAAATATTCCCAACGAGCTTTCCACTCCCGACCGCCTGGTGGAAATGATCCGCAGCGCGCACTTCGACGACGTCGGCGTTTGTTTCGACTTTGGCCACGCGCACATGGCAGGCTCGGTTCGCGAAGGATTTGAAATTCTGCGCAAGCACATTTGCTCAACCCACGTTCACGACAACGACAAGATGAAAGATTCGCACCTGTGGCCGGGGCAGGGAACCATCGACTGGAAGGAAGCCATGGACCTGCTGCGTTCCGCCCCGCAAACCCCGCCCCTGCTGCTGGAACTCGCGGAAGACGAAAAAGTAAACCCGCTGGAAAAGCTGCCGGAGTTATTCGAAAAGCTGGAAGGATCATCGTAGCGCCGCCGTCCCGGCGGCTGTCGCGGGGGCGTCTCGCCCGCGCATGCTAAGTCGAAGGCACGTTGTCGCGAATAGAAAATTATGTCTTCACCCGTAACCACCATCGCCGAAATCGGCAAACACGAGGGCCAGTCGGTCACCATCCGCGGCTGGCTCTACAACCTGCGCGAGAGCGGGAAGCTTCTGTTCCCGCAATTCCGCGATGGCTCCGGAATCATCCAAGGGGTCGTGCCCAAGAACGCGGTCCCCCCCGAAGTGTTCGACGCGATCAAAACGCTAACACAGGAATCGAGCGTGATCGTCGAAGGCAAAGTTCGCGCCGACAAACGCGCCCATGGCGGCTACGAACTCGATGTCGCCAACGTGCAGGTGGTGCAGCGCGTCCCGGAATCCACGCCCTACCCGATCACGCCCAAAGAGCATGGCACCGACTTCCTCATGGAGCACCGCCATCTCTGGGTAAGATCGCAGCGCCAGGCGTCGATTCTGCGCGTGCGTGCCGAGATCATCAAAGCCGCGCGCGATTTCTTCGACGAACGCGGATTCACCCTGACCGATCCGCCCATCATTACTCCCGCCGCGTGTGAAGGCACCAGCACGCTGTTCCCCGTCGACTACTTTGACGAAGAGGCATTCCTCACCCAGTCCGGCCAGCTTTATGTGGAAGCGACCGCGATGGCCTTGGGCAAGGTGTATTCGTTCGGCCCCACGTTTCGCGCCGAGAAATCGAAAACGCGCCGCCATCTCACGGAGTTCTGGATGGTCGAACCCGAAGTCGCCTACGCTGAACTTGAAGACGTCATGGAACTCGCCGAAAGCCTCATCAGCTTCATCGTGAAGCGCTGTCTGGAAAAGCGCCGCGTCGATCTGCAGACCATCGGTCGCGATCTCTCGAAGCTCGAAAAAATCGAAGCCCCGTTTCCCCGCATCAGTTACGACGACGCGGTGACAAATCTGCAGGAAGGCCATGCCCAAGGCAAACTTGAATCCAAATTCGAATGGGGCGGTGACCTGGGCTCACCCGACGAAACCTACCTGTCAGCACAATTCGACAAACCGGTCATGGTGCATCGCTATCCCGCGAAAGTGAAAGCGTTTTATATGGAGCCCGACCCGCAGCGCCCCGAGTTGGCACTGTGCGTCGACGTGCTCGCACCCGAAGGTTACGGAGAAATCATCGGCGGCTCGCAGCGCATGGCGTCCTACGAATTGCTCCTGCAGCGCATCCATGAACACAATTTGCCGGAAGAAGCATTCCAGTGGTATCTCGATCTGCGCAAATTCGGCAGCGTGCCCCACGGCGGCTTCGGCATGGGCATCGAACGCGCCGTGGCCTGGATCTGCGGCCTCGAACACGTGCGCGAAACCATTCCGTTTCCCAGGATGCTGTATAGGCTTTATCCGTGAAGGGAATTGAGCCATTGCGTGATTGAGGTCATTGTGCGATTAAAAACCGACAGTTCATTCCAATCACCCAACGACACAATCGCGAAATCGCCCGATGATCGTGATCGATTGACCCTATGACCACAACCGCCAGTTCCTCCAGCATCTCTCCCCGAAAAATCCGCGTGATCGGCGTCCCCCTTGATCTCGGCCAATCCCGCCGCGGCGTCGACATGGGACCATCCGCCGTCCGCGTCGCCGGACTCGAAGCGCGCCTCGAAGCTCTGGGCCATGAAGTGGAAGACGGCGGCAATGTCCCCGTCGCCATTCCCGAACAGAAAAAAGAAGGCGACACTCACGCCAAATATTTAAAAGAAATCACAGCCACCTGCACCAAGCATGCCGAGCTCGTGGTCAAAACGCTGGAAGCCGGCAAAGTTCCCCTCGCGCTCGGCGGAGATCATTCCATGGCCGCTGGCACGGTCTCCGGCGTTGCCGAGTATTATCGCCGCCAGAAGCAGCACGTCGGCCTGATCTGGATCGACGCCCACACCGACATCAACACGCCCGACTCCTCCCCCAGCGGCAACGTGCACGGCATGCCGCTGGCCGCGCTGATGGGCCTGTGGCCCGGGGAACTGGGAAACATTTTCGATTTCTTCCCCAAGGTGCAACCGCAGAATTGCGTGCTGGTAGGCGTGCGCGACATCGACGCAGTCGAAAAAGAAAACGTTCGCCGCGCCGGCATCGGCGTCTTCACCATGCGCGACATCGACGAACGCGGCATGCGCACCGTCATGGAAGAAGCCCTCCGCATGGCCGGACGCGGCACCGCCGGCTACCACATCTCGCTCGACATGGATTGGGTCGATCCCGAAGATGCGCCCGGCGTGGGCACTCCCGTGCGCGGCGGCGCCACTTACCGCGAGGCTCACCTCGCCATGGAAATCATCGCCGACCACGGCCGCATGCTGAGCTTCGAAATCGTCGAAGTGAATCCCGTGATCGACGAACACAACCGCACTGCAGACTTGGCAGTAGAGTTGGCGCTGTCGGCGTTCGGGAAAAAGATTTTGTGATCGAAAGGCTTACCGTATGGCTGAGCTTACTAGTGCGCAATTTCGCAGTTTCATGAGGGGAAAGTTTAAGGAGTCAATTCTAAACTCATACAAGGCGTGCCACATTCTCTGCGAAGCCGATCTCCAGTCTTTCGCCTGGTACAGAATTAGGCAGTTCCTAAAGAAAACAAAAGGAACGAGCGAGTTTCGAGTGCTTAATAAGCCGTTTCTGGGAAAATCTAACACCTACCCGGATCTAGTCGTGTTCAGGAATGGCGAACCTTGGGCTGCGATCGAACTGAAAGAGAGTAAGCGCCTGCCCGAGAAGACGGCGGCCAAGGAGCGCAAGAAACTCAAAAAACTCAAGCTAGCAAGAACCTATCCGTCATTGAAGCGAGGCTATCTAGTTTACGTCGCGCGATACGGTGATAAGCGCGCACTGCACGGCCTGAAGGGGGACAACGCTTACTATTTTTTCGAGGTACCAATTGTAATGTGGAAGGGTAAAGCGGAGGCCGATAGAGAATGGACGAAGAGATTCAAGAGTTGGTCGAAGTATGCTCCCGAGCCTAAAGTCTGAGGCATTTCGGTCCTTTGCGGACCCACCAGCCTCTGCTACCATTATTCCATGGCAACAGCGAAACAAAGTCAGAGGCAAACCGGCTCTCGTTCGCCAGATCCCCGCCGCAAGGCGCCCGCCTCGAAAGACAAGTCTCTTTCTAATCTCTACGCCCGACTCGAAAAGACTCGCCCCGGCTCGGAAGAGTCCAAGCGTATTTCCCAGCAGATCGTAGACGCCATCGGTTAACGAATGGCGGCAATTAAGATTCGGCCGCCAAAAGACGCCCGCTGCCGCGCCTATCGTGACCATTTGCGAGATCGGGTGGACAAGCGACAATTCCTCGCACCGATGGCGCTGGAGTTGGATGCATGGCTGAGGAACGGCCCCGAGGCTCCTGATCTGGAAGAAGCTCCGGAAGTACGGACCCATCGAGTTACACCCGTGCTTGAGCATGCAGTCGGCGATACATCTTCTGAATGGCCACTCGCCGCCCGCATCAAGCTCCGACTGGCAGTCTTCGGTACATTCAGCCAGCTGAGCAGCGCAATCTAGGACTTTTGCGAAAATGTATATTGCAGCTGCCGCCTTTACAAGCGGCGTCAAATCAACTTCATATTCCAGTGCCGCGGCTCTGCCGGTCGGATCGAATTTGTCAACCGGATCCGCGTCAGCGTAGGCGTAGGCGTTCAGATCCGATGGCGAGTAGAGTCGTGAAAGGGAGCACCCTTTACGTTGCCACGGATCCATGGTCTCGAACCTGCCGGTGAGCATGTTGTAATAGCGCGCCCGCAGGTGATAGAGATTCAGATTGGTGTCGAAGCGCTCGCCGCTGTACAGGTAGGTATTCGCGATCGTTCCCGTGCTGGCGATGGGGGCGCCGAAGGCATCGAACTGGTAGGTGTTGCCGACCGCTCCGGCCGTGCTGGTGGTGAAGCGGACGTTGCCGTGGCCGTCGTAGCCGTAGAAGGTTGGCGTCCACGTGCTGCCGGAGAGCTGGTTCTCGCTGATCCGTTGCAGGCCGTAGGTGTAGGTCTTCGTCACAGCACCGTTGACCAGCTCGTCGAGCACCTGGGAGTAGCCCGTGGGATTCAGCGTGTCGACCAGGTACTTCGTTGTTGTGCTCCCGACCGTTTCGCTGACCGGTTGCCGTCCCCAGCGTAGACGCTAGCGATGAAAGTTACTTGTGCAGCTTCGCCCAGCGCTACTGCCCTACGACGAAGGCGCCCTCTTGCGGCTGTACCGCGACAAATCTATGGCTGGGACACTGCGGGGGTCAATGACCGCAAGATCTCCAGCCCTAGGACGTTGCTTAACTCTGGATGAATCATCCTTGTATATTTCAAGCTCATTCACGAAACCTTCCACTACATGGAGTGCAACGTTAATGTGCACACCATCCACATCCACACATCTGCCTTCCGTCGGTACCCTACATGACACGGGGGCCCGACTCTCGGCGCTGCACCTTAAACTGAGTCCGCCATCCTCGTCGATCGTTCTCCCCTCCACTGACCCAAGCTGTGCACGCAGTTCATCACGGCCAGGAAACTCGTGGTCGAGCAGCTTCTCCAGCAGTTGCATCTCTTGAGCGGTAAGCGCACGATAAGGTGCCTCCATAATTAGATCTCCCGTGGGCTCTAGGGTAGGTGGTACGTTCCCACATTAATCCAAGTCTCCGTCAAAACGAAGGCTTTTACGATTATTCCGACGCCATTGACCTCAAGATAGGCCTTGATTTGCTGTTGAAGGAACTGCTGCGTCAGCCCTGGATTTGCGGCAAGCCACTCGCGAATCATTTCTTCAATAGTCGCTTCTACCTCAGCCTGATTGAGGCCCGTGCCAACAAGATGGCGAGCGCCGTGGCCGAACGTTATCCTAACCTGAGCCAGAGCTGACTGGTCGCCAATCTCATCCCATCCTATTGGGTCAACCCAGTTAACGGGGTTATTTCCGGTGTAGGAATACTTGTGCAGCGTAGCGGGAACCGAGATATCACCCGAGTGGCTGGCACAAGTTTTCCGACTCTTTTACTATCTGCGGTGAGGGCGAGTGCGTTAAGACGCTCTTCACCATTTATGCCCCAGGCAAGCCCAGGCGCAACAGCGTCGATCTGGATGAATGGGAGAAGCGAACACCCAATGACGCCGAGCCGTAGAGTTGGTGCGCGTTCCTCGCTGCGCAGGCATTATGCACCCACCCTGCGATTGACGCACCACACACCCAGCGTTCACACTGGAAGGTCATGGAAAAGATTCGGGTCGGCATCTTATTCGGCGGGCGCAGCGGAGAGCACGAAGTTTCGCTGCTCTCGGCCGCGTCGGTTCTTAACGCGATCGATAAAGACAAGTACGAGGTCGTGCCGATCGGCATCACCAAGGGCGGCCGCTGGCTGACGGCGGAGTACGCCGAATATTTGCTCACCGGCAAACTCGTGCTCGAGCCGCGCAACCTGCGCGCCGGCGATCCTGAAACCACTTCCCCCGCGGCCGTGCTCGCCCGCGGCGAATCGGTCGTGGTCCCCCCCGAGCCCGTGCATCGTCACACCGGACTTGTCCCTTTTCAAACCGACGCCAGCCTGATGCGCCGCGCCTCCGACCGCGCCATCAACGTCGACGTCATCTTCCCCGTGCTCCACGGCACCTTCGGCGAGGACGGTACCATCCAGGGCCTGCTCGAACTCGCCGACATTCCCTACGTGGGCGCGGGCGTGCTCGGTTCCGCCGCCGGCATGGACAAAGACATCATGAAGTCGTTGTTCATCGCCGCCGGAATTCCCATCGTGAAGCATGTCACGATCCTCCGGGCCGCATGGGAGAACGATCCCAAGAAAGTGCAGAAGCTGGTCGAGAGCAAACTGATCTATCCCGTATTCGTGAAGCCGGCGAATCTTGGATCGTCGGTCGGCATCAGCAAGGCGCACAACCGCAAAGAACTCGGCCCGGCGATCGAAGAAGCCGCGAAGTTCGACCGCAAGATTGTGATCGAGCAGGGCGTTGGCGGCAAAAAAGAAAAAGCCCGCGAGATCGAGTGCTCCGTCCTGGGCAACGACGAACCCTTGGCATCCGTTCCTGGCGAGATCGTTCCCGGCAAAGAGTTCTATGACTACACCGCGAAATACGTGGACGAAGGCTCGCAACTGATCATCCCCGCCAAGCTCAGCAGCGCGGAAACTAAAAAAGTTCAGCAACTGGCGATTGCCGCATTTCAGGCCGTCGACTGCTCCGGCCTGGCCCGCGTGGATTTTCTGATGGACCCCAAGACGCGCAAGATATATCTGAACGAGATCAATACCATGCCCGGCTTCACCGCCATCAGCATGTACCCCAAGCTGTGGGCCGCGTCCGGACTGGCCTACGCCGAACTGATCGACCGCCTGATTCAACTCGGCATCGAGCGCCATCAAGACAAGAAGAAGAATCAATACAGCCGCTGAACAATGAAGAATATTGTCCCCCGGTGCCCCTACTGCGCTCCAGCTTTCCCCATGAACGCCGCCTGATCCGCCTTCATCTTCTTCAACCCTTCCATCGGCAGGTACACCATGTGTCCCGAATCGTAGGTCGCGAACGAAATATTGTCGCGATACTTCTGCGGCAGATTCAGATGGTCGACCGTATAGTTCGCGGCGTAGTATGGCGTCGCCAGATCGTAATAGCCTTCCATCACCAGAATCTTCAGATACGGATTTTTTACGATCGCCTGCCGCAGAGCCGAAGCCGTGTCGGGAAATCCCTGGCCTGCCGATCCCCAGTCCCAGGTGTCGTTGGGACCGCCGCGCGGGGCGCGCACGTTATAGGGCATGTCCACTTTGTAGCCCAACTCGGTGCGCAGGTAGTTGTTGAACACCGAGGTAAACGGAGGCCCCGTGGCCGCGCCCGTCGGATCGTAAAACGGCGTGTCGAGCAAACCGTTGGGATCGGGCCCGGTATAACGTGCGTCGAGGCGTCCTACGCGCAGCTTCTGATCGATCAGCAGGTAGTGCGTGAACTTCTGAACATTGATGCGCAGGTTCGCTTCGTCGATCACTTCCTTGCTCAGCCCGGTGAAGCGCGCCAACTGGTCGATCACTTTCTGACGCTCGTCCGGGGTGAGGGAATCGCCTTTGTCGAGCGCCCGCTCGTACTCGGTGGATGCCCAGTGTTCCGATTCCTGGCGTGCGCGATTCATGTCCTGTGACAGATCGGCCGGCAGTTTGTGGTGGTAGCCGGCGATCATGGTGAAGGACGGAATCAGAAACACGTAAGGCTGATCGTTGGTGAAGTTGTCTTCCAGAGTTTCGAAATTCAGCACGGTCGAGAGCAGCGTGATGCCGTTGAAAGAAATTCCGCGATCGGCCAGATAGCCGGCAATGCCCGCGGAGCGCGTCGTCCCATAGCTTTCGCCGAACAGGAAAAGCGGCGACGCCCACCGTTCATTCCGCGTGATGTAGAGGCGGATGAATTCGCTGAACGCTTCAATATCTCCCTTCACTCCCCAGAATTTCTTGAACGTCTCAGCGTCCGCGGCGCGGCTGAAGCCGGTGCCCATCGCGTCGATCATCACTAGGTCGCTCTTGTCTAGGACGGTGTAAGGATTGTCCTCCATGCGATACGGCGCGGGCGGCATGAATCCGTCCGGCTGCAGCACGACTTTGCGCGGACCGAGCGCTCCCATGTGCAGCCAGATCGACGCCGATCCCGGACCGCCGTTGAAGGCAAAGGTGAGCGGCCGCCTGGCGGCGTCCTGGCCGTCGAGCGTGTACGCCTCATAGAACATCTCCGCTTCGATCTTGCCGTCGCCGCGCTTGATGGGCAGGCGCCCAACGGTGGCCGTGTACTTCAGCAGTTTCCCGTCCACCGTGATCTGGTGATGCGTCACCACCGGAGGCATCTCGGTCATGTCGTAGTGCTCTTCCTTGTCCTTCTCTTTATCCTTGTCTCGATCGTTTTCGCGAGTTGCGGGCTTCTGCTCAGGAGCCGCATCTGGCTTGACGATGCTCTCCGCAGCTTTTTCGGTAGATGACGCAGGTGCAGTCTTCTTCGGCGCTGCAGCTTTCGGCGTGTCTGCCTTCTGTGCCAAAACTGCCGCGAAGAACAAAGGGACAACTGCAAGGGTAAGGACGATTCTTCTCATGGTTTTTTTCTCTAACATTTCTCTGAAAGGATGGCTCGCGCTAGATTTTACCGGCCACTGCGACCGGGAGGAATTGTACACCCGGATGTCAGCCGGTTCAGCAGACGCTTTACATGCACGGTTTCCTGGGTGCAGAATCGTTCGGTCCTGATTCTATCTGCCGACTCAATCTTGACCTCCTGCCAGATTTGCGGAACGCGAAATGTCGACTCAGCCGAAACCTGCCAAGGTTGTGGCGCCGCTCTTCGCGAATCGCCGACCATCTCGATTTCATCTGAGTTGGCTGACGGAGATCGCCCCCGCGCCACTCCGCCTCGCCAATCCTCCTCTCCGTCGCTCGGTTTCGCTCCCGGTGGCATGATCGCCGATCGCTACCGCGTCATTTCCTTACTCGGGCGCGGAGGCATGGGCGAGGTTTACGCCGCCGATGACCTCAAGCTCGGGCAACGGGTCGCGCTCAAGTTCTTGCCTGCGAATCGCGGCCGGGACGCCAGTTGGCGCGATCAGTTCTACGCCGAAGTGCGTATGGCACGGCAAGTCTCTCATCCCAACGTCTGCCGCGTGTACGACGTCGGAGAGAGCGATGGCCGACTTTTTCTCTCCATGGAGTTTGTTGACGGCGAAGATCTGGCCGGGCTTCTGCGCCGCATCGGCCGCCTGCCCGACGACAAGGCCGTCGAGGTCGCTCAGCAACTCTGTGCCGGACTTGCCGCGGCTCACCGCAGCGGGGTGCTGCATCGCGATCTGAAACCCTCGAATGTCATGCTCGATGGCAGGGGCCTGGCTCGCATCACAGACTTCGGACTCGCCATCGCCGCGTCAGACGCCGAACACGAGCGCAGTCCGGCCGGCACTCCGGGATACATGGCTCCCGAGTTACTCGCCGGCGGTACGCCCTCGGTGCAGAGCGATCTTTACGCGCTCGGTCTTGTGCTCTACGAGTTGTTCACCGGAAAGAAGCCGTTCGAGGCCTCGAGCCTAGGCGAGCTTCATCGCCGCCAGACCGAAACCAATCCGACCCCGCCCTCGAATGTAGTTAAGAATTTCGACCCTGCGGTCGAGAAAACGATTCTGCGCTGTCTGGATCGCGATCCCGCGCAGCGTCCGCGTTCCGCCTTGAGCGTGTCGGCGGCTCTGCCCGGCGGCGATCCGCTTGCCGCTGTTCTTGCCGCGGGCGAGACTCCGTCGCCCGAGATGGTCGCCGCCGCTGGACCTCAGGGATCACTGCGCCCCGCGGTAGCCTGGAGTTATTTTCTGAGCACCGTGGTGTTGATTTTGTTCGCGTCCATGTTCCTGGCCCCGCGATTCGTGAATTGGGGGCTCGCCCCCATGAACAAATCGCCCGAAGTCCTGGCGGACCGAGCCCAAGCGCTGGCGGAGAAGCTCGGCTATTCCGGAGCCATGGACCGCGCCTTCTGGTTCGGTTCCGAGCGCGGATACACTGACTATCTGGCCCACAATCCTCCTACCCTGGAATCGCAGCGCCGATTGGCCGCTCAAGCCTGGCCGTCTCCCGTCAGCTTCTGGTATCGCCAGAGTCCCGACTGGATGACGCCCTGGGATCTCCGCTCCGACGCCGACGTCAGTCGCGGCGACCCGCCCTTTGTGACCTCCGGAATGCTGGAGATCAAGCTGGACGTTCAAGGACACTTGCTCTACCTGCGCGCAGTTCCGCCACAGGTGGATCCCGGCGGCCCGAATCGGGATCCCGATTGGAATCTCCTCTTCACCGAAGCTGGACTGGACAAGGCCCAATTCGCGTCCGCCAGTCCAAAGTGGCTTCCACCTGACCCCTTCGACAGCATCGGCGATTGGGAAGGCCACATGACCGGACAACCCGACCTGCTCATGCACGTTACCGCGGCCTCCTACCGCGGGACTCCGGTTTACTTCCAGATCATCGCACCCTGGGATAAGCCGACCCGGGCTACTTCCGCAACCCAATCCAGCCGCATAACGGATCTGATCTCTGGGGGCTTCGCATTCCTGCTCGCGGTATTGGTGGTGGTTGGGGCCTTTTTCGCGCGCCGCAACTTTCGCCGCGGGCGGGTCGACGCTTACGGCGCGTGGCGCATGTGTGCGGTTGTCGCTCTTCTATTCGTCGCGGGCCAGATCCTGGATTTCCATTTCGTGCCAGTGCCGGATCAAATCTTCTCTCAGATCGACATCCTCGGACAATCGCTTCTACTCGCGCTGTTCACCGCGCTCTGGTACATGGCTGTGGAGCCCTACGCCCGCCGAACTTGGCCCAAGCTGATGGTGTCATGGCAGCGACTGCTCAACGGACGCTTCCGTGATCCGTTAGTCGGGCGGGACATTCTTCTGGGAATCTTTGCGTCGTCCCTGGTGACCAGCCTGACGTCAGCGGCCGCCGCGTTCAAGGGAGCGTCGGCTATATCGAACGTTTACAACAATTTCGGCGTCGGCCCTGTGTCCGCCGTCGGTTATTGTCTTTCCAATCCCGCGGCCAGTTGCTTGCAGGCTCTGCTTTTTCTGGCTGTGCTTTCATTTTCGACGGGCTTGCTGCGGCGGCGCTGGCTGGGCCTGGGCGCAACCGGATTTCTGATCTTCACATCATTCTCGCCAACCACGACTCTCGACATTTTTACCTACGGAGTTACGGCCGTTGTCTTTCTGTTCGTTCTCGTCCGGTTCGGTCTGGTTGCCTCCATCGCCAGCCTGACTTTCGATACGTTCTATTTCTCTCCGCCCCTCGACTTCCACCGCTGGTACGCCGGACTCGCCTTGATCTCGCTGCTGGTTCCTTTCGCTCTGCTGGTCTGGGGTTTCCATGCCTCCCTCGGAGGCCAGCCCCTCCTCGGAAGTGCTCTCAAAGACGACTAGCAATCCATCCCGGTTTCCCGGAGCTGTCGTGTTCGAGTCAGTGGAACTTGCGGGAAAGCCCTGGACATGCGCGACGCTTTCCGCCTGGGGCTCTAGTTATTCAGGTTGACGCGGGTTAGCAGGGTTTGATAGCGGGGGTCGGAGCGGAGGTTGTCGATTCGCAGATCGGCTTTCAGGTACCAGGAGATGTCCAATGCTTTCTCCTGATAGGCTTTTTCCAGGAACTTGAAGGCTGTGTCTTTGTCGTCCAGCGACGCGTATAACGTTGCGATCAAGTAAGGCGAAACATAGATGCTTGCCGATTTTTGCTGGAAGTCGCGGAGGATTTTCTGGGTTTCTGCTTTTCTGCCGATCGCGGCGTAGGCGTGGGCCAGGGCTGCGGTGACGTCCTGGTCGCCGCCGGACAACTCCAGTGCTTTTTGGTATTCCGAGATCGCTTCCAGGCGTTTTCCCGTTCCCTCGTAGCCGACACCGAGGTTGAAATGCTCAAACGAATCATTCGGATTGGAAGCGATTCCTCTGCGGCTTGCCTCCAGCAGTTGACTGAAATCGCGCAGTTGGTAGAGAACGGCTAATTGGGTGCCGGCCGAGTAGGCGCTGGGATCCAACTGCAGGCTCTTGGCTACCTCCGCTTCGGCTTCGGAGCGTCGGCCGCGGAAGGCGAGATAGGTCGCTCGATCCTCATGGGCGCAACTGTAACTCGGGGCTAAAAGGATGGCCTGGTTCAGCTCGCGTTCGGTAGCATCCCAATCCCAGTTGTAGTGCCAGCTCAGCAGGGCGAGGGTATCGTGGGCTTCGCCGATGCTGTCGTCCAGAGCCAGAGCCTGCCGGACCGCATCTTCCGCCGGTTGGTAACTGGAGGCGGGCGACACGTGCCGGAACGCTGCTAAATAGAAGTAAGCGTCCGCCAAACCGGAGTGGGCCAGCGCAAATCCTGGATCTTTTCGAACCGCCTCTTCGAAATAGGTCTTCGCCGTATTCAGGGACTGCGCCGATCCGAACGCGTTCCACAGGTGATAACGGCCCTTGCTGTAAGCGTCATAGGCTTCTGGATTGACCGGGCGTCCGGCATTAAAACGAGCCTGCTGCTGCGGGGTGACCTGGGCGCGGACTTGTTGGGCGATCGCCTCCGCCACCTCGCTTTGCAGGCTGAGAACATCGCCGAGATCGCGGTCATAGGTTTCGGCCCACAGATGTTTGTCGGTGGGGCCGTACAGCAGTTGGGCCTGAATCCGCACGCGTTGGCCGGAGCGGATTACCGAGCCTTCGATGATGCCGTCGACGTTCAGCTCGCGAGCGATTTCCGGCAGGGGCTTCTTTGTGCCCTTGTAACGCATGACGGACGTTCGCGAGCTCACGCGCAGAGAGCCGATCTTTGCGAGGTCGGTGATCAGCTCGTCGGTCATGCCGTCCGCGAAAAATTCCTGAGCGGGGTCGCCGGAAAAATTGTCCAGCGGCAGGACCGCGATGGAGCGCACGGAAGGAGTGGCGGCGGCGCGATGCGAGAGCGTGGGTACGACCAGAACCGCCGCGATGGCAACGATCAGTAAGGTGGTGGCGATAAGGATCGCGCGATGCCAGCTTCGGGCCGGTACCGGCGGAGTTTCCCAGGACGGCGATGACGCGGGTGCGACCGGCGGCGGGGCTTCTTCCGTGCCGATTCGTTCGACCGTGCCGATGAATCGGTATCCCCGGCGGGGCAGGGTTTCGATGTAGTGCGGAGTGCCGGCGGAGTCTCCGAGAGCTTCGCGCAGGCGCGCGATGGAGTTGTGCAGGCTGTGGTCGAAGTCGACGAAGGTTTCGGCGGGCCAGACCTGGGCGCGAAGTTGCTCGCGAGTGACGAGTTCGCCGGGGCTGTTCAGCAGAGTTGCCAGAACCTGAATGGGCTGGCCTTGCAGGCGGAGCTTCACGCCATCTTTTCGCAGCTCGGCGGCGCGAACATCGAGCTCAAAACTGTCAAACCGCAGGACGCGCGAGGCTGGAGCTGCTGCCAACATACGAACTCACCCACAAGGCTACTAAGGCTACCACACTTTCTGGGGCTTGCGGCTGGCGTGAACAGACCGCTAACTCTAGCGTTGTGTTGCAGTTATCGGATGGAGGAAATTTTGGGGAAGGAAGGAGGGCGCAAGGATTGATCGGCTTCGCGGTTCCATGCAAGATGGGCTCCGATCGGCCGCAGATGCGACGCGGCCGACAAATTCTAAAGATCGAATTACAGAATCAAAACTTCAACGATCAAACACAAAGGAAAAACTTTATGACCATGCCAATCTCCCAGCTCGTCCAGAAATCGATGGTGCGAAATATGTCGCGAAACATGTTGCGAATCCTGACTTTGGGTTTGCTGAGCAGCTTCATGATCTCTACGCCACTGTTTGCCGCCGAGAAGCCGGCTCATTCCGCAGCCGCACATAAAGACTCTTCGGCCGCGCTGGTGCAAGCCGTTCGCGCGGGAACGCGCCAGTACATCGACGTCAACAACGCGACCGCTGCCGGCTACGGACCATTTCTGGGCTGCGTCGCTGGTACCGATCACGGGGCGATGGGCATTCACTACGTCAATGGCACGCTGATCGGCAATCTCACGCTCGATCCCGCGCAACCGCAGGCTCTGATCTACGAGCCCAACAATGGCAAGATGACGCTGGTTGGCGTCGAGTTTATCCTGGACGCGGCGAGCTGGCTCGCGGCCAATAACAACACGGCTCCGGTGCTTAACGGGCAGGTTTTCAATTTCGTGGGTGCGCCGAATCGCTTCAACATCCCGTCGTTCTTCGAGTTGCATGTGTGGGCCTGGCGCGATAATCCGCAGGGGGCGTTCGTGGACTGGAACAGCGTTGTGACTTGCGACAATCAGTAGGGGAGCGAGCTGTCAGCTGTCAGCTATCAGCCGTCACTAAAGAGGGGGGCCCCATGTTTCGCTGCTCTTGCGAGACATGGGGATTTTGACTTCTGTAGGCGCCAGGTGCCGCGACCGTCGCCCTCGACTCCTTCCGCGACCTGCGCGATTGACGGTGCGGGAATTTCCCCTTGACGCCCACCCCACGCATTTTGTAGCATCGTAGCAACAAGTTCGTCCTTCACTTCGGTTAGGGACGGACCTGAATTTCATGCAGAGTGGCTGAGGGACGAGCCCTGTGACGCCACGGCAACCGATCTGGGATCATATATCCCAGATGTCTGGTGCCAACTCTCTCCTGGAAACGGGGAACATGGGATTCGGCAAGCGCACTGTATTTGGCATTCGCTTTCCGACGCCTCTTTTCCTTTTCCCGGAAAAAGAGGCCTTTTGATTTTTAGGCCGCTTTTTTGAGGCTCGTCGATCAGCGACTCGCTGCTTTTGAAACAAGCAAGAAAGCGAGTAGCTACATGTCTCACTACGAATTGCGCTGCCGGGAATGCGGACGCACCTGGGGAAACCAGCCCCGCTCCATCTGCGACGATTGTTTCTCTCCTCTGGAAGTGGCCTACGACTACGACGCGCTGAAGCCGTCCATCAGTCGCCTGCTCTTCTCCCAGCGGCCGCCGAACATGTGGCGCTACTCCGAGCTTTTACCCCTCCCCCAGGGGTTTGAACCGCGGCTGCCGGTCGGCTTCACTCCGCTGTTGCAGGCTCCACGTCTGGCTGCAAAGCTGACGGGCGCAACAGGAAGTGGGTCGACCGCTGCCGCGAAGAATGTTTACATCAAGAACGACGCCGTCTGCCTGCCGACCTTAAGTTTCAAAGACCGCGTGGTCGCGGTTGCGATCGCTCAGGCGAAAGCGTTTGGATTCGATACCGTGTCGTGTTCCTCGACCGGAAATCTGGCCAACGCAGTGGCCGCGCATGCGGCGCGTGAAGGACTGAAGGCGTGGATTTTCATACCATCCGACCTGGAGCCGGCGAAAATTCTGGGAACGAATGTGTTCGGCGCGAAAGTCGTGCGCATTGCCGGCAACTACGATCAAGTGAATCGACTCTGCTCGCAGATTGCCGACGAACATCACTGGGGCTTCGTCAACGTCAACCTGCGGCCTTACTACGCGGAAGGCTCGAAAACGGTCGGCTTCGAAATCGCCGAGCAGCTGGGCTGGCGTCTGCCGGATAACGTGGTCTGCCCCATGGCGGGCGGATCGCTGATCGTGAAAATCAAGAAGGCGTTCGATGAACTCGTCAAGCTGGGTTTGGTCGAAGCGAAAGAAGTGAAATTCTTTGGGGCGCAGGCCACGGGCTGCTCGCCGATTTCGACGGCTGTTAAGACCGGCAGCTCAGAGATCGAGCCGCAGAAGCCGTCGACCATCGCGCGTTCGCTCGCCATCGGCAATCCTGCCGACGGGCATTATGCGATCAAGGTGATCAAGGGCAGCGGCGGATGGAGCGAAGATGTCAGCGATCCGGAAGTGATCGACTCGATCAAACTGCTGGCCGAAACCGAAGGTATCTTTACCGAGACCGCCGGCGGCGTGACTGTGGGCACCGCGGGCAAACTCTATCGGCAGGACCGCATTCTGCCGGAAGAGACGACCGTGCTGTGCATCACCGGCAACGGCCTGAAAACTACCGACGCGCTGGCCGGGGTTTATCCAACGGAACGCGCCATCGCCCCGAAGCTGGCGGAGTTCGAAAATTATCTGCAGCAAGTTCTGAACGGAGCCGATGCTCCGGCGGAAATTCCGGGAGTTGTCGCCACCGGTGTAGGGGCATAAGGCGGGAGCATAAACATGGCAATCACTGTGCAAATTCCGACGGCGCTTCGGCGCCATACCGAAGGTGTAGGTTCGATCACCTGCGCGCCGGCGAACCTTGGAGAACTGTTCTCTGTGCTCGACGAGAAATTCCCCGGCCTGAAGCCACACTTGCGCGATGACAAAGGTCAGGTCCGCCGATTCCTGAATATTTACGTGAACGAAGAAGACATCCGCTTCCTCGGCGGACAGACTTACGCCTTCCAGGAAGGCGATGAAGTACTGCTCGTGCCCTCGATCGCCGGCGGAGCGGAGTAGCGCGACCCCAATCGCTGAATCTGAAAGTTGCGGCGGAAACCCCTTGACAAATCAAGTCTGTATGGCAAACTAGTCGGCGGAATGATCCCGGCGCCCGATCTCGCTTCGGCAGTTCAGGAAGTCCGAGTGCGTTCGACCCGTTACCGTGACGCGGACGGGATCGCCTATCTCATCTTCGGTGTTTTCTTGATTCTGTGCGGCGCGAGATCGTACATTAGCACGAGGTTGCATCCTTTTCCTCCACCCGTGGGGATTTCCGATCCTGTTGGCTTCGCTCCCCTTTTTGGATCAACCGGGGATTGGCTCTTGGGCCTTGCGAGCGCGGTTCTGTTCATCGTTTTCGGCAGGCTTAAAGAAATCATAGAGTGGGTGAAGCGTTGCGTTACCTACCCGCGCACCGGGTACGTCGCGACGACTGCCGGAAGCCGCAACTTGGAATTGGGCCACGTTCTCATGATGGTTCCGGTTTTCGTCTTGATAGTCGGCATTCCCTTGACAGACACCCCGGCCTCCCGCCGGCTCGGTCTGTGGATATTGGCAGCTTCCTTTCTAGTCTCATTTGCGGGCGTACTCATGTGCCGACGGGCGCGCGCCGCGGAATTCCTCTACATCGTCTTTCCTGCTTCCGCCTTCGTCCTGGCGTGGCACTTCAGGCGTCCCGATCTCATGGGTTCGCTACTCACCATGCAAGGAACCGCCTTTGTCGTGATCGGCCTGATCCACCTTTTCCTCTATCTCCGTCGCAACCCTCGAATCGGCAGCGGGACGTCGCCGTGAGCGGCAACGGCTTTAAGGACATTGCTTCGCTCGACCGGCTCATCCATGAGCCTGCTCGGCTCATGATCATGACGATTCTCTACGCCGTCGAAGAGGCCGACTTCGTCTATCTTCAGCGCGAGTGCGGGTTTACTCAAGGAAACCTTTCTAGCCATCTTGCGAAACTTGAGGAAGCTGGGTATATCGCGATTTCGAAGACATTCAAGGGCAAGTATCCGCTTACGATTTGCAAAGCGACGACCAAAGGTCAATCCGCACTGCAAGGCTACTACGGCAAAATAAGGGTCTTAACCAAGGCACTCGAGCGTCGGGGCACTCGCTAGGGGCGAGACCGGATACGCTTTCCAGGGGAGGTGTTGAAGTTCTGCTTGTGCCGTCGATCGCGGGCGGAGCAAGTTAAGCCCCCGCGCTCTAAGGCTCCGTCGGCGCCGGCACCGTCCCCGTCGACATATGCAGTTCCTTCGTCCGATCAATCACCCATTTTGAAATCTCTGGCGCGCCCTGCGGAATTTTGCCTTGGGTGATGGCCCAGTGTTCGATCCAGCCGCTGCCTTCTTCTCCCACATAGGTGTCGGGCAGGCTGTAGGCTTGATCGCCGAGCGCGTCTTCGAGCGTGATGAAGCGGTATCCGCGTTTGCGGAGGAGGTCGAGCAATTCGCCGATGTGGTCGGCTTCCAGGTTGCTGGCGTGCAGGAGCAGAATCTGTTTCGGTTCGTAGCCGACGACTTTGACGGAGAGTTGTTCCGCGTAGGCGATGGCCGCGTCGTGATGGGCAAGATATTCTTTCACGATCTGCTGCTGGAGCGCGGTGTCGTTGCGCTTCCTGGCGTCTTCGTAGAGTCCAGCGAACATCCAGTCCCAGCCGTCGAGCGTGATCGGAGCGATGCGGTATCCGCGATCGACCAGAAACGCTTCGGCCTGGCGGCGCGTGAGCAGGTCGCGGCCGGTATCGAGATAGGGATGCCGGAAATAGCGAAGCTTCATCTTGCGTTGTGACAGCAGCATGCGGGTCACGCTCTCGCCCTGAATCACTTCGTCTTCCCACGCCTTCAGGCCAACCTGGTTCAGCGACGCGTGACTGAAGGTGTGGTTGCCCAGTTCAAAACCGTAGTCGAGCCACATCTGCAATGCTTTGATGCGTTCGTCGACTTCGCCGGGCTTGTACAACTTTTTCTCGTTGACGAAGCCGACCACGGGGATCTTCTGGTCGCGCAGGGTGCCCAGCAGCTTCGTGGTCATGGCCGTGATGTCAGCGGCGGGCAGGCGGTCGGCCATGCCGGCGGGAAGATCGTCGATGGTGATGGCGACCTGGCGGTCGGGCTTGGGCGGAGCTTGCGCATTCAGCAAAAGCGGGAAGACGCAGAGGGCGCAGAAAACTGCGAGCAAAAGCGAAAGTTGTTTCATACCAGAGTCCTTGTGGGCGTCATAAGTGCGAACGGGTATTAGAACACGAACCGCTGGACTTCGAGGGGCGATGCCGGGTGCCCCTTCAAGGTGTGCTTTTTGCGGCTTGAGTGGGGATCTTGATTCTGGAGTGCCAGCGTCCTCCGCCTCAAGAGGTTGTGAATCGTCCGCGCTCGTGTATAATCTAACTAACTGGTTAATTAAGCCGCTTGATCAGAACAATGGCCCGTCTTTTACAGCATCGTCGCGTCGTGCATCCGCGCATGGGGACCCGCGGCCAGCCGGAGGAGAGCCGTGCCGCGATCCTGCAGGCCGCCGCTCAGGAGTTTGCCGAGCACGGTATTGCTGGCGCCCGCACTGACGCCATCGCCCGTGAGGCGCGCGTCAACAAGGCGCTGCTTTACTACTATTTCAAAGACAAAGAAACGCTTTACGGCGCGGTGCTCGACGCCGCGTTCTCCGGTCTCAAGACTACGGTCTTCCGCGTGCTCGACGGCGACCTGCCGCCGCGCGAGAAGATCATGGCTTATGCCGGGGCGTATTTTGATTTCATCGCTACCAACCAACTCTATCCGCGGCTGATGCAGCGCGAGATGATGCGGGCGCGAGAAGGCCAGTCGGTGCACATCGATAAAGTGATCAAGAATTATATTCAGCCAATTTTCGTCCGGGTCAGCGAGTTGATCCGCCAGGGAATCACCGACGGTGAATTTCGCCCAGTCAACCCCGCGCACTTCGTCCCCTCGATGGTTGCGATGATTGTTTTCTATTTCTCCAGCGCCCCCATGATGCAAAGAATCGTCGGCTTTGATCCCCTGACGCCGGAGCGCATCGCAGAGCGCCGCGCCTCTGTGCTGGATTTTATTTCCGCGGCCTTGTTCAAGATAGAACGGTTCAAGACAGAACGCAGCCAACCCAAACGCCACACCACCCAAGGAGCACGCTGATGAGCGCGCGTAACCGTTTCATGATCCTTCTCGGCATCATCTTTGCGCTTGCCGCGACTTATTATTTCTTCTCCACCGACCACTCGCGCGATCTGGTGTTGATCGGTACCGTCGACGCCAACCAGGTGATCGTGAGCGCGCAGGTCGAAGGCCGCATCCAGAAGTTGCTGGTGGATGAAGGCACTCCGGTGAAAGCCGGAGACTTGATCGCAGTGCTGGATCCCTCGGAATTAGCGGCGCAGGAAGCCGCGTCCGCGGCCACCATCTCAAGCCTGCAACATAAAGTCACGGAGATGCAGGACACGGAACAATCCACTTCGGGCTCAACTTCGAGCGACGTGGCCAACGCGCAGGCCAAGCTGTCGTCGGCGAAGGCGCAGTTGCTGCAAGCGAAAGCAGCGCTGGACCGCACCGCCAGCGACAGTCGTCGCGCCATCGAACTTGCTAAGGCGGGGATCACTTCCGATCAGGAGCGGGTGCAGGCCGAGACCAACTTGCAGGCCGCGCAGGCCACGGTGCAGGCGCAACAGGAACTGGTGAAGGCCGCAGAGGCAGATCTGAATTCCGCCATCGCGCGCACCCACCAGGCCGGCGCGGCGAAAAGCACCGTGGCGTCGACCGAAGCCGATTTAAAGAATGCGGTCGCGTTGAAAAATCAGGCCGCCGTGCGGCTGGGCTATACGAACGTGTATGCGGCCGTGAGCGGAACGGTTTCGGTTCGCGCTGCGCGTGAGGGAGAAGTCGTGAACATCGGCGCGCCGATCGTTACCATCGTCGATCTCAGCGACACCTGGGCCCGCGCCGCGATTCCGGAAACTTACGCCGATCACATTGGATACGGCGATGTGCTGCGCGTGCGCCTGCCCGGCGGAACCGTGATGAGCGGCAAAGTATTTTTCAAAGGCGTGGAAGGAGATTTCGCCACGCAGCGCGATGTGAGCCGCCGCAAGCGCGACATTAAAACTATTGTGCTGAAAGTTCGCATGGAAAATCCCAAGGGAGCGTTCGTGCCCGGCATGACCGCTGAAGTTCTGGTGTCGCCAGAGCAACTGAAGGGCGGCGCCACGCAGAGCGCCGCGGCCGCGGAGCAACGCTGATGGTGGAATCGTATCCCAACGCGACGGGCGCACCCGCCAGAGTTCCGAGCTCTACGCTGGAGAAGCCGGTCTACGATCCGGCTGCGCCGTCGGCTATCGAGGTCGAGCATATCGTCAAGAAATACGGAGAGTTCACCGCGGTTGACGACGTGTCCTTCAGCGTGAAGGAGGGCGAGATCTTCGGCCTGCTGGGACCCAACGGAGCAGGGAAGTCAACTTTGATTCGCATGATGACCACGCTCATTCCCATTACGTCGGGGAAGGCGCGCATTGGCGGGCATGACGTCGCCAAGGAACCGAATGCGGCGCGGCGCATGATTGGCGTGATTCCGCAGGCTCTGACCAGCGATCTCGACCTGACGGTCGAAGAGAATATGAATATTTACGCCAAGCTCTACGATGTCCCGGCGAAAGCGCGGAAGCAGTCGATCGAAGAACTTCTGGAATTGGTGGACCTCACGAAGTGGCGCGGCGCCGCCACAAAAACGCTTTCCGGCGGTATGCGGCGGCGGCTCGAAATTGCGCGCGGCCTGGTTCACCATCCGCACATTTTTTTTCTGGACGAGCCGACCACCGGACTGGACCCTGTCTCGCGTGTCGCGGTGTGGGAAATGCTGGGCAACATCAAAGAGCACCGGAACCTGACCATTCTGATCACGACGCATTACATGGACGAGGCCGACCGTTTATGCGATCGCATCGCGATTGTTGATCACGGCAAACTGGTGGCGCTCGATGCGCCCATGGCTCTGAAGGCGAGCGTGCCGGGTTCGAACGTGATCGAGGCGCAGTTTGAAAATCCTCCTGCCGATTGGGAACAGCGGCTGCATGCACTCAATGAAGTCACGTCAGTGCAGCATGAAGGCGCCGGGATGTACCGCGTGCTGACCGGCAACGGTTCGCGCACCACCACTGAACTGGTGGAGATGGCCGTGCACAGCAAAGTCCCGGTGAAGTCGCTCTCGGTGCAGAACACCACGCTCGACGACGTCTTCGTGCATTACACGGGGCGCCAGCTTCGCGACGAACTGCAAAAGGCGTATGCGTTTGTGATGCCGCAGAGGCCGGGGTTGCAGCCATGATCAACGAGAAGGCTTCCGGCTTTCGGCTCCCGGCTTCCGGGAAGTCAACGTCAGAGCCGGCAGCCGGACGCCGGAAGCCGAATTGCGGGGTGTGACTTATGAATCGAATGATGGCGATTGTCGAGCGCGAGATGCGCAAGTTTTTTCGTTCGCCGGCGCTGATGCTGGCGTCGATGATTTTTCCGCTGGTGCAGTTGATTATTCTGGGCAACGCGTTCGGTGGAAAAATTCACGATGCGCGTGTGGCTATCGTCGATCAGGACGGCGGGCCGCAGGCGTTGCGCGTGCGCGAGGCGTTCGACTCGGTCCGCGCCAACATTCGCACCTTTGTCCCGATCAACTATGACAGCGATAAGCAGGCGATGGAGGACGTGCGCAACGGCAAACTGGAAGGCGCGGTGATCATCCCGCCGCAGTTTTCGCGGCGCGTGTACGAGGAGAACCATCCCCGCATCGCGCTGGTTGTCGACAACAGCGACAACTTCATGAGTTCGGCGGTCGAATCCGAACTTTCGGACTTGACCAACGCGCTCAACCAGCCCACCATTTCTCCGCGCATTCTGCAGCAGACGGCGCTGGATATCGTCGAACTCTATCCCTACATCGAATACATGAAATTCCTGCTTCCCGGTTCGCTCGCGCTGGCCATGTTCGTCTCCGTGATGATCGGCGGCGGCATGCTCTACATCGACGACAAGGCGCGCGGGGTGCATGAAGGCTACCTGGTCACGCCCATCACCAAGCTCGAACTCGTGCTCGGTCTGAACCTTGCGGGTGCAATCAAAGCCGTAATGACGGGCATCATCATCGTGTTCATCGGTTCGCTCATGGCCGGCGTGGGGACAATCTTCAACCCCGTGACCATCTTCGGTCTGCTGATCATGATCGTGCTGACCTCGCTGGCCTTTAACACGATGATGTTTCTGCTGATGGTGCGCATTGAAGATCCGCTGGTGC
>Ga0210400_10001533_pt1 | contig 22744 bp, 22 predicted proteins | sample IncBWH26MmetaG_FD_155456 | JGI IMG/M metagenome (GOLD analysis project Ga0210400, IMG submission 155456) | Forest soil microbial communities from Barre Woods Harvard Forest LTER site, Petersham, Massachusetts, United States - Inc-BW-H-26-M | ecosystem: Environmental > Terrestrial > Soil >...
CGCACGAGTTCCGGCTCCTGGTCGCGGCCGATTCTTCGGCCGCACAATTCCCCCTGTTCGTCGAACAGCAGGTAACGCGAGCTTTCCCGCTCCTGAACAGCAAGCGTTGCCAGCGCGCGATTCTCGTTGTGAAACTTGAGCAGGCATTGAAGATCAATCGTGCTGACAACGTCCACGTTGTGAAGGATGAACGGCTCGTCAAGCCGGCTGGGATCCTGCAGAAAGAACCAGCTTGCCTTTTTCAGGCCGCCGCCGGTATCGAGAAGCAATTCCTCGCGTGAGATTTCCACCTGCAGGCCGAAATTGTCTTTGGTTTTCAGGTATTGGATCACCAGTTCGGCGAAGTGGTGCGCGTTGATAATCACTTCGCGAACGCCGAATGAAGCCAAACGGGTAAGCGTAATTTCCAGCAGCGTGCGGCCGCCGATTTCCACGAGCGCTTTTGGCCGGTCGTTCGTCAACGGGCGCAGGCGGGTGCCGAGGCCCGCGGCCAAAATCATGGCCCTCATCGGCCCAGCTTCTCCTGCTCCAGGTGACGAACCACGACCTCGACGCCGCTCTGCCCTTGCAACCGTTTCGCCAGATGTTCCGCGAGAAAAACAGAACGGTGTTGGCCGCCGGTGCAGCCGAACGAGACCATCAGGTTTTTGAAGCCGCGCTGCCGGTAGCTGGCAACGCTGGCCTCGACCAGAGAGACGGCGTTGGCCAGAAATTGGTGTACGCCTGCCTGCTGGTTCAGATAATCGATCACCGGAGCGTCTTTGCCGGTCAATTGCTTGAAGCGCTCTTCCCTGCCCGGGTTTGGCAGGCTGCGGGCATCAAAAATAAACCCCCCGCCGTTGCCCGATTCGTCTTTCGGCATTTCGTTGTGAAAGGAGAAACTGAAGATGCGCACGACCAGATTTTTCGTCTGCGCGTGAGCCTGCGGCGCAAGTCCCCGCAACTTTTCGGATCCCAGCATGTTTTGAAACGCGCTCATGAGGGTGGGCAACTCGATGGGAAGCTTTGCGTTGTGAAGCAGCCAGCGAATATTTTTCAAGGCATACGGCACGCTTTGCAGGAAATGGGCTTTGCGTTCGTAGAAGCCGCGGAAACCGTAGGCGCCGAGGGCTTGCATGATACGGACATAGACGAAGGCGTAGTAGTAGCGGAGGAATGATTCGCGATCGAGATTGATGTGCCCCGCGAGGGCATCGAGATAATCCCCGAGCAACTGTTGGCGGACATCCGGCGGCAAATCCGCTTTGGCATCGAAGAGCAGCGAGGCAATGTCGTATTGCAGCGCGCCTTTGCGGCCGCCCTGGTAGTCCACAAAGTACGGCTGCCCCTGGTGCAGCATCACGTTTCGCGATTGGAAATCGCGGTACAGAAAAAAATCTCCGGGCGCTTCCAGAAGAAGATTGGTCAACCAGTCGAAGTCGTCTTCCAGGGCCTGCTCGTTGAAAGGAATCGCGGCCAGGCGCAGGAAATAATATTTGAAATAGTTAAGATCCCAGTTGATGGACTGGCGGTCAAAGCTGCCGCGCGGGTAGCAGATCGAATAATCGAGGTCCCGGCCGGCTGCGACCTGAAAACGCGGCAGCTCAGCGACGACTTTGCGATAAAACTCGATCGCTTGCGGCGCGATGGTTTCGCCCGACCGGTTGGCGGAGAGGAAATCGAACAGCGTGGTATCGCCAAGGTCTTGTTCCAGGTAGGCGCCGCGATCCAGATCCTCGCCGAAGATTTCCGGCACCGGCAGGCCGTGCCGGCGGAAGTGCCGTGAGAAGGCGAGGAACGCGGCGTTTTCTTCACACACGCCGTAAAGAATACCGATTGCAGACTGAGCGCCGCAGGAAAGGCGAATAATCTTGCGCCCCGAACCGCCGAGTTCGCCCTGAAGCTGCTGGATGCGCTCCGGGGAAACGCGAAAGTGGTTTTCAAAAAGTTTGCTTAGTACGTCCATCAGATGGGTTCCAGCTCGCTTGTTTTGACAAAAGATACAGGACTGACTCTTTTCTATCATAGCTGTTCGCCGGGGCAGGCGCTCAATTACGGAAGAGTTGCTGTTCCTGTTGTTACGGAAAGTGAAACTTGCGCGCGGCCACTTACTTCAGGGAGGGACGCCCCGCTATACTTTAGAAATGCCTTCACCCAAGGTGGTGCGGATTACGGAAGAACGAAATGCAGCGTCTAAAAACCTCGACCGGATGAGTTCAGTGGAGATTATCCGGCTGATGAACCGCGAGGATCGGAAGGTTGCGCCCGCCGTCGGCCGCGTGGCTCCGGCGATCGCGCGAGCCGTGGATGAAATTGTGGCCAGAATGACGGTAGGCGGGCGGCTGATTTATGTGGGTGCGGGATCGAGTGGCAGGATCGGGGTGCTGGATGCTTCGGAGTGTCCGCCGACATTCGGTGTCTCGCCCAAACTGGTGCGCGCCGTGATTGCGGGTGGAAGCAAAGCCATAACAAGATCCGTGGAGGGAGCGGAGGACAGTGCGGAAACTGGAGCACGGGATCTGCGGAAAATAGGCCTTTCCGAGCACGATTCCGTTGTCGGCATTGCGGCCAGCGGGACGACGCCCTATGTCCTCGGCGCGATTGCCTATGCGCAGCGACGCGGCGCCCTGACCGTTGGCGTAGCCGCGAACCGGCGGTCGCCACTGGTGAGGTCGGCCAAGATTGCAATCACTCCTGAAGTCGGGCCGGAAATACTGGCGGGGTCTAGCCGGCTGAAGGCCGGGACGTCGCAGAAAATGGTACTGAACATGCTCTCTACCGCGGTGATGGTTCGCCTCGGTCATGCGTACGACAACCTGATGATCGACGTTGGCGAGGCAAATGAGAAACTTAGAGAGCGCGCCAAATGGATCCTGAAAGAAGCCAGCGCCAGAGACGTGTCCGCGGTTACACAGGCATTGCGTCAAAGCGGACACGAGCTTCGTTTGGCGTTGATCATGTTGAAACGCGGAGTTTCCGCAAAACAAGCCCGCAAAGTCCTGCAGGAATCACGCGGGAATTTGCGGAGAGCTTTGGGAGAATAGCCGAGCCGCGGGTTTCGGCCAATTTCGAAATGGATAAATTCAGGATACGCGGCGGAAAACCGCTGCACGGGACGGTCGGAATCAGCGGCGCGAAGAACTCCGCGCTGCCGGCGATGGCGGCGGCGCTGCTTACGGCCGAGCCGGTGACGCTGCACAACATTCCCAAAGTGCGCGACATCATTACGATGAGCAAGCTGCTGGCTTTCATGTCGGCCAACGTTTCCGCGCATGAGATTCCCGCCGAAAGCTACACCATCGAAACGAAATCTATGAACGATGCGGTTGCGCCGTACGAACTGGTGAAGACCATGCGGGCGTCGATTCTGACGCTGGGGCCCGCGATTGCGCGTTCAGGCGTGGCCCACGTTTCGCTTCCCGGAGGCTGCGCGATTGGAGCACGGCCCGTGGACTTGCATCTTTCTGCCCTCGAAAAAATGGGCGCGCGAATCGCCACGGAGCACGGTTATATCCAGGCCAGCGTGCCTGGCGGCGGCCGGCTGAAGGGCGCACACATCGTATTCGAAAAAATCACGGTCACCGGCACCGAAAATATCCTGATGGCGGCTACGCTGGCAGAGGGCGAGACGATTCTTGAAAACGCCGCGCGTGAACCCGAAATCACCGACCTGATTCACCTGTTGCGCAAGATGGGCGCGGACATTCACGGAGATGACACGTCCACCCTACGGGTTCGGGGCGTTCCCAAACTGCATGGCGCCTCCCATTCCGTGATTCCCGATCGCATTGAGGCGGGAACTTTCCTGATTGCCGGTGCGATCACAGGCGGAGACCTCACCATCACAGATTGCAATCCAGGCCACCTTGGCGCGGTGCTGGCAAAGCTCGAAGAGGCTGGCGTCCCCGTGGAACGACCGGACCAGTCGACTTTGCGCGTCCGCGCCGCCAGGGATTTGGTTGGCGCCGATGTGACCACGGAAGAATTTCCCGGTTTCGCCACCGACATGCAGGCGCAATATATGGCGCTGGCGACGCAAGCGGAAGGCACCTCGGTGATCACCGAAACTATTTTCGAAAACCGCTTCCTGCATGCCAGCGAAATGATCCGCATGGGCGCCAACATTTCGATTGATGGCCGCCGCGCGGTGGTCCGCGGCCCCGCAAAACTCTCCGGAACCACGGTGCAGGCTTCAGATTTGCGGGCCAGTGCAGGGTTAGTCCTCGCCGCCCTGGTCGCGGAGGGCGAAACCCTCATCGATCGCGTTTACCACATCGATCGAGGCTACGAAAGCATCGTCGAAAAGCTGCAAGCCTTGGGCGTCGACATCGAGCGCCTCCACTTCTCCTGATCCTGGGCCGCACGGCAAAAATCCGCGAACTCTGCTACAATCCCGCAGTGCTTTTGGTTGGCCGAACATGCGTGGACGCGTCTTCGCCTTATAAACGACACCGGAGGGACCATCATGCGGAATGCCGAACTCTTGAACAAGATTGACGCCGCGATTGCCGAAAAGAATTTGCTGAAGCATCCCTTTTACCAGGACTGGCAGGCGGGCAAGCTGAGCCGGGAAGCGCTGCAGCTTTATGCCGCTCAGTATTACCGCCATGTGGAGGCTTTCCCGAAGCATCTGCGGGTGCTGGCGGCGCGCACCGAAGGGCCGATCCGCGACATCATCCTGGAAAATCTGGCGGAGGAAGAGAATCCTTCGCGTCCGCATCCGAAATTGTGGCGTGAATTTGCCGCTACGCTCGGTGTGAGCGAAGACGACATCACCTGCTGCCCTGCCTTGCCGGGAACGCAAGCAGTGGTCGAAACGTTCCGCGAGATTGTCGGCGACCGGCCGGTGGCGGAGGCGGTTGCGGCGCTCTACGCTTACGAATCGCAGGTGCCGGAAATCGCCACCACCAAAATTGACGGCCTGAAGAAGTTTTATGGCGTGAAATCGCCCGAGGGCCTGGGCTATTTCGAGGTGCATGAAGAGGCCGACAAGGCGCACCGCGAGGCCTGGCGCGCGTGGCTGGCGGAACACGCGGAAGGCAGCGAAGAGGAGATTCTGGCCACGACTAACGAGGCGCTGGACGCGTTGTGGGGCGCGCTGGACGCCGTGCATTGCACGCCCGCACATTGAGGCGTGACGCGTAGCGGCCACCTTCAGGTGGCCCCGCCTTCTCCTCTGTTACACCGTACCGGAGAAGAGGCTGGCTTAAAAGCCCAGCGCTACATGGAAGAACAAAGAGAATAAGCAAAAGGCCCCCGGCGATTGCCGGGGGCCTTTTGCTTTTGAATTTGATTGGCCTTGAACTAACTCTCTCAAGCCGGTCAATTCTCCCCGCGCACCGGCTCAAAAAATTTGTCATCCTGAGCGGCGCGCAGTTTGCGCCACGAAGGATCTCAACCGATGGATCAAGCAAACGTAATGGTTGAGATCCTTCGGCTATCCTCGTCGGATAGCCTCAGGATGACATTTTTTGATTAGCGTTAGATGAGTTAGTTGCCTTCGCCGCCGCTGGCTGCTGCGGCCGGGGCTGGGGTGCTGCCGCCATCTTTCTTGGCCTGCTTTTCGCGGGCTTCCTTGATGAGGGCTTTGCGCGACAGGCGGATCTTGTTGCCTTCGATCGCCAGAACTTTCACCAGAACCTGGTCGCCCAATTTCAGCTCATCGCGAACGTCGCGGATGCGGTGTTCGGAAATTTCGCTGATGTGCAGCAAGCCGTCGGTGCCGGGGAAGAGTTCGACGAAAGCGCCGAATTCCGCCAGGCGCACGACTTTGCCAAGATACGTCTTGCCGATTTCGGCGCTGGCAGTAACATCGCGAACCATCTGCAGTGCCTGATCGCCTCCGGCGCCGCTGGTGGAGAAGATGTGCACGGTGCCGTCTTCGAGGACGTCGATCTTGACGCCGGTCTGCTCGATGATGGACTTGATTTTCTTGCCGCCTGGGCCGATCAGGTCGCGGATCTTGTCCGTGGGGATGCTCAGCTTATAGAGGCGCGGAGCATATGCCGAAATAGTTTCGCGGTGCGCGCTGAGCGTCTTCTCCATGATGTCCAGAATTTCCAGGCGGGCTTTTTTCGCCTGGGCCAGAGCTTCGCGCATCATACCGATGCTGATGCTGGTCACCTTGATGTCCATCTGCAGCGCGGTAATGCCTTCGCGCGTTCCAGCAACCTTGAAGTCCATGTCGCCGTAGTGGTCTTCGGCGCCGGCGATGTCGGTAAGGATGGAGTAATTGCCGCCTTCCACGACGAGGCCCATCGCGATACCCGCGCAGGGCGACTTCATCGGGACGCCGGCGTCCATCATGGCGAGGGAAGCACCGCAAACAGTGGCCATGGAGGATGATCCATTGGACTCCAGAATGTCGCTCACCACGCGCATGGCATAAGGGAATTCCACTTCCTGGGGAAGCAAGTTGGCAATCGCGCGCTCCGCAAGCGCACCGTGGCCGATTTCGCGGCGGCCAGCGCCACGCAACGGCTTCACTTCACCGACGCTGAACGGCGGGAAGTTATAGTGCAGCATAAAGCGCTTGAAGGTGTCCTGTTCGAACAGCAGGTCCAGCCGCTGCATGTCTTCCTTGGTTCCAAGGGTCAATGTGGCGAGAGCCTGTGTTTCGCCGCGGGTAAACAGCGCCGAGCCGTGCACGCGAGGCAGCAAACCGGCTTCGCAGGTGATCTTGCGAATCTGGTCGAACGCGCGCCCATCGGGCCGCCGCTTGGCCTTCAGCACTTCCTGACGGAAGATGTCTTCGCGCAGGCGTTCGAAGGCGCGCTTGGTCAGCGCAAGTTTCTCTTCGTCTTCTTCCGGCACGGTGGCCAAAATCTCAGCCTGGAGTTCATCGACGAGGTGGTAGCTTTCCTTCTTCGGGTGCTTCTCGGTGTTCAACGCGTCCTGCAGCTTTGCGCCGGAGGTCTTCTTCATGCTGTCGTAAATAGCCTGATCGAACGGCAGCGGCGCAACGACAACCTTCTTGGGCTTGATCTGGTTGTGCAGCTGCTTGATGCCGGCGACGATTTTCTTGACCTGGTCGTGGCCAAATTCGAGTGCTTCGACAACTTTCTCTTCGGAAACTTCGAACGCGCCGGATTCGACCATCACGATGCCGTCGGCGGTTCCAGCGACGACGATGTTGAGTTTGCTGGTCTTTTGCTCGGCAACGGTCGGATTGGCGACAAGCTTGCCGTCGAGGAGGCCCACGCGAACCGCGGCGATGGGATCGGTGAACGGCAGGTCCGAACAATAGGCGGCGGCGGAAGCAGCGGTCACCGCGATGACATCAGGGTCATTGTCGCTGTCCGCGGAGAGAACCATGGCGATAATCTGGGTCTCGTTGCGCCACGAATCGGGGAAGAGCGGGCGCATCGGACGGTCAATCAAGCGGGAAACAAGAATCTCTTTTTCCGTGGGGCGGCCTTCACGTTTGAAAAACCCGCCCGGAATCTTTCCGGCGGAGTAAGTATTTTCGCGGTAGTCCACGGTAAGCGGCAGAAAGTCGCGGTCGTTCGGTTTGTTGGCCATGCAGGCGCTAACCAGCAGGACGGTGTCGCCATAACGGGCGGTCACGGCGCCGTTGGCTTGCTTGGCGATTTTCCCGGTTTCGAGAATAAGGGGACGTCCCCCGACTTCAATGGATACCTGAAAGGGCGCTGGTGTGTGATTGTTCTCGGACATGAGTGTTTTCCTTTAGCTCTTCATACGAGGAGCGTTTCTGGCAGGCGGTGCCTGCTTGCAACTGGAAGAAAGAGAGGAGGTTCGGCCGAGGACAGGCGGCTTTGATTCTGGTTACACCAATGGGAACGCCAACAAGCCCGTAAAGACAGGCTTGGCACATTCACGTCCGGCCACACCTCGGCCTGGCGACAGACTCCGCTGGGAATATGTACGTTCGTGAAGGCACAAGTAGAGCCGCATTTCGCGCGGCTGACCGCTACTTGCGCAAGCTAAGGCGTTCAACAATCTGGTGATACCGATCCGGGTCCCGCCGGTTGAGATAGTCCAGCAAACGGCGCCGCTTGTTGACCATCATGATCAACCCCCGGCGTGATGCGTGGTCCTTGACGTGCGACTTGAGGTGCGTCGTCAAATAGTTGATCCGCTCGCTCAGGAGTGCGATTTGCACTTCAGGCGATCCCGTATCCTTGACATGTGCCCGGAATTGTTCAATCAACATAACTTTGGCGTCGCTCAAGTGCCCCCCACCGTCGTCCCTTGAAATTTCCTCTTTTCTTCGACTCATCTAAACTAACACAAGAGTGTTCAAAGTGTAAAGCAAGGGAAATGTTCAGAATTGGAAATCTTGCGGGGCGCGGGAACCCGTTGCGAACTCCGAATCCACCAGGAAGCAGGAGAAAAACACATGCCACTCAACCAAGTCGGCCTTAGTTAGAATTTGTAACGGCCGCCTTCCGAGGCGCGCGCCCTTGCTCTTCGTAGAGGCGGCTTTAGGCCGCCTTCCTGCTTCACCCGAGCCGAACGGCTCGGCAAATGAAAACTTTACGTCGCAAAGTACTTGACAACATGGAGCACAATGCTATTCTGCCCCTACCTTCGATTTTTCATGGAGCCATTCGATGGACACTCCGCCTCCCTCTGGAACGCCGCCGAACTTTCGCGGCCTGCTTGGCGACTCCCTGCGCTACTGGGAACTCCGCCGCCTCGTCTATAACTTCGTACTTCTTGCTGTCGTCGCGGCCTGGGTTGCAACCACCTGGCCCCACTTCCGTCCCATGATTGAGGTTCATTCCCTTCTGTTACTCGCGATTCTTGCCCTGCTCGCCAACGCCTGTTATTTCGCCGCGTACCTGGTGGACATTCCGATGCAATGCTCCGCACTTAACGGCTTGTGGAAACGCCGGCGCTGGATCTTGTGGCTGGCGGGAACGCTGCTAGCGATTCTCCTGGCCAATTATTGGATTGTCGACGAGATCTATCCCTTCGTCCGCTAACGCCTCGAAATTTGCAACGTCTACTCCCTGAGCCGTCGCATGATAGAGTAAGGCCGGGAGGAAATAACATGAAAAAAGTGTACGTACTAGGCAGTGTGTTCTCGATATTGCTTTGTGGCGCGTTGATGGTGGCGGCCCAACAGGACAAAGCGAAGCGGCCGAGTCCACCGGCGCAAGCCGCGTGGGACCTGGGTGGCGGAAAGTCTGTAACGATTGATTACGGCAGCCCGCGCGCGAAGGGCCGCAAGATTTATGGGGAACTAGTTCCCTTCGGGCAAGTTTGGCGCACCGGGGCGAACGAGGCTACGACGCTGGTGACGCCGGTGGATCTGACCATCGGCGGCACGTCAGTTCCCGCAGGGAGCTACACGATATTCACCGTGCCCAACAAGGACAAGTGGACGCTGGTGATCAGCAAGAAGACCGGCGAATGGGGCACGGATTATCCCGGCCAATCGAATGACCTGGCGCGCGTGGACATGAAAGTCTCCGCGCTTCCCTCTGCGGCAGAGAATTTCACCATTGCCTTCGAAAAAGCCGGCAACGGCGCAAATCTGAACATTGATTGGGAAACCACTCGCGCTTCCGTGACGGTTTCGAAAAAGTAGCGCTTCTCAATCCGGCGGCGATGGGGGCTCGCTTCCATCGCCGCTATTTTTTTGCCGGTCATGCGCCCGCACCCAGTCGGGCTATTTGTGAGGCATGGGCTAGCTTTTATCCAAGCGATGAAGCTTGTTGGTGCCGCGATCTACAAGCACAACCGCGCCCACTACCAATGCGGCGGCAATACCAACTGTCAGGGTAATCGCTTCCCCGCCATACAGCCAGCCGAGAAGAACGGCGACCACCGGGTTCACATAGGTGTGCGTTGCCACCAGGGTTGGCGAATAGTGTTCCAGCAACCAGTTGTACGCGGTGAAGGCGATGATCGAGCCGAACACAATCAGGTAGGCCAGCGCCAGCCAGGATTTCAGCGTGATATTCGTTAGAGACAGATCTCTTGCTTCGCCGGCGAAGGTTCCAGTGATGAGCAACATCGCGGAACCAGCCAGCAGAGAGAGCGCTGACAGCAGGAGTGGGCTGCCGGAAAGTTTCGATCGGCGCGAGTAGATGATTCCCGCGGACCAGGCGATCGCCCCGATCAGCACAGCGATCGGCCCAAGAGAGCCGCGCGAGCCGGCTTCCAGGCCCGTGCCGCGCACAAGGATGCCTACACCCGCCAGGCCGAGCAGGATTCCGGCCAGCAGCATTCCGTTCATGCGCCAGACACGCGCCGCCGCCGAAGACATCAGGAAAACGATGATGGGCTCGATCGCGATAAGGAGCGACGCGAGGCCGCTCGGCACATATTGCTCCGCCCAGTGAAGCGAACCGTGTCCGAGCAGAAAGAAGAAAAAGCCGATGACCACGCTGGCGCGCACCTGCGCCCCCGTGGGACGCTGGCCCTTTGCCAGGGCCCACGCGAGCAGAACGCTGCCGGCGACCAGATGCCGGAAACCCGCGGTGTAGAGCGGCGGGATAGTCTCGACCGCGTAGCGGATGGCAAGGTACGTGGAGCCCCAAATGACATAGATCGCCAGGAAAGCCAGAACGACGCGAATGCGCCAGGAGCCACGGGCCTCGCTGGCCCGGATGAGTGCGGCTTGCGCCGTGATGGTTTGGGTTGTGTCGCTCATGCCGGTTTCCTGTAATGGGATAAGAATGCTATACTCGTTTCATAGACTACCGATTGCCTCGTAACGAGTCAAGGAGATTTATTTCGTTACTATGATTCCCGCCTCCCGCCAGTTTCGGATCCACAACTTCGGCGCCGCTCCCTGGGTGGATCTGGCCAACAGCGAGATGTGGGACGGCTACGGCCACCTCACCGATTTCCTGAACGATTCCCAGTGGATCAGCGACTTCCTGGAATTCTGGCGCTTCCGCGTTCCCTTGCCGGGTCCCGCCGTTCTGCGCGAACTGCGCAGTTTGCGGAAACTGTTGCGCCACTTCGCGCAGGAAACCTCGCGCGGCGCTGCGATTCAAACGCGAGACATGGAAGCGCTGAATTCATGGTTGAAAGTACCTGTCTTTCGCCGGCTGGTGGAGGACCAAAATGGGTTGCGGCTCACTTATGAACCCGTACAAATTGGCTGGCCCGCTGTGCTGGCCGGCATCGCCGATTCCCTCGCCGAAGCGTTGGCACAAGGGTCGCAGGACCGCCTGAAAATTTGCGCCAACACCGGCTGCGCCTGGATATTCGTGGATCGTACGAAGGGAAGAGTCAAGCGATGGTGCAGCGACGCGACGTGCGGGAATCGCGATCGAGTGCGGCGTTCACGCGCGGTACACAAAGGTTAAAGGTTTTTTGACCTACGGCTTTCGAAACAGCACGCAGTAACCGTCATCCGGCCAGTCGTCAATCGCTTTGTCTAACCTAAAACCCGCCGCGGTCAATTCCTCCAACAAAACTTTCTTCGGGATCCCGTGCCCGCCGCGATTGGTTGGTACTCCCTTTACGGGGTCGGAAGCCGTTAATGATTTACGAGGAGCAAATTCAATCACGGCAAGCAATCCCCCGGGGCGCAAGGAACGCAGCAGGCTAGCATCCATTTCCGTGGGTGCGGTGAGGTGATGGTACACACGGCGAAGAATGATCGCGTCGCAGCAGTTGTCAGGCAGTTTGGTTTCTTTTTCGGCCGCGGCCAAAATCACGACATTCTTCAACTTTCGACGGCTCGTGTCTTTTTGCAGGGCGGTGAGTTTATCCTGGTCCAATTCAGTCAGATAAACCTTGCCCGTTCCTCCCACGGCGGCGGCAGCGGCAAAGCCGATCTCCCCTTCTCCCGCGCCGACGTCGGCGATCACCTGCCCGGCCTTCCAGTTCATCACCTTCGCCAGGCGCTGAATCTCACTCTCGGAAATCGCGGAGCAAAGTGAAACAAAAACAGCGAAGAGGAGCACGCCGGAAAAGATAATTTTCCGTTTTGGCATACTCCCCCTCGCTGCAGAAACGTTTCGCCGCTGCCGTCTACTCTATAGACGCGCGTCAGGCCCGCCGGTTGCGCACCAGCGACAAAAATTCGTCGCGAGTCTGCTTGTTGTGCCGGAACGATCCCAGCATGGCGCTGGTGACGGCCTGCCCGTGCTGCTTTTCGACGCCGCGCATCTGCATGCAAAGATGGCGCGCTTCGATGATCACGCCCACACCCTCGGGGCTGATCTTTTCCGAAATTGCCTCGGCAATCTGGCTGGTCATGCGCTCCTGAATCTGCAGACGCCGCGCGTACATATTCACCAGGCGGGCGATCTTGCTGAGCCCCAGCACGCGCTTGCTGGGAAGGTAGGCGACGTGAGCCTTGCCGAAAAATGGCAGCAGGTGATGCTCGCACAAGCTGAAGAACTCGATGTCCTTCACGACCACCATTTCGTCGTAATGAACGCTGAACGTCGCGCCGTTCAGAACATTGTCCAGGTTCTGGTGGTAGCCGCTGGTCAGGAATTTCATCGCCTTTTCGAAACGCTCGGGCGTTTTGCGCAACCCCTCGCGCTCCGGATCCTCGCCGAGTATCGCGATTACCTTCCGCATCAGGTCGGCGATGCTCTCTTTCGGCTGTTCGCTCTTCGTCTCGTTCAAGAATATTTCCGTTGGTTTTGTCACTGGGCCCATCTCCTCTTGCCGGACCGGCAATCGGTCCTAAAGTTCTTCTCCGGCGTATTCGAACGTGTTGTTGCCGGTTTCTTCCACCCGCACGCGTTCGAGTTTCGCCTTCGGGAAGCGTTTCAGGCGCTCGAAAATCTCCTTGCAGATATTTTCCGTAGTCGGCACGTTTTCGCGGAACGCGGCGACATCCTCGTTCAGCGATTTGTGGTCGAAAGGTTCGATGACTTCCCTCTCCACAAAGCTGTCGAGATCCGCGAGATTCGCAATCATGCCCGTGGCGGCGTCCACCGCTCCCGACACGCTGACCTCCACCACGTAATTGTGGCCGTGGCCATAGGGGTTGTTACACTTCCCGTAGACGCGGCGATTTTCTTCCTCGCTCAACCTTGAGCTGTGCAGCCGGTGCGACGCCGAAAACCGGTAGCGCCGCCCCAATTCGATTTTGAGCCCGTCCTTCATGCGCCGTGGGCCCCGTTCCGGTAGCAGTCGGCGTACAGGTCAGGCGTTTCATACAAGCGCACCTTGTGCAATCGGCCCTTGCTGATTTTCGGCTCAAGCAGATTCCAGATCACCCGGGCGATGTTTTCGCAGGTGGGAATCTGACCCTTCAATTCCGCGACTTCGTAATTCAGAAACCGGTGATCCATGCGTTGGGTGATCTCCCGCTCCAGAATCTCCTTCAACTCTTTCAAATCAACCACCATCCCGGTCACGGGATCGGGTTCGCCCGCCACGGTCACTTCCAGCGTGTAGTTGTGCCCGTGCCCGTGCGGGTTGTTGCATTTGCCAAAAATCCTCTTGTTCTCCTCCAGACTCAACGCGGGGTTGTGGTAGAGGTGTGAGGCCGAAAACTCCAGTTTTCGCGTGAGATAAACCATGTCTTTTTCTATCCTTTGGATGCGCGAGGGGTACCCGCAGGATACGCTCGTCCTTTCCATTCCACGCGGCCGCGGCGGTGGCTTCGATAAGAGGCCCACAGCAGTAAAGCGAATAACAGGCGCCCTTGGATGCCAAAAACCAACAGGCGCGCGGAAAAGCCGCTGGCCTCAAGCTCCGCATCGTAAGAGGTCAGAATTGCCAGCAGGCCGAAAACGAATACGCTCGAGGCAAGCAGCATGGATTCCGTTATTCCGCCAATCACCACCGCCGCCACAATCGCCAGCAAGATCGGCAGCAGCGCCCGGGCAACCTCCCTTTTGACGGCCCGCGCGTTCCCACCCATGAGCGCGTACAGGTTCTTTTTCCAGCCTTCCCACATGGCCGCGAACGAGCGATACATCCGCACGCGGACAATTCCCTTCCCAGCGCCGAACCAGATTCGGTAGCCAGCGGCTTTCACTCGCGCTGCAAGCGCCACATCTTCCAGGACCTCGCCCGCAATGCTGGCGTGCCCTCCTATGGCGTCATAGACGTCGCGTCGGATCAGGATAAATTGCCCGTTGGCGGCAGCGGCGGGGTTCTCGGGGTCATTTACCTCGGCAAAGCGAAACCGGCGGCTCAACCGAGTAAAAACGTAGGGGATTATGGCCTTTTCGTACCAGGATTGCATCAGCTGTTCGGGCGAAAACGACACCAGCGCCGCGCCGTTCTCCGCGGCGATTGAAAGAGCTTTCTCGCCGGAATCCGGGGCGTGGACGGCGTCCGCGTCGGTGAACAGCAGCCATTTGCCTTGAGCTTCCCCGGCGCCAATCCACGCAGCGTTGTTTTTGCCCACCCACCCCGCGGGCAGTTCAGCCGCCGACAGCAATCTTACGTTCGAATATTTCGCAGCCAGCGACCGCACGATTTCCGCGGTGCTGTCCGACGACTGGTCATCGATCACCAGGACTTCCGCGATTTCCTTTTGCACCGCAAGCGATTCCACGCACCCGGCGATCGCCGCCTCCTCATTGCGCGCGGGGACAATGGCGGTGACAACTCCGGAAATGCAAATGGGTTGGCTCATGGCGGCCGGGACGATTCCTGCTGTTCGGCGCGGGTACTGTGCGTTATTATATCGTTGATATGAGCAACCTTGTTCGGAAAATCATGGCTTGGGGCAGTATGGGCTTTGCCTTTGCCGTTCTAGCTTTCTTCACGCTTCCCCACTATCGCCAGGGCGAATCCTCGGTCGCCGGGAAAACGGCGGAAGACATTCCACTCAACTTGAACGGCCAGCCAGGACATCTTTCCGACTTGCGGGGAAAAGTGGTGGTGCTGAATTACTGGGCCACCTGGTGCCCACCGTGCGTGGAAGAAACACCTTCGCTGATCGAACTGAACAAGCGCCTCGCCTCACGCAATGGAGTTGTTCTGGGCGTGAGCGTGGATGAAGACGAGGCGGCGTACCGGAAGTTTATTCAGGACCACGGAATTAATTTTCTGACGTCGCGCGACCCTTCGAAGAAATCGGCACAGGACTATGGCACCGTGATGTATCCCGAAACCTACATCATCGATCGCAAGGGAAAGATCGCCCGCAAAGTGATCGGGCCGCAGGACTGGAACTCCGCGGAGATGGTGGCTTACTTTGACGCTCTGATGGGCCAGAACTGAGCGAGCGCCCGCCCCTTCCATAACCCGACAATTTCATTCAGCGGCCGCAAGCCAAGCTGCCGAGTTGCCCACTATTACTCCTGCCTTCTGTAGCTCCGCCAAGACCCACGGCACTTCCTTGTCCTGAACCGCACGGATCAGATCTTCCAGCACCGTGGTCTCAAACCTGGATTTCAGAGCGTCCAGCGCGGTTGCGCGCACGCAATACTCCGTGGCGATTCCGGCGACGCCCACACTCGTGATCCCGTTGTCCCGCAATTGCTGCCGCAACGATGTTTCGTCAAACCCGGAGTAGCCTGCGCCATTCACGCCGACTCCCTTGTGGATCACCACGTCATCTACTCCGGCCTTGAGCGGCGGCATAAGTTCCGCGCCTGGCGTTCCAGCCACGCAATGCACCGGCCACGGCCCGCCGTTCGCCTTAAAGGAACTGTGGTTGGCCGGGTGCCAGTCCTGAGTGAAAACAACCAGCGCGCCGTGCCGCTTTGCCTCAGCAATGAATTTCTGGAGAGGCTCCAACAGCGAAAGCGTGTTGGTGGCCGCCAAAGCACCGCCTTCGCAGAAGTCCCGCTGAACATCCACCACCATCAATGCCGACTTGGTCATGCCATTCCCTTCCCAGCCTAACCTCGCTGCAAGATCAGCGAAGCTCCTACGGCATCCAATTCTTACTGATTACTGATTACCGATTACTCTCTTTCGCTACGCCTCATGATAATCCATCAAAATCAGCCCCACGAAAATGAAACACACCGGCCAGACCCACCCCAGATATTTGCGCGTGTTGTTCTCCTGCGGCAACCGAAGCTCCAACCAGCGGGCCCAGCCGGCGATCACGCCGAAAATGGCCAGCGGTGTGTGGCTCAGTTCGATGAGCATTTCCTGCTTGATGTTGGTGACCGCGTGCATGTGGGTCAGCAACACGATGCCGCCGATGGCGCACACGCCGGGAAAGACCAGCGCCGCCGCGTGCGACTTAACCCGGTTCGTTTCCACGCCCCATTGGAACAACGCGAAAATGATGATCAGCAGCACCGCGGCTCGGTGCTGTAACACGTCCGCCTGGCCAAAGCTCTCCCAGAAACCGTTGGGCCCAAGAGGCCAGTTCTCCGGGTCCGCGCGCAAAAACAGAAACACTGCGAGCCCCAGGAACATCAACGGCCAGATTTTCGCCCAGGAAAAATATTTATTGCGGGAGAGCAGCGCCAGCAGTCCCATAAAAAAAACGATCATGCCAGCCCAACTATGGTTGTATTCCGACCAGGCGATGTCTCCCGGCGTATCCGGTTGAGCAAAATTTTCTCCAGGCATGAACGCCGCCGGCACTTTGACTCCGGCGAGTTTGGCCTGCCGCTCCAGTTCTTTTCCCGCCGGCGAAAGATCGCCCAGCGGCGGACTGGTCAGCCGCGGCATGCGCGGCGCGTAGCGCACGGCGATTTCGTGCAGGCTTACGCGATCCTCGGTCAGGTCAGCTCCCGGAGGCTGCGACGTCAACGAGGCCGCGGCCAGAATCACGGTCAAACCGATCCCGATTTCCACTTCGCCGAAGCGGACAAGGCTCCTGGCGCCGGTCGCGGAATCCCTGCCAAAGCTTCGCACGATGAAGTAGTTCGCCGCGCCCAGAAGTAACAGGCAGCCGAACAAAACCACTTTCGTTCCCACCATGATGCCGTACGCCGTGCCGTAGAGCGCGTTCCACGAACCCACGAACACCAGGCTCATTCCAAGCCCGGCCAGAAACAGCACGACAACGCTGACCTGCGCGAGTCTTGAAAATCGCTGGCCGATTCTTATTCGAACGCCTGGCTCGGAAATGCGCTTCATTGAAAGCAGCAGGAAGGGAAGCCCGCCAATCCAGCTCGCAGTCGCCAAGTAGTGCAGCGATGTCAAACCGACAAGCGCGGCGCGGCCCTCCATCCGTGAAAACGAATGGCTGGTCACCACCGAGGAGGCTAAAATGAAAATGGCGGGCACCAGCACGGAGCGGTTGACGCTTTTCCGCAGGCGTGCCGGCCACAAGGCAACAACGAGGGAAGCAACAATCGCGACGATTCCTGCAATCGCGAAATTCGCGCCCAGCATTTCACGCACCGGAATGTTGGTGGAGTTGCCAAGCACCAGCGAGTTGACGATCAGGAAAGCCAGTTGGCAGATTGCCAGGCCCACCGCGCTCCAGCGAATCAACTTCCACGCGGGCCGCGTCAACTCTTCCGGCCGGAGACTTTCGTTCGAGGCCACAAAGCACAGAAAAATCAAGCCGCCGGCAAGAATCGTCTGAAAGCACAGGATTGCGGCGCGCAGGAGCACCACGAGAAAACCGAAGATGCCTAGCAGGTCAGCCATGCCATGCTCAGGAAGCCTTCACGGAAAAAGGAACCACGCCGCGAGTAATGTGCCCATCCGGGGCGAGCACTTGCCACTGAAGTTTGTAGGCGCCGGGCACGAGACCGCTGGCCTTCGTTGACAACGTGTCGGGAGAAGCCTGCTTCTCCAGCGGCAACTCGGTAACGCTTTGGTCGGGACGCGACAACTGAATCTTGGAACGAGTCGAATCAACGCGGACGTTGTATTTCAGCGTGATGGCTACGTCGGGCCCCGCAACCGTGGCATTGGCCGCGGGTGAACTCTCCTTCAGAATGGCGTGCCCTTCGATGAAACCGCTGCCGGCCAGCAAAACTGCCACGGCGGCCGTCCCCGCGAAAATTCGAACGATTGCAAGCCTGCGATCCATTATATTCCTCTCGTGAGAGGGCCGATTTAGCGCGCGATCCCCTCTTCGTTACTATAGCAGCGGGAGAAGTTTCGCCCCAACTAAACTGATGAACGGCAAAATCAGCTTGATTCAACAAGAGGGAAACATGGGTCACTGACGGGAGATGAGCCCGCTCATTCGTAGCGCAGGGCTTCCACTGGATCGAGTTTCGCCGCCTGCATCGCGGGCATCCACCCGCTGATCACGCCAACGACAATCAGGATCAGGCTGGAGAGCACCATCGTTGTGACAGAAAGGGTGAGATGAATGTCCACCTTGCCCGAATCGTCTTCATACGCCGGGCCAAGAAACGGCAAAGTTCCGATCGCAGAAGTGAGCGCCGCCGAAAACAGCATCCCGATCGCGCCCGCGGCCAGCGTAAGGACCAGGGCTTCCAGCAGGAATTGCCAGCGAATATGCGCTTTTCTGGCCCCCAGCGCGCGCCGCAGGCCGATTTCGCGCACGCGTTCATCCACGGAGACGAGCATGATGTTCATCACGCCGACGCCGCCGATCGCCAGCGTCATCGAACCGATCAAAAAAAGCAGGCCTTCGATGCCCAGCGTGATGCCGTCGTAGACCGGCTTGAATTCCTGGCGGCCAAACATCGTGATGGCGCGCTTGTCCTTGGATGAAAAATGCTGGCGGTTCGCGATGGCGTCGCGAAATTGCTGCATCGCGGGAGCCTCAAATTCGGGTGCAACGGGCTCGAAAACCATCACGCTGGCATACCGCGCATCCCAGATGTCCGCGGCGGCGGGGTACGGTATGAACGCGGACTCGTCGTCGCAATTGAAATAGCAACTGTCGGAAAATTTCATATCCATTGTGCCGATCACGGTGAATCGCACTCCATCGATCCGCACGATTTCACCGACGGCGGGCGTGCCGCTGAACAGCTTTTTCTTCAGCCGGGCCCCCAGGAAAACGACCCGCCGCCGTTCGGCAATGTCGTCCGCCGAAATCCACCGGCCATCGGAAGGGACTTCGTTGCGCATCTCGCCGTACTCGGGATAAATGCCCCGAACCGCGCTGTCCGAGAGGCGCTCGTCATGCGAAATGCCGCGAAATTTCACCGTTTCCAGAGTTACGCGCTTCACCAGCGGCGATTGCGCTTTCACCCAATCGGCGTCTTCCTGCTCGAACCGCACTGGTTTGCCCGCGCGCTCGCCGCCCGCCTGCTCGCTTGTGGTTCCCGGCCAGCAGATCACTGCCCCCTTGCCGAAAACTTCAAATGTGTAGAGCAGCACGCTGCGGAAGCCAGAACCGTAGCTCAACAAAAGTGTCACCGCCACAATGCCCCACGAAATCCCAGTCATGGTCAGCAAACTGCGGACACGGTTCCGACCGAGCGCTATCCAAGCTTCCTTGAAGACTTCAATCAGCATTAGCCACCCGCCTCGAAACGAAGGGCTTCAATCGGATCGACCGACGCGGCTCGATTCGCCGGGTACAACGCGGAAAGCATGGCAATCAGCCCTAGCAAACCGATCGTCAGCGCGGCAAGTTTCCAACTTGCGTCCAAACCATCGAAATACGGAACCGCGGGCAATAAGTTCACCAGTCCGCAGAGACCGTAGGAAATAATCAGGCCCACACCGCCGCTGATGAACACCACGATGACGGTTTCCAGGAAAAACTGCTTCAGGATCGACTCCCGTGTCGCACCCAGCGCCTTCCGAACGCCAATCTCGCGTGTCCGCTCGCGAACGCTGACCAGCATCACGTTCATCACACCCAATCCGCCCAGGAAAATCGTCGCCACGCCCACCGCGCCCATGAACACTTCCATGCCGACGAAGATCATCCGGTTGGCCTGCGCATTCTTTACTGTGTCCCAGATGCTTGCGGCCTCTTCATCGCGGGAATCGAAATCATGCAGCCGCCCCAGCGTCCGCCGGATCTGCCTCACGCAAGCGGGATGCGTTTCAAGCGACCAGGGTGCCGCCAGCAACCGGCTCACGGAGTGCTCCATGGCAGGGGGCTTGTTCGGAAAATCCCTCTTCATCGCGTTAAACGGGATAAAGATCTTTCGGATATCCACGCCGTTATAGTCGGAGTTCTGGTCTTTCGTTTTCATCACGCCGATGACCGTGTACGGGACCCCATTTAGCTCCACCACCTGCCCGATCGCATCGCGTTCGGCAAATAACTGCTTCTTGGTATCGCTGCCGAGAAACGCCACTCTTCGCCCTTCTTCGTTGTCCTCGTAGTTGTAAAAACGCCCTTCCGCCACTGCGATGCTGCGGATTTCAGTGAACGGCGGAAGAGAACCGGCAGTATTGATGTCGCCGCTGTTAAACGCGCTGTGCACCTTCAGATCGTTATCCAGCTCCGGCATCACGTATTTGCAGGCAGGGGCTTCCTGCGCCACTTGCTTGTAATCGTCCTCCATCCAGTGAACCACCCGCCCGGACCGTACGCCGCCGGCCTGCATGCTGGTGCGGCCGGCAAAAATGATCATCACGTCTTTGCCGAAATGTTCCTGCTGTTTTTGGATGCCGCGGCCCAGGCCTTCTCCGGCCGCGACCATCAAGGTGATGGAGATGATGCCCCAGGCGATGCCGAACATGGTCAACAGCGTTCGCCGCTTGTGGGCCAGCAGTGTAGCGATAGTGTCTCTCAGCAGGTCGCGAAACGTCATGTCCGCCTCGCTATTGGAGAACCACTTGCTGTTTCTCGGTAAGGCCCGAGGTGATTTCCGTTTTCACGCCGTTGGAGATGCCAAGCTGCACGGGAATCTTTTTCTTTCCGTTGTCCGCCTTCGGTTCGGGGATCTCCACCGAGGCTTTGCGATCCTTGTCGTAAATCAAAGACGCTTCCGGCACCATCAGCACATACTTCTTTTCTTCCAGCACGATTTCCGCGTTGGCGCTCATGTTGGCCTTCAGTTCGCCCGTGGAATTGGAAATGGATACGCGCACTTCAAACGTGGTGACGTTGTCCTTCTCCTTGCCGAGCGGCGAAATCTTCGTTACCTTGCCAGTGAATTTCTTGTCCTTGAACGACTCCACCACGATGCGCGCCGCCTGATTCAGGTACACCTTGCCGATATCGGCTTCGTCCACTTTGCCCTGCACGTAGACTTCGCTCACGTCGCCCAGCGTCATGATTAGGGTCGCCTGCGAGCCGAGCACCAGGATTGAACTCACCGCGTCGCCCACATTCACGTCGCGAGACAACACCAGCCCGTCGATCGGGCTGATGATTGTGGAATTGCGCAAGTCTTCCTCGGCGTTTTCCAGCGCCGCCTTGGCCTGCGCCTCCTGCGCCACCGCCTTGGCAATCTCCGCTCGCGAAACCGCCAGATTCCGTTGCGCGCTCACTTGCTTGTTCAGCGCGAGCTGATAATTCTTTTCCGCGTCTTCCACCAGGCTCTTGGACATCACGCCGTCCTTATACATCTGCTCCGCCCGCTCCATGTTCAGCTTCAGGAACGGCACGTCCGGCCCTTCCGCATCCACTTTGTTGCGTTCGAGCGTCGCCTCGGCCGAATCCTTCGCAGCCTGCGCGGCCTGATAATTCGCCTGCGCGGCGCGCAAGCTGGCTTCGAGCTGAACCTTGTCGAGCTCGGCGAGCAACTGGCCGACCTTCACGTGGTCGCCATAATCCACGTAAAGTTTTTTCACGATGCCGCTGGCTTTGGATTTCACTTCAACTTTGGAGAGAGGCTGGATCTTGCCGGTGGCGACGACCACCTTTGCCAGGTCGCCGCGTTCCGCCACCGCCAGTTTGGAGGGATCAATTTCGTGGTTCGGGCGCAGGGCGGCATAGACACCGTAGCCCCCACCAACCAGAATCAGCGCAACAATGCTGGCGATAATGATGCGCCGGCGGCGCTTCTTGGCCGCCTTTCCATTCGTTAAAGCATTACCATTGCTGGACATAACCACCCCCGGGACGCAAATCACTCGACCTGCTGCACATTGATACGCAGTTCGCCGCAAAATGTTCCCGCTCTGGACGTTATAGACGAATCAGGATGGCCTTCGGTCAGGGGGGTTATCGGTCTGAATTAAGAATGATTCCATCGCGCTGTCATCCCGAACCCGCGCCTTATGCGGGTGAGGGATCTGCTTTTCGCCTGGGCCGACCCAAATCAACTACAGCTTCACACCTCTAAGCCGCAGCGCGTTGCTGATCACGGAAACCGAACTAAAGCTCATCGCCGCGCTGGCAATCATCGGGCTCAGCAGCCAGTGAAAGATCGGGAAGAAGACTCCCGCGGCAATCGGAATGCCCAGCAGGTTATAGACGAAGGCAAACGCCAGGTTTTGCTTGATGTTGCTCACCGTTGCGCGCGATAACCGGCGCGCCCGCACGATGCCCCGAAGGTCGCCCTTCACCAGGGTGATTCCCGCGTTCTCCATGGCGATGTCCGTGCCGGTACCCATGGCGATGCCGACGTCGGCGGCCGCCAACGCCGGAGCATCATTGATGCCATCACCGGCCATAGCCACGATTCGGCCCTCTTTCTTGAGGCGCTCGATCACCGCCGCCTTTTGCTCCGGCAGGACCTCGGCTTCAACGTCGCTCAGGCCGAGTTGCTTTGCAATCATCTCCGCAGATTCGCGCCGGTCACCCGTGAGCATTACCAGGCGCAATCCCTCGGCTTGGAGCGCCTTAATCGCCTCCGGTGTCGTTTGCTTCAGGAAGTCCGTGAACGCGATCACGCCGGCAAGCTGTCCGTTGATGGCGACACCCACAACCGTTGACGAAAAGGTTCGATTCTCGCCCAGATCAGTCTGCGTTGCCGGGCGCGAAGTTTCCGTGCTCTCCGCAATTCCCTGCCCTGCTAGGAATTTTGGCGACCCGATGAGTATCCGATTGCCCTGAAGCACGGCTTCCACACCGCCGCCGGCGATCGCCCGGAATTCGGAGGCTTCC
>Ga0210400_10001535_pt1 | contig 22723 bp, 22 predicted proteins | sample IncBWH26MmetaG_FD_155456 | JGI IMG/M metagenome (GOLD analysis project Ga0210400, IMG submission 155456) | Forest soil microbial communities from Barre Woods Harvard Forest LTER site, Petersham, Massachusetts, United States - Inc-BW-H-26-M | ecosystem: Environmental > Terrestrial > Soil >...
GGCTATCGACGCTACTATCCGCAGGTGCTTGACTGAGCTCGCCTTGTAATCCACAGCACTGCTCAACATACTCGAGCAGAACTTGTATGTAATCCACACCATCAATCCCCGGGGCGACCGTAATCGCGTCCGAGTTCTCGGCGTGAATTTGCCAACCTTACTGTTGTCAAAGAACGTTGGCCCTGATCCCATCAGGGGCCCCGATTTGCATCGAAGCATCTTCCTTGCGGAAGACCTGGGAGCCTCTAGCATCTGTTGCCGCCAAAAACGTCCCATAAAATACGAAACCCGGCGTCGAGCGCCGGGCACAGCCGCCTATTGGTAGCGGCTCCACGCGAAGCTCGACAAATTTTTACCCAGTGCTCGTAAGGCGCCTCACTATAGGATCTGTTCTAGGAGAACTTGAGACCCGACTGTGAATCCCCTGCACGGCCCAGCACTTTTAGGAAGTGCCGAACCATTTGTAATCTTACATCAAGCCAGAAATATGTCAAGCGTTTCACAAAACATTTTTTGTGAGCTTTCCACACCCCTGTGGAAGCTGTGGGAAAAGCAGCCAAAGGCCCGTTTTCATTGATGATTATAGCGGTTTAACCGTGCCGAAAAAAGTGCTTCTTGGAGCCTAGTCCTTTTTTGGGGCAGCGGTATCTTTCGCCGCGGCGGCCTTCTTCTGTGCCTCCAGCGTCCAGGGAGGGGTGATGCCGTTGATACGGGCGTAGGCGATGGACTGGCCGAAGTGCTCGTGGTTGTGCACCACCAGAAGGTAAATCACGTCCCCGGAGTTGGCTTCCGGCCCGAGCTTCTTTTCTGGCCGGGCGAAATCCGCGTTGGTCATGCTCTGAAGGGCCGCCTCCGCGAACGCGTACGACTTGTCGAGTTGCTCGACGATCTTGGCCTTGTCTGTGGTGGAAGATTCGAAACCATCCACTTTGTAAGTCGGCACCGGGCTAATGCCCGTCATCAGGGAGGTGATGTTAAAGTTTGCCGCCGTAACGTGCAGGAAGAGTTCGCTGACCGAACGCACTCCGGCTTCCGGGCGCCAGGTATATTTTTCGGCCGGGATGGCCGTGGCCAAGCCCACCATTTTCTTGTGAATATCCTGCAAATCGAGCAAAGCTTGGGGCTTCATGTCGTAGCTGGGGGGAGTTTTGTCTTCGGCGGAGGAGATGGCGACCGGTTGTGAAGTTTGACTTGGCGAGTTTGCATTTCCCTGAGGGGCCAGGAGCAATAAAAGCGCTGAAAACAAAAGTAAAGAGGGTTTCATAAAAGTCTCCTATCGCGTGATTCAAGCAAATGCCGGGCGGAGCCCGAATGCGAGCTCCGGGACGTTTGGGAAGATTTCATGCAAGGGCCCGCGCCCGGACAGGACGCCCAGTTAGACGGCGACGGCCAGAAAATGCTTTGCGGGCCGGACAAATATTCGGAGTGTTTTTGAAGCGAATCTCCGCCACTGAAGCAGCCACAGGCACGGGCAGTCACATTTTCAACAAGTCAAGTCGTCACTACCATGTCTATTTTTGTTCACGAGAAACGAGCAAAAAATGACGGACTGGTGATGCCGCGGTGACAACCCGAACCGGTTCTCTGCTTAGTCTCCCAACGACCGACCGCCACCAAGTTCCGCGTCTTGCCGTGGGGATCGTGATTCCAGGGTTCGAAAAGGAGAAAGAAATGAAGAAAAAAGATCCGCAGATCACCGCCGGTTTGGCTTCCAACCGCCGGTCATTCTTGAAGAAAGGTGTTGCGGCGGCAGGCGCGGCAACGATGGGAGTGGGACTGCTGAACTCGCCGGCACGCGCTTTGGCGGCGGGGGAGTTTGGCAACGGACGAATTAACCGGGGAGACGCGGCCATAGTGCGTTTCCTGCAAGCATTGGAAACGATCGAGGCCGATATCTGGCGGCAGTATGCCGAACTCGGGGGAGCAGGAGCAAACACTCCCGGGACGACGGGCAATTCGCCGATTGATCTGTTCTTTCAGGGCAAGCCAATTCCGACGGCGCTTGCGCCTCTGTATATAGCGGGGCTTCAGCAGCTCGACGCCGACATGCCGCAGTACATCGACGACAACACGGACGACGAGCTTTCGCACATGTCGTTCCTCGCGGCGTATCTGGAGTCGAAGGGCGAACCAATTGCGGATCTCACCAAGTTTTATGACATAACTCCCAGTCAAGTGCCCGGCGTGCCGAACACAGGCCGGCTCACCAACTTAACGCAGCTGACTGTGGACACGAGCTGGTGGACACGCTACCGCAGCGATTCGAAGAACCCGGACCTGGGCGACACCTTCGACAACGCGATTCCGACACTTGCGGTGGGACAGCACACGGCAATTCCACGGACCAACCAGGACCTGAGCGCCGATCCGAATCAGCCCGGCGGGGTTTCGGTGCACACGCAAGCGATCGCGAATACGGCTGGATTTCACTTTGCCTGGATCGAACAGGGAGGCAGCAGCCTGTACCCCCAACTGGCACAGCGTGTGACGAATGTGGAAGTGTTGCGCGTGTTGCTGTCCATTGGGCCGTCGGAGGTCGCGCACTTCCAGACGTGGCACGACAAGGCGGGAAATGCGATTCAGTTGACGGATACCGACACGGGCTTCCCGGGTTCAACCGGCGCGACGGTCACCTTCCCGAACCTGAATGACCCCGCTCACACAGCGGCACAGGCGGATGAACTGCAGACCAACCTGATCATGCCGGAGCCGACGTTTTTCCTGAACAAGAAGTTCGGACCAGTGTCGATCATCCGGCCGACGGAAACCAAGAATGCGGCGACGGCCGCGTTGCAAAGCTTCATTGACGACGGGTTGTTCATCGGCCACACGTCGAAAAGCGGAAAGTCAGATGGCTTCGTGGAACTGCTCAGGGAACTGGCGGCCGACGCAGACGAAGCCCGCCGTGAAATAGAGTAATTTGCTCGACGGGCAAGGCGCGGCATCCCGGAATTGATTCGACGTATCCCCCGGGTTGCTTTGCGCCAAGCGAGTTGCAGCAAAGTCGAAGGGTCCGCACCCGAAAGGTGCGGGCCCTTTTGTTTTTAGAAAGAGCCCGGTTTCTGAAACTCATCTTGCGAACAGCACCGCCTGTGCCGATCCGAGTAGTAGGAGAAATCGATGGATGGCATCGCCGGCGGTTGTACCTAAAACGAGAATTCTGCATCGAATAGCACCGGCCGAAGCGGGGCTGGTGGTCAAACAGCCAACCGGTGGCAGCATAAAAACAACTGCAGTGCCCGGGAACTTGCGCTGATTCGCCGCTGCGGGGTTTGCATCTAAAAGTTGGTGCGACTGCAGGCGTTCCGCCGAGAGTGCAGTGGCGAGCGGATGAGAAATCGGCGCGGTGCAACCAAAATGACTGGTTTGCCATCCACGTAACCTTGACAGTGAACATTAAGGAGTCTACACTACGGAGTTTTTAGATGGCCCCTTGGAGCCATCTGGATGAGGTCAGAAAGATTATGGACAAGAAGCGCCTGGAATATTACAAGAAAAAACTTTTAAATCGCCGCGACGAACTGGTGAAGACGATCACGCGTACGGAAGAGGAAGGGCGGCAGGCGGACGACGATCCGACGGTGGATCTGGCGGACAAGGCAGCTAATTCGTATACCAAGGAATTCCTTTTCGGCCAGACCAACACGGACCGCGCCATCCTGAACATGATCGATGAAGCGTTGAAGCGAATCCGCAGCGAGGAGTACGGGACCTGCGCGAACTGCCAGGAAGAGATGCAGCAGAAGCGCCTGGAAGCCGTACCCTGGGCCAAGCACTGCATCACCTGCCAGGAAAAGAAAGAGCAGGGGCTGCTGTAACTGGCAGAATTTTTACCTTTTCGTTAGATAATTAATTTATAATTAAGGCGGAGCTGTTCGTGCGGCAGATGATGCCCCTTTCGAACTCCCGCGTTCACGTGGCGCGCTGGCTGGAGTCGCTGGCCGGCGCGGTTGCGTCCATTCTCTTCCCTTCCGGCTGCCGGATCTGCGAGGCGCTGCTGACGCGGGCGGACCGGCTGCCCGTTTGCGACCAGTGCCTGAATTCCTTTCGAGAGCTTCCGAAAGAGATCTGCGAGCGCTGCGGACAGCCGTGGACGGATGCGGGCGATGTGGACGGAGATGAGAGCGTTTGCCGGGAGTGCCGGGAGCGTGGGTTTGCGTTTGACGCCGCGCGGAGTTTTGGGGTTTACGAGGGGGCGCTGGCGCGGGCGATCGTGCTGATGAAATACGAGCGGATCGAGCCGCTGGGGGCGTGGTTCGCGAAGCGGCTTTTGGTGACGGCGCGACGGATTCCATCGCCCTATTCGGCCGACGTGATTGTTCCCGTACCGCTGCACCGGGAGCGACAAAAGGAGCGGGGATTCAACCAGGTGGACCTGTTTGGGAGGCCGCTGGCGCGCAAACTGCGGTTGCCCTACCGGCCAGTTTTATTGAAGCGGGAGCGGGCGCGGCCGGAGAAACATCTCCTTCATTTTGAAGAACGTTGGGAAGCCGTACGTGGCGCTTTTGTCATCCGGGAAGGCGGCCGGGTTGACAATTTGCGAATCTTGCTCTTAGATGATGTTATGACGTCGGGAGCGACGCTGGACGCATGCTCACGTGCGTTGCGCGAAGCAGGCGCCAAATCGGTGGCCGGGCTGACGATCGCCCGGGCCGTGAGGCAAGGCATCCCGGTCAGAGAAAGTTTTTAGCCTGAAGGGCGCGCGATGAGCGCAAGACGACCAGAGGCGGTCGATCCCCGGGGGCGATACGTCCCCGAAGCGGGCAGCGTGCTTGTGCCCGGCGCTTCGGGGAATGTTGCAACGCGCCACGTCCACAGCCTCACTCCCCGCCGTGCTTCCCTGATGCAGGAACCAGTTCTGGTTCTAAATGCCACCTACGAGCCGATTAATGTCACCGCCGTGCGCCGCGCTATGGTGCTGCTGCTGAAAGGCGTGGCCCAGGCTGAGGAAGTGCACAACGCGGAGGTACATTCTTCCGCCCATGCCCACAAGGTGCCTTCGGTAATCAGGCTTCTGGCTTACCGGCATATTCCGCAGCAGAGCCGGGCACTTTCGCGGAAGAATATTTTGCTGCGCGACCGGAATACGTGCCAGTTCTGCGGGAAGATATTTCCCAGCTCGGAATTGACGCTGGACCACGTTATGCCGCGCTCACGGGGCGGGCGCTCGAGCTGGGAGAACCTGGTGGCTTGCTGCTACCGCTGCAACAACGATAAGGGCGACCGGACGCCGGAAGAAGCGGGGCTAAAGCTGGCGCGGAAGCCGCGGCCGTTTACGCTGCACACTTCGCGGCAATTGATGAGATTGATTGGCCATCGCGACGAACGGTGGCGTAAGTATCTGTTTTATTAAGCCTTACGCACACTCCAAAAAAAATCAGATTGGCGCAAGATTTAAGAAACCTTTTTTTCGGAAGGGCATCTAACTTAATAACAACCACTTCGAGGACACACCCCGGGGAGCTTGAGAGCCACTCACGTGGAATTCAGGCTCCTCTCCTATTTTCAGCCGATATTTTTGCGAATGTGATGTAAGGAGAATTCCGAGAGTCGGTCAGACTCCGCTTCTTCGACTTGTCGAGAATTACCTGAGAACCGCTTGCGAGCCTTTAGTGCCAATCATTGACAGCGCCCCGTTCTGGTCGGAAAGTACCCAAATGTCATTCTCAATTGGGTTTCTTAACGAAGCGCCGAGCTATCCGTATGACAACCCGGCTACACCACAAGCAAAAGGCATTTTGATTTTGGGCGAGGCCAAAGAGTATTTCGGTTCGAGTTTATATCAATGGAGCAAGAAGGATTACGAGTCGCAGTGGAGACACGCGATCAAGACGTTGCTTGGTGGAAAGGACCGGGCAGCGCTAATCACCGAATATGTCGGTTCAGAGGCCGCGACGCATCTTGAATGGTGGCCGATGTATCTCGTTGGCAACGTAGTTTTCATTCAGGACCAACTTCTCTTTTACGACCAGTTGGCAGAGCCGTTCTCGGTACAGAACGCGTTTTCTTTTCTGCGCGAACGTCGAACTACGAACGAAGAAGGTAAGAAGATTTCCGAGTGGGCCGTTGGCATGCCCGAACTTGAAGCGTTTGCTCGGGCCCTATTGCTCTAGACAGCCCACGCACTCGGGTCCTGATAAACGCGCTATCAGAAATACTGGGTCAGGAAGTTGCGCTGCGGCTGGATTTCGGAAAACTTTCGAGTGCCGACTCTTCGTCGGGGAATTCCGGGAATACCTGATAGAGCTGCGTGATCTTCAGAATTTCTTCCACTTTCGGCGCGAGACCCACCACTTTCATTGTGCCGCCCTTTTTGACCACCGCAAGATAGTTGCGAACGAGTTCGCCGATTCCGGAACTATCGAGATACTCGAGGTCCTTCAAATTCAGAATAATGTTGATTTCGCCCTGGCGAAGCAGGCGTTGAATCGCGTCGCGAAAGGCCTGGCCTTCCAAAGAGGTCAGCTGCCCGCTGATATCCATGAGAGTCACTTGCCCTGCTTGGCGGATTTGGATAGTGAAGCTCAAGGGGGAGTCCTTTGCGCGATAGAGGGGATGATTTTACATTGAATCGCGAGGAAGGCAAGAGCGGAAGAGCGCGGATTTTTGGAATTTCATCAAAAGATTTTATTGGCGAAACATGACGCGAAGGCCGCGGCGCCAGCTTTCGGCGAGGCCGACGCGAATGATTTCGATGTCGCGGGAGAGGTAGCGCTGGAAAATGCCTGTGGTGGGGTGAAAGCGCAGGGCAGGGGCGATGAGATAGACGAGCGGAGGGGCGGGCTGAAGCTCGAGTCCGGGGAAATAGCCATAGCGCGCGAAGTCGCCTTGCGATTGATGCCAGCGGATGCGGGACCAGTAGTCGGCGGCCTGAAGAGGCAGATCTACATTTTCGGCAGCTTTTAGTTCGAGGATCGCCAAGCGACGATTGCGGGTGACACACAGGAGATCGAGGATGCCGTGCTGCCCGGCGACCTGCGCGAAGACCTGTTCGTAAACGTGTTCGGGGTCGAGGGAGATATCAACGCGCGTGACATCCTGGTGCACGAGGGTTTGCATCCAGCGTTCGGCCTGGGCTCGATAGAGGGTGTGGCGAACGTTGCCGGCCAGGGGGTTGCGGAAATTTTGCAGGTTGGCAATCAGTTGCTTCAGCGCGGGTTCATTTTTGTTGCGCAGTTCCGCCCAAGTGGAATCGCTGCCGAAGAAAACCTTATTTTCGTGCCAGCGGGCGAAGGCCAGGCCGCGAAAACGCAGGACAACTTCCTGGGCGTGCGGAGAAGCGTGGGCGCGAATGGACTCCGGGCTGAGGGCGATCAGCGGCGCCAGGGCAGACGAAGCGCGGTCAAGAAGGAGTTGCGTTTCGCGGCGGGGCACGAGCCAGGACGAGACGTTGCCGGTTGCGCAAGGGTCCACGCGCTCCAGGGTTTCCCGACGGGGATCGAGTTCGAAAACTTCGATGGCGAGGCGTTCATCCAGCGCGCGGAGACGATTGGCAAGAACGGCGGACTTTCCTTTGGGAAGAATCAATCGCAAGGCAGCGAGAGCGGCGCGCTTTGCGGATTGGCGAGATTTCTCAAGCCAGAGGAGGCCGTAAGTAAGACTGCTTTCGAGCGCGTCCTGTGATTCTCCCTCGGGGACAGCGAGGAAAGCGATCTGCGACGACCCGCGGTGAAGAATGCCGCGGGTGTAGATTTTGGAGAGCGAGTGCTCGAGATCCTGCGCGACGCTGATTTTTTCGAGGGTCTCGTCCGGGAACTGTTCGGCGAGGATGCGGCGCAACTGCTCGCAGAAACCTTCGCGCGATAGATCGCGGGGGCCGGGGGCGTATTCGCGGCGAACGATTTCCATGCGCTCGGGCCTGGGGCGGCCGAAGCGTTCGACGGAGAGAGCAAGGCGGTCCTGGGAATTGTCGGTGATGGCAACGACGCGGCGGGTAACATTGCAGTTTTCCGACCACAAGTGAAGCAACGGCTTTTCGGCGTTTCCACGAATTTCCCAGGAGAGCGGCGACGCGGAGGTGACGCGATTGCCGTTCTCGCGGATTTCGACCGTCCCGGAGACGAGGATGTCCTGAAGGCTGGCGCGCAAGTCCTCGGCTAAATTCATGGCGACAGTCTAATATAACGATGCCGTTACGTTACAACTATTTTAAGGGTGCGAGCTGCAAATAGACGACCTGGACGGAAGGCTGCTGCAGATTCCAACCGGGCGGAACACGATCGAAAGAAATTGAGAAGGTGCGGCGCTGGCCCGGCCGCAACTCGGCAGCGGGGGAGCCGAGGACGCCGCGAGTTTCGCGGAGAACAACCTGATGCAGGTCGTCGAAGAATTCTACGGTGACGGTCAGGCTGGCGACGGACTGCTGGCCGCCATTCACGGCATCACCGTTCAGAATGGTTACTTCCTGATGGATGAAATTTTCCGCGCGGCTTAGAGCCACGTTTTCGATCCGGATACTTTTCGCGTAGGCCTGCTCAGCCGGTGTCATGGGAACGGGAGCGGTGGACTGCAGGGCGCGGGAAGAACTGCCCCGGGGAGACTTGAAGGCAAACCAGAACGAGAGGGCGATCGCGACGATAACGAGGGCGCCGAGGAGAATGTTCAGCGGCAAAGGTTTTCGTTGTTCGGGGTCCGGCTGATTTTGCAAAATTTCCTGCATACAACTTCCCTGCCGGCGGATTTGCGTCCGGAAAAAATTCAGCGGCCAACTTGCAAACGAAGGATCAGAGCCTCCGGCAACTTTGCGTCGCGCATGCGTTGCTGTACGCCGGCGATATCGTAGGGAACGCGCCAGAACTCCACGGTGCGGTTTTCGAGATCGGCGATGGCGAAACCGGCGCGGGGATCGGTGTCGCGCGGCTGGCCGATGGAGCCCGGGTTGAGCAAATAGCGTTTCGAATTTTCGAGGCGCAAGGCACAATGCGACTCGTTGCTGCGAGGGTGAAGAGACAGGACTTCTAGTTCCGGATCTTCGTAGGAAAAGCCGCCCTGGTGATGGGTGTGGCCAAAAAAGGTAACCTGGCTGGTGGAATCCAAAAGGCCTTCGAGGGCTTGAGAAGGAGTGAAGACGTATTCATCCTCGTCTTGAAATGCGCCGTGGACGAGGACAACTCCTTCGGCTTCGAGGGGGCCTTGCGGAAGGCCGGCGAGCCAGCCCAGATTTTCGTTGGAGAGTTGGGAACGAGTCCAATTCACGGCGGCTTTGGCAACGGGATTAAAATCGTCGGTGGGCATGAGCTCGGTGACAGCCTTGTCGTGATTGCCGCGGATGGTTACGGCGCCGAGTTCGCGGATGCGGGTGGTGACCTCGTTGGGATCGGGGCCATAACCGACCACATCGCCCAGGCAGACTAAGCGATGCCAGCTCCCCTCCACGGCACTGAGAGAGGCTTCGAGAGCTGAAAGGTTTGCGTGGATATCCGTAAGGACTAGAAGTCGCATCCCTGGGGTTCCGGACCTTTCAAGAGTATAGATGAAGCAGGGGGAAGCTGCACGCAGCAAAGTAATTACTGCCAAAGCGCCCCGGGGAGACGTATTGCAAATGGCAAAAATGTAACAAAAAAACTAGGGCAAGCCACGAAACATTCGCCTAGTAGGTTTCGTCTATACCAGTGCAGCCGAGTTTCAGGCTGTTCGGGATGGATAGAGTTTAGAAACAAAACCCCGCGGTGGCAGCCGCGGGGCAAGTGACACGCAGTCTTTCCGGCTCTTGGACCAGGAAGAAGAGGTGCCTTCAACGAGAGGCTACTCTTCGCCTGCCTGTGTGTCAATACTCCTTCCGTTTTGAACAAGTCTCGGTTGACTCGCTCCTCGAAAGGAAAGACACACATGAAAAGCAATACGTTGGTTCGCAGCCTTGCTCTCGCCGCCGCTCTGGCGCTGACGGTTCCCGTTTTTGCCAAGCCGGTTGCAAAGGCTCTTGCAGTTCCACACGCGGTAAAGTTCGGCAAAGTGGATGTGAAGGCCGGCGACTATCGCGCCATGATCGACGACAACCACATCACGCTTCTCAACGGCAAGAAGGTGATCGCAGAATCCGCGGGACGCTGGGAAGATCGCAGCCAGAAGTCGCCCTACACCGTCATTGTTTCCAACGAACAGGGCAGAGTGTTGGAACTGCGTTTCGAAGGCAAGACCCAAGTATTCGTTCTCTCCGAGTAAGGGGATCGCCTGTGAACTTTCCTGACCCGATGCGAGGGGAGCTGTCCGCGATGGCAGCTTCCCTTCTCGTTCTCCTTTCCGGAGAACTTTTGAAGTGGCAATTCCCGGCGTGGGCCGCGGGGGAGAAGTTGGCTTCACTGGTATCCGCGCTTAACCTGAAGATCCCGCAATTCGCGATGGCTTTGATCCGCCGTTAACGGATCAGCATGCAATCCCCATAACTGTAAAAGCGGTAACGCTCACCGACCGCGTGGCGGTAGGCCCCCAGGATGTTTTCGCGCCCGGCGAAGGCGGAAACCAGCGCCAGGAGCGTGGATTTCGGCAGGTGGAAGTTTGTGAGCAGCTTGTCCACCACGCGGAAGTGGTGTCCGGGAAGAAGGAAGATTTCCGCTTCGGCTTGGCCAGCCGCGACCAAATCTCCTTTTCCAGCGGCGGCGGCACGCGCTGCCGCGTCTTCCAAAGTACGAACCACGGTGGTTCCTACGGCGAGGATGGGACGGGAGTTGGATTTTGCCCGGCAAATTTGGGCGGCCACTCCGGGAGTGATTTCGTAGGCTTCGGAGTGGATTTTGTGCTCCTCAAGCATTTCGGTATGAACGGGTTGAAATGTGCCGAGACCGACGTCGAGAGTAACTTCGCAGAGTTCGCAACCTTTCGCTTTGAGTTGCTCGAGAATTTCCGGCGTGAAGTGGAGGCCGGCCGTGGGGGCGGCGACGGCGCCGGGCCGCCGCGCGTAGACGGTCTGGTAACGCTGGCGGTCGGTTGCTTCATCGGGACGGTCGATGTAAGGCGGAAGAGGGACGTGGCCGAGATGCTCCAGGTTTTCTTCGACGGTAAGCGCGTTATGCGAAGAAAAGCGAACGGTGCGAATTCCCAATTCGCCGCGTGACAGAATTTCCGCCTGGAGTTCTCCTCCTCCGAACTGGACTTGCTCGCCTACCTGCATTTTCTTGCCCGGGCGCACCAGGGCTTCCCAAATTTCCCCTTCAAGTTTTCGCGTTAGAAATACTTCCACGTTTCCAGAGAGGTGTTCGCGGACTGTTTTGCGAGAAGGCTTTTGCGAATGAACGCCGAGGCGTTTGCCGAAAAGCCGCGCGGGGATCACGCGGGCATTGTTGAAGACAACCAGTTCGTCTCCAGTGAGGAAGTCGGGAAGCTGCGAGAACTGCGCATCCTGGAACTGGCCGCTGGCGCGTTCGACGACGAGCAAGCGAGAGGCGTCGCGGCGATCCAGAGGTCGCTGGCCGATCAGGCTGGGAGGAAGGTCGTAGTCGAAGTCGTCTACGCGCATGGAGCTCAACTATAACAAGAACGCGGAGATAGCGAGAAACCGGGGCCGGCCGGGGTGGAACCGAGAGAAATCTGAGCGCAATTAATTCCATGTAAGTAGAACAAATTGAACAACATACTTATGAAACTGGAGAGTTAGAAAAATACTTGACAGTATCTAACTAAGATTATATGCTTTCTTTACCATAACTCATGGGAGGACATGACAATGAGAACTACACTTAGCCGTTTTGAACCCTTTCGCACTAACTCGCTCCAGGACCAGATCAGCCGCCTCTTCAACGAGGCCTTTGAGCGTTCCTCGGACGAGTCCAGCATCACCACCTGGGCGCCCGCGGTCGATATTTTTGAGACCGAGCACGAACTGGTGGTGAAAGCCGATCTTCCGGACGTGAAGCCGGAAGAGCTTGACATCCGTGTCGAGAACAACATCCTCACGATTCGCGGTGAGCGGAAGTTTGAGAAGAAGGTGAACGAGAACAACTACCTGCGCGTGGAGCGTTCGTATGGCTCGTTCAGCCGGAGCTTCTCGCTGGCGAACACTGTGAACAGCGAAGCGATCAAGGCCGAGTACACGAATGGAGTGCTGACGCTGACGATTCCCAAGCGGGAAGAAGCCAAGCCGAAGCAGATCAAGGTGAACGTGGAAGCGCCGGCGGTGGCTGCGGCAGCGGCAGGCCGGTAAGTTGCAAAAGTATCATCACGGCGATTCCCGCCGTGAGTTAGCATACGGGGCTGGCTGAAAAGCCGGCCCCTTTTCATGAAGAATTGAGTTTGCGAGGGATTTATGTTGCGTTTCGACAAAATGACGGTGAAGGCCCAGGAGGCCGTGCAGGAGGCGCAGGAAATAGCGGCGCGCCACGAGAACCAGGCGATTGAGCCGCTGCACCTGCTGGTGGCGCTGGTGGAGCAGAAGGACGGCGTAGTGCCGCCGCTGCTGGCGCGGCTGGGCATCCGCAATGAGTTGCTGATGCAGGACGTGGACCGGGAGATCAGCCGGCTGCCGAAGGTGCAGGGATTCGGGCAACATCACATGAGCCGGGCGCTAAACGACGTGCTGGAGCGCTCTTTTGACGAGGCGGAAAAGTTCAAGGACGAGTACGTCTCGACGGAGCACTTGTTTCTGGCAATTGCCGCGGCGGAGAGCGATCCCGCAGGGAGATTGCTGAAAAAGCAAGGCGCATCGCATGAAGCGATTCTGCAGGCGCTGGCGGGTGTGCGGGGGAGCCAACGGGTAACTTCGCAGAACCCGGAAACGACCTATGCTTCGTTGGAGAAGTATGCGCGCGACCTGACGGATCTGGCGCGGCGCTCGAAATTGGACCCGGTGATTGGGCGCGACGAAGAGATTCGCCGCGTGATGCAGATTCTGGCGAGGCGTACGAAGAACAACCCGGTGCTGATCGGGGAACCCGGCGTGGGGAAGACCGCCATTGTCGAGGGACTGGCGCAGCGGATTGTGTCCGGCGACGTGCCCGACGTTTTGAAGACGAAGAGGCTGGTGGCGCTGGACATGGCGGCACTGGTGGCGGGCGCGAAGTTTCGCGGAGAGTTTGAGGAACGGTTGAAGGCGGTGCTGAAGGAAGTTTCGGAGGCCGAAGGGCAGATCATCCTCTTCATTGATGAGCTGCACACGCTGGTCGGCGCGGGGGCGGCGGAAGGGGCGATGGATGCCTCCAACATGCTGAAGCCGGCGCTAGCGCGCGGAGAGTTGCGGGCGATTGGCGCGACTACGCTGAACGAATACAAGAAATACATTGAGAAGGACCCTGCGCTGGAGCGGCGGTTTCAGCCGGTGCTGGTTTCCGAGCCGACCGTTGAGGATACGATTGCGATTCTGCGCGGCTTGAAAGAGCGGTATGAAGTGCATCACGGCGTGCGCATCAAGGACGCGGCGATTCTGGCGGCGGCAACGCTGTCGCACCGCTACATCTCCGACCGGTTCCTACCCGACAAGGCGATCGACCTGATCGACGAAGCAGCAGCAAGCCTGCGCATGCAGATCGATTCCCTGCCGACGGAGATCGATGAAATCGAACGGCGGATCATGCAGCTGGAAATCGAGCGGCAGGCTCTGCTGAAGGAAACGGATAAGCATTCGGTGGAGCGGCGCGCGCAGATTGAAAAGGAACTGGCGAAACTGAAAGAAGATTCCAGCGGGCGCAAGGCGCGGTGGCAGGCGGAGAAGGATGCGATCGGCAAAATCCGCAAGTTGAAGGAACAAATTGAACAATTGAAGGCGGAGGCGGAGCGCTACGAGCGCGCGGGCGATTTGGCCAAGGTGGCCGAGATCCGTTACGGAAAAATTGCGCAAGCGGAGCGCGAATTGAACGCCGCGCAGGAGCGATTTGCGGCGGTGCAGAAAGACGCGCCGATGCTGAAGGAAGAGGTCGACGAAGAGGACATCGCCAAACTGGTGAGCAAGTGGACGGGGATTCCCGTGGGCCGCTTGCTGGAGGGCGAAGCGCAGAAACTGGTGCACATGGAAGAGCGGCTGCGGCAGCGCGTGATCGGGCAGGATGATGCGCTTGGGCGCGTGGCGAACGCGGTGCGGCGCAGTCGGGCAGGGCTTTCGGATGCCAAGCGGCCGATCGGCTCGTTCATTTTCCTGGGGCCAACGGGCGTGGGCAAGACGGAGCTGGCGCGAGCGCTGGCGGAATTTCTGTTCGACGACGAAAAGCTGATGATACGGATTGATATGTCGGAGTACATGGAGAAGCACACGGTGTCCCGGCTGATCGGCGCGCCTCCGGGATACGTCGGATACGAAGAAGGCGGGCAACTGACGGAACAGGTTCGGCGGCATCCTTACTCGGTAGTCTTGTTCGACGAAATCGAGAAGGCGCATCCGGACGTCTTTAACGTGCTGCTGCAGATACTGGAGGATGGGCGGTTGACGGACGGGAAGGGCCGCACGGTGGATTTCCGGAACACGGTGCTGGTGATGACGAGCAACGTGGGCTCGACGGCGATTTTTGAGTTGTCGGAAAAAGATCCGGAACTGGCGCGAAAGGAAGCGATGGAAGCGTTGCGCGCGTCGTTCCGGCCGGAGTTCATCAACCGGATTGACGAGATCGTCCTCTTCAATCCGCTCGGGAAGGAACAACTGGCGCGAATCGTCGGGTTGCTGCTGAAGAGTGTGGAGAAACTTTTGGCGGAAAAGCAGATTACGCTGGAGATCGCTCCAGAGGCGACGGAAGTGCTGCTGCGCGAGGGATACGATCCCGCGTACGGGGCGCGGCCGTTGCGGCGCACGATTCAGCGGTTGATTCAGGATCCGCTGGCGATGCAGATCCTGGAAGGGAAAGTGTTGCCGGGAGATCGCGTTCGAGTGGATCGCGATGGGCAGAAAGAGGCCATGCGGTTCGAGCGGGTGACGGCGAGGCAGCCGGCGGTGGCAGGAAAGAAGTAAAGAAGCGGGAGACGGGCGCCGGGCGGGCGTGTTGACGCTTGCAGCGCTCGCTCCTAGACTGAAATTTCGCGCAGGTTGATGCGTATCTATAGGGGAAGGCTAATTCGATGAAAGTCTTACGCACCGGGGCAATTCTGATTTTGCTGAGCGTGATGCTGGTGGTGGCGGGCGGCGCGCTTGGCGGGCGCGGCGGCATGCAAATCGCGCTGGTGTTTGCCGTGGTGATGAATTTCGCGTCGTACTTTTTCTCGGACAAGATCGCGCTGGCTTCGAGCGGAGCGCAACCGGTTTCCCGCGAACAATTGCCGCGTTTGTATGAGGTGATGGAGCGGCTGGCCGCGAAAGCAAACATTCCGGTACCGAAACTTTACGTCGTGCCGGACGCGGCGCCAAATGCTTTTGCGACGGGCCGCAATCCGAATCACGCTTCGGTGGCGGTTACGCAGGGATTGCTGGAAATCATGAACGACGACGAACTGGAAGGCGTGATCGCGCACGAGCTTTCGCACGTTCGAAACTACGACATCCTGACGAGTTCGATCGCGGCGACGATTGCCGGGGCGATCACGTTCATGGCGTCCATGGGCAAATGGGCGATGATTTTTGGCGGGTTCGGCAGGGACAGGGATGACGACCGGGGCGGCGGTGGACTTTCCGCGCTGCTGATGATTTTTCTTGCGCCTTTTGCGGCGCTGCTGCTGCAGCTCTTTTTGTCGCGCACGCGCGAGTATGCCGCGGATGAAACCGGGGCTCGAATGGTGGGACAGCCTTACGGGCTGATCAGCGCTCTTGAAAAACTGGGAACTTATAACCGGCGGATCCCGACTTCGGCAATTTCCCCAAGCACATCGTCGCTTTGCATCGTAAAACCGATGTTTGGGGGCGAAACGCTCTCCTCGCTGTTCAGCACCCACCCTCCCCTGGAAGATCGGATCGCCGCGCTGAAACAGATGGTGAATACGCCGCTCCGATAAACCGCCTATTGGTCAAAACCGAACATTGAGCATCCAAAGCGGGGTAAAGTTTGCACGGGGATGGACATCCCGCGGTTCGATTGAATATAGCAATACAAGTTAAACTGCTAATAATAAATGGCTTAGCGAATTGCATACATTCCCTAGAGCTTTGGCGAGGTAGGTGCACTGGTAGTTCTACCAGTCCGGGGGGACTGGGCAGAAACTGGGGGAGATGGGCATGAGCTGTCGAGACACTATTCATTTGATTTGTATGTACTTAGAGGGAAAACTCTCCCCGAGCGTGCAGGGGGAGATTGAGCGCCATCTCCAGGAATGCCCGGATTGCCGCCTTGTCTTGGACGCTGCCACCACCACTCTGGATCGCTATTTCGGGCTGCCAAAACCGGTTTCCGATTCGCAAGCCGCCTGAACCGCAAAATTAACTGCTTATAAACGATATATTTACAGGCGGGGAGGTTTATGACCTTCCTGCCTGATTTATTTTTGTCAAGTGTCCAACGGATGGTGTCGAAAGATGGGCACTTCTGTAAAAATTGCGTTCAGTCACTTCAAATTGTAATCTTTACTAGTACTAGTACCTATACCAATAAGCGGATTACTCCCCTTTATTGCGTCTATCCCTTTGCTGTCCAGCGGCTTATAAAGCGTTCCGTGAGCGGTCGAACTTTGGTTCTGGGAGTGCCCATCTCCGGTACAAGCGGCGAGTTCGCCAATCAAAGGAGATGACGTACATGAGCGAGTTTCAAGAATCCACGACGCAGGCAGCGGCACCCCGGTGGGTAGGCCTGGCCATCGCGGCTTTGGGAGCGACTTCCCTTTTGGGCATCGGCATCGGCTGGAGCGCGCTGAATCAGGGAAAGACGACTGAACAGAACGTGCAAGCCTCGGTAAAGCAGCAGAACGAAGCGCTTATGCAGCGCCTGGCAAAGACGGATGACGAGAACCAACAACTTCAGAGCGACTTGAAAGTCGTAACGAATAAGTTGAATGTGACGCAAGAAGAGCTCGACCGGGCTCGGAAGCTGACCAAGTCCTCGGTTGTGGCGTACAACAAGAAGCTGTCCGAGGTGAACACGCAACTCGGCACGAAAGCGAACATTGAGGATGTGAACAAGCTGAGCGGCGACGTGTCAGGTGTAAAGAACGACCTGGATGAAACCAAGGGCAAGCTGGAACGCGCCAGCGGCGACATGGGCGTGATGAGCGGCTTGATTGCGCGCAACCACGACGACCTGGAAGACCTGAAGCGCCGCGGCGACCGCAATTATTTCGAATTCACGATTCAGCGAGCCAAGACCCCGCAGCACGTTGGGCCAGTGGCCATCGCGCTGAACAAGACCGACTCGAAGAAGTCCAAGTACACGATCACGGTATTGGCCGATGACAAGTCCATCGAAAAGAAGGACCGGACGGCGGGCGAGCCGGTGCAGTTTTACGTGAAGGGAACGGGACGCAATTCGCCTTATGAAATCGTGGTGTTTGACGTGAACAAGAACACGATCACCGGATACTTGTCCACACCGAAGTCGGCGGGCGCGGCGACCGCGGCCACCAACACCTCCGGACAGTAAATCCAGTCCGGCAGGCCAAACCAGTTCCTTGAGAGCAGGAGCAGATTGGGAGGATCGCAAGATCCTCCCTTTTTGCTGTCCGGAGTGCAGGGGAAACGTCTAATTCCGGGTCTGGACAGGGACTAAATAGTTGTGACACCCTAAAGGGCGCCCTGACGGGGACGAACTCGAAGGTGAATTTCAGGAGGGGAATAACGATGAAAATTAAATTCGCAGCAGGTTTGGCACTCAGTCTTTGCACAGCAGTCCTCACTTTGGGGGCCGATGGAAACCTGACGGGATACATTTCCGACAGTGCATGCGGCGCCAAAGGGGCAAACGAAAAGCACGCAGAATGCGCCGCAAAGTGCGTGAAGGAAAAGGGCGCAAAGTATGTCTTCGTCAACGACGCGGACCACAAGGTCTATGTGATTGACGCACAGGACAAGGTAGCGGCGCACGCCGGGCATCACGTCACCGTGAAGGGCACCGTGGACGGGGACAACCTGAAGCTGGCCAGCCTGGAAATGGCCAAGTAGTAGTCGAAACATTTCGAAAGGAAAGAGGGGCAAGACTCGCGTCCTGCCCCTTTTTTTTTGTGCCACCCCAAAAGGCGGCCTAAAGCCGCCCCTACACTGCGGAGTTCAAAGAACTTCGCGGGGACGGGAGCCGGTTAGGCCGTAGTAAGCAATATAGAGGTAGCAGACCGCCGGCAGGATGAAGGCGTGGTGCAACCCGACAGCGGGCATGTCTGCCAAAGCGCCGAAGAGCAACGGGATGATCGCGCCGCCGACGATGGCCATGATGAGAAGGCCGGAACCTTCGCCCGTGAGCGGCCCCAGATCGGCGATGCCGAGAGTGAAGATGCTGGGGAACATGATGGAATTGAAGAAGCCGACAAGGATGATGCTGGCCATGGCGACGTGGCCCGTGGTGAGCATGGAAGTGAATACGAGGGCACATGCACAGAACGCGGCAATGCCGAGCACGGTTCCGGCTTTGACTTTCTGCAGGATGGCGGAGCCGATGAACCGTCCGATCATTGCGCCACCCCAGTAATACGCGACGAGTTGAGCGCCCTGCTTTTCCGGGAGATCGCCAATTTCATGCAAGTGAAAATACTTGATGAGGAAGGTGCCAATCGAAACTTCGGCGCCGACATAGACAAAAATCCCGATTACTCCCAGCACGAGATGGCGATATTTCCAGAGGCTGACACCGGGGCCGTGGCCTTTCTTTTGCGCTTCCGGGATCGAAGGGAGACGCATGAAATAAATGACCACAGCGAGCGCTACCAGCAGAAGGCCAATGAAAAGATACGGAGTCTTGACGGAGGAGGCCTGCTCGACTTTATAGGCTTGCAGAGCCTGTGCAGAGAGCAGTTTGAGCTCGTCACTGCTCTTTGCGGTGGCCGTGAGAATAAAGATTCCCCCGATCCAGGGGCCGACCGTGGTGCCCAGGGAGTTGAATGCCTGAGTGAGGTTCAATCGGCTGGAAGCGGTTTTGGGTGGGCCGAGAACCGCTACATAAGGGTTGGCCGCGACCTGGAGCACCGTGATGCCCGCGGCCAGAACCATCAACGCGCCGAGGAACAGGGCATAAGACGCTGCGCTGGCCGCCGGAATGAACAGGAAGGCGCCGAGTCCAGTCGTCAGCAGGCCGACCACAATGGAAGTCTTATAGCTGGTGGCGTCGATCAACTTTGCCGCAGGGATGGAAAAAATAAAGTAGGCAAAAAAGAAGGCGAATTGCACCAGGCTGGCCTGCTTGTAGCTGAGATTGAAGATGGACTGGAGATGCGGGGAGACGATGTCGTTGAGAACGGTGACGAAGCCCCACATGAAAAAGAGGGACGTGAGGGTGATTAATGCTCCGGTCTGGGTTTTCTGAATTTCGGTTGCATCGGACAAGGGTCGAGCGGTGACATTTTCCATTTTTGAGTTTCTCAATTCTCCGGGTAGCAGCCTAAAACCAAATGTTGTGATAGTGCCATAGTACGGGGCGGGGGAGAAATCGTTTCTGGGGAAGATTGCGGGGGAGGAGATGGGGAGGAGTATCGGAGTTTAAGAGGTAGCGGCCACTTGAAGGTGGCCGCTACGGGAGCAAAGCCTTAGTGTTGTTCGTAGACTAGGAGCTGCATGGCGCCGTTTTCGGCGCTGGGAACGAAGAGGCGCTTTGTTTTGGGATCGTAGCCGGACGTTTTCGCGCCCTTAACGGTAACGATTTCCTGGGCCAGCGAATATTTGTCGGCCGAGTCCTGATGGAAGATGAAGACCTTGCCGTCGCCGGTGGAAAGGTAAGCTAGCTTGGTGGCCGGATCGAACGTATCCGCATCGACTTTTTCGCCAATGGGGCCGGTGAAAACCAGTTTGCCCGTTTCGGAATTAAGGACGCCGAGATGCTTGCTGCGGCAACCGACGAAGAGGCGGTGGTTTTCGATGTCCATCGCGAGGGCGGTGGGAGTGCCGCAAGGGGCGAGCGGCCAACGATCCTTCACTTTGAGAGTTTTGACATCAATGTGGAGAGTTTCGTTTTTTTCCTCGAGGTTGACGTAGAAATTGCCCTTGCCGTCGGAGGCGCCGTATTCGGGGCCACCACCGAGTTCGATGGTGCCCGCGACCGAGCCGTCGGCGGCGTTGAGAACGCTGATGCTGTCGCTTTCGCCGTTCATGACGTAGAGACGCTTGGTCAGCGGCTCGTAGATGATGGCGTCGGGCTTCTTGCCTACCTTAATCTCCGGGAAAGTTTTTAGCGTTTTGAGGTCGAAGGGGATCACGGAGTCCGACTTGCCGGCGGTAATATAGCCGCGGCCAAATTCGGTGGCGATGGCCACACCGTGGGCACCCGGGGTGTTTGGGATGGTGCCCACGATGGCCAGTGAATCCGCGTCCATCACGTCCACTTGCGTTGCGTGGGTGATATAGACGCGGCGGGCGGACTCGTCAACAATCACGTAATCCCAGCCGCCAGCACCGGGAACCGGAACCTTTTTCAAAAGCTGATAATTCGGCGCCGCGCTTGCCAGGGAAGCGAGCAGCGTTGCACCTGCCACGAACAGCATTGCCAATCGTTTCATCGTTCTCTCCTTTAGGAACTGTTTTACCTGCCGAAGGATAAACGCAGGCTAAATCGTCCCTGAATTTTATTTCAGGTTTGCATGATACGAAGGGCGGGTGCAGCGAGAGAGTTGACTCGCCGCACCGGCCGTTGGGGGTGGAAAAAGGATTGCGAGCAACGGTGCCGGCACGGTTATGCCTATTTATGTTCGAAGCCCGGCGACCAGCGGAGGCCGAGCGCGTAGGTCGGCTTGTAGAACTCGCGCTGAATCAGGTACTGGCTGCTGCCGTTGTAGAAGCCGAAGACTTCGTTGTTGACGTTGAGAATGTAGGCGACAAAGGTGAAGCCCTTCTCAAGCCGCACGCTTCCCTGCATATCGATCTGCAAGTGCGGGTAGAGGTAGGTGTCACCGTTAGGTCCGTGAAGTCCCCCGGGTGTTGGCCCATTACCTCCATTAGCGGGGTTGCTTGTCCCGGTGCCATCGTGAAATTGATACGAGAAGATGTTGCCGTCATTGTAAGAAACCCCAAGCCGGTAGGAGAAACGGCCGCGATCATAGGTTGGGCTGATGTTCCACGTATTCGGCGCCTGCCTCAGCAAATGAGGATGATCAGAGCGGCCATCCAGGCCGCCCGTACCCGAAGCCGTGTAGCCATAGTTTGCCGAAAGACCAAATCCGCTCAGGAATCCCGGAAGGAAGCTGTAGCGTTGCAAGTAGGCAATTTCAAAGCCAAAGAGATGAGCGCTTCCCGCATTGAGCGACTGGCTGATTATGTAATCGCCTGCTTGATTCTGATACGGGGGTGGAGGCGTAAAGTTTGTATTCCTAAATGAGGTTTGGATAATGGGATCGTACAGGCTTTTGTAGAATACCCCGGCTTGAATGGTTCCGAAGGTGTTCATGTAGTGCTCGAACAATAAATCGTAGTTATTCGCGGTTTCCGCTTTCAGATTTGGATTGCCGAGACTGATGTTCCCCGTACCACCTTGACCAGGTGTGATGGAGAATGCCTGCGCAACATCCTGAGGATTCGGACGGGAAAGCCCGCGACTGTAAGCAAGGCGAATGTCAGTGTTGTTGGTCAAAGCGTACCGCAGCGAACCGCTTGGCAGCACCGTGACGTAATCGCCGCCGCCTTTGAAGTTCTGGCCGGGTTGAATAATCGTTGGGCAAGCGACAGGATCCGTGCACCCATCCTGCCAGCTCAGCGTGTCCAGATTCGTTCCTTCGACGCGAACGCCGGCGATGAATCGGAATTTGCTGAAGTCGATGGTGTTCATCACGTACCCGGCGGAAACCTGCTCGATGTAGCTGTAGAAGTTGGATTGTCCAGCCGCGCCAGTCGTGAACACGAACTGGCTAGGGTTTGCAAAAACGTACGCCTGGGTCTTGTAGTAATCCGCAAACGGTCCCTGGGGGTACGCTCCATTGTAGTAACCGGAGTTGTGAAACGAATTCGGGAATAGTGAAAACGGAATCACCTCGGCATAGTCGTTGGCATTGCTTCCGGTCCCGCCAATCGTCGGAACGGCGTAGTCGTCCGAGTAGCTATGATCGTATTTGTGGCCGTTGCGGAATCTTCCGCCGACCTCGATCGTCGCCAGGTGCGAGCCGATGTGGTAGCGCTTGCCCATGGCTCCGGTAATCTGGAAATTCGCTTGTGCCGTCTTCCCGCGGCTGATGTTTACATCGTTCAGGGCGTAGATTGACGTGTTGTAGGCCTCCGTGTAACACGCCTGGGACCATCGCGGTATAAGGGAGTTCCCGGTGGCGGCGGGATCGTAAGTGCAGGGACTCGTTCCGTAGGTGGATTGATTTGGAATGCCGAAGGACCCGCCGCCATACCCGTTATCGTTCTCGCTGGCGAAGGAACCGGAAACGTCCCAGGCAAACCAAGTGCTGGCAAGGACGTGCTTCCCGCCCAATACCAGGTTCTCGATGATATAGCGAGGACGGCGGATGGAGTTGCCGAAGGAGGGTGTACCACTGGCCCCATTCAGGAGATTCTGACCACTGTTATCGTGTAACGTGTAAACCCAGCGGTCGCCAAAATTGTGGAAGTCGGAGAACATTCCGCGCAGGTAGATATTCGATCCTTGGCCCAACTGGTAATCGGTACTTCCCGCAATGCCATACCGTGTGCGGTAGTACTTGTACTCTCGAAGGTCGATTGAGTCGAAGTAGCGCCCGGCAGGAACGCCGCCAACGACCAACTGGTCCGGCACCGGTTCCACGTCATCAATGCCGCGGCCTTCATAATCGTAGGAAAAACCAA
>Ga0210400_10001536_pt1 | contig 22700 bp, 16 predicted proteins | sample IncBWH26MmetaG_FD_155456 | JGI IMG/M metagenome (GOLD analysis project Ga0210400, IMG submission 155456) | Forest soil microbial communities from Barre Woods Harvard Forest LTER site, Petersham, Massachusetts, United States - Inc-BW-H-26-M | ecosystem: Environmental > Terrestrial > Soil >...
CAACGGCAACCTTCGCAGCAACGTGAAGCCGCTCAATTTGACCATCTCTCTTCTCGGCAGTACGCAGCCGATTGACATCATTCGACGCCCGACGATCAACGAAAGAGCGACCAATCCCGGCGTTCTCGGCGAGCGCTATTTTGCCGAGGCGAGCTTGAGAATCTTGCTCTCGGATAACGCGGCGGACATTACGGGACTCGATTGCGTCAGCGCTGGAGCTCCCTTCAATCTTGCGGACATAGCGCTGCCGACCGGTGCGTGGGTCACAGCAAATGCTGCGGCCCTGAAGGCCGCCATGACCGCGGCTGGCACTCCTGTATTGCCACTGGCGGCATCGGGCGCAAATGGAGCCGTAGCACTAACTGGCAGCTACGTCCCCGGAACTGCCGGAGGTGACGGGTACTGGCAAGCGAAGAACACTCCAATTATCACGGGGTACATCAAGATCGACGCCCAGACTGCCTACGGCAGCCCCTGCGGCACCTGGAAAGACGTGACTCTGGAGGTTCTCAGCCTAGGCTACGCAGGCAAGAACATCAATCCTGTGCCTCAATCGTACGATGGCACCAACCTGAACCCCAATTGGGGTGGCACAGCCGCCAAAATGGAAGGCACCAATGCCGGCGCTCCGCCACTTCCGGTTCTTCCGATGATCGACCCCAATACCGGCGGCCAGGTGCAGATGAATTCACAGAGCGCCGCTCCTCTTGCCGCCGGTGCTTTCAACGCGGCCGTGTTTAACAAGGGTACCTGCCTGGATCCCCATCCCAACGCGGTGATTCGACTTGAGCGCGTTCGCGACAATCCTTCTACGGTTGCCGTGAATACCGGAGTGCTAAAGACCGTGGTGCCCAAGAATCTGGCTTTTCAGTCTACGGTGGCACAGGTCTGCGGCGTGGATCCCACGACCAAGGCGCCGCTTGCTACTCTTCCCACCGACTTCTGGCCCAACGTGCTCTTTGACACGCGCGAAGGATACAACCGTCAACCGACTCCAGCCGTCCCTTTCAATAACCGAATCACACTTGGCGGAGCAATGAACTACGTCGAACTGGACATCAAGAATCTGGCAAAGTGGTTCTCCGGCACACTTCCGGCTGCGGGCTCATCCGGGCCCAGCACCAAGGACCCTGTCGTCGCGCCGAATAACTTCGTAGTATATGTCTCAGACCGCCGCAGCAATTATGTTCCTACGGGAACCATCGTGGGCGTCTGGCCCCCGGCCTCTCCTTCCGGGCACGAGACCGGAGAATACGGGTACGGTGACTTCATCAACTCAGCGACACTCGCAGGCTGCCCCAATAATGGGCTTGAGACGGGCGAAGACTTGGATGGGAACGGTACGCTCTTCACTTATGGTGAGATCACCTTCCCCCCGACGATGATCAACAGCACCGGGGTCGCTACCGCCAGTACGCTGTTTCAAGGTGCGGTCAACTCGCTTGCCGCCACCGTGGCGGATCCACAATGCGTCGGTCCGAACGGCGGGTTCCCCTGGCCGAGAACGTTCTTGCTCAACCCCAACGAGGCACGCGAGAATCCGCCGGCGCTCTTCCGCCGGGCCCTGAAGATTGTGAATGGCAACCTCATCAACTTGCCCGTATGCCCGGGCGCAATCAGCTGCGGCTTGACCATCGCAACGGAGAATCCCGCCTACATCCAGGGCGACTACAACGCCAATTCGGCAGGCGGCGGCTTCGCGGATCCTAGCGTCGCTGCGTCCGTGGTGGCCGATGCATTCACTTTGCTCTCCAACGAGTGGAATGACATCAATACTTTCAGCTATCCCTTCAACACCGGTGGCCGCCGATCGACAACCGCTTGGTACCGCCTGGGTGTCGTTGCCGGTAAGGGCCTTTCGTTCCCCATCCCCGGCTGGGATACCACGGCGATTGACGGCAGTCAGGACTTTGGAACCGATGGCGGTGTCCACAACTTCATGCGGTATCTGGAAAGCTGGGGTGGAACCTTGAACTACACGGGATCCATCGTGAGCATGTATTACAATCGCCAGGCCATCGGTCTCTACAATTCCGGCGGCAACAACTACAGCCCGCCAAACCGCGGCTATCAGTTTGACGCCAACTTCTTGAACCCTTTGCTCCTGCCGCCGCGGACGCCGATGTTCCGCGATATCAACACGACAGGATTTACGCAGCTCCTTTTGCCAACCCAGTAACTCGCAGCTCTTCGCTGCACTGCGCGGCCCCGCGTCCCCCGGGGCCGCGTTTTTTCGGCGGGATGAGTCAGAGTCGCATCGGGAAGAATCGGTTCCGGGCACGAAGATTTGCTAGTTTCGCGCCGCGAAGTTTTTTAGCGGCAATTGATGATCGGGAATCTGCGCCGTAGTTCTTGCGAGCTTGGCGCCCTCGGGCAGATACGTGGGAGAAGCAAGCTATGGCCGATAATTCATCGTCAGGGGAATCTTCCTCCTCCAAATCGCTGCTCTTCATGATGGCAGCGATGTTCTGCGGCTTCGGCATCCTCCTCGGTGGAGGGCTGCTCATGGCTTCGCGCGTGATTCATTCCCTTCAGCTCCGCGCGGAGGGCGACAAGACTACCGTGCGCACTCCCCTAGGCGATTTCCGCGTTGAGAAGGCCCAGGAAGTCGGTCCCGGCCTGCCGGTATATCCCCAGTCTTCCCTTGTAATGCCCGGAGGAAAAGCGCAGCACACGCCCCTCAACGACAATCAGCCCCAGGTGCTCACCAGCACTTATCACACGAACTCTTCCCGAGAGTACGTCGTCAACTGGTATGTCGAGCACTTGAGCCCGGAGTTCGTGCGCCAGGACGCGGGCCCCAAGAACTTGCCGGAAGTCTTCCACGATTCCCACATTTCCGATGATGACATCACCTTCGTCGGCGAACGCGGCGACCAGTTTCGCGTGGTTTCCCTGACTGCCGAAGACATGGGCACAAAAATCGTGCTCCTTCGTTCCGCCAAACTGTCATCTCAAGCCTCGACTCAATCGCAAACTGAATCTCCGAGCCCTTCAACAACACCGTAACCATCTTCGTTATTTTTCTTTCGTGTTCCGTGCGGGCGTACCGGAACAGGCACGTTCCGGGAAGCCGTTAATGCCTCAGCCCCCGAAAAATGCGACCATAGGCGGAGTTTCCCTAGAGGATTGCCCGACCATGCCTCGCATCCAGACCACGGAAGACCGCCGGCTTGAAGAAGCGCGCACGCGAAAAAAACATTGGAAGCGCTGGGGGCCTTACCTTTCGGAACGGCAGTGGGGAACGGTGCGCGAAGATTACAGTCCAGGCGGCACGGCTTGGGAATTCTTTCCGCACGACCATGCGCGCTCGCGCGCCTATCGCTGGGGAGAAGACGGCATCGGAGGAATCTGCGATCGCCACCAGATGATGTGCTTCGGGCTGGCTCTTTGGAACGGGCGCGATCCCATCCTCAAGGAACGCATCTTCGGCCTCACCGGAAATCAGGGCAATCACGGCGAGGATCCCAAAGAGTATTACTTTTACCTTGACTCCACGCCCACGCACAGTTACATGCGCATGCTGTACAAATATCCGCAGGCTGAATTTCCTTACGAATATTTGGTCGAAGAAAATCGCGGCCGCGGCCGCGGTGAGCCGGAATTCGAACTGCTCGACACTGGAGTCTTCACAGAGAACCGCTACTTCGATGTTTTCATCGAATATGCCAAGGCCGACGTCGAGGACATGCTCATCAAGATCACCGCGGTGAATCGTGGGCCGGAAGCGGCGGCGCTCCACGTGCTACCGCAATTTTGGTTTCGCAACACCTGGTCCTGGGGCAAGGATTTGCGGCGGCCGCTCGCGCGCAAAGGCACTAGCGTGCCGGGAAGCGCCTGCGTCGAATTGCAGCACTGGCAATACGGCAAGCGCTGGCTGCTCTGCGCGGGGCAACCCGAATTGCTCTTCACGGAAAACGAAACCAATAGCGCACGTCTCTTCGGCAGCAGAAACCGGTCACCTTATGTTAAGGACGCATTTCACGAGTATTTTGTTCGCGGCAACAAAGCAGCAGTGAACCCGGAGCAGATGGGAACGAAGGTTGCTGCGTACTATCCATTGGAGCTCGGGCCCGGCGAATCCGCCACGCTAAAACTGCGGCTCACCGATCTTGAGCCCCTTGGCGGCATGGATACCGCCGCGGGCACGGTGGGCGGATTCGTTTCGCCCGGCACGCAGGAACGCTCCGAAGGTGTTCCCGGCACGAATGATTTTGCCGCGGGGTTTGACGGATTATTTGCCGTGCGCCAAAAGGAAGCCGAAGAGTTTTACGCTTCGCGCATTCCCAAAGAACTCTCGGACGACGCCAAAGCCGTCATGCGTCAATCATTTTCCGGGATGCTTTGGTCCAAGCAGTTTTATCACTACGATGTGCATACCTGGCTTGAGGGCGACCCCGCCGGTCCCAAGCCTCCGGCAGAGCGCTGGAATGGCCGCAACAAGGATTGGACCCATCTCTATAACGACGACATCATTTCCATGCCGGACAAGTGGGAGTATCCGTGGTACGCCGCATGGGATTTGGCGTTTCACTGCATCCCCTTGGCCCTTGTCGATCCGGACTTCGCCAAGGACCAGCTCATTCTGCTGCTGCGCGAATGGTACATGCACCCCAACGGTCAATTGCCGGCCTACGAATGGGCATTCGGCGACGTGAACCCGCCGGTGCATGCCTGGGCCGCTTGGCGCGTCTATAAAATCGAACGGCGCGTGCGCGGCGTGGCCGACCGCGGCTTTCTGGAAAAAGTCTTTCACAAGCTGCTGTTGAATTTCACCTGGTGGGTGAACCGCAAGGACCCGGACGGCGCGAACATTTTTCAAGGCGGATTTCTCGGCTTGGATAACATCGGAGTTTTCGATCGTTCCGCCCCGCTCCCGACGGGCGGGCATCTCGAGCAATCCGACGGCACCAGTTGGATGGGCATGTACTGCTTGAACATGCTGGCGATCGCGCTGGAACTAGCCAAGGAAGATCCCGCCTACGAAGATGTAGCCAGCAAGTTTTTCGAGCATTTCGTCTACATCGCACGCGCCATGAACGACTTCGGCACCGATGGCCGTTCCTTGTGGGACGACGAAGATGGCTTCTATTACGACGTGCTGAAACTCCCCAACGGCGAAGAGCACTTCCTGAAAATCCGTTCGATGGTGGGATTAATCCCGCTCTTTGCCGTGGAAACGCTGGAGCCGGAAATCGTCGATCGCCTGCCGGGCTTCAAGCGCCGCATGCAATGGTTTATCGACAACCATGCGGAACTGCCGGAGCACATTGAAATGACCCAGCGTTCGGCGCGCGGCGTCCGCCGTTTGCTCTCCCTTGTAAACCGAAAGCAGCTCAAGCGCGTGCTCACGCGCATGCTGGATGAGACGGAATTTCTCTCGCCCTACGGTGTCCGCGCCTTGTCTCGCTATCACAAAGATCATCCCTATGAAGTGCATGTCAATGGAAATGTAAATCGCGTGGGCTACGAGCCTGCGGAATCCTCCACCGGCCTCTTCGGCGGTAATTCGAACTGGCGCGGGCCCATCTGGTTTCCCGTAAACTATCTCCTCGTCGAGTCGCTGCAAAAATTTCATCACTACTACGGAGAAGACTTCAAAGTGGAGTGCCCCACGCATGCGCCCGAGGAATCCGACCTTTGGCAAGTCGCTGCGGAAATCTCCCGACGGTTGATTCACATCTTCCTGCGCGATTCGAACGGCCGACGGCCGGTCGCAGGAGGAACCGAACTTTTCCAGAGCGATCCTCATTGGCGTGACCTGATCCTTTTCTACGAATACTTTCACGGCGATAATGGCGCGGGGATCGGCGCAGGCCATCAAACCGGCTGGACCGGCCTGGTCGCCAAACTCATTGAACAAAGCGGAGAGTAGCGTGCCGCAGCTAGTGATCCGGGAAGCCACACTTCAGGACGAAGCGCAGCTTCTTCGCATGATGCGCCAGCTGGCCGAGCAGGAGCCGGGTAAAATCAAGTTTGACGAGCCCGCGGCTGATGCAACCTTTCGAAAATTCTTGTCGCTTCCTTCGTTTGGGCGCGTCTGGCTGCTCTGCGAGGGGAACACCATCGTCGGCTATATCGTGCTCACGATCGGCTTCAGCTTCGAATTCCACGGCCACGATGCCTTCATCGATGAACTGTATATCGACGCCGCGCACCGCCGCCGAGGCATTGGCCGACAGGCCGTTGAGTTCCTGGAGAAAAAAGCGCGCGAGTTGGGCGTGAATGCCGTCCATCTTGAAGTGGACCAGGGCAATGATCCCGCTTTCGAACTCTATCGGCGCGCAGGATACGAAAGTCACGACCGATTCCTAATGACCAAATGGCTGCACCGCTAGATGCGTGGAGCACGGAGGCAAAAGATGAGCGGAAGCTTTGCCGGAAAAGTGGCCCTTGTGGCTGGCGGCACCGGTGGTTTGGGGCGTGCCGTGAGTCTCGCATTTCTCGGGGAAGGCGCAAAAGTTGTCGCCACGTTTCGAAAACAGGAAGAACTGGACGCTTTGAAGACTGCGGCGGGCGCAAATGTTTCCCGGCTTGCAGGGTTCAACGTGGATGTTACGGACGAAGCCGCTGTGCGCCAGCTCGTCGAAGGAATTCTCGCGCAGCATGGCCGTCTCGACGTCCTTGTGAATACTGTGGGCGCGTACGTAGGCGGCACGAAGTTATGGGAACTGGAAACGAAAACTTTCGACCAGATGCTGGCGCTCAATTTGCGCTCCGGGTATATGCTCTCGCGTGCTGCGGTGCGCGCCATGTTGAAGAAAGGTAGTGGGGCCATCGTGAACGTTGCCGCGAAGGCTGCGTTTGATCATGCTGCCGGCGCTGCAGCATATGCAGCTTCAAAATCGGCTGCGGTAGCTCTGTTGGATTCACTGGCCGCTGACTCGAAGGGCAGCGGCGTTCGCGTCAATACGATTCTTCCCAGCATCATCGATACGGAAGTGAATCGCAAAGCCATGCCTGCGGCGGATTTCTCCAAGTGGCCGAAACCGGAGGAAATTGCGCGTGTAATTCTCTTTTTGTGCAGCGAAGATGCCAAAGTGATCCATGGCGCGGCTATACCCGTCTACGGAGAGAGTTAAGTTCCGCAATGCTTCTCGGAAGCATGCGTGGGCATTTTTCGCTTGGAGTTCCACGCACCAGCATCCGAATGAAAGGCAAGGCCAGTGTCAGAACAGGCGGAAATCCAGTTTGGCCGCGAAATCTGCGGCGATCTTGCCGCTGCTGAGTCGCGCGAGTGGCTTGTCACCAACGGCATCGGCGGCTACGCCTCCGGCACCGTTGCAGGAAGTTTGACGCGCCGCTACCACGGCTTGCTGATCGCCGCGCTACAACCGCCCGTCGGCCGCACGCAGCTTGTCGCCACAATTGATGAAGTCGTCCATTATTCGGGGGCCGATTTTTCTTTTGCCACGCACCGATGGTCCAGTGGTGCCATCGACCCCAAGGGCTTTCTGAACTTGGAAAGTTTCCACCTTGAAGGCACCAAACCTGTCTGGACCTATGCGTTTGCTGACGCGCTTCTGGAAAAACGTGTGTGGATGCGCCAAGGTGAGAACACCACTTACATTCAGTACACACTCATTCGCGGAAGCACCGCCATCGAAATGGAATGCAAGACGCTGGTGAACTATCGCGATTTTCATTCTTTGACGCACGCGGGCGATTGGCGTATGAAGATCGAGCCGGTGGAACGCGGTGTAAAGGTGGTCGCATCGGACGGCGCCACACCGTTCTATCTCCTGAGCGCGGAGGCTGTCTGCGAGCCAAGCCACGAATGGTACCTCGGCTGCTACTTTGCGGAAGAGGCTGTACGTGGTCTCGATGACCATGAGGATCATCTTTTTGCGGCGCTGTTCCGAGCGAAACTGGACGTCGGTTCCAGCATAACTCTTGTGGTCACCACCGAAGCCGCGGCTGCCTTGGACGGCGAAACGGCAAGAGCGCGGCGCGCCAACCATGAAGTGAAACTATTCCAATCCTGGCAGGAGAAAAACGAGGCACTCGCAGCGGAAGCGCTTTCCTGGCTATGGCAGCTCATCCTCGCTGCCGACCAATTCATCGTGAAGCGCAGCCTGCCGGACGAGCCGGACGGCCGCAGCATCATCGCCGGCTATCACTGGTTCGCGGATTGGGGCCGTGACACCATGATCGCGCTGCCGGGATTGACTCTCTCCACCGGGCGCGCCGATGTTGCGCAACGGATTCTTCTTGCCTTTTCGCGCCATGTTGATGCCGGGATGTTGCCGAACAATTTCCCTGACGCCGGCGGCAAGCCCGAATACAACACTGCGGACGCCACGCTTTGGTATTTCGAAGCCGTCCGCCAGTATTTCGCTGCTACGCAGGACGCCGCAACGCTCCAGAAACTTTTTCCAGTTCTCGCCGGGATTATCGACGCCCACGTAAAGGGCACGCGCTACAACATTCATGCTGATCCCGCCGACGGTTTGCTTTTTGCCGGCGGCCCCGGCGTGCAACTGACATGGATGGACGCCAAAATCGGCGATTGGGTCGTTACCCCGCGCACGGGCAAGCCCGTGGAGATCAACGCCCTGTGGATCAACGCGCTCGAGACTATCGCCCAATTCGCGCGTCTGCTCAAGCAGCCCGGCGAAGGCTACGAAAAGCTTGCCGCGAAAGCCAAAAAAAGTTTCCAGAAATTCTGGAACCCCGGCCGTCGCTGCTGTTTCGACGTGCTCGATTCGCCCGGAATCGGGAACGATGCGTTACTCCGCCCCAACCAGATTTTTGCCGCCTCTCTGCCCGTGAGTCCGCTCTCGTCCGAACAGCAGAAATCCGTTGTCGATGTTTGCGCCAGGAATTTGTTGACCTCGCACGGTTTGCGCAGCCTTGCTCCGGGCGAACCCGGCTACACCGGCCACTACGGCGGCAGCCCGCGCGACCGCGATGCCGCCTACCACCAAGGCACGGTTTGGGGCTGGCTGCTCGGTCCCTTTGCCATCGCGCACCATCGCGTCTACCGCGATCGTCAAGCCGCGCTGCGCTTCCTGGAACCGCTCGGCCGCCAAATCTACGAGGGCGGTCTCGGCACCCTCAGTGAAATCTTCGATGGCGATGCCCCCTTCGCGCCCCGCGGCTGTATCGCGCAAGCGTGGACCGTAGCCGAACTCTTGCGCGCCTGGCAAGAAATTGCTGTCGAAAAGTAATCACTTCTTGGTTGGGGTTTGCGCCGCGCTCGGCAATTCATAGAGCTCGATCAGAACTTTTCCTGCTCCTGGTGTAGACACCAGGAAAAAGTTGACGCGCGTGCCATCGGCGCCCGGCCGTGTTGCCGGATAGATGGGCATGACCCCGAATTTTTCCTTCAAGATTTCAGTCGCGCGGTCTACACTCGTGCAGCGAAACTCCACCTGCTGCACGCCTTCCCCAAATTTCACCAGGTACCGCGCAATGGCCCCGGAGCCGCCGGGCTCCCGCGTCGTCAGGATGTCCAGCAGGACGCCATGAGAAAAATGCAGCTCGAACTCCTCGGCGTCCTGGTCGGCGGGAACTTCTGAAAGCCTCGGCGATCCATTTGCCGCGTGAATGAGCGCAAAGGTCTCCCGTCCCACCGCTAGCCCCACTGTGACGATGGGACTTGGCCCCAGGAGCAACGCCGCCAGCTCACTGTCTTCCCTCCACGCGGAGATAATTGCGTCCGCCGGTGTGTGTCCCACGCGATAAATCTCCTCCGCCCCCGCTCGGCGGTCCGCAGCATTGGCGGACGAAAGTGCTTCAATCGCCGAAGTTTTTTTCTTTGCAGGGATCAGCACCGACGCCAGCAGCGCTACCAGCAGCACGCCCCCCACTACCCCCAATGACAGGCCCACTGGGATATGTACCCACGGTTCTCCAATCATCTTTCCGCCGATGAACACCAGCACAAGCGCCAATCCTTCATCCAGGTATTGCAAACGGTCGATCACTCCAGCCAGCAGGAAGTAGAGAGCGCGCAGTCCCAGAATGGCGAAAACGTTCGAGGTGTAAACAATAAAGGGATCGCGCGTGATGCCAAAGACCGCCGGAATCGAATCCACAGCCAGTGTTACGTCCGTGATTTCCACCACCAGCAGCACCAGAAACAGAGGAGTGGCAAACAGCTTGCCTCCGTTGCGCACAAAAAATTTTTCGCCTTGATAACCCTGCGTCACGCGAAGATGTTTCCGTGCGAAGCGGAAGATCTTGTTTTGTTCCGGATGCACTTCCGTTTTCTTGGCGAACAGCATGCGCAATCCCGCATAAATCAAAAACGCTCCCAGGAGGTACAGCACCCAGGAAAAGTGTTCGATCAGCTCCGCCCCCAGCGCGATCATCACCCCGCGCATGATCAGCGCGCCAAGAACCCCCCACTCCAGGAGCCGGTGCTGGATCCGCTCGTCGACGGCAAACGCTCGAAAGATCACCAGGAAAAGAAACAGGTTGTCGACGCTCAGCGCCTTTTCGATCAGGTAGCCGGTGAAGTATTCAAGCGCCGGCTGCTCGCCGTACAAGAACAGGACGCCCAGTCCGAAGAGCAAGGAAACGCCAATCCAGCCAAAACTCGCGAACGCCGCCTCACGCACGCCAATCTTGTGTGCTTTCCGGTGAAATACCCGTAGATCCAGCGCAAGCGCAATCAGGATAAAGAGATTAAACGCGATCCAGCGAAATGGCGTGCCCATGGTGGGAGCGCGTCAACGCGCTAGGGGTTTTCGCCGTGCGCATCGATGGAGTTCAAATTCGTCAATTCCACGCGCGTCGTCTGGCCCGCTTGAATCACCACCGGCACGTCCCAACGCAAGCGCATGTCACCCGCGGCGGCGTCCAGGTTGATCGTGCTGATCCAGTATTTCCCCGGTGGCAGGCCGGACACGGCGGCTCGGCCTTCGAGGTCCGTGTCCGCCTTGCCGGCCAGGAATTTCGTTTGCGCCGTGTCCGGTGCCGTGCGTTGCACGCGCTTGTGATGCACGCTTTGCAGCGCCGCCCATTTTTTTTGGGGGTTGACGGCGTCGAGTTCCAGCTCCATTCCGGAAATCGTTCCCGGATGTGCCTGAACGAATTTCTTGAGCGCCAGCGTGTATTCCTGTTTGTGCTTTTCGTATTTGTCGGGATGCTCAGTCTTTTCCGCTTCCGTGTATTTCGGACGCGGAAAGCCGTCGGTCACACCGCCGCTGTTCGAACGTTCGTAAGCCGCCTGGAATTCCGGCACACGCATGATGTCTTCCGGCGTAATCGCTTTGTCCGTGTCCGGCATCGTCAAGTCCAGGATTTCATGTTCCTTTAGCCAGCTCTTCAACGCGGGAGAAATCTTCAGCGTCTCGATGAATTCGTTACGCGGCGGAAGAGGATCTTTGTCCTCCACTTCCTTCACGATTTCCGTGTAGCTCTTGGTCAGCACGTAAAACGTGAATTGCCGCACCGGTTCCGGCCGCGCTGCCGTCGGCGTAACCCGCGCCAGAAATTCCAACGTGCCGGAGTTTGATTGCGGGTGCGAGGAGCCCGCAAAACCCAAGGCGCACAACACCAGGACCATGCTGTAGACGGCCGCTTTTCTCATGCAGGAATCGTAGCAGATTGCGGCAAATACCCGCGAGCGCAAGGAAATCCTAGTGCGCAAAGCGTTCCGCGCCTCACCGGTCATTCGCGGCAGGCCCAGCATCGGAGAACAGGTAGGTGCCATCTGCCCTCGTCTTGATGCGCGCAAGGCGGTGTGTTTTCTCAAACAGATCGTGGCCCTGCTTGAGATTGCTCCAGAATGCCACCAACCCCTTCGCATTTGCGTGGCTCGCCGCCAATCCCGCGAAACCTCCATTCGTGAGCCGCGCCGGAAAAATGTGAATCGGTAGATGTTGCTGGCCCTGGCTGTGGACCAGCACAGCAAGCCAGTAGACTTCCTTGACGCTGTCGTCAGTAATTGGAATACAGCCGATCGACGCGCAGTCGCCGTGCAGAAAAATGTCGCCGCCGGGATTTTGATGCGAGCCGAGAATGCGGTCCGCCGCGTTCGGATAGCTGATGTGCAGGCTCAGATAGAAATTGCTCTGAGGGTTGAACCAATCGAGCTCGTAAAATCCTTCCGGAACTTGTTCGTCGCCGAACCGTCGCTTCGGCCCAAGCACACCGGAAGACGTGCAGATACTGTATTCGTGGATCAGCACAAAGGGCTTGTCTTCGGCGTCCGTGGCCCAGAGTTCCAGCATAGCCTCTTTCTTAAACGCTCGAAGCAGGATGGCGTGCGGCGGATAAACGATGCCTTTTTCCTTGAATCTCTGCCGCAAGACTTCATCTTTCTCCCGGGACGCCGTTCGTACGCGCGGAAACTTCCATTGGAGATCTCGAAAAGATTGTCGCCCCTCGGGAGAGGAGGGAATTGCCAGCGAGAAGAGGAGCAGGGCGCCGATGGTGGCTCTCTTCATGAGTCAGTCCGCGCCACGCGCTCAATGTTTGGCAAAGAGCATCAGAAATGTCATAGCGGCCAGCGCCGCAAGGATCACTGCCGCGGCAATGCGCCAGAGCAAACTCGTAGGCGCTGCGGGAATGGGGCCAGGCGGCCGTTTCGGAGGCACGGGAGGATCGAGAACGCCAATGCCCGTGTATTTACGAGGCGGACCGCCAAAGCGACCGGAGGCCTGCGCTTCCGGCTCGGGCTCGTATTCTGCAAAATCGTGCGGCATAAATACGAATGTTACTCCGATGCCTGCCAAGCGTCTAGAACAGCCGGAACACGGCTTCGACGGTCACCCAGGAGGGAACCGCGCGCCGCGCGCCATCGCGCGCGGGCACAAATTTCCAGGTGCGAATGGCCCGCACCGCGCGCTCGTCCAGCCCCAATCCAATTCCTTGCGTGATGCGGATTTGCGATGCCCGGCCGTCGGCGTCAACTAATACGAGCAACGTCACGGCTCCCTGCAACCGCGCTTCCCGCGCTTCGTCCGTGTACTGCGGATCGGGGCAATACGCGCAAGTTGGCAGCGTGACACCGGGTTGATAGATTCCCCGTTGCCCGCCTATCCCTACGCCGTCACCTGGCGTGTTGCCGATCGAGTTTCCGGTGCCATCGCCGATGGTGTCGCCGTGTCCGCGGCCGGAGGAGCCATTGCGGTCAGGCATCCATGGCAAGCCAATCTCGTTGACCGGCGGAAGGACGCGCGGTGCGGAAGCATCTAGAATCGTTGGAGGAATCGGGACCTCCGGATTTGGATTCTGCGGAATCATCGGCTTTACAAGCTGAATCGACGACCGGGCGGGAAGATTCCCATGTGTGACAGGAAGAAGATCATGGCCCGAGCCGTTCCCGCTCCCCTCATTTGGATGAAGGCCGCGAAGCCGGTTGAGCAGGCTAGACGATACCGCAATGCTCGGGGGAATTTTTTCCCCAGGCGAGAGCGGGCTGCGGCGCGAACCTGGAGGATGAACGGCCAAAAGTGCAAGCACGCAGATGACAAGCACATGCGTCAAGAGAGAAGCGCTCTGTGCGTGGCCCGCACGCGCCGATCTATCCCATCTCGGTAGATGAATCGGAGCGCCGTTCGCCGAAGAAGGGAAGAGAGGCGACGAAGTGAAAAGTTGCCGCAAGTTTTCTCGAACGCGCAAAAACCACCAATCCTTGGATGGCTGCAGGGAAGCGAAAGAACGCGAGAGCGGATCGCGCATGGGAAGGCCTCCGCGCCCGCCTCAAATTTGGCCAGACTCCTCGACAAGACGGGCGGCGAACGCGTGATGAGAAGCGCAGGGCGTCAGATTGGTTGCCCGAAAATGAAAACGAAAACGCCGCAGAGTAAGCGTTTGCGGAAACACACTCAGGAAGAAGGGAAGTAGGTCGGAATGTTACGGAGCTTAGAAAAGCCGGAAGGTCACTTCAATGGGAACCAGCGTTGGCACCGGCTTGCCGTTCGGCCCAGTAGCGGGCTTGCACCGCCAAGTCTTCACCGCGGCCACGGCGTTTTCGTCCAGTCCCATTCCTACTCCCTGGACGACTTTAATGTTGGTGACTTTTCCGTCCACGCCAACAACGCCCATCACCGTCACCGCGCCCTGATACTTCACTTTGCGCGCTTCGTCGGAGTACTCCGGTGTCGGCGCGTAAAAGCACACTGGAACTCCCACTCCGTTTACGCCCGCACGGAAAACTCCTCCGCCCGTCCCGCCACCCTCACCGGGGCCAAGGCCTCCGCCGGAGCCGCTGCCGATACCGCCCATTTCGCCCGTTCCGATGCCGCCACCACCGCCGGGACCGCCGGAATAATTCACAGACGCCGCCAGCGGATCACCCATGTTTGTCAGCGGAGGATTGGCCACTTTCAAATCGGGTGGGCCGAGCAGCGAAGGATCCATCGGTAGCTTGGGATTCGGATTCTTGAGCGTCGCTTCGGGCGGTGTAAATTGCGTGTACTTGAATTTTGGGGCGCGCCCCTTTGTCGGAGGCAATTGCGAACGATCGCCGCCGCCGCCACCGCCGCCCGCTTTATCCGCGCCTGCAGGCAGCTTTGAAATATAGGGAGAAATGTCGAGAGGGATGGTGTCGACCTGTTTGTTCTTTGCCTGCGTTGGGACCATGAGTCCGGTCCAGAAGATTGGAACCAGCAGCAAAAGAATGACTGCGCCATGCAGCCCAACTGCGATGGCTTGGCTCCAGCCGAAGTTTTCATCCTTCGACCAGATATCTTTCACCTTGATTGGCTTTACGGCAAACGGCAATGGCGCCTGCTTAGGCGGAGAGAAAAACTCTTTGAGGCGTGTCCCAAAGCCGCCGAAATTCGCGCCCCAGGCTACCGCCAGTTTGCTATTGACCGGCCCCTTGGGCGCCGGGCCCGAGCTGAAAAAATCCTTGAGATTGTCGCCCATTCCTGTTCCGAAAGATGTTTTGGTGAATGGGGCATCCGCGCGTTCGCGCACGTTGATAGGCCGCTCGATGAGGAACTGCTTCAGGTTCGACCAGAAGTTGTCGGGAATCAGAATTCTTGGCGGATCGAATTTGGGAACCGCGGAATTGGGCACTGGAACCGCAGGCTCGGAGCCCGCCGCGGACACTTTGCGCTTGGTGATTTCCGGCGGCAGAAGATTGATGAATTTATCCGGCACCATTGCCCTCTTCAATTAGACGCAGATTTCCTGCGTTGGGTATCCCTAGCTGGTAAGATTCGCACGGGCCTGGAAAGGTTGCGCGACCCCAGCGGCTGACACCGACCTCCATTCATTGTAACATACGTGCTTACACTGCTTTCCGATGTTTCCCGCCGTATACCTGAACCATCGTACGACAGGAGTACGGGCAAGAAAAAGGGCGGGCACGCAGCCAAATAAGGAGATTTTCAAGCGCTCATCGCTATGGCCGAACCACTGGAACTGAAGAAAACTCTGAACCTGCCGAAAACCGATTTTGCCATGAAGGCCAGCCTACCGCAGAACGAGCCAAAACAGCTCGAAGCCTGGCACGCGGGCAACATCTACGAGCGCATTCTGGAAACGCGTAAAGGCAAGCCGCTGTTCGTTTTGCACGATGGGCCACCCTATCCCACGGGAGAAATTCACCTCGGCACAGGACTGAACAAAATACTCAAAGACCTCGTGGTCAAAACCAAGAGCATGGCGGGCCATTACGCCCCGTACGTGCCGGGATGGGATTGCCACGGCCTGCCGATCGAAACCAAGGTGGAAAAAGAGCTCGGCGGAAAAGGGAAAGTTCCGCCGGCCGAGTTTCGAAAGATGTGCCGGCAATTCGCCTTGCATTACGTCGAGCAGCACAAAAAAGATTTCAAGCGCCTCGGCATTTTCGGCCGCTGGAACGATCCCTACCTGACCATGAGCCATGAATACGAAGCCACTATCGCCGGCGCGTTTTTGGATTTCATGGAAAAGGGATACGTATACCGCGGACGCAAGCCGGTGTACTGGTGCCTCTACGACAGCACCGCGTTGGCGGAAGCCGAAGTCGAATATGAAGACCACACCAGCCCGTCGATCTGGGTGAAATTTGGAGTTGTGGGCGGCGGAAAAGGCGACGCGGGGAAAATTGGCGGCGACGTAAGCGCCGTCATCTGGACCACCACGCCCTGGACGCTGCCTCACAATCGCGCGCTGGCGTTCCATCCGGATTTTCAATACGCCGTCGTTGAAACCGAAAAAGGCGCGCTGCTCCTCGCCGCCGATCGCATCGCGGCATTGCAATCCGAGTGCGGCATCAAGGAAGCCAAAGTTCGCGCCACTTTCAAAGGCCGCGATTTCGAAGGCATGAAGTTTCAACATCCTTTCTTGCCGCTTCAGGTGCCGGGAATCTTGGCGGATTACGTCACTCTCGATCAGGGCAGCGGCATCGTGCACACCGCTCCCGGCCACGGCGCCGACGACTTCAATTCCGGCCAGAGATATGGCTTGGAAGTTTACGCGCCGCTTGACGATAAGGGCGTCTACCTCGAAGGGCTCCCGGAATACAAAGGCAAGGATGTTTTCACGGCGAATCCTATCATCGTGAAGTTGCTCGCAGACCGCGGCGCGCTCCTCGGCCATCACGACTACAAACACAGTTACCCACACTGCTGGCGCTGCCACAATCCGGTGATCTTCCGTGCCACCGAACAATGGTTCATCAAAATGGACCAGGCCGCTCACGGAAAGCAAAAAACGCTGCGCGCGGAAGCTCTTGAAGAAATCCATGGCGTGAAATGGTTCCCCGCGTGGGGCGAAGACCGCATGTACGAAATGATCGAAAAACGCCCGGACTGGTGCGTTTCACGCCAGCGTTTCTGGGGGGTGCCCATCATCGTTTTTTACTGCGACGGCTGCGGCAAGCGCCTCGAAGATTTCACCGCGCTTCGAAACGTCGTCAAATGGTTCGAACGCGAAGGCGCTGACGCCTGGTATCAGCACACGCCGGAAGAGTTGTTGCCCGCCGGAACAAAATGTTCTTGCGGCCATTCGAATTGGCGCAAGGAAAACGACATCCTGGACGTGTGGTTTGATTCCGGCTCTTCGAATCTCTCGGTCCTGAAGGGCGCGGAATGGCCCGCCGACGTTTATCTCGAAGGCCCCGATCAATACCGCGGCTGGTTCCACAGCTCGCTGCTCGTTGCCACGGGGATCCGCGATGCGGCGCCGTATCGCGGCGTTGTGACGCACGGCTGGACACTCGATGAGCAGGGCCGTCCGATGTCGAAGTCGCTCGGCAACACGCTGTACCCCATCGAGATTACTGAAAAGTGGGGCGCGGATTTGCTACGGCTGTGGGTCGGGTCGGTGGAATACCAAGCCGACGTGAAAATGAGCGAGCGCGTGATGACGCAGCTCAGCGAGGCCTACCGCAAGATTCGAAACACGTTCCGCTTCGCGCTAGGCAATCTCAATGATTTCGCTCCGTCGCGCGACGCCCTCTTGAACGAGCACCTCGATGAAATCGATCGCTGGATGCTAGACCGCACCGCCGAGCTCGTCAAAAAATGCCGCGAGTGGTACGCCAATTACGAATTTCATCGCGTGTATCATGCCATCCACGATTTTTGCGTCGTGGACCTCAGTTCATTTTATTTTGACGTGTTGAAGGACCGCCTGTACACGAAAGCGGCCAAAAGCAAGTCGCGGCGCTCCGCGCAAACCACCGTCTGGAAAATCTCCAGCGCGCTGGTGCGTCTCGCCGCGCCGATCCTCGTTTTTACCACCGAGGAAATCTGGAAATTCTTGCCGAAAGCGCAGAGTGAGCCGGACAGCGTGCACATGGCGCTATTTCCAGAAGCCGAAGCGCTCGCCTCCGGAATCGAAAACAGCGCCGCGGAAAAATGGGAACGTCTCGCACAAGTGCGCGCCGCCGTTCTCGTCGCGCTGGAACAAGCCCGCGCCGCCAAGGCCATCGGCGGCGGCCTGGAAGCAAAGGTCCATTTGCACGCCGGCGCTGAACTAGCCGGCTTGCAAAAGCTTCTCGAAGAACGTCAGTCTGTACTCCCGGCGCTCTTCATCGTTTCGCAGGTCGTGGTGGACGCGCGAGCGAGCGAAGGAGCCGTTGCGAGCGAACTGCTGCCGGGCCTTATGATCAAGATCGAGCGCGCCGAGGGAAAAAAGTGCGACCGCTGCTGGAATTATTCGACGCACGTTGGTGAGAACACGCGCTACCTGACCGTCTGCGAACGCTGCACCGAAGCCCTCGCCGAAATCGAGCGCGACGGCTCCGCCAATGTGGCGGTGACCTAGAATGTTCGCGGCTCTTGACTCCTTTATTTGTCTTACTTCCTTTGTCTCGCCTAGCTTATGAATCTTTCCGCAAGAGTTCGCTGGCTGTGGCTCACACTCGCGGTCGTACTTCTCGACCGCGCGACAAAAGCCTGGTTCGAAACGCAAACTGTCGAAGGTTGGCGCCACGAAGTTGTTCATCACTTTCTTTATCTGGTGCGCGCCAGCAATCCCGGCATCGCTTTCAGCTTTTTTGCCGATTCCACATCGCCCTGGACACGCATTATTCTGATCGCCGGCTCGGTCGTGGTGATCGTTCTGCTCGCGTGGTTCCTCGTGGCCGGCCAGAGCGGTAGCCGCCTAAACACCGCCGGCCTCGCGTTGCTACTCGGTGGCGCCACCGGCAACGTCACGGACCGCATCCTGCATGGGGCGGTCACCGATTTTTTCGAAGTTTGGTTCGGCTCGTACCACTATCCGGCGTTCAACGTCGCGGATTCTGCCATCACCATCGGTGCTGTTTTGCTAATCGTCGATGTCCTGTTCGGCGCAAAACACGCCGCGGCGGAAACCTCCAAATCGCGAGCCGGCTAAACGCAATCCCTTCCGGCTTATTTCGCAGGACTCGCTAGCGATTTCAGCCGCTCTTTATTGATCTTCAGCACCATTCCCGCGTTGCGGTCGGCGACTTCGCTCACTTTGTATTCTGAAGACGTGCCCAGCACTTGCGCCACTTCGGACGGCGTCAGCTTGTATTCGTCCGTCAACCATTGCGCCATGTTCGCCGTCGCCTCGCGAAATGCGTCATCGAGCGATCCAGCCAGCCCCATGGCCATGACGTGCGTCGCGGACTCCACGCGTGGCCCCGGGATGCGTTTCGCAGGAATCACATCCACGGTGAATTCCACGTCCATCGAAGTTTCCAGCGCGTTGCCGTTGAGCTCACCATCGCCCTGCAACGCGTGACCATCGCCGACATAGAGCAGCGCCCCTGGCACGCTCACCGGCAGATAAATCGTCGCGCCCTCCGCGTTCTCATTGAAGTCCATATTGCCGCCGTAGCGACCGGAGTCGCCCGTTCCCGGAGCCGCTTGCGCCGCGTTTGGCGCCACGGCCACGCATCCCAGCATCGGCCGCAGCGGCACGGAATATTGTTTCAAGTGTTCGGCCGGTTTTTCCGGCGTGGCCACTCCGTGCTCCGTGTCCAGGTGCCACCGTACCGTTTTGCCGAGGTCCTTCATCTTTGCAGCGAGGTTGCTGTCCACCGCGCGGCCTACGAGAAAGTCATCGCTCTCGGCCCAATCTCGATTCAGCCGCAGCCGCGTCAAGTGCACAGCCAGCGTGTCTCCCGGCTGCGCTGTCTCCACGTAAAATGGCCCAGTCTCGGGATTTCCGCCCAAGACGCGTGTTACGCTTTTTTCATCCTTTCCACCTGCATCCACAGTCGTGGTATGCACGGTGTCGCCCGGCGCGATGGTCAGCACCGGCTTGATCGCCGCCGAAAACTGCCGGTGAAAAGTCGTCGGCACGAATTCATGCCGGCGCGGAGCTCCCACGCGGCGCGCAGGAATGAGCTCCGCGACAATCTTGTGCGTCGTCGGATGCGGGTCATCAGGGTGAGTGAACACCACCGTTCCGTTGATGGTCGTGCCCTGCAAGGTGCCTTTGAGCTCGTCCGTGCCGCCCTCTTCGTCCTTCGCAAAAAAGTAGACGGTGTTGCCTTTGAGGGTTCCCTCGAGTTTGTCTCCGCCAAATTCTCCGGTCAGTTTTTCTCCTTCCTGCTTCAGCTCCATCCGGTAGTAAATCGTTGACCCGAAATAGTCGGTGTTCACCATCCAGCTTCCGGTGACGCCGGCGTTCGCCGGACGCACCGGCTCTTGCGCACTTTGCGCCAGCAAAACTCCCGGAACAAGTAACAGCAAATGTAGAAGATTGCGCATGGGTCTCTCCTCGCCCGCACATTCTAGACGAGCCCCAGCGCGCCGGGTTAGCCGTTTCTCGCGCGGTACGCTGTTCCGAGCAGCGAGCTTGCCGGGTATAATGGCGTTGCGCGCCCGTAGCTCTGCTGGATAGAGCATCTGGCTTCGAACCAGAGGGTCGGGAGTTCTAGTCTCTCCGGGCGCGCCAGAAATCCCTTGAAAACGACGTTTCTCGGAAGTCCCTTCGGCTCGGAGGCGGCTCGGTTTAAGTTTAGTTTAACCTGTGAGGTTCTTCTCGGGTGCTTCCCTACGCAAGTGCTTTGGTCAGCGTCGCGTCGGTGCTCTAACACCGGCGCGGCGCGTTTTTGTTTACAGCCCCATCAAAATTCGTCCTTCTCGTTCGGCTGGTCGAACCGTTTCAGTTTGGAGGTCGTTGCATTAACGACGACATCCTTATCTGTGACCCCAAGAAACTACTCACCCCAGCCTCTTTCCCAGAGTTCTCTGGAGATGTGACTTTCACCTCCATGTACTCCTCAAATTTAGGGTCTGTCTTCTTATCAGGTGGGTGGCTTGCTCCGAATTTCTTGAGGAGAGCCTCTTTGACTCGCTCAGATTCCAATGGCATGCAGTTCAATGCCACTTCTTCGATGGTACCGTCGCGCAGTACCGTGGATGCGGGGACCAACAGCCGTACTTGCATCGTTGGCATACCGGGTGGCGGCTTAGGCACTCGTCTCCATCAGTTCCTTCGCCACGCCGGTACACCGAGAGAAGCGGTCATAACTTGGCGACCGGCAAACTAACAATTTTATTCCCTCCGCCTAAACAGCGCTGGATCGTGGAATTATCCAGGAGCACGCGTGGTCTTACACGCTGAAGACAATGAAATGTCTCGCAGTTGAAACTGAATCGAACAAGGAGATTTGAGATGATCTGGGCTCGACGTTTGAAATTACTTACGAAGTTTGGCGTGGCTGCTCTTGTACTGGGCGCTTTGGCGACTAGCGGGAAGGCGCAGAGTGCATACCAAGGCAAGTTCACGCTGCCATTTGAGACTCATTGGGGAGGCGCCACGCTGCCGGCTGGCGATTACACTTTTACTCTGGTATCCGCGAGCTCTCCATACACACTTTACATCCAGGGACAGGCAGGCAGCGCCATCATCAGGGCCACTACAGCCGGCAGCAAAGTCGTTTCAGCACACGCGCAATTGAACCTGGTGGACATTGCAGATGTGCAGAGCGTCGAGACATTCGAGGCGCCGGAGCTGGGACTAACCTTTATCTATGAAACGCCCACACAAAAGCACACGGGACACAAGGAAGCCCGCAAAAAAATGGCGCCACAGACCCCGCCTGCATCGCAGGTCAGTGAAAACAGAACATCCATCCAAGTCCGCACTGCGGGTCGTTAAGGAAAGAAGTCATGCCAGTCATTGCAAATACTACGTTCAAAAAAATAGTGGTTGCGTCACTGGCAAGGCCCACTGTAGAGAAGCGGCGTAGCTTGAACCGGGATGCGCGTCCCAGCACGGAATGCATTTCGAAGAAGGCTGCGCCGCCAGTCTCTACGATCGCCAGCGAAAAGCTGAGCGAAGCGGAGGCCATCCGGCGAGCCCGCAACGGTGACCGGTCGGTATTTGAATACCTCTACCGGCTACATAGCCGGCGCGTTTATGCGCTCTGCCTGCGCATGGTACGAAACATCACCGAAGCAGAAGATCTGACCCAAGAAGCTTTTTTGCTTTTGCTACGTAAAATCCACACGTTTCGCGGCGAATCGGCCTTCTCCACCTGGCTGCACAGGCTGGCGGTTAATCTGGTACTGATGCGCCTCCGCAAGAAGTCTCCACCAATCGTCCCTATCGAAGCGACTCCCGACACCGACGATGAAACCTTCTCACCAAGCATTGATACTGGGGCGCCTGACTTGTTGCTGGAGGGGGCGATTGACCGAATAAATCTCGAACGCTGTATTCAGCAATTGCCCGTGGGGTACCGCACAATATTTGTCCTGCATGATATTCAAGGGTATGAGCACAACGAGATTGCCGAGATATTGGGACGTTCGGTGGGCGATTCGAAGTCGCAGTTGCACAAGGCCCGGACGCGGCTGCGCGAACAACTCCAAGAACATCAGCGTGACAAGGCGCGTGATGATCGCTTGGCAGCGGCGAAAATGCGTTCCCGATCCAGCGAGACCCCGCTCTTTTAGCGCACCATCAGTCCGAAGAACAATAAGTATGCTCGAAGTCAGTTCCCTCTCCGGAATCGAACTTTTCAAACATCTGTCCGATTCTTGCCTGTTGATCGCATTGCCTCGCGCAGCCACACGTGACGCGGATCGCTGTTGAGTCTCGGATGCCAGGCCATCAGGAAATGAAACGGATGCAATTCGTGTGGTGCTTTCACGACGCGCAACTCGCGATTCCCTCTAATGGCTGAGCGCATACCGCTGGTTAAGGTAAGAACGAGATCTGTGCCGGGGAGGCATTGCAGAGCCACGCCGAAGTAAGGTACTCGAATGCATGAGTTGCGTTTGGCGCCGACAGCCGCCAGCTGCTTGTCCGGAATTGTCTGCACACCGGCATATGTAGCTACAACGATGTGGCTCGCCGCCAGGTACTGCTTCAGCGAGAGA
>Ga0210400_10001537_pt1 | contig 22699 bp, 13 predicted proteins | sample IncBWH26MmetaG_FD_155456 | JGI IMG/M metagenome (GOLD analysis project Ga0210400, IMG submission 155456) | Forest soil microbial communities from Barre Woods Harvard Forest LTER site, Petersham, Massachusetts, United States - Inc-BW-H-26-M | ecosystem: Environmental > Terrestrial > Soil >...
GCCGACACCGGGGTGGGGATACCCGAGTCCAGCCTCGATCGGCTCTTCGTTCCCTTCGACCGGATGGGCGCCACCAATAGCGGCATCGAGGGCACCGGCGTCGGATTATCCCTGTCCAAGGCGCTGGTCGAGGCCATGGCCGGTACCATCGGGGCCGACAGCGAGGTAGGGCAGGGATCGAGGTTCTGGGTCGAGTTGCCGGCGGCGGAGTTCGACTCCCGGCGAACCTCGGGTCCGAGGATGCAAAAGGGTGGGGGAATGGTCCTCTACGTAGAGGACAACCTGGCCAGTCTCAGGATGATCGAGCGACTGTTCAACGGGCGCCCCGAGACGCTGCAGGTGTCGGTGCAGGGCACCATGGCCCTGGAACTGGCCCGAGAGCTGCAGCCTGTGCTGATCCTGTTGGACCTCCACCTTCCCGACATGAGCGGCGAGGAGGCCCTACGGCAGCTCAAGGCGGACCCGCGGACGGCATCCATTCCGGTGGTGGTGCTGTCCGCCGATGTCACTCCGGGCCGGATCGACCGGATCCTGGACGCTGGCGCGGTGGGCTACCTGTCCAAACCGGTCGACGTCCCCCGCTTGATCGCCTACCTCGACAACGCCAGCCGGGTACCCGACCCGGTGGTTTCGGCCGAAGTGGAGGATCCGACCGAAACCCTTCCATGATGGCGGGGCGGTCGCCGGTGAGCCTCAGCTCAGCAGTTTCACCCTGCCGCTGGCCAGCTGGTACTCGGCCCCCACGATCTTGAGCTTTCCCGCCGCCACCGCCGGCTGCAGAATGGCGGGCGAAGCGCCGAGCGCCGCCACCTGGTTTCGCACGTTCTGCTGAATGGCCGCGTCGAGCTGGGTGGTGGTGGCGTCGCCCCTGGCCGACTGCGCGGCGGGCAGGATGGGCGCCAGCACGGCCGGGATGTCTCCGGGTGGGGGCGCACCGCCCTTCACCTGTTTCAGCGCCGCCTTGACCGCACCGCAGTCCTGGTGGCCCAGGACCATGAGAAGGACCGAGCCGAGCACGGCCACGCCGTACTCGATGGAGCCCAGGAGGACAGGGTCCATGCCCGTGTTCCCGGCCGCCCGGACCAGGAACATATCGCCGAGGCCCTCATCGAAGGTGACCTCGGGGACGACTCGTGAGTCGGAGCAGCCGAGGATGATGACGAAGGGCGACTGGCTCTCGGCCAGAGCCACGCGCCGGACGTTGTCGCGACCCTGGTTCACCTGCTTGCCCTGAATGAACCGTTGGTTCCCGGCCACGAGACGGGCCAACGCCTCGTCGCCATTGGTGACCGGCCGTGTGGTCGACGTGGTCGAGGCGACCGTGGCCGAGCCACTCGAGCCGCACGCGGCCAGGGCGCCGCCCAGCACCAGCCCCCCCGAGGCCACGGCCCCGGCGTGTAGGAAATTCCGCCGCGATAAGTTGGCACTGTTCATCATGATCCCCCCGTGCTCTGAGCCCGCCGATACCAAGCTTCCGTCTCGGTGATCCTATTCCCGGCCGTCCCGGTCAGCCGGGAATGCGTTCAGGGCTGGGTGCCGTTTGCCCACCCCTCGCCTGGGGTACGACGATCTGACTAGGAGGTCGCCCCACAACCATGGCGAAGCGATCCGCGCCAGGCCCGCGGTCACAGGAGCGAGAGGGAGGGGAGTCGGCCCACGAGAGTAGGTCCGCGCTCGCCCCAGGGATGGCCGGGGCCCGCATCCCTACCGCCCAGAGCCGGGTCCGCCCGGTCATCGAGGCCGTGCGCCCCCAGGTGGACGGGGGTCGCTTTCCGGCCAAGGCGGCGGTCGGAGACGTGGTCACCGTGGAGGCCGACGCTTTCGTCGATGGCCATGATCTGGTGGCCTGTGAGGTACGGCACCGGCATGTCACCGAGCATCGCTGGGTCTCGCTGACCATGGTCCCCATCGGTAACGACCGCTGGCGCGGGGCGTTCAGGGTGTCGGACGTCGGGCGCCACCGTTTCACCGTCCACGCCTGGATCGACCGGTTCGGGACGTGGCGCCGGGACCTCAAGGCCAGGATGGACGCGGGCCAGGACGCCTCGGCCGACCTCCTGGTCGGTGCCGACCTCCTCCGGCGGTCCGCTCGACGAGCCCGGGGCGAGGACCGGCGCTCGCTCACCGCCATGGCGCACCAGCTGGCCCAAGCCGAGCCGGGTCCGGCCGGACCCCTGGTCGCCCTGATCTTCGGCGACGAGCTGGCCGAGCTGGCCCGTCGCTACCCGGATCGGGCTGCGGCGGCCACGTCGGGGGAGCTCAGCCTCGTCGTCGACCCCGAACGGGCCCGCTTCAGCACCTGGTACGAGCTCTTCCCTCGATCGGCTTCACCCGATCCCGATCGGCACGGCACGCTGGCCGATGCCGAGGCGCGTCTCCCGTACCTGACCCAGCTGGGGATCGATGTCCTCTATCTGCCGCCCATCCATCCCATCGGGTCGACCAGCCGCAAGGGCGACGACGGGGCACCGGTGGCCGGCCCGGGTGAACCGGGCTCGCCGTGGGCCATCGGCGCCCCCGAGGGCGGCCACACCGCGGTCCATCCCCAGCTGGGCTCCCTCGACGACCTCGACCATCTCGTTGCCGCTGCCGCCACCCGGGGTATCGACGTGGCCCTCGACCTCGCCTTCCAGTGCTCGCCCGACCACCCGTGGGTGCACGAGCATCCCGAGTGGTTCCGCCACCGGCCCGACGGGTCCATTGGCTACGCCGAGAACCCGCCGAAGCGGTACGAGGACATCTACCCACTCGACTTCGAAACCGAGGCCTGGCGCGATCTGTGGGATGCCCTTCTCGGCGTGGTCGAGTTCTGGATCGCCCACGGCATCACCGTGTTCCGGGTGGACAATCCCCACACCAAACCGCTGGGCTTTTGGGAATGGCTGATCGCCTCGGTGAAGCGGGCCCACCCCGAGACCATCTTTCTGGCCGAGGCGTTCACCCGACCCAAGGTGATGTACCGGTTGGCCAAAGCGGGCTTCAGCCAGTCGTACACCTACTTCACCTGGCGCCAGACGCGCTGGGAGCTCGAGACCTACCTGCACGAGCTGACCGCCACGGAGGTGGCCGATTACTTCCGGCCCAACTTCTGGCCCAATACGCCGGACATCCTCACCGAGCAGCTGCAGAGCGGAGGGGCGTCGATCTTCGCCATCCGTCTGGTCCTGGCCGCCACCCTCGCCGCCAGCTACGGCATCTACGGCCCCGCCTTCGAGCTGCAGGACCACCTCCCCCGTCATCCCGGATCCGAGGAGTACCTCCACTCCGAGAAGTACGCCCTCCGGCACTGGGACCTCGAACGGCGCGGCAGCCTGGCCGCGGTCGTCGGTCGGATCAATCGCATCCGTCGGTCCCATCCGGCGCTGCAGTTCAACGACTCGCTCCGATTCCACGGCAGCGAGAACGAACAGCTCATGGTGTACTCCAAGTCGCGCCCCACCGGCGAGACGGTGGCCGACGGTACGTCGGGGTGGGACCGCGACACCGTGGTGGTGGTGGTCAACCTGGATCCGTACCATCCCCAGTCCGGCTGGATCGACCTCGACCTCGGGGCCCTGGGCATCGAGGCCGACCGTCCCTTCGCCCTGCATGATCTGCTCACCGACGAGCGGTACCGATGGGAAGGACCTCGTAATTTTGTGATTCTCGACCCCCAGGTCGTTCCGGCCCACATCTTCCACCTGCGCCCGCCGACCCCCGATCGCCTCGACCGTCCTGTCAGCACCAAAGGCTCTCGATGACCCCCCGAGCGCTCCCGGTCGTGGCCGAGACGCTGGAGGCCGTGCGCCACTGGTACAAGGACGCGGTGATCTACGAGCTCCACGTCCGCTCGTTCCGAGACAGCGACGGCGACGGGGTGGGCGACTTCCGCGGGCTCATCGAGAAGCTCGACTATCTGCAAGAGCTGGGCGTGACCGCGCTCTGGTTGCTCCCCTTCTACCCGTCACCGCTCCGAGACGACGGGTATGACATCTCCGACTACCGCCAGGTCCATCCCAGTTATGGCAACCTGCGCGATTTCCGCACCTTCCTCCGCGAGGCGCACCGGCGGGGACTGCGGGTGATCACCGAGCTCGTCCTGAATCACACCTCCGACGAGCACCCCTGGTTCCGGCGGGCCCAGCGGGCCCGGCCGGGAACCTCGTATCGGGACTTCTACGTGTGGAGCGACACGCCCGAGCGCTTCCAGGAGGCTCGGGTCATCTTCAAGGACTTCGAGACGTCCAACTGGACGTTCGATCCCGTGACCCGGGCGTACTACTGGCATCGCTTCTACTCCCACCAGCCGAACCTCAACTACGACAACCCCGCGGTCCGCCAGGCCATGTTCGAAGTCGTCGACTTCTGGCTCGAGATGGGGGTGGACGGTCTCCGGCTCGATGCCGTTCCCTACCTCTTCGCCCGCGAGGGCACGACCAGTGAGAACCTGCCCGAGACCTTCGAGTACCTGCGTGAGCTGCGGGCCCACGTCGACCAGCGGTTCGATGACCGGATGCTGCTGGCCGAGGCCAACCAGTGGCCCGAGGACGCCGTGGCCTACATGGGTGACGGCGACATCTGCCAGATGGCGTTCCACTTCCCCCTGATGCCCAGGATGTTCATGGCCGCCCGCCAGGAGGACCGCTTCCCCATCGTCGACATCCTCACCGAGACGCCGGAGACCCCGCCGGACTGCCAGTGGGCCCTCTTCCTCCGCAACCACGACGAGCTCACCTTGGAGATGGTGACGGACGAAGAGCGCGACTACATGTACCGGGTCTACGCCCAGGATTCCCAGGCCCGCATCAACGTGGGCATCCGGCGGCGACTGGCCCCGTTGCTGGGGAACGACCGGACCATGATCGAGATGATGAACGGCCTGCTGTTCTCGTTGCCCGGCACCCCCATCCTGTACTACGGCGACGAGATCGGCATGGGGGACAACATCTACCTGGGCGACCGCAATGCGGTGCGCACGCCGATGCAGTGGGACAGCGACCGCAATGCCGGCTTCTCCCGGGCCAATCCCCAGCGCCTCTTCCTCCCCGTCGTGATCGACCCGGGGTTCCATGCTCAGGCCGTCAACGTGGAGGCCCAGGAGCAGAACCCGAGCTCGTTGCTGTGGTGGATGCGGCGGTTGGTGGCCCTGCGCAAGCGGTACCAGGCCTTCGCCACAGGGAGCCTGGAGATCCTCCGGCCCGACAACCGCAAGGTGCTGGCCTTTCTCCGACGTCATGAGGACGAGCTGATCCTGGTGGTGGTCAACCTGTCGCGGAACGTGCAGTGTGCGGAGCTCGATCTCTCCGAGTTCCGCGGGGCCACGCCGGTGGAGCTGTTCGGGAACATGGAATTCCCGGTGGTGGGCGACCTGCCCTACTTCATCACCCTCGGTCCCCACGGTTTCTACTGGTTCGCCCTGGAGCGGGAGACCGAGCGGTCCCACGGTCCCCGGGGCTCGTTCACCGTTCGGGGCAACTGGAGCGAGCTGCTCACCGGGGCCGGCATCCGCCGGTTCGAGGACTACCTTCCCGGATACCTGGCCGAACGCCGATGGTTCGGGGACAAGTCGCGCCAGATCACGTCGGTGAGCGTGGTGGACAGCGTGCCCATCCCGCCGGCCGGTGGTGGGCGCGAGGAGCCGATGGCCCATTTCACCATCGTGCGGGTGGAGCTCGACTACGGGAGCCCCGAGCTGTATTCCCTGCCCATTGCCTTTGCTGTCGGGGCCCGAGCCGAGGAGATCGAGCGATGGAAGCCGGAGGCCATCATCGCCGATCTGCGCGCCGGTGGCCAGGACGGGGTGATCTACGACGCGGTGTGGGAGCCCGAGTTCTCGTGGGCCATCCTGCAGATGCTGTCGAGACGCCGCCCGCTGTCCGGGGGCCACGGTCGCCTGTCCGGCGTCCCCACCCCCCGTTTCCGATCGGTGCGGGAGCGGATCACCGTCGATTCGCCCCCCGTTCCCATCACGGCCGAGCAGTCGAACAGCTCGGTGGCCTTTGGGGACCAGGCCATCATGAAGTTCATCCGCCGGTTCGAAGAGGGGGTGAACCCCGGCGTCGAGCTGGGCCGGTTCCTGAGCGAACAGGCCCACTTTGCCAACGCGCCGGCCACTGCCGGTTCCATCGAGTACCGGTCCGACGGTCTCGGGTCGCAGCCTGTCACCGTGGCCGCGCTCGAGGAGTTCGTGCCCAACGAGGGCAGCGGCTTCAACTATGTGGTCGACGCCCTGGGCCACGGCCTCGAAGAGGCGTTGGCCAACCCCGGCTCCGAGGACCTGCACCTGATCGCACCCCCGCGCTTGTTGGACGTGGGCGCCACCAACCTGGAGCCGGGGAACCTGTTGGTGGGTCCCCACCTGGAGTGGGCCTCGCTGCTCGGGGCCCGGACGGCCGAGCTCCACCTGGCCTTGACCTCCGATGCCACCGACGCCGACCTCGTTCCCGAGCCGATGACCGGGATCGAGCGCCAGGCGCTGTACCACGGGGCCCGGAGCCTGACCAAGCGCGTGTTCCGGCAGCTGGCCTCGATCGCCGTTCCCTCCGAGTGCCTCCAGGAGGTGTTGGCCCGGGAGGCGGAGGTGGCCCAGCGCCTCCGGGTCATGAGCTCGTTGCGCATCCGGGCCGAGCGGATCCGATGCCACGGCGACTACCACCTCGGCCAGGTGCTGTGGACGGGCAAGGACTTCGTCATCATCGACTTCGAGGGCGAGCCCAACCGTTCGTTGAGCCAGCGCCGGCTGAAGCGTCCGGCCCTGGTCGACGTGGCCGGGATGATCCGATCGTTCCACTACGCCTCGCGGGCGGCCGGCATCCGACTGAGCCGCGATCTCAACACGTCACTGCATGCCGACCTCGAGGCCTGGTTGACCCTGTGGTACCGCTGGGTGTCGGGCACCTTCTTGGATGCCTACCTCGAGGTGGCCCGGCCCGGGGGGTTCCTCCCCTCGGATCCCGACCAACTGGCCGGCCTCCTCGACTTCTTCCTCTTGGAAAAGGCGGTGTACGAGTTGGGCTACGAGGCCAACTCCCGGCCCGACTGGGTGGACATCCCGGCCCGGGGTGTGCTCGACATCTTGGAGTCGAGCCCGTGAGCACGGCGGGAGCCGACGACCTCCGTGCTCTTTCCTCGTTGTGCACCCTGGCCGGCGTGGACACCGAGTTCACGGACAACGAGGGAGCCCGACGGCGGGCGCGCCCGTCGACGCTGGTGGCCGTGCTCGGGGCCCTGGGTGTCCCCATCGGTGGCGTGGGCGACGCCCAAGAGGCCGTGCGAGCTATGAGGGCCGGCCGGGCCCGACGGGTCATGGAGCCGGTGCACGTCCAGTGGGTGGGCGAGCGACGATCGGTTCGCCTGGTGCTGCCGGCCGACGCCGACCCGGACGCCGGTTGGCACGAGCTCGAGCTGGAGGACGGGACGGTCCGCCGTCGACCCTTGTCCGAGATCGGCTGGACCACGACGGCCCGGGACGAGGTGGACGGACGCACGCTCGACACCTACGAGCTGCCGCTGGACGGCGGCGGGAGGGCCCTGCCTCCGGGCTACCACCGGCTCACCGTGCACGCCGCCGGCCTGCGGGCCACGGCCCTGGTGATGGTGGCGCCCACCTGCCCCGTGCCCACGCGGGGTTGGGGGACCTTTCTCCCGTTGCACGCCCTCAGGACCGACCGCGATCGGGGCGTCGGCACCTACGCCGACCTCGCCCGCCTGGCCCAGTGGACCGGCCACCTGGGAGGTGCCCTGGTCGGCACGCTGCCGCTCTACCCGGTGTTCTTCGAGGAGCCGGTGGACCCGAGCCCGTACCGGCCCGTCACCAAGTTGGGCTTGAGCGAGCTCTACATCGATCCCGCCGGACTGCCCGAGCTGGCCATCGCCCCCGAGGCCCGCCGGCTGCTTCGCAGCGATGCCGTCCGCGGCCAGATCGAGGTGGCCCGGGCCTCCCGGTTCGTCGCCTACGGCCCGGTGATGACCAGCCTCCGCTCCGTCCTCGCCCCCATGGCCGCGGCGTTGTTCGCCGCCCCCTCGGCCCGACGGAGCGAGCTCGAAGCCTTTGCCGCCGCCCGCCCGGAGCTGGCCGCCTATGCCCGGTTCCGGTCGGCGTGCGAGCGGTTCGGCTCCTCGTGGGCCCGGTGGTCGAGCGCGGAGGCGTCGTCCGCCACCGACGGCATCGGCGACGAGGCCGAGCACTTCCATCTCTATGTCCAGTGGGTGGCCGAACAGCAACTGGCGGCGGTGAGCGAGCAGGGGAACGTCGGTCTCTACTTGGACATCCCCGTCGGTGTCCATCCGTGCGGCTTCGATCCCTGGTGGCAAGGGCACTCCTTCGCCCCCGGCGTGAGCGGCGGGGCCCCGCCCGACGCCTTCTTCTCGGGCGGACAGAACTGGGGGTTCCCACCCCTCCACCCCGAGGGCCTACGCCACGATGGCTACCGCTATCTCCGGGCCCAGATGGGCCAGGCCTGCCGGCACGCCGATGCCGTCCGGGTCGACCACGTCATGGGGCTCGACCGCCTCTTCTGGTTGCCCCACGGGTCCGACGCCGGGGACGGAGCCTACGTGCAGTACCGAAACGAGGAGATGCGCGCCGTCGTCGCCCTCGAGGCCAGCCGATCGGGGACGGCGGTGGTGGGGGAGGACCTGGGCACGGTGCCCGACCGGGTGCGGTCGGCCATGGCCCACGACAACATGCTCCGTTCCTGGGTGTTCCAGTTCGAGACCTCTCCCCGCGATCCTCTTCCGGTCGCCCCCCAGCGGTCGTTGGCCTCGTGGGGGACCCACGACCTGCCCCGCTTCGCCGCCTACTGGAACGGCGATGACATCGAGGAGCGAGAACGATCGGGGTCGGTGGACCGAGCCACGGCCGCCGACGAGCGGGCGGAGCGAGAGGCGAACCGGCTGGCCCTGCAGGCCGCAGTCAACCCCGAGGGTCACGGGTCCGACATCGACACCGAGGAGCTCCTCCGGGCCTGTCTCCGGTACCTGGCCGCCGGCCCGGCGCTGCTCGTGCTGGTCGACCTGGAGGACCTGTGGCTGGAGCGCGAACCTCAGAACCGACCGGGTACCGGTCCCGAGGTGCCCAACTGGCGGCTGCGGGCGGCCCAGACCCTGGAACAGGTTCAGGGCGATGCCGCGGCGACCGGGCTGCTGAGCGAGGTCGACGGGCTGCGCCGGGAGCCGACCCCGGTAGGACCCACCGTGGGGTCGGAGGCATGAGCGGGGACCGGAACGGGCCGGTGTCCCCGGCGTCGCCCACCTCGCTGTCGGCCGACGACCTCTACCTGTTCAACGAAGGCACGCACCGTCACCTGGGCGACAAGCTGGGTGCCCAGGTGCTGGCCGGGCCCGGGGCCGAGGGGGTCCGTTTCTCGGTCTGGGCCCCCAATGCCGCGTCGGTGTCGGTGATCGGAGACTTCAACGGCTGGGAGGCCGAGGCCGACGGGCTGGCCGTTCGGGGCAGCTCGGGCATCTGGGAGGGTGAGGTGAGGGCGGCCCGGGCCGGGGACGTCTACAAGTACGCCATCACCACACGGGACGGCAGGGTGCTCGACAAGGCCGACCCGGTGGCCTTCTTCAGCGAGGTACCGCCGCGCACGGGCTCGGTGGTCCGACCTCACCTACCGTTGGCATGACGACGAGTGGATGCGGTCCCGGGGGTCGGGCGCCACCATCGAGGCCCCCATCTCCATCTACGAGGTGCACTTCGGCAGTTGGCTGCGGTCGGCCGACGACCCGCATCGACTGCTCACCTACGCCGAGGTGGCGCCCCGGCTCATCGACCATGTGCAGACCATGGGGTTCACCCACGTGGAGTTCCTGCCCATGATGGAGCATCCGTTCTACGGGTCGTGGGGTTACCAGGTGACCGGCTTCTTCGCCCCCACCTCCCGGTACGGCAGCCCCCAGGACTTCATGGCCCTGATCGACGCCCTGCACCGGGCGGGCATCGGCGTCTTGTTGGACTGGGTCCCGTCCCACTTTCCCAACGATGCCTTCGGCCTAGCCCAGTTCGACGGCACCCACCTGTACGAGCACGCCGACCCGCGGCTCGGGGTCCATCCCGATTGGGGCAGCCTGATCTTCAACTTCGGGCGCCACGAGGTCCGGAGCTTCCTGGCCTCCTCGGCCGAGCACTGGCTGTCCCGCTACCACGTCGACGGCCTTCGGTTCGACGCCGTCGCCTCGATGCTCTATCTCGACTACTCACGCCAACCGGGGGAGTGGCTGCCCAATGTGCATGGGGGGCGCGAGAACCTCGAGGCCGTGTCCTTCCTCCAACAGCTCAACATCGGCATCTACGCCGATCACCCTGGCGTCCAGACCATGGCCGAGGAATCCACGGCCTGGCCCGGCGTGTCCCGGCCCACCGACGTGGGCGGGCTGGGGTTCGGGTTCAAGTGGGACATGGGGTGGATGCACGACACCTTGGCCTACATGGCCGAGGACCCGGTGCACCGGCGCTATCACCACGATCAACTGACGTTCCGGCAGGTCTATGCCTTCACCGAGAACTTCGTCCTGCCCCTGTCCCACGACGAGGTGGTCCACGGCAAGGGCTCGTTGCTCGGGGCCATGCCCGGTGACGAGTGGCAGAAGTTCGCCAATCTCCGCTTGCTGTTGGGGTACCAGTTCGGCCAACCGGGGAAGAAGCTGTTGTTCATGGGGTCCGAGCTCGGATCGGAGCGGGAATGGGCCCATGAGGGCGGGCTGGATTGGGCCCTGCTCGGCCGGCAGCGGAACGCCGGGCTGTGCCGGTGGGTGGCCGATCTCAACCGTCTCTATCGGGAACAGCGCCCGTTGCACCAGTTGGATACCGATCCGAGCGGTTTCGAGTGGGTGCAGATGGATGCCCCCGAGATCAGCGTGCTCAGCTTTCTCCGCCGTGACGCCGCCGGCCACTCGGTGTTGGTGGTGTGCAACTTCACGCCGATCCCCCGACACCAACTGGCACTGGGGGTACCCGGGGGCGGATCCTGGATCGAGCTGTTGAACAGCGATGCCACCGACTACGGCGGGAGCGGCGTGGGCAACCTGGGCGCCGTCCAGGCCGAGCCGGTGGCCTGGCGCAACCGCTCCCACACCGTGCGCATCACCGTCCCTCCCTTGGCCTGCCTGTTCTTCCGGCCCGATCCGGCATCGTGACCCGGTCCGACCGGGTCGAAGCCGGGACGTCCACGCCCCAACGGTGGGGGCTGGTCGGTGTGCCCGCCATACCCCCGGGCGCCCCTGCCCTCGGCGCCGTACCGGTACCGGGGCGGGGTGCCCACGTGACGGTCTGGGCCCCGCACTCGGACACGGTGTCGGTCCGGGTCCTCGGTCCGTCGAACGCGCTGGTCCGCTTGGATCCCACCGGTGGGGGCTATCACGTGGCCATGGTCGCCGGCCTGGACCCGGGGTGCCGATACCGGCTGGCGCTGGACGACGGGCGGGAGCGGGCCGATCCGGCGTCGCGCTCCCAGCCCGACGGGGTGGCCGGGCCGTCGGAGGTGTTCGACCCCTCCGCCCACCAGTGGGGCGACGGCAACTTCACCGCCCGACCCCTGTGGCAGCACATCGTGTACGAGGCCCACATCGGGACGCTGACGCCGGCGGGGACCTTCGACTCGGCCATCGCCGTCCTGGACGAGCTGACCGAGCTGGGGGTCACGGCCATAGAGCCCCTCCCGGTGGCCCAGTTCTCGGGCACGCGCAATTGGGGATACGACGGCGTCTTCCCCTATGCCGTGCAGCACTCCTACGGCGGACCCGCCGCCTTCCAGCGCTTCGTGGACGCCGCCCACCAACGGGACATCGCCGTCGTGCTCGACGTGGTCTACAACCATGTGGGGCCAGAGGGAAACGTCCTGGGCGCCTATGGCCCCTACTTCACCGATCGCTACCGGACCCCGTGGGGTCCGGCCATCAACTTCGATGGTCCCGGTTCCGGTCCGGTCCGTCGATACTTCGTGGAGAATGCCCTGACCTGGTTCCGGGACTTCCATGTTGATGGACTCCGGCTCGATGCCGTCCACGGCATCGTCGATCCGACCGCAACCCCGTTCCTGGTCGAGCTGGCGGGCGCCACCGAGCAGCTGGGCACCCTCCTCGGTCGGCGCTTCGACCTCATTGCCGAGAGCGCCGACAACGATCCTCGCGTGGTCTCGCCCACGGCGGTGGGCGGCCTCGGTCTCGACGCCCAGTGGAACGACGACTTCCACCATGCCCTGCACGCCGCGCTGACCGGGGAGCGTCTGGGTTACTACGCCGACTTCGGTGACGTCGGTCAGCTCGCTCGATCGATGGCCGAGGGATTCGTCTATCAGGGCCAGTACTCGTGTCATCGCGCTCGCCGCCACGGCGCGTCCTCCACCGGGATCGAACCGGAGCGGTTCGTGGTCTTTGCCCAGAACCACGATCACGTCGGGAACCGACCGGGCGGCGACCGGCTGGCCTCGATCGTGGGTCCCGACGCCCTTCGGTTGGCGGCCGCCGTGCTGTTGTTGTCCCCCGGGGTGCCCCTGCTGTTCATGGGGGAGGAGTACGGGGAGACGGCACCATTCGCCTATTTCGTCGACCACGCCGATCCCGACCTGCGCGAAGCAGTGCGCCGCGGGCGCCGGGAGGAGATGACCGGTCTGGGATGGACGGAGGAGACGGTGGACGCCCTGGCCCTGCAGACGTTCCAGGCCGCCGTGCTCGACCGGTCGCAGCGCTTCGCCCCCGGGCAGGCCCAGCTGTGGTCCCTCTACCGGTCGCTGATCGATCTCCGTTCGAACCACAGCGCCCTGACCCGTTCGGCTCGCCACCAGGCCCAGGCCTTTGCCCAGGGCGGGGTGGTGACCCTGATCCGTTCCGACGCCATCGAATCGGTCTGTAGCCTGTTCAACTTCAGCGCGGCGGAATCCGTGACCCGTCTGCCCCTTCCGCCGGGCGGGGTAGGAAGACCGTCACTCTGGACGCTCCTCATCGACTCGGCTGACCCCACCCTCGGTGGTCACGGTCAGCGCCAGCCGGAGGGGGTGGAGTCCCAGGACGTGGTCCGACTGGGTCCCCATGGCTTCTGCTCGTACGGCCACGTGGGCCCCCGAGAGGTATGAGCATGCGAATCTGGCCGGGAAGCCCACACCCACTGGGGGCGACGTGGGACGGCGAGGGGGTCAACTTCGCCATCTTCTCCGAGCACGCCACCTCGGTGGAGCTGTGCCTGTTCGACACGCCCGAGTCGGCCGAGCCCTCGGCCCAGGTGTCCATGGCCGCGGCCACCGATCGGGTCTGGCACGCCTACTTGCCCGACGTTCGTCCCGGCGCGCTGTACGGGTACCGGATCGACGGTCCGTACAAGCCCGACGAGGGCCACCGCTTCAATCCGGCCAAGCTCCTCATCGACCCCTACGCCAAGGCGGTGAGCGGCACGATCCGGTGGAGCGACGAGCTGTTCGGGTACACCATCGGCGACCCGGCCGTGGACCTGTCCCAGGATCAGCGCGACTCGGCCGGGGCCATGCCCAAGTGCGTGGTGGCCGATCCCGCCTTCACCTGGGGTGACGACCGGGCGCCCAGCACGCCCTGGAATCGGACCGTCATCTACGAGTGCCACGTCCGGGGCATGACCATGCGTCACCCCGGCGTACCCGAGGACCTCCGGGGCACCTATCTCGGGTTGGCCTCCGATCCCATCATCGACCATCTGGTGGGATTGGGCGTCACCGCAGTGGAGCTGATGCCCACCCACCAGTTCGTGGCCGACCGCCACCTGGTGGACCAGGGACTCACCAACTACTGGGGCTACAACTCCATCGCCTTTCTGGCTCCCCATGTCGGATACGCGACCGGCGGTCTGGGCCAACAGATCGGCGAGTTCAAGTCGATGGTCCGGACCCTTCACCGCGCCGGATTGGAGGTCATCTTGGACGTGGTCTACAACCACACCGGCGAGGGGAACCATCTGGGGCCGACCCTGTCGTTGCGGGGGATCGACAACGCCTCGTACTACCGGTTGAACCCCGACGATCCCCGGTACCACGTGGACTTCACCGGAACGGGGAACAGCCTCAACATCATGCACCCACGGACCATGGCCCTGATCATGGACAGCTTGCGCTACTGGGTCACCGACATGCACGTCGACGGCTTTCGCTTCGACCTGGCCCCCGTCTTGGTCCGGGGGTACGAGGCCGGCCATCCCAGTGCCTTTTTCGAGATCATCCAACAGGACCCGGTGCTGTCCAAGGTGAAGCTCATCGCCGAGCCCTGGGACGTGGGACCGGACGGCTATCAACTGGGTCGGTTCCCTCCGGGCTGGTCGGAGTGGAACGGCGCCTTCCGGGATGCCATCCGCCGCTTCTGGCGGGGGGACCCGGGCCAGGTCCCCGAACTGGCCTCCCGGCTGACCGGCTCCAGCGACATCTACGCCCCCAGCGGCCGGCGGACCTACGCGTCGGTCAACTTCGTCACCTGTCACGACGGCTTCACCCTGACCGATCTGGTCAGCTACGAACGGCGGCACAACGAGGCCAACGGGGAGGACAACCAGGACGGAGCCAGCGACAACCTGAGCCGGAACTGGGGGGTGGAAGGGCCCTCGCCCTCGGTGCGGATCGAGCGGGCCCGGGACCGGATGAAACGAAATCTGCTGACCACGCTGATGTTCTCCCAGGGCGTGCGCATGATCCTGGGCGGAGACGAGATCGGTCGAACCCAGGACGGGAACAACAACGCCTACTGCCAGGACTCCGAGGTCAGCTGGGTCGACTGGGACGTGGGCGAGACCGGCACGGCGCTGTGTGCCTTCACCCGGGACCTGATCTCGATCGTGGAGGACAACCCCATCCTGCGCCGCCGGGACTTCTTCACCGGCCGGTCCATCGCTGACCAGGCCCGGGACGTGATGTGGGTCCGGCCCGATGGCGAGATGATGACCGACGAGGACTGGCAGGACTCCGAGAACCAGTCGATCGGCATGCTGCTGCCCGGACGCGCCGCCGACGAGATCGACATGCGGGGACGGTTGGTCAAGAGCAATTCGTTGCTGTTGCTGTTGAACGCATCCTCCCGGTCCCGGTCCTGGACGCTCCCTCGGCTCGAATGGCCCGGTCGGTGGGAGGAGCTGATCTCGACGGCCCGACCCGGTGAACAGGGTCGGACGGTGCGGGCACCCGCCGTCAACCTCACCGCCCACTCCAGCGTCCTCCTGCGGCATAACGAGCGCCTGGACGAGTGACCGGCTCGTCCGCGATGCGGAGGTCGGGCGATCGCCGTCTCGGCTCGACCTACCGGCTCCAGCTCAACGGATTGGGGTTCGATCGAGCCCGCCAGCTCGTGCCCTATTTGGGCGAACTGGGCGTGGAGACCCTCTACGTCTCCCCGGTGACGACGGCCGCACCGGGGAGCACCCACGGTTACGACGTGATCGACCCCAGCCGGCTCGATCCCGCCCTGGGCTCGCCCGACGAGTTCGACGCATTGCTCGAGGAGCTGGTGGGGCGGGACATGGCGCTGCTCATCGACTTCGTGCCCAATCACATGGCGGCAGTGGCCACCAACCCGTGGTGGTGGGACGTGCTGGCGCGGGGGCGGGGATCGGCGTTCGCCCCCTATTTCGACATCGACTGGACCAGGCACCAGGGGCGAGTCCTCCTCCCCGTGCTGGGCCGCCCGCTGGCCGAGGTGCTGGCCCGGGCCGAGCTGGCTGTCGTCGTCGAGGACGGCCACGTGGCCCTGGCCTACTTCGACCACCGGTTCCCTCTCGCCCCGGGCCCCTCCGACCAGCTGATTCGCTCGCTCACCGGCGAGGGTGGCGCCGCCTCGCCCACGATGATGGCCGAGCTGCTCGAGAGCCAGCACTACCGGTTGGCGCGGTGGCGACTCGGTCGCCACGTTGGGAACTACCGGCGCTTCTTCGACGTGGACGGACTGGTAGGCGTGCGGGTCGAGGACCCGGTGGTGTACCAGGCCACCCACTCGTTGCTCCTCGAGTTGGCCGGTGACGAGCGGATCGCCGGGTTCAGGGTGGACCACGTCGACGGCCTGGCCGATCCCGCCGGCTATCTGGCCCGATTGCGGCACGACCTCGACGGGGCTCGCCCCTCGCCACCCGCCCTTGTGGTCGAGAAGGTCCTGGCCCGAGAGGAGCGTCTCCCCGCCTCGTGGCCGGTGGACGGCACCACCGGCTATGAATTCGCCGACCGGGCCGGCTCCCTTCTGGTCGACGCGGCCGGCGCCGAGGCCATCGCCGCCCTGGGCGGGGACCATCGGCCCTTCGAGGAGCTCAGCGCCGATGCCAAGCGGTTCGTCCAACGATCGCTCTTCCCCGGTCCGGTCGACCGCCTGGTCGGACTGGTCATCTCGCGGTTGGACCGGGCCCGGCCCGGCCACGACCATGCCCGGGCCGATGTGGCCGCGGCGCTGATGGAGCTGGCGTCCCAGCTCGGCGTGTACCGGACCTACGTCGACGCCGCCGGGGCCACCGGCGATGACCGACGACACCTCCACCGGGCTGCGGCGGGCGCTCGCCTGCACCTGGACCAGGACGGGTGTCGGGCCCTGGACGCCTTCTTGCCCCTGCTCCTCGATCTCGATGACGGAGAGACCCTGGACCCCACTGGTTCTCGATCGATGCAACGGGAACTGGTGCAGCGGTGGCAGCAGCACACCGGAGCGGTGACAGCCAAGGGGGTGGAGGACACCGCCCTCTACCGTTTCGGCGGCCTGTTGGCCCTGACCGAGGTGGGCAGTGACCCGGGCCGACCACCGGTCACGGTGGACCAGTTCCACCGGGCCATGAAGGCGGGCCACCGTCGTGGCCCGGGGTCGTTGCTGGCCACCACCACGCACGACACCAAGCGGAGCGAGGACGTCCGGGCCCGCCTGGCCGTGCTGTCGGAGCTGCCCGACAGCTGGCGCGACCATGTGAGCCGGTGGCATCGATGGCACCAGTCGCTGCCCTCGCTCCCCGATCCCCATGACGAGCGGTTCCTCTACCAGACCATCGTGGGTGCGTGGCCCCTCGACCCCGATGACCGGTCCGGCTTCAGCCGTCGGGTCCAGGACTACATGGTCAAGGCGATGCGGGAGGCGAAGGTCCGGACCAGCTGGCTCGATCCGGATCCGGACTACGAACAGCGCCTCCGTTCCTTCGTCCGTGCCATCCTGGCTCCGTCCAATCGACGGTTCCACGCCGATCTGGCCGCGCTGCTCGACCAGGTGGGACCGGCGGCCGCCGTCAACTCGCTGTCGCTCACGGTGCTCAAGAGCACGGTTCCCGGGGTGCCCGACGTGTACCAGGGCACCGAGCTGTGGTCGCACTCGCTGGTCGACCCGGACAACCGGCGCCCGGTCGACTTCCAACGGCGGGCCCGGCTGGCCCGCGCCCTCGATCGACCGGCACGGCGAGAGGTCGTCGCCGCCGAGCTCCTGGCCTTGTGGCCCGATGGCCGCCTGAAGCTGCTGGTGACCCGGGCGCTGCTCCGGTTCCGGCGGTCCCGACCGGAGCTGTTCGATCGCGGCTCGTACCTGGCCCTCGAGGTTCGCGGCCCGCTCCGGGGCCACGTGGTGGCCTTTGCCCGGAGGCGGGGACCCGACTGGCTGGTGGTAGTGGTGCCCCGACTCCCGCTCACGGTGGCCGGGGCCGGTCGCATGCCGGTGGGCCCCGACCTGTGGGGCTCCACGGCGGTGGTACTGCCCCAGGCCTGTCCGGGCGACCTCGTCGACGTGGTCACCGGCCTTCGGGCCCCGGGCCGACGCCGCCGTCTGGGCCTCGACGAACTGTTCACCACCCTTCCCTTGTCGGTGCTGGCCGTTCCCTGAGCCCCGATCCTGGGGTGGCTACCGGCGCGGCCGGGCTCCTGTCCCTACAGTGGCCGTGCGGGCGTGCAAACCACGCCCCGTCCTACCCACTCAGCAAGGAGTCTTCGATGGCCGTGCACCAAAGCGAGTCAGTCAAGGATGAGCCCACAGCCGACTCGGCCATCGACCCGATGTTCGCCCGTGCCAACGAATGCGGGCTGGTGGCCACCACGGCCATGCCTCCCGGTGCCATGCGGGCCGACACCGCGCTCCAGCTGGTCCGGGACGAGCTCCTGCTCGACGGCTTGTCCCGGCTCAACCTGGCCACCTTCGTCACCACCTGGATGGAGCCCGAGGCCAAGGAGCTGATGGCCGACACCTTCGACAAGAACATGATCGACAAGGACGAATACCCCCGCACGGCCGAGCTCGAGCGTCGATGCGTGAACATGATCAGTCGGCTGTGGAACACCGACGAACAAGGTGGGGCCACCGGCACCTCGACCACCGGATCGAGCGAAGCGTCGATGCTGGGCGGCATGGCGCTCAAGTGGCGTTGGCGTCAGCGCATGGAGGCGGCGGGCAAGCCGACGGACAAGCCGAACATGGTGATGGGGGCCAACGTCCAGGTGTGCTGGGAGAAGTTCTGTCGTTACTGGGAGGTCGAGCCCCGCATGGTGCCGCTGGAGGGGAACCGCTTCCATCTCACCGGCGAGGAGGTGGCCCAGTACTGCGACGAGAACACCATCGGGGTGGTGGCCATCCTCGGCTCCACCTTCGACGGCAGCTACGAGCCCGTCGGGGAGATCTGCGCCGCGCTCGACCGGTTCCAGGCCGAGAAGGGCATCGACGTCCCTGTCCATGTCGATGGCGCCTCGGGCGCCTTCATCGCCCCGTTCCTCGACCCCGAGCTGGAGTGGGACTTCCGACTGCCCCGGGTGCAGTCGATCAACGCCTCCGGGCACAAGTACGGGCTGGTCTACCCGGGCGTGGGTTGGGTGGTGTGGCGCAGTGCCGAGGCCCTTCCCGAGGACCTTGTCTTCCGGGTCAACTACCTCGGTGGGGACATGCCCACCTTCGCCCTCAACTTCTCCCGACCGGGCAACCAGGTGGTGACCCAGTACTACAACTTCATCCGCCTCGGGTTCGAGGGCTACCGACAGATCCAACAGGCCTGCCGCGACGTGGCCATGCGTTTGGCCGAGAAGGTCGGGGGCATGGGCCCGTTCTGGCTCCTGACCGACGGCAGCGAGCTGCCCGTCTTCTCCTTCGCCCTCAACGACGACGTGACCGGGTATGACGTCTTCCACGTGTCCAAGGAGATGCGCGGCAAGGGGTGGTTGGTCCCGGCGTACACCTTCCCGGAGAACCGGCAGGATCTGAGTGTCCTGCGGGTGGTCGTCCGGAACGGCTTCAGCCACGACCTCGGAGAACTCTTCCTTTCCGATCTGAACGACGCAGTGAAGTACCTGTCATCGCTCAGTTCCCCGCTGCCGCCCGAGCCCGAGGGCTATCACCACTGAGGATCGCCCCGGCCAGGAGCGTGTGGGACGGGGCCGACGTGGGTAGGTGACGGGCGACGCCGAACCGCAGTCGGAACAAGGAGAGAGCCATGGCTGATCCGAAGGACCAGGTCGACCGGGATCCACAGGACCTCCAGTTCGGAAAAGCGGCGGCCGAGGATCAGGAGCTGGCCGACGAGCTCGAGGACGAGGGCGCAGCCGACGACGAGCTTCCCGACCCGCCGGCCGATCCCCCTCGGGCCGGCGACAAGGCGCGACCGGTCGGCCCCTGAAACGCCTTGCTCACGCCCGGACCCTGACCGGCGGTGATCAGGAACGCACCAGACGGGCGATGGCGTCCACGGCCTCGGTGATCTTTTCCTGAGCCCCGGGCCCGCCGGCCTCGACCGCCTCGCTCACACAGGATCCCAGATGGTCGCCCATCAGCTCGATGGCCACGGCCTGGAGGGCCTTGGTCACCGCCGAGACCTGGGTGAGGACGTCGATGCAATAGCGGTCATCCTCGATCATCTGTTGGATGCCGCGGACCTGGCCCTCGATGCGTCGCAGGCGCTTGGTCACCTGGTCCTTGTGATCGGTGTACCCCGGCATGTGAGCCTCCTTGCTCTATACCCCTATGGGGTACACTAGTCCCGTGTTCGTTCTCCCACCCGCAGCCCGGCCTACACCCGTGGCCGACCGGGCGCCATGAGAGCACTCCACGCCCTCGGCCATGCGCTGTCGGTGACCGGCGCCATGACCTGGCAGATCACCTGGTCGCTGTTGTTGGGCTTCACCCTCTCCGCCATCGTCCAGGCGTTGGTGCGCAGGGCAACGGTGGAGCGCCGCCTGGGCAGTGATTCGCCCAAGGCGCTGGCCTCGGCCACGGCCTTCGGCGTGGCCAGTTCCTCGTGTTCCTACGCCGCGGTGGCCCTGGCCCGAAGCCTGTTCCGCAAGGGAGCCAACTTCACCGCGGTCATGGTCTTCGAGATCGCCTCGACCAACCTGGTCATCGAGCTGGGCATCATCATGGCCCTCCTGCTCGGCTGGCAGTTCACTGTGGCCGAGTTCGTCGGCGGCCCGATCATGATCGTCTTCATCGCCGTCCTGTTCCGGCTGTTCCTCCGCCAGCGATTGGTCACCGATGCCCGGATCCAGGCCGATCGCGGCCTGACCGGTTCGATGGAGGGCCACGCCGCTATGGACATGAGCGTGCAGGCCGGGGGCAGCCTGCGCTCGCGCCTGTTCTCGTCCGAGGGTCGGACGGCGGTGTCGCACGTGTTCGTCATGGAGTGGTTGGCCGTGTTGCGCGACATCGTGATCGGACTGGTGGTGGCCGGTGCCCTGGCTGCCTGGGTGCCGGATAGCTTCTGGCGTCACCTGTTCTTCACCGGGCACCCGCTGGCGGCCAAGATCTGGGGGCCGCTCATCGGTCCCATCATCTCCATCGTGTCGTTCGTCTGCTCCATCGGGAACGTTCCCCTGGCCGCCGTGCTGTGGAACGGAGGGATCAGCTTCGGCGGGGTCATCAGCTTCATCTTTGCCGACCTGGTGATCCTGCCCATCCTGGTCATCTACCGGAAGTACTACGGGACGACGATGATGCTCTTCATCCTGGGTTCGTTCTATGTGACCATGGTGGTGGCCGGGTACCTGGTCGAGTTGATCTTCGGCGCCGCCGGGCTGGTTCCCACCACCCGCAATGCCTCCGTGCTCACCGCCGCCGTCAGCTGGAACTACACCACCTATCTGAACATCGCCGCCATTGTCCTGACCGTGGCTCTGGTCTGGCGCTTCTTCCGCACCGATGGGCGGATGATGCTCAAGATGATGCACGGTCCTCCAGCGCCGGTCACGGCCGGGTCCGGGCACTTGGCCGCCGTCGGTGGAGCAGCACTGCAGGACTCAGACGGTACGCTGACGGGCGCGATGAGCGAGCAGTTTGCCTTCGACCCCGCATCGGTCGACACCTTCCGGATCATCGATTGGGATTACGACCCTGTCGCCCGTCTGGTCACCCTCCGGTACGCCTTCGACGACGGGGAGCAATTTGCCGAGACCATCGAGTTCGTGACCGAGCCGACGGCCCTGAGCGACGGATTCGACGCCGATGGATTTGCCCGAGCGATCGACCACCTCCATATCGCGGCCGGCGTGAGCTACTTCAAAGCGGCGGCACCGACCACGGTGGCCATCGAACAGACTGGGCTCACTCCGGCCGAGCTCCGATTCCATGATCTCCTCTACGACGACGGGCTTCGAGAGTTCGCCGTCACCAACGGGCGGGCTGTGCCCGTCGACGTCCGGCTCCGGGCCCGCTCGGCCGAGGTCCGACCGCCGGGTGCACCCCGCACCGAGGCCCGCTCACCCTCGTTGCTGGTGCCCATCGGCGGGGGCAAGGACTCCATGGTGCTCATCGAGGCCGTCCGTTCCCTCGGGCCCCGGCTGTTCGCCGTCAACCCCCACCCCTTGGTCACCGAGCTCGCCGCCCGTTCGGGCCTGGAGCTCATCGAGGTCCGCCGTCGCCTGTCGCCGAACCTCGTGTCCTTGAACGGTCGTGGCGCCCTCAACGGGCACGTGCCCATCACCGCCATCGTCTCGTTGATCGCCGTGGCCGGGAGCTTTCTCTACGGCTACGACACCATCGCCATGGCCATCGAACGCTCGGCCAGTGAGGAGACGTCGATGGTCGGCGGCGTGGCCGTCAATCACCAGTACTCCAAGAGCTATCCCTTCGAGCTGGCCCTCCAGGAGCTGATCGTCGGCAGCATCGACGCAGGGCTGACCTACGGCTCGGCCCTCCGCCCCTATTCCGAGCTGGCCATCTCCCGGTCGTTCGCCCAGCTGACCCAGTATCACGGCACCTTCTGCAGCTGTAATACCGCCTTCCGCACCGCGGCCGCCGCCGGGGACCGGTGGTGTGGCCAGTGCCCCAAGTGCCGGTTCGTGGGCCTGATGCTGGCGCCGTTTCTGGATCGCGCCGCACTGACCGCCATCATCGGGCGAGACATGTTCGCCGACGCCGGCCAGATCGACGGCTTCCGCGCTCTGATGAGCACGGACGACAAGCCCTTCGAGTGCGTCGGAGAGCGACGCGAGTCGGCCGCTGCCATCCGGCTCCTGGGCCGACGGCCGGAGTGGGCCGATTCGCCGGTCATCGCCGCCCTGGTCCCGACAGCGGACACGCTGACCTCGGATCAGGACGTCGAGGAGCTCCTTGCCCCGGACCGAGTCACGGCCATGGCCGAGGGCGGCATCGAGGAACTGGTCGCCCGGCTCATCGAGGCCCCCGTGTCTCCCACCGTGCCCACCTCCTCGTGAGGCTGGCGTCGCTCGTCTCCCAGCGGGTGGCCATCTGGGGCATGGGAGAAGAGGGCACCGCGTTTGCCCGCCTGCTCATGGAACGAGGGGCTTCGCCCGTCCTGGTCGACGACGACCCGGATGGGGCCGCCCGCCGC
>Ga0210400_10001538_pt1 | contig 22696 bp, 19 predicted proteins | sample IncBWH26MmetaG_FD_155456 | JGI IMG/M metagenome (GOLD analysis project Ga0210400, IMG submission 155456) | Forest soil microbial communities from Barre Woods Harvard Forest LTER site, Petersham, Massachusetts, United States - Inc-BW-H-26-M | ecosystem: Environmental > Terrestrial > Soil >...
CGTCTATGCCGGGCCGTTCCGCCCTTATGAGCTGGCCTTGATCATTAGGCATACCCACGGATATCATTCCCTGCTCGCAGGGTTAGGGCGGGCCGACAGCGCAGTCGGCCACTGGGTCCTGGCCGGCGAGCCGGTAGGCATGATGCCGGATGCCACGGAGCCGAGTTCCGGCGGCACATTATATTTCGAGTTGCGCCGCGACGGTCGCCCGGTCGATCCCCAACCGTGGCTGGCAAAGCGCGACGAGACCACTGAGCGCGGCGACGAGGCCGGGAAACCAGAAGCTGGGGATCAAAGGGTGCGTGAATGAAGCGATCGGGGCTGATCGCGGCGGTAGCCGCAACGCTCATTGTGTTTGGGCTGCACCAGGATGTCGACGCGGCATCGCAGTCGGCGAACACCGGGGATACCTACAAACAGCTCAACCTGTTCGGCGACGTGTTCGAGCTGGTGCGCAACGATTACGTCGACGAGGTCAAGGACGACACGCTGGTCGAGGGTGCGATCAATGGCATGCTGACCGCGCTCGATCCTCATTCGAATTATCTGAACTCCAAGAACTTCAACGACATGAAGGTGCAGACCCGCGGCGAGTTCGGCGGGCTGGGCATCGAAGTGTCGATGGAGAACGGGCTGGTCAAGGTGGTCTCGCCGATCGACGACACGCCGGCGGCGCATGCCGGGTTGAAGCCCGGCGATCTGATCACCCATCTCGACGGCAGCCCGGTTCAGGGCCTGAGCCTGCCGGAGGCGGTCGAGAAGATGCGCGGACCGGTCAACAGCGACATCAACCTGACGGTGCGCCGCGAGGGACAGGAGCCGTTCGACGTCAAGCTGACCCGCGCGATCATCAAGATCCAGTCGGTCCGCTCGCATCTCGAAGGCAAGAATATCGGCTACGTCCGCATCACCTCGTTCAACGAGCAGACTGATGTCGGCCTCAACAACGCGATGAAGAATCTGAAGCAACAGGCCGACAACAAGCTGATCGGGGTCATCCTCGACCTGCGCAACAATCCGGGCGGTCTGTTGGATCAGGCGGTGGCGGTCTCCGACGCCTTTTTGGAAAAGGGCGAGATCGTGTCGACCCGCGGCCGGCGGGCTGATGATGCCCAGCGCTACAATGCCCGTCCGGGCGATATCGCGACCGGATTGCCGATTGCTGTCTTGATCAATGGCGGCTCGGCCTCGGCCAGCGAGATCGTCGCCGGCGCCTTGCAGGACCATCACCGCGCGGTGCTGCTCGGCACCAAATCCTTTGGCAAGGGGTCGGTTCAGACGATCATCCCGCTCGCCGGCCATGGCGCGATGCGGCTGACGACGGCGCGCTACTACACGCCCTCCGGCCGCTCGATCCAGGCCCGCGGCATCGATCCCGATATCGTCGTCGAAGCCGCCAAGATCGCCAAGGAGGAGAAGCCCGCGGACAAGACCGCCAAAGCCGGCGACAAAAAGGACGACAAATCCGCGAAGGCCGCCGACAAGAAGGACGACCAAAGCGAGAGCCCGGCGGAGCAGAGCACGATCGACCCCGCGTCGATCGGCACGGCCGATGATTACCAGCTCGCCCGAGCCGTCGACATGCTGCGCGGCATCGCCCTGTTCAACGGCCGTCTGGTGAACTGAGGCTGCGCTTCACGCGGCGCTTCACCGCCCGATGCTCTCCGATATCGACCTGCCGTTCTACCGGCCGGCGGTCGGGATCATGTTGCTGAACCCCGCCGGACTGGCTTTTGTCGGGCGGCGCATCGATATGCCGGCGGGGTTGGCTGCCTGGCAGATGCCGCAGGGCGGTATCGATCCGGGCGAGACCCCGCGTCAGGCCGCGTTTCGCGAGCTCAAGGAAGAGGTCGGCACCGACAAGGCCGAGATCCTCGCCGAGACCGAAGGCTGGCTGCATTACGATCTGCCCTCCGATATCGCCTCGCGCATGTGGAGCGGCCGCTGGCGCGGCCAGCGGCAGAAATGGTTCTTGATGCGCTTCACCGGCGAGGATGCCGACATCAACCCGGCGACCGAGCACCCGGAATTCGATGCCTGGGAATGGGTCGAGCCGCAGCGGCTCGCCGATCTGATCGTGCCGTTCAAAAGGCCGCTTTACCGCGACGTTTTGGCCGAGTTCCGCGAGCACCTGCCGTCAATCGGATAGGCGGGTGATCGCCTCGTCGATCGCGGCGCCGTCAGGCATCGCGGTCTGCGCGCCATGGGCGAGGCAAGCGAGACCGGCCGCGGCGCTGGCGCGCCGCAATGCAGTGTCCAACGCAAGGCCCTGATCGAGCCCGGCTGCCAGCACCCCGACAAAAGTATCGCCGGCGCCGGTCGTGTCGACGGCCTCGACTGCCAGTGCGGGAATATCGACCCGAGCGCCAACGGCAAGAAACGCCGTCGAGCCGGCCGCACCGCCGGTCACGATCATCCCCCGCCGGAGCCGGTGCGCGAGATGGGCTGGATCGTCTCCAAGCGTGGCGGCTTCAGCTTCATTGGCGACGAGGAAGTCGAGATCGCGAAGCAGGTTGGGATCGATCGGCATAGCGGGCGCCAGATTGAGGATGCTGCGCGCGCCCCGGGCAGTCGCGCGCCGGATCAGCGTCGCCGTCTCCGCGACCGGAATTTCCATCTGGCACAGCACCACCGTCCCGGGCCCAAGCAAATCGTCGGGCACGGCCTGCGCCACCGCTTCGGCGTTGGCGCCGGCGGCCACCGCGATCAAATTCTCGCCCGCACCGCCGACCATGATCGCGGCGCAGCCGGTCGGCCGCGCCACCTGCCGCACCAGGCCGAGATCGACCCCGTCTCGCTTCAGCGATTCGAGCGCGGCGCCGGCAAACGCGTCGTTTCCGACCGCGCCCGCCATCGTGACGGTGGCGCCGGCGCGGCGTGCGGCCAATGCCTGGTTGGCCCCCTTGCCGCCCGGCAACAGCCGATAGTCGCCGCCGAGCACGGTCTCGCCCGGGCGCGGCAAATCCGGCACCGGCACCAGCAAATCGATGTTGATCGAGCCGAATACTAAAATCATCGCCGGTGGCCTCGGACCGCCTTCGACCGATTCGCAGCCGGTGATAGCATGGCCGCGCAGCAACAAGGACCCACCGGATGCTCGATACCGCTAAGCTCGGCCAGTTCGTCGGCAAGGTCTGGGACGATTCGATCGTCCCGACCCTCGTCGATTACATCCGCATCCCGAACAAATCGCCGGCTTTCGACCCGGATTGGGCCGCGCACGGTCATATGGAAGAAGCGGTCGCGATGTTCGAACGCTGGGCCCGCGAACGGCTGGCCGGCTTGCCGGGCGCGACGCTCGAGATCGTCCGGCTGCCCGGGCGCACGCCGCTGATCCTGATCGAGGTGCCGGGGGAGGGGGCCGACACGGTGCTGCTCTATGGCCATCTCGACAAGCAGCCGGAGATGGTCGGCTGGGCCGACGGCTACGGCCCGTGGATCCCTCGCCTCGAAGGCGACAAGCTCTATGGCCGCGGCGGTGCCGATGACGGCTATGCGATGTTCGCGGCGCTGACCGCGCTCGCCGGCCTGCGTGAACAGGAGGCTCCGCATGCGCGATGCGTCATTCTGATCGAGGCCTGCGAGGAATCCGGCAGCTACGATCTGCCATATTACGTCGAGCACCTGTCCGCCCGGATCGGCAGCCCGTCATTGGTCGTCTGCCTCGATTCGGGCTGCGGCAATTACGATCAGCTGTGGCTGACCACCTCGTTGCGCGGCATGGCCGCCGGAACCCTGACCGTCGAGGTGCTGGAGGAGGGAGTACATTCCGGCGACGCCTCGGGTGTCGTCCCGTCGAGCTTCCGCATCCTGCGCCAGCTTTTGTCGCGCCTCGAAGACGAGGCGAATGGCGCGATCAAGCCGGCGGCGCTCTACGCGCAGATCCCGGCCGAGCGGCTCGCCCAAGCCAGGCGAGCCGCGGCGGCGCTCGGCGACAATGTCTACAGCAAGTTTCCGTTCGCCGCCGGCACGCAGCCGATGTCGGACGAGGTGACCGAGCTCGTGCTCAACCGCACCTGGCGGCCGCAGCTCGCGATCACCGGCATCGCCGGGCTGCCGCAACCGGGCGACGCGGGCAATGTGCTGCTGCCTTACACGACCGCCAAGCTGAGCCTGCGCCTGCCGCCGACCCTCGACGCCGAAGCCGCCGGCACGATGGTGCAGCAGCTGCTCGAGACAGACCCGCCCTATCGGGCGCGGGTCGAGTTTCAGCGCCAGTCCTTCGCCTCGGGCTGGAACGCGCCCGCCCTGGCGCCGTGGCTCGAAGCCTCGCTGGCGCGCGCCTCGGAGGCGGCCTTCGGCATGCCGCCGGCCTATATGGGCGAGGGCGGCAGCATCCCGTTCATGGCGATGCTCGGCGAGCGTTTCCCGCAGGCGCAATTCGTCGTGACCGGCGTCTTGGGCCCGCACTCAAACGCGCACGGCCCCAACGAATTCCTGCACATCCCGACCGGCCGTCGGGTCACGCAAGTCATCGCGCAAGTGCTCGCCGATCATTTTGATAGCAGCGCGCCGCAAAAATGAACTCGTCATCCCGGCGAAGGCCGGGATCCAGCCCAGCCATGGATCCCGGCCTTCGCCGGGATGGACGAGCGTGGGGTCAGACCGAAATAGTCGGGTAAAGATCGTCCCAACGCGGGTTCTCGCGCTCAATCAGATTTATCTTCCAGTCTCGTTTCCATTCTTTGATCTGCTTCTCTCGGCGGATCGCCGCTTCGGCGGTGGCGTGAGTCTCAAACCAGACCAGCTGATCGACGCCGTAGCGGGCCGTGAACCCGCGAACAGCTTTGCATTTGTGCTCCCAAATGCGCTGCACGAGGTCGGACGTCATACCGACGTACAGGGTTCCGTACGGCTGGCTTGCGAGGATGTAGACGTAGTAGCTCAAACCGCCGCTTTGGCGAGGCGGCGCGCCCGATAGCGCATCGCCCCCCAGGCGAGCCGGCTCGCGGTTCGGCCGAGCCAGCCGTTCGGGGTCAGCCCGACCGCCTTCAGCAGCATCGCGACGCCGCGCTCGACATGGTGCGGCCGATAGAGCCGGAAGGCGCGGCGCGCGTAGGCCCGGCTGTAGCGCTTGCGGTCGTAGGGCCGGGCGCTCTCATTGGCGGCGTAATAGGCGTAGGCCAGCTCGTCGTCGTCGGCCTCGGCGACACGGCCGATCGCGACCCGCAGCCGCGCCAGCCGCCCGAGCCGCTCGCGAGCCAGGCAGCGGTCGAGGTGTTTGTAGAACAGCCGGTAATGGCGCAATTCGTCGGCGGCGATGTGGCGGCAGATCTCCTGCAACACCGGTTCCGCGACGCCTTCGCGCAGTGCGGTGTAATAGGAACTCGTGCCGATCTCGACGATACAGCGCGCGATCATCTCGCCGGCGCGCGATCCCCGCCGCGAGCGGTCGGCGTCGAAATCGGCCTTGAAGCCTTCCTGAAATCGGGCGAAGGCCGTCTCGAAATCGAAGCCGGGATCGGCGAGAGCCGCCCATTTCGCCAGCGCGCGGCCGTGCTGGACCTCCTCCTCGCCCCAGTGGCGGGCGGTCTCCTGGAATTCGGGATCGTCGGCGAAAACCCGGCACAGATGATGGGCATAGGCGGCGCCATTGTGCTCGACGAGGCTCGCCGCTTTGACGATGCGTACAACGTCGGGCTCGACCTTATCGCGGTCGAAGCGGTCCCATGGAATGTCGTCGAGCGTCCACAAACCCATGCCGCCCCCGTCGGCAAAAATTGCGCACTACACCTTATACACCCGAATGCGAGAAAGATCCGCCGTTGGCGGCGGCGCGTCTCGCTGACCCGGCGCGGGCGTTGGTCTGGCTCTTGCTTGGTCGCGAGGCTATCGTTGGCGCGGGGAATCCTGGGGGAAAGCATGGCCGTAGAGACGTCGCAATCGCTGCCGATCACCGCCAAGGCGTCGGCCCGCTGGGTGCAGCTCGGGTTGGGTCTGATCGCGATGATGGCGATCTCCAGCCCGCAATATGTCTGGACCCTGTTCACCAAACCCTTCCAGGAGAATCTCGGCGCCACGCTGCCGGCGGTTCAGATCACCTTCTCGGTCGTCATCGTGCTGCAGACCTGGTTATCGCCATTGCAGGGCTATCTCGTCGACAAGTTCGGTCCGCGGCTGCTGATCGCGCTGGGATGCCTCTTATCGGGCGCGGGCTGGGTGTTGTCGGCGCAAGCGACGAGTCTGACCGGTCTTTATCTGACCTACGGCCTGTTCTGCGGGATCGGCACCGGTATCGTCTATGTCGGGATCATCGGCTTGATGGTGCGGTGGTTTCCCGACCGGCGCGGCCTCGCGACCGGGGTCGTCGCGGCCGGCTACGGGTTTGGCGCGATCGCCACGACATTCCCGATCGATTCGATGCTGAAGAGCGCCGGCTATCAGCACACGCTGATCGTGTTCGGCATCATTCTCGGCCTTGTCGGAGCCGCTGCCGCGCTGGCGATGCGCATGCCGAACGGCGGCGATGTGCTGCCACCGGCGCCGGCGATGACCAGACCGCTGGATGTCGCGCCGCGGCAGATGTTGCGCGTGCCGGTGTTCTGGCTGCTGTTCGCGATGATGACGATGATGTCGACCGGCGGGCTGATGATCATCTCGCAATTCGCCGCCTTCTCGCGCGATTTCGGTGTCGCGAACGTCCTGGTGTTTGGCCTCGCGGCATTGCCGTTGGCCTTGACGGTCGATCGCATCACCAATGGCCTGACCCGGCCGTTTTTCGGCTGGCTGTCGGACCGGATTGGACGCGAGAACACGATGGCGGTCGCCTTCCTTATGGAGGCGGCGGCGGTCGCGATCATGGTCGCCTTTCGCAACGACGCGCTGGTCTTCGTCGTGCTGTCGGCCGTCGTGTTCTTCGGCTGGGGCGAGATCTTCTCGCTGTTCCCCTCGACGCTGACCGACACCTTCGGGACAAAGTTCGCCACCACCAATTACGGCTTTCTGTACATGGCCCAGGGCGTGGGTTCGGTGCTCGGCGGCCCGTTGGCCGCGCTACTGCACGATATGACCGGCAGCTGGCTTCCGGTCTTCGGCATCATCATCGCGATGGACGTGCTGACCGGCTGCCTGGCGCTGATCGCGCTGAAGCCGGTGCGGCGCAATTATTTGGACGCGGGGTTGGCCTAGTCGGTGGAATGGCTGGGCTGGCGCCCCTCGATTGCGGCGGCTCGGTCGATCAGCCGCAACCCGGAACGCATCAGCGGACCGGCCAGCACCCGGCGCCAACCGGGCCGGCGAGCGGCGCGTAGCTTCTCGAATACACCGACCGAGTCGCCCCATTCGGCGCTGTCAGGATGCGGCGAGGGCTGCCAGTCGGTGGTGACCTCGATCAGCGCCATCCCGCCCCAGCGCGCCAAGGCGCGATAGCCATCGGGATAGAAGCGCCAACAATCGACGGGATACCGGTGTTCGGAGCCGCGTGATGGGGCGATCAGAAAAATGAGCCCGCCCGGCTTGAGAATGCGGGCCATTTCGAGAAACGACACCCAGAAGTAATCGATATGCTCGAAAGCCTGGCCTGACACCACCAAGTCGATCGTGCTCGACGGAAACGGATAGCGGTAGGGTGTCGGCGCGACGACTTCGACATTTTTGCCTGGCGCGGCATCTAGCCCGATGTAGCGCCAGCCGGCGGCATCAAAGATCGGCCGATAGCTGCCGTTGACGTCCTGGCTGCCGATATCGACGATAGTGCCCGGCGTGCGCCCGCCGAGATGACGGGCAACGAGATCGACCATGTGCTCGTAGCTGCTCTGATGCATGGCAATCCGCCGAGGGCCGGATCAGAATCGGTGCAGGACCGGAAAACGCGGCCCGACGCTAATCTAGCGCGCGATTTCGGCGAGCGCCTGAAGCTTGGCGCGGGCGACGCTCACTTGGCGTTCGAGCTGCCGCAGCTCTGCCGCGAGCCGCTCGCGTTCGGGGCCGGTAGCGCGGCCGTGATCGTCGCGCAGGCTCGGCAGATTGCCCTCGGCCGTCTGCAATTCGGCTTCGATCGCGGCGCGGTCGAGCGAATCGGGTGACATCGCCTCGTCGGCCAAGACAGTACAGCGCTCCGGCGTCACCTCGGCGATGCCGCTGACGACAAAAATGCGCTCGGTGATGGCGCCGCCGTGGTAGATGTCGATCGTGCCCGGCCGGATCGTCGAGATCAGCGGCGCGTGCCCGGGGAGGACGCCGAAATTCCCTTCGGTGCCCGGCACGACGACCATCTCGACCTCGGTCGACAGGATTAGCCGCTCGGGCGATACCAGTTCGAATTGGACGAGATCGGGCATCGCTTCTAGGCCGCTTCTGCGGCCATCTTGCGCGCCTTGGCGACCGCCTCCTCGATCGTGCCGACCATGTAGAACGAGGCTTCCGGCAATTCGTCATACTCGCCGGCGACGATGCCCTTGAAGCCCTTGATCGTCTCTTCGAGATTGACGAACACGCCGGGCGTACCGGTGAACACCTCGGCGACAAAGAAAGGCTGCGACAGGAAGCGCTGGATCTTGCGGGCCCGCGCGACGGTCAGCCGGTCCTCTTCCGACAATTCGTCCATGCCGAGAATCGCGATGATGTCCTGCAGCGATTTGTAGGTCTGCAGCACCCGCTGCACGTCGCGCGCCACCTGGTAATGTTCGTCGCCGACGACGCGCGGGTCGAGCATGCGCGAGGTCGAATCGAGCGGATCGACCGCCGGATAGATGCCGAGCTCGGCGATCTGCCGCGACAGCACCGTCGTCGCGTCGAGATGCGCGAAGGAGGTGGCGGGCGCCGGGTCCGTCAGATCGTCGGCCGGCACGTAGATCGCCTGCACCGAGGTGATCGACCCCTTTTTCGTCGTCGTGATGCGCTCCTGCAAGGCGCCCATATCGGTCGCCAGCGTCGGCTGATAGCCGACCGCCGACGGGATGCGGCCCAACAATGCCGACACCTCGGAGCCCGCTTGCGTAAAGCGGAAGATGTTGTCGACGAAGAACAGCACGTCCTGGCCTTCCTCGTCGCGGAAATATTCGGCGAGGGTCAGGCCGCTGAGCCCGACCCGCGCGCGCGCGCCGGGCGGCTCGTTCATCTGGCCGTAGACGAGGGCTGCTTTCGAGCCTTCGCCATTCATGTTGATGACGCCCGACTCGATCATCTCGTGATAGAGGTCGTTGCCCTCGCGGGTGCGCTCGCCGACGCCGGCGAACACCGAATACCCGCCATGTGCCTTGGCGATGTTGTTGATCAATTCCATGATGATGACGGTCTTGCCGACGCCGGCGCCGCCGAACAGCCCGACCTTGCCGCCCTTCGCGTAGGGCGCCAACAGATCGACCACCTTGATGCCGGTCACCAGGATCTCGGCCTCGGTCGATTGGTCGACGAATTCGGGTGCCGGCCGGTGGATCGGCAAGCGGCGATTGGTGATAACCGGGCCACGCTCGTCGACCGGCTCGCCGATCACGTTGAGGATGCGGCCCAGCGTCTCCGGGCCGACCGGCATCATGATCGGGCCGCCGGTGTCAGCGACCTCGGCGCCGCGGACCAAGCCGTCCGTCGTGTCCATCGCGACCGTGCGCACGGTGTTTTCGCCGAGGTGCTGTGCCACTTCGAGGACGAGGGTGCGGCCGGCATTGTCGACATGCAGCGCGTTCAGAATCGACGGCAATTCGCCCTCGAAATGGACATCGACGACCGCGCCGATGACCTGGGTAATGGTGCCAACGATGTTCGAAGCCATGTTCGCGTAACCCTATTTGATATGGCGCAAGCTGTAGCGCCCGACATTCAACCAATCCAAACGCGATCGCCGACCCACACCGTTCATGGCCGGGCTTGGCTCGGGCATCCATGAGGCCGCGGCCGCGCGTGGTTCTCGTGGATGGGCGGACCATGTCCGGCCAGAACGATCGAATCGTTGTGCAGGGTCGATATCATAGCGCTTCGGCGCCGGAGATGATCTCGATCAGCTCCTTGGTGATGACGGCCTGGCGCGTTCGATTGTAGTTCATCGTGAGCCGGTCGATCATGTCGCCGGCGTTGCGTGTGGCGTTGTCCATCGCCGTCATGCGCGCGCCCTGCTCGCTGGCGGCATTCTCCAACAGCGCGGTATAGATCTGCACCGCGAGATTGTTGGGCAGCAGTTCGGCGAGAATTTCCTCTTCGGACGGCTCGAATTCATAGATCGCGCCGGCGGTTTCGCTGTCCGATTCGTCGGCGAGCCCGGCGGGCGCGGCGAACGGGATCAGCTGCTGCGCGGTGACGATCTGGGTGATCGCCGAGCGGAAGCGGTTGAAGATGATCGTGCAGACATCGAATTCGCCGGGCTCGAACAGCGCCAGCACCCGGTGAGCGATGTCGCGCGCTTCCTCGAACGACACGCGGCGGCGGCCGATATCGGTCAGGCTGTCATGGATGAGGCGAGTGTAGTCGCGGCGCAGGCTGTCGCGCCCCTTTCGCCCGATGGTCAGGATCTTGACCCTCTTGCCGGCATTGTCGAGTTCGCGGATGCGGCGGCGCGCTTCGCGCAGGATCGTGGCGTTGAAACCGCCGGCGAGACCGCGGTCGGAGGTCGCGACGAGCAGCAGATGCACATCGTCTTTGCCGGTGCCCGCCAGCAGCGGCGGCGCCCCCGGCAACCCCGCCATGCGCCCGGCCAGCGAACCCAGCACGCGTTCCATGCGCTGGGCGTAAGGCCGCGCCGCTTCCGCCTGCTCCTGCGCGCGGCGCAGACGGGAGGCGGCGACCATCTTCATCGCCGAGGTGATCTTCTGGGTCGAGCGGACGCTGCGGATGCGGTTCCGCAGATCCTTCAGGCTGGGCATCTAACTATGATCCCGTGGCGCGAGGATTGGCGCGATGATTCCCTCTCCCCGCTCGCGGTGAGAGGGTTGCGGTGAGGGGCTTTTTGACGCGAGAACATAATCCGACGAAAACGCCGGTCAGGCGAAGGTACGGGCGATTTCGTCGAGGAAGGCGGCGAGGCCCTTATCGGTCTCTTCGGTAATCTCGCCTTGGGTCCGGATCGCCTCGATCAGTTCGGGCCGCGTGGCGCGCAATTCGCCGAGCATCAGCTGTTCGAACCGGGTGACGTCGGCGACATCCACCCGATCGAGATAGCCGCGCGTCCCGGCAAAGATCACCACCACCTGCTCCTCGACCGGCACCGGCGCGAATTGCGGCTGCTTCAACAGTTCGGTCAGGCGAGCGCCGCGCGCCAGCAGGCGTTGCGTCGACGCGTCGAGATCGGAGGAGAATTGCGAGAAGGCCGCCATCTCGCGATATTGCGCCAGTTCCAGTTTGATGCGCCCGGCGACCTGTTTCATCGCCTTGATCTGCGCCGCCGACCCGACCCGGCTGACCGACAGCCCGACATTGATGGCCGGGCGAATGCCGCGATAGAACAGCTCGGTTTCGAGGAAGATCTGCCCGTCGGTGATCGAGATCACATTGGTCGGAATGTAGGCCGAAACGTCGCCGGCCTGGGTCTCGATGACCGGCAGCGCCGTGAGCGAGCCCGAGCCGTGCTCCTCGTTCATCTTGGCGGCGCGCTCGAGCAGCCGCGAATGCAGGTAGAAGACATCGCCCGGATAGGCTTCGCGCCCGGGCGGACGCCGCAACAGCAATGACATCTGGCGGTAGGCGACGGCGTGCTTCGACAGATCGTCGTAGATCATCACCGCGTGCATGCCATTGTCGCGGAAGAACTCGCCCATCGCGCAGCCGGAATAGGGCGCGAGGAACTGCAACGGCGCCGGCTCGGAGGCGGTCGCCGCCACGACGATCGAGTATTCCAGCGCGCCGTAATCCTGCAATGTCTTGACGATCTGGGCGACCGTCGAGCGCTTCTGGCCGATCGCGACATAGACGCAATAGAGCTTCTTCGACTCGTCGGTGCCGGCATTGACCTGACGCTGGTTCAGGATCGTGTCGATCGCCAGCGCGGTCTTGCCGGTCTGCCGGTCGCCGATGATCAGCTCGCGCTGGCCGCGGCCGATCGGCACCAGCGAGTCGATCGCCTTGAGCCCGGTCTGCACCGGCTCGTGCACCGAGCGCCGCGGCACGATGCCCGGCGCCTTGACCTCGACCCGGGTGCGCGTCACATCGACCAGCGGTCCGTTGCCGTCGATCGGATTGCCGAGCGCGTCGACCACCCGGCCCAACAGCCCGCGGCCGACCGGCACGTCGACGATCGCACCGGTGCGCTTGACCGTATCGCCTTCGCGGATGCCGCTGTCCTCGCCGAAGATCACGACGCCGACATTGTCGGCTTCGAGATTGAGCGCCATGCCCTTCATGCCGTTCGGGAACTCGACCATCTCGCCGGCCTGGACCGTGTCGAGCCCATAGACGCGGGCGATGCCGTCACCGACCGACAAGACTTGCCCGACCTCGGCGACATCGGCCTCATTGCCGAAACTGGCGATCTGCTGCTTCAGGATCGCGGAGATTTCCGCGGCGCGAATTTCCATCTCGGTTCCTTCTACCCCACGCCTTTCATCGCCAGCTGCAAGCGGTGCAGCCGGCTCTTCAGCGAACCGTCGATCATACGCGAACCGACCTTGACGATCATGCCGCCGAGCAGGCTCGGATCGACGCGGAGATCGACCGTGACCCGCCGCCCGACCGCGCGGCGCAACTGCTCGCCAAGAGTATTCTGCTGCATCTCGTTCAGCGGCTGCGCCGTGGTGATTTCGGCCGTGACCTCGCCGCGCCGTTCGGCGAGCTGATTGAGGTACGCCTCGATCATCGCCGGCACAGCGAACAGCCGCCGATTGCCCGCCACGACCCCGAGAAAATCGCGGGTCAATTCCGACAGCCCGGCGCGCTCGCTCAGCGCGGCGATCGCCTTCGCCTGGTCCTCGCGCGACAATACCGGGCTGCGCAGCAGCCGGGCCAGATCCTGGCTCTCATGCAGCATCGTGCGCAATCCGCGCAGATCGCCGGCGACCGCGTCGAGCGCGTGCCGCTCATCGGCAAGCTCGAACAACGCCGCCGCATAACGTTCGGCCAGGCTGGCAACGCCCGTTGCTTCGGAAGCCAAAGGAAAGCGATCCTCGATCAGCGCGCCGGGGAGGGACGGTCGCGATAATTGGTCTACGGCGGATCCCAGCGCAAGCGCGCTTTCGGGGCCGCCCCGGCCCCGCGAAACCCGCGCGGTTCGTAACATAGATGCTCCCCCCGTGCAACCGCGCGGGTCGCCACAGGGGAGCACGAAATTCCAACGAGTTAGGGTGCAGCGAATGGCTCCGCGGAGCCTGCGAGGCACTCGGCGATGGCGCGCATCGCCGCCGGGTTGGACATCATCGTCGAATGAGCTCCGTCAATGGCAATGTTCTCGCGCCCTGGTCCCGGGATGTCGACGCAGCTCATCCAGGCAACGATGCCGTCGCGCGGCGAATAGATCGCGGTCGTCGGAACCGGCGGCGGCTCGGCGAGCCGGGACAGCAGGATCTCCGGTTGGATACGGGCGCTGTACAGCAAGCGATAGAGCGGTTCGAGGCGCATCGCAGTCGGCAGGCGGAACGGGCTGCATACCGTGATCACGCGGCGCACCAGCTCGGGATGTTCGTAAGCGAGTGCCCGGGCCATGACACCGCCAAGGCTATGACCCACGAGACTCGGTTTCTGTCCCATTCGGTCCGCTGTCGCGATGAGCCGCTGTTTCGCGATATGCCAGTTCGCAGCTGTTGGGCCGAAATTGATGCCCGCTCCCCATCCTTGGGCTTCGTAACCGAGCGCCGCCAGTACCGCGCGGAAGCCTCGCATCAGAAAATCGGAGCTGAACAATCCAGGAAGCACCAGCACGGGATGGCCATCGCCGCGCGGCAGATTGGCGGGCGCCCGCAGTCGGGCACCGAGTCCTGCGACATTGGCGAGCGCCGAGCCGGTTTCCGCGATGCGGTCGCGCCAGCGCGGCAGCGGCACGGCGCCGCTGCGGTCGAAAATCCGGCCCTTTGCCGATCGCGGCCGCGGATCACTCATTTGTCGGCTCGGCCGATTTCCTCGATGGCGGCAAGTGCCGCGCGTGCGAGGCCTCCGGAACACGCCCTGAGGGGGCCAGCTAAGCGCCCGTATATGTGGAAGACTGCGGTCTGCAAGACGATGCCCATAATGATCGCGACGGCCGCCGCCGGTTCGATCGTCCCGACCTCTCCGGATTGGATCGCATCCGCCACGGCATCGGCGACGGCGTCGACCGGGGTTCGCTTCTCTCGTCCGATGCGCGGCAGCAGATCATGCTGGGCGATCAGCATGAAGCGGAAGAGGGCTGGGTCGCTGTCGTACAGGCCACAAAAGTGGCCGACCATCGCCGCTATTCGGGATCTGAAATCGGGCTCTCGGGACCGGATCTCATCGAGTTGGGCGCCGGTCCGCAGATAGGCCGTCGAGAACAAGCTCCAGGCGAGCTCGTCCTTGCTGGGATAGTGCCGGTAGAGCGCGCCTTGCGATACGCCGGCTGCGGCGGCGATTTCGGCGATCGATACCCCGTCGATCCCTTCGGCCGCGAACAGGTCCAGCGCGGCCCGTTCCACCTTGCCCCGCGCCCCGATCGATCGCATTGGACAAAATTGGTCTTGTGAGTGAACGTTCACTCATTATAAGCTTCTCATTACGCGTATGCAAGCACATGGATACACCGGTTCGGCGAACCAGTACGCAGGCCGGGTCAAAGGAGGCTCGAATGGACGCAGAAGATTGGCTCCTTTGGCTCGGGGTCGGGCTTCTCGCCAGCTTTGCCATCGCTGTAGAGGCGATGTTCCGCAGCCGCAGGACGGCGGAAGCACTCCGGGATCTCCGGGAGAAAATATACCTGCTGGAGAACCGCCTGCTGCGCTTCGACGAGTGGCTGCAGGCCGCCGGGCCGGCGCCCGCGCCGGAGATGCCGCGCGCCGACATAGCCGCGCCGCAGGCGCAGGAGCCGATCTCCGAGCCGCAACAGCCGGCCGCTGAACCCCCTGAGGCGCCTGAACCGCCTGCGGCCTCGACACCAGTTCCGGGCCCTGCAACCGTCACGGACGGTCGCCGGCTCGAACAGCTGATTGTCGAGAATTGGCTGGTCTGGCTCGGCGGGGTCGCGCTGGCGTTGGGCGGCGCGTTCCTGGTCAAACTGTCGATCGACTACGGCTGGCTGACACCGGCCGTCCGCGTGGTGCTCGGGGTCGCTCTCGGCTTCTTCTTGTCGGCCGCCGCCGAATGGGTCGTGCGCCGCGATACGCCGCTAGAAGGCGAGGGTGCGCGCCCCTCCTACATCCCGCAGACGCTCGCCGCCGCCGGCTGCGCGACGGTGTTCGCCAGCCTCTATGCCGCATATCAGCTCTATGCGCTGCTGCCGTCGTTTTTGGCTTTTCCACTGCTGGCGGCCGCCGCCGCGGCGACGGTCGCGCTATCGTTGCGCCATGGGCCATTCGTGGCTGCGCTCGGTCTTGTCGGCGCTTTCGCCGTGCCGCTGCTGGTGCAAAGCGACGCGCCGAGCGCCTTCCCGTTGTTCGCGTACCTCGCCCTTGTCAGTGCCGGCTCCCTGGCCGTGCTGCAATATCGCGCGTGGCCCTGGCTCGCCTGGATCTGGCTTGGCGGCGCGGTCTTCTGGGTATTGCTGTGGCTGGCGGCCGCGGAGCGTCCGGAGACGCCGGTGGTCGGTGGATTTCTGCTGATCCAGTTCGGTCTGTTCGCGGCCGTGCGCCATGGCATCCCGCGTATCGGTTTCTTATCGGGCGCTGGCGACACGACCCTGACCCGGATCATCACCGAGAGCGCGTTCTGGGTGCTGGCCGTGGCGATGTTCGCGCTGGTTCATGCCGACAATTTCAGCGCGGTGAGCCTCATCTGCGCCATCGCGGCGATGCTGATCGCGCTGACCTTCGCCTATCGCGACATGGCACTCGACCGGGTCATCGGCGTTGCCGGCGCTTTGCCGCTGGCGCTCCTCGGCAGCTGGAATTTGCCGTCGGTGGCGCCGCCGATCGAGCGGGTCCTGCGCATCGGCCTGCCCGACCAGGTCGAGCATTTCGCGGCGTTCGCGCTGGTCAGCGCCGCGCTGCTCGGCGGCTTGTTCTTGCTGCTGGCGCGCGTCGCGCGCCCGGGCCGCTGGGCGGCATTGTCGGCCGCCGCGCCGCCGCTGATGCTCGCGATCGCGTACTGGCGTTTGCGGAAATACGGCTTCGACATTGCCTGGAGCGCCGCGGCTCTGGCCCTCGCCGCCGTCATGCTCGGTGCTGCTGCGTCGGTGGCGAAGCGCCGCACCGGCGCTCCCCAGATCGAGATCGCGCTCGCGTCCTATGCGATCGCCGTGCTCGGCGGGACGATCCTCGCCGCCACCTGCGCATTGCCGGCGCCCTGGCTGAGCGTCGCTCTGGCGCTGCATCTGCCGGCGCTCGGCTGGGTCGAGGGGCGGATCCGGCTGCCGATGCTGCTGCGCCGGCTGGCGCTGGGGGTCGCGGGGATCGTGCTGGTCCGCCTCGTGCTGAACCCATTCGTGCTGCAATACACGCTGTCGCCGACGCCGATCTTCAATTGGCTGCTGTACGGCTATGGCGTGCCGACCCTGGCCTTCATCGTCGCAACCAGGCAGTTCGGCAGCCGCGCCGACGACCTCCTCGTCACGGTGCTCGAAGCCGGGGCGATCCTGTTCGGGACATTGTTCCTGACCCTGGAAACCCGCCATTTCTTCTATGGCCGGATCGACGCGCCGTTGCAGAGCCTCGCGCGCGATTCGGTGCAAATCATCGTGTGGCTCGGGCTCGCCTGGTTGTTGCTGCGCACCGGCGAAAGCCGGGCCAGGCCGGTACTGCAATGGGGTGGTATCGCTCTGTTCGCGCTCGGCAGCATGCAGGCGGTGCTATGGGAGGCGATCATCGCCAATCCCCTGGCGACCGGTGCGCCGGTCGGGCGCTTGCTCGTGCTCGACGCGCTGAGCGTCGCCTATGCGATACCGGCGCTGCTTTATGCCGGCATCGCCGTGTCGCGGCTCGGTCCGCCCGCACTGCAATGGACGGCGCGCGGGCTGGCGATCGGTTTCGCGCTCTTGTGGCTGACTTTGGAAACCCGCCATGCCTTCCAGGGCGAGGTGCTGGCCTGGGGCCGCATCAGTGACGCCGAGTGGTACGCCTATTCGACCGTCTGGCTTGCCTTTGCCGGGATCGTCCTGGCGATCAGCCTTTACCGCCGCAACGAATGGCTGCGCCGGGCCGCGCTGGCCGGCATTGGCCTCGTCGCCGCCAAGGTGTTCCTGTCCGACATGGCGGCGCTCGAGGGCGTGCTGCGCGCGCTCTCTTTTCTCGGCCTCGGCGGCGCGCTGATGGCAATCGGCTACGCCTACCGCCGCCTCCGGCCCCTGCGCCAGGAGTAATCCCAGCTCACAGGCCGGCTCTCCAGTAGCTTGGTCCTCCTCCCTCATAGAAAGCTGTAGGGGTCGATATCGACCTGCACCCGCACCGAACCTGTGACGCGGACGCGGGTGAGCCAGTCGCGCAACACCGCCTGCAAATTGGCGCCGCGATCGGCCTTGACCAGGAACCGTCGCCGGTGCCGGCCGCGCAGGACCGCGAGCGGCGCCGCCGCCGGGCCCAGTACGGCGATGCCGGGCAGTTGCGGCGCGGCGCGCGCCAGCGCGCGAGCGGCGAAATCGGCGGCCTCTGGGTCGCCGGCGCTGACGATCAGCGCCGCGAGCCGGCCGAAGGGCGGCAGCCCGGCGGTTCGTCTGGCCTCCGCCTCGGCGGCGAGAAACCGGTCGCGGTCGCCGGCCGCGAGCGCCCGCATGACCGGCTGTTCCGGCATATAGGTCTGCAGCAATACCCGGCCGGGACGCTCGGCCCTTCCGGCGCGGCCCGCCACCTGTTGCAACAGCTGATAAGTCCGTTCGGTCGCGCGCAGATCGCCGCCGACCAGGCCGAGATCGGCATCGACCACCCCGACCAGGGTCAGCATCGGGAAATGATGACCCTTCGCGACGATCTGGGTGCCGATCAGCACGTCGTAACGCTGCTCGACCATCGCCTCGGCCAACTCCGCCGCGGCGCGCGGCCCCTGCAGCAGATCGCTGACCATCAGCGCGGTGCGGGCCTGCGGAAACCGCGCCCCGACTTCCTCTTGCAGGCGCTCGACCCCCGGGCCGCACGGCACCAGCGTTCCCGCCGTCATGCATTCCGGGCACAGCGCCGGAACAGGAGCGGCATAGCCGCAATGGTGGCAGATCAGCCGCGCGGTGAACCGGTGCTCGACCAGCCAGGCGGTGCAGTTCGGGCATTGAAAGCGGTGGCCGCAGGCGCGGCACAGGGTCAATGGCGCGTAGCCTCGCCGGTTCAGGAACAGCAGCACCTGCTCGCCGGCCGCCAGCGTCTCGCCGAGCGCGGCGACCAATGGCGGCGACAGGAACCGGCCCGTCTCGATCCGCTGCTGCCGCATATCGACGAGATCGATCTTCGGCAGGCTCGCCTCGGCATGGCGGCGCGGCAGATGCACCCGCCGGTAGCGGTCGCGCGCGATATTGACGACGGTTTCGAGCGATGGCGTCGCCGACACCAGGACGATCGGAATCTTGGCGATCGAGGCGCGCAACACCGCCATGTCGCGCGCCTGATAGCAGACGCCGTCCTCCTGCTTGTAGGAGGCGTCGTGCTCCTCATCGACGACGATCAGCCCGAGCTCGGCGAACGGCAGGAACAACGCCGAGCGCGCGCCGACGACGATATGCGCCTGGCCGTTGGCGACCGCGCGCCAGGTGTCGCGGCGGGCGCTCTGCGACACGTCGGAATGCCATTCCGCCGGCATCGCCCCGAAGCGGCGCCGGAAGCGGTCGAGCCATTGCGCGCCGAGCGCGATCTCCGGCAACAGCACCAGCGCCTGTCGGCCGGCGGCCAGCGCCGCGGCGATCGCGGCAAAATAGGTCTCGGTCTTGCCCGAGCCGGTCACGCCGTCGAGCACGGTCACCGAAAACCCGCCCTCGCCAACCCGCTCGACCAGGCGATCCGCCGCGGCGGTCTGGTCGGCCGACAACACAGGACCCTCGGAGCGCCAATCGGGAATCGGCCCGGCGGGTGGCTCGCTCGACACCCGATCCTCGCCGATATAACCAGCCGCGATCAGGCCGCGCACTACCCCGGCGCCACATCCCGCCCGGCGCGCCAGCTCGGCAGTTGAGCACGCACCGTCGTCACGGAGCGCTTGCAGTACACGCCGCCGCGCCGCCGTGAGCTTGTTGCCGGATCCCGCTTCTTCTGCGAGCACCGCGAGGCCGGCCGGGGTGATGGCGCATACCCGGCGCGGCGCTCGCGGGAGCAGCGCCTCCTCGACGCTCATCGCCATGCGCAGCACCATGCCCGGCGGCGCCAGCGTGTAGGCCGCGACTCGCTCGACAAAGCGGCGCATCTCCGGCCGCAAGGGCGGCGTTGGTAACACCTCGAGGACCGGCTTTAGCCGCTCGACCGGAACCTCGTCGCCGCTTTCTTCCCGCGCGTCCCACACGACCCCGACGAGGCGTCGCGATCCCAGCCCGACCCGCACGAAACTGCCGGGCTCCGGAGCCATCGCGCCGTCCGGTGGCAGGTAATCGAGCGCCTCCGGCAACGGCAATGGCAGCATCACTTGCACGCGCATCGACAGGGATCGGTCGACCTCCACCCCGGCGCTGTTGGCAGGCAACTCGGCCATCGCTACACTCATTCGCGAACCTGTGTGTCGAGCCCGCGGTGGTTGCGGAGGATCGGCGCCCCGGGATTGGTTCTCAGGTGTGTGTGGATGATCTTGCTGCTCCCCGCGATTACCGGCCATTGCCGCCCGCTTCCCGGCAGGGCGAGGTAGCGCGCTGATGGTCGACCGGCCGCGCGACAAGCCGAAGATCGAGCGCGACGCAGCGCTGGCGCCGACCCTGCCGCGGGATCTCAGCCCCCGCGAAATCATCGCCTATCTGCGGCAGAATCCGGATTTTCTCGATCGTCATCCCGAGGCGTTGCGCCTGTTGCGCGCGCCGTCGCGCGAGGTTGGCGAAGGGGTCTTCGATTTCCAGCATTTCATGATCGAGCGGCTGCGCGGCGAGCTGGCGCGCGTCAACCTGGAGCACCGCACCCTGATTGCCGCGAGTCGCGGCAATCTGGCAAGCCAGGGCCGGGTGCACAAGGCGGCATTGGCGATTCTCGCCGCCCCGAGCTTCGAGCAGCTATTGCAGATCGTCACGACGGATCTCGCCGTCGTGCTCGATGTCGATATCGTCACCCTCGGGGTCGAAAGTTCGGCGTCGCCCGCCCGGCTGATGCCGCACGGCATTCATCTGTTGAGGGCCGGCGCCGTCGATGCCCTGCTCGGCGCCGAGCGCGCCGTGCTGGTGCAGGCCGATATGCCGGGCGATGCGGCCTTGTTCGGTGGCGCCGCCGGTCTGGTTCGCTCGCAGGCCTTGCTGCGCGTCTCGATCGGCCGCGCCGCGCCGACCGGGCTGTTGTGCATCGGCGCCCGCCGCGCCGGGCGATTCCATCCCGGGCTCGGCACCGAATTGTTGAGCTTCCTCGCGCGGGTGCTCGGCATCACCATCGCGCAATGGCTCAGCCCGGGCCGATAACACGTAAACCTGGATCGCGGGCGCCCCGCCCGCAGGCGGGCTCTCGGCGAAGCGAAGCTTCGCCTGACGCCGACAGCGCAAGCTCAGCTTGCGCGAGAGGCCAGAGGCCCGCGGTCCTAGAGAAGCCGTTTCCCAGCCTTCCCGAGCCCTTGCCCTTGGCGCGGTTTTCCGCCGCCGATGATCTGCGCGCCGCGATCGGCCTATGGACGGCATGGCTCGCCGGCGAGCGCCGCGCCTCGCCCCACACCGTCGCCGCCTATGGCCGCGATCTCGCGTTCTTCCTCGATTTCCTGACCGGGCATCTCGGCGAGCTGCCGAGCCTCGCCACCTTCGCGCGCCTGCTGCCGGCGGATTACCGCGCCTTCCTGGCATATCGGGCGTCCGAGGTCGAGCGCGCCTCGATCGCCCGCGGTCTATCGGTGATACGCACCTTTATCCGGTTCCTCGAGCGTCGCGGACTGGCGGCGAGCCCGGCGCTGGCGGTGCTGCGCGCGCCGAAATTGCCAAAGAGCGTGCCGAAACCGCTCTCGGTCGTTGATGCGGCCGAAATTGTCGAGGCCCCGACCGAATTCGTCATCAGCGCCTGGCAGGCGAAGCGCGACATCGCGTTGCTAACGTTGCTGTACGGCTGCGGCCTGCGCCTGTCCGAAGCCCTCGGTCTCAAGCGCGCCGAGGCGCCGCGCGGCGATCTGATCACGATCACCGGCAAGGGCCGCAAGCAGCGCCTCGTGCCGGTTCTGCCGGCGGTGCGCGAGGCGATCGCCGATTATCTCGCCGCCTGTCCCTACGCGCTGGCCGCCGATAGCGCGCTCTTCGTCGGGGCGCGCGGCGGCCCGCTGCACCCACGCGTCGTGCAGCGCCAGATGCAGGCATTGCGCGGCATGCTCGGCCTGCCCGAGACCGCGACGCCGCACGCGCTGCGGCACAGCTTCGCGACGCACTTGCTTGGCGGCGGCGGCGATCTCCGTGCGATCCAGGAATTGCTGGGCCACGCCAGCCTGTCGACGACGCAGCGCTACACCAGCGTCGAAACCGAGCGGCTGCTCGCCGTCTACGAATCGGCACACCCCCGCGCGCGGGCTCGTTAATGTAGGGCGGAAAAGCGAAGCGCATTCCGCCGCGCAAATGTGTTGAATGGCGGATCACGCTCCGCTCATCCGCCCTACGATAACCGACAGTCAAATGTGAATCGCGCGGCCATCGACGGCGAGGGCGGCTTCCTTCAGCGCCTCGTTCAGGGTCGGATGGGCGTGCGAGGTGCGGGCGATGTCCTCGGCCGAGGCGCCGAACTCCATCGCCAGCGCCGCCTCGGCGATCATCGTGCCGGCATCGGGCCCGATGATGTGGACGCCGAGCACGCGGTCGCTGGCGGCATCGGCCAGCACTTTGACAAAGCCATCGGTGTCGCCATTGGTCCGCGCCCGCGGCGTCGCGGTAAACGGGAACTTGCCGACCCGGTACTCGATGCCGGCCGCCTTAAGCTCCTCCTCGGTCTTGCCGACCGCGGCAACTTCGGGCCAGGTGTAGACGACCGCAGGGATCGCGTCGTAATCGATGTCGGGCTTCTGCCCGGCCAGCCGCTCGACGACCGCAACGCCCTCCTCCATCGCCTTGTGCGCCAGCATCGGTCCGCGGATCACATCGCCGATCGCGTAGATCCCGGGAACATTGCTGGCAAACCCGCCATCGACCGTCACCCGGCCGGCGGGGTCGCGCGCGACGCCGATCTCGTCGAGCCCCAACCCGTCGGTGAACGGCCGCCGCCCGATCGCGATGAGCACCGCATCGGCGGCCAGCGTTTCGCGCGCGCCGCCATTCGCCGGTTCGAGCTCCAGCGTCACCGCCTCGTTCCCCAACTCGCCGCTGACCACCTTGGTCGCCAGCTTGAATGCGACGCCGGAGCGCGTCAGCAGGCGTTGCAGCGCCGGGCCCAGCTCGCGGTCAATGTTGGGCAGGATGCGGTCGAGGAACTCGATGACCGTCACCTTGGACCCGAGCCGCGACCACACCGAGCCGAGTTCGAGCCCGATATAGCCGCCGCCGATCACCGCCAGGCGTTCCGGCACCCGGTTGAAGGCGAGGGCGCCGGTCGACGAGACGATGCGCTGCTCGTCGATCGCGAGGCCCGGGAGCGGGATGCTTTCCGAGCCGGTCGCGATGACGATCGACCCCGCCTCG